>RCMY010002517.1_pt1 | contig 33971 bp, 39 predicted proteins | sample 2041341 | NCBI WGS metagenome assembly RCMY01 (sample SAMN09708234, study PRJNA481090) | Marine sediment metagenome, whole genome shotgun sequencing project. | reverse complement strand
CAATTCGCCGCTCATTTTTTCAACTCCCTTAAAAGCTCCTCGATTTCCCGGATGTCATCGGCGCTCAGTTCATCGGCCTCGGCCAGATGCGCAACCAATGGCATGACTTTTCCCCCGAAAAGCCGATCCACAAAATTTCGTGACACGCCGGTGAGATAGGCATCCCGTTCCACCAGCGGAGAATAGAGAAAGCGACGACCATCACGCTCTGTACCAACGACCGCCTTTGCGGCCAGCCGGGACAACAAGGTCTTGACGGTCTGAAGAGACCAGTCTTTCTGTTGGACCACCTGATCCGCCACTTCTGTAGCGGTCAATGGAGCGCGTTTCCAAAGGACTTCCATGACGGCATGTTCGGCATCGCTAATGCGTTCGGCCATGGTATCTGTGCCTCCCTCGAATATCGTCAGTGACTACACCTGTAGTTTCTTTGGTTACGGATGTAAACAATCAATTCAGCCATCGAAGTCGTTGGTGGATTGTCAGCGGCCGTTTGTCGAAAAGCTGTCCGATGTCGGATAATCTTACAAATTACAAAGCGTTAACGGCAGCTAAACCATCCAAGTCATTGTAATATCGTACGTTTAGGAAACTGGCACGACCAATGCAACGTGTCGGGTGTCTCTGATTTTTCACAGCAGAACCCTCCTTTCAGGAGGTACGAAATGAGGGGGACGGCGTACTGGTCTCCGCTGTCCCCTCTCATTATCCAGTTTCTACAAACCCTACCCGGAATCAAAACGGCTCGGTCCTCCTAGACCGAGCCGTTTTTCTTTATCTTGGCTGTAAATGCGGTGGAAAGGCCCTCAAGCCTCGGCTGGTGCGACCTTTTTCTCGGCCATCAATTCGCCAAGCTCGCCGGCCTCATACATTTCCATCATGATATCGCTGCCACCAACAAATTCGCCTTTGACATACAGTTGCGGGATGGTCGGCCAATCGGAATATTCCTTTATTCCCTGTCGCACTTCCATGTCCTGCAGCACATCAAACGAGTCAAACCCGACTCCCAAATGCTCAAGAATGGCAATCGCACGACTTGAGAATCCGCATTGCGGGAAAAGCGGGGTGCCTTTCATGAACAGCACCACGTCATTGCTGTTCACTGCTGTTTCGATTTTTGCGTTTACATCGCTCATATATATTCTCCTAGTCGGGAACTGCCGTGGTGAGTTGCAGCGCGTGCAGTTCACCACCCATTTTACCCTTTAACGCAGCGTAGACTGCCTGATGCTGTTTAACACGGTTCATGTCCGCGAACGCGGCACATGTTACGGTCGCGGCATAATGATCGCCATCACCGGCCAGATCGGTAATTTCTACCGACGCATCCGGAAAGGCTGCTAAAATCATCGCCTCGATATCTGCACTGGCCATTGGCATCTGCCTAGCTGGCTTCTTCGATAAACTGACGCCGGGCTTCCACCATCTTTTCGGTCAATGCCGTGCGAATGGCCGAATCGTCAATATCGACGCCAGCAGAGGTCAGATCGCCCAGAAGCTTGCGAATGACATCCTCATCGCCCGCTTCCTCAAAATCGGCCGCCACGACTTCTTTCGCATAGCCATCGGTTTCCTCGGGAGTCAGTCCCATTTTTTCCGCTGCCCATTGACCGAGCAGCCGATTACGCCGCGCGGTGACCCTGAACTGCATCTCTTCATCGCGCGCAAACTTCGTTTCAAACGCAGTTTGGCGATCCTTAAAATCTGTCATGATCTTCCCTTGGTCTTAGTTAGTATGAAAATAGGCATCGCCGACACGTCCTGCAAGTGGGGCCGGGCAATCAATTGGCGACCTTCACAACCAATTTGCCGATAGCGCCACGGTCCGCCATTTTCTGGATCGCCTGACCGGCATCTGCAAAGGCGAATACCTCTGACACGCGCGGCTGGATGAGACCCTGCTTCCACAGCTTGAACAGCCGGTCGATATGAGCGCGATTGGCTTTCGGATCGCGCATCGCAAAAGCCCCCCAGAACACACCGCAGACATCACAGGATTTGAGCAGGGTCAGATTGAGCGGCAGTTTGGCAATGCCCGCCGGGAATCCGACCACCAGAAAACGGCCTTCCCAGGCAATCGATCGCACCGCGGGTTCGCTGTAGTCACCGCCAACCGCATCATAGATGACATCGGCTCCGCCCGGACCAACGGCTGCCTTGAACTGGGCGGCCAAGGCCTTGGATTGATCCTTGTCGAAGGGAGCGCGGCCATAGACGACGGTTTCGTCAGCACCTGCAGCTTTGGCGAATGCGGCTTTTTCATCGGAAGATACCGCCGCGACCACACGGGCACCAAAGGCTTTGCCCAATTCCACGGCAGCGATACCCACGCCGCCCGAGGCACCGAGCACAAGAAGGACATCACCTTCCTTGATATGGCCGCGATCCACCAGCGCATGGATCGAAGTGCCATAGGTCAGGATCAAGGCAGAAGCGTCTTCGAAGCTGACGCTATCGGGAATTTTGAACACGCTGTTCTGGTCGACAGCAACCTTTTCGACCAAACCGCCATGCCCGGTCGTGGAAGCGACCCGGTCGCCGACTTTCAGATCGGTCACGCCTTCGCCGACCGCCGCAATGACGCCGGAAACTTCTCCGCCCGGTGCGAACGGCCGGGGTGGCTTGAACTGGTAAAGGTCCTGAATGATCAGCACGTCGGGATAGTTGATCGAGCAGGCTTTGACATCGATAAGCACCTGCCCCTTGCCGGCGACCGGATCAGCGACGTCCAGCATCTCCAGCGTGTCAGGTCCGCCCACTTTGGTTGACATCAAAGCCTTCATTTCATTCCCTTCCTTGGAATTTTCGGGATCCTATGCGGCAACCGGCTTTAGCCAGGGCTGCGCAGAATCACTGTTCTTCTCGTGCCGCTCTATGGCATCGGATTTTGCCATTGTCAGGTCTATTTCGTCCAGCCCCTGGATCAGGCACTGGTGCCGGAAGGGGTCCATCTCGAACGAAAAACGGTCCTGAAAAGGCGTGGTCACGCTCATGCTTTCCATGTCGATGGTGACCGGGTCGGTTTTGGCAACCTCCATCAACCGGTCGATGGCTTCCTGCGGCACAGCGATGGCAAGCAGTCCGTTTTTGAAAGCATTGCCGGAAAAAATGTCGGAGAAACTCGGTGCAATAACAGCCTTGATACCCATGTCGGCCAGCGCCCAGGCGGCATGTTCGCGGCTCGATCCGCAGCCAAAATTGTCACCGGCAATCAATATATTGGCGCCGGCATATTCCGGATCATCGAAGATATTGCCGTCCTGCGCGCGGATCGATTCGAAAGCGCCTTCGCCCAGCCCGTCGCGCGAAATGGTTTTCAGCCATTTTGCCGGGATGATGACATCGGTATCGACATTTTTCTGTCCGAAGGGAATGGCACGGCCTTCAACGCGATTGACGGGTTTCATCCTTATTCGTCTTCACTATTGTCGATGAAATCGTCGTCGCCATCGTCATCGCCGTCATCATAATCATAATCCGGTTCATTCTCGTATTTGGGCAGAGGCTTGTCCGAGATCGGTTTGAATTCATCATGCTTTTTCATCTGGTGCCGCCCGGCATACATGAGAGCCGCTGCAACCGCAGCCGACCCGATGGCCGCGCCGACTTTGGCACCGGTCGTCCATTTGCCGGTTTCATTATTCTCGGGCTTCTCTTTCTTGGCGGGCTGCTCGTCAGACCGTTTGTCATTTTTCTTATCGTCGCTCATTTCAACCTCTCATCTTGTCTCACGCACGTCGGTGAGCCTGCCCGTTACCGCTGCAGCGGCGGCCATGGCGGGTGACATCAGATGCGTTCTAGCACCCGGCCCCTGCCGCCCAACGAAATTGCGATTGGAAGTGGATGCGCAGCGTTCACCTGCTGGCACCTTGTCCGGATTCATGCCGAGACAGGCAGAACAGCCCGGCTCGCGCCATTCAAATCCGGCATCGGTGAATATCCGGTCGAGCCCTTCTGCTTCGGCCTGGGCCTTAACCAGACCCGAACCTGGAACAACAATCGCCCATTTGACATTAGTGGCTTTCCTGCGGCCGGTCAGAACCGAAGCGGCAGCCCGCAGATCCTCGATCCGGCTGTTGGTGCAACTACCGATAAAGATATTTTCGACCGAAACGTCACGCAACGCCTGTCCCGCTTCCAGCCCCATATATTCGAGCGACTTGCGCGCCGCATCCTGCTTCGACGGATCGGCAAAGCTGTCCGGCGCCGGCACCACGCCATTCACCGGGACCACATCCTCCGGGCTGGTGCCCCATGTCACGGTCGGCACAATATCGGCGGCGTTGATCGTGACGCTCTTGTCGAATTTTGCATCTTCATCGGTCGGCAGCGTCTTCCAATACGCTACCGCCGCGTCCCAGTCTGCCCCCTTGGGCGCCATCGGACGGTCTTTCAGATAGGCAAATGTCTTGTCATCCGGTGCGATCAGACCGGCGCGTGCGCCCGCCTCGATCGACATGTTGGAGACGGTCAGGCGGCCCTCGATCGACATCTGCTCGAACACTTCGCCGCGATATTCGATGACATGGCCGGTTCCGCCCGCCGTGCCGATCACGCCGATGATATGGAGGATCAGGTCTTTCGGGCTGATGCCGGGGCCAAGCAAGCCGTCGACGCGAATTTCCATCGATTTCGAGCGGGTCAGTTGCAGCGTTTGCGTCGCCAGTACATGTTCGACTTCGCTGGTTCCGATACCAAAGGCAAGCGCGCCCAAGGCGCCGTGGGCCGCAGTATGGCTGTCGCCGCAGACCAAAGTCGTGCCCGGCAGGGTAAAGCCCTGCTCCGGCCCGATGACATGGACAATGCCCTGATTGATATCGCTGGCGCCGATATATTTGATCCCGAAGGCCGGCGCATTGGCTTCCAAGGCTTCCAGCTGGGCCGCGCTTTGCGGGTCGGCGATGGGAATTTTCTGCCCCTTGGCATCGAGACGCGGCGTTGTAGGCAGATTGTGATCGGGAACCGCCAGCGTCAGATCCGGCCGGCGGACCTTGCGTCCCGCCTTGCGCAGCCCCTCGAACGCCTGCGGACTGGTCACCTCGTGGACCAGATGCCGGTCGATATAGATCAGCGCCGTGCCGTCGTCCCGTTGGTCAACAACATGGGCATCCCAGATCTTCTCGTAGAGGGTCTTCGGTCGGTTCATAGCATCCTGTCTATCCATATGGGGTTTCGTTTAGTCAGATCAATCACTGGCGCAAGTCAGAATTGCCTTCAAAACCCATTGAAGAGCGCGTATCTTCGCAGCATGAGTCTATTCGCGATCCTTGCCACTATCCTCGCCTCTACCATCGCGATGGAATTTGTTGCGTGGGGGGCCCATAAATATATCATGCACGGCTTTGGCTGGGGATGGCACCGCGATCATCACGAACCGCATGATAATATGCTGGAAAAGAACGATCTTTTCGGTCTGGTCGGCGCGGCGATGAGCATCTCGATGTTCGCCATCGGTAGTCCCATGATCATGGGTGCGTCTGCATGGGAGCCGGGGACATGGATCGGTCTCGGCATCCTGTTCTACGGCATCATCTACACGCTGATCCACGATGGCCTGGTGCACCAGCGCTATTTCAAATATGTCCCCAAGCGCGGCTATGCCAAGCGGCTGGTGCAGGCGCACAAGCTGCACCATGCGACTGTGGGTAAGGATGGCGGAGTGAGTTTCGGCTTTGTCTTCGCCCGAAATCCGGCGAAGCTGAAGGCGGAGTTGAAAGGGCAGCGGGAGGCCGGGGTTGCGGTCGTGCGGGATGCGGTTGGCTAACGTGGCTTGCTTTTCAAATGCTCACGTTCGTCCAGAATTGCCTTAAGTTCCTTGTAGGCACGTTGCCACTTGGGCTGCTCTTTGAATAAGATTTTATCCCCCACACTTGCAATCTCAGATTCCGACAAATGACTCAAATCCGCAGTGTCTTCGCACCATCTCAATCTCTGCAATCGCGCTAGCAGCGTTCCGGTATGCAGTTTTTGAAGCTCGTCTGTCGTGACTTGGTCGACTGCTCGCTTAACTCCGCTCTTCTTTTTCATGGCTTAACCAGGCCTAGCCATCAACACCGGTCCGCCCAGTTCCACCGTTTTCTGATAACCCGGCCGCGCGACCAGCGCCTCGAAATAGCGGGCGCAGTTCGGACGGCCGTCGAGCTGTCCCATCACCGCCCGTCCTTCGAGCATATAATGCAGGTTGATATCCGCGCCGGTAAATTTGTCGGCGACAAGGAAATCCTTGCCCTCCAGCTCGATCTCCAGATGGTCGAGCAGCTTGGCGACTTCGGCGTTTAGAAAACCGTTCATGACCTCTGGCAATCCGCCGAGCATCGGCGCGATGCCGGTGATGATAAAGCTCATCCCCATCGTGCCCTCGGCGAAATGCAGCCATTCGAGATATTTGGCCCGCTCGGGATGATCGGCCGCAACGCCGAGCGCGCCATCGCTGTGCTTTTCGATCAGATATTCGATAATCGCACCGGATTCGACCATCACATGGCCATCGACTTCCACCGTCGGCGCTTTTGCCAGCCGGTGTGCCTCCGCCAGTTCCGGCGGCGACCGGCGCGTCTTGGGATCACGGTGATAGGTCACCATCTCATATTCGATCCCGCCCTCTTCACAGAGCCAGATGATACGCGAAGAACGGGAATAGCCGAGATGGTGCAGTCTGATCATGTGGGATTCTCCTTTGCGGCCACCTATACCGTTCGCCCTGAGCTTGTCGAAGGGCAAATTAAATGCACTCACCGTGCTTCGACAGGCTCAGCACGAACGGAAGTTGATGAAGCGACCAAAACTCACCGGCAACACCGCGTTCCCTGCCGAAGGGCAGGGTCCAGAATGATCCCGCGCAATCGTCTGGACTCCGGCCTACGCCGGAGCACATCAATGCCCCACCACGCCCATGCTCTCGAACGGACGGTCGCTTTCGCTATATTTCTCGACAATCGTCGCGCTGGCTTCGTTGAGGCCGATCAGTTCGACCTGCTTGCCTTCATTTTTCAGACGATCGACAATCTTCTCCAGCATGCCGGTTGCGCTGATGTCCCAGAAATGGGCGTCGTGAACGTCGATGATCACCTTGTCGATGCCGTCTTCGTTAAATTCTATGGCTTCATACATCAGATCAACAGAGCCGAAGAAAATCTGACCGCCGAATATATAGCGATGCGTCGTGACCTCGATAAAATCCTGGATCGTGACCAGCTGGCGCACCTTCCAGGCAAAGAATATGCCGGAGAGCAGTACGCCGGTCAGCACGCCGATCGACAGATCATGGGTTGCGACCACCATCACTACGGTCGCGATCATCACAACATTGGACGGCCACGGATGGTGGGTAATCTCGGTAAAGCTTTTCCAGCGGAACGTACTGATCGCCACAAAGATCATCACCGCGACAAGAGCAGGCATCGGGATTTGTGCAACCAACGGGCCGAGGCCGACGATCAGCACCAGCAGCATCACACCCGCGACAAAGGTCGACAGCCGCCGCCGGCCGCCGGATTTGATATTGATCACCGATTGGCCGATCATCGCGCAGCCGCCCATGCCACCGATCCAGCCGGTGACAAAATTGGCAATGCCCTGACCATAGGTCTCGCGCTTTTTGTCGCTGCGGGTCTCGGTCAGGTCATCGACAATCGAGGCGGTGAGCAAGGATTCCAGCAGTCCGACAGCGGCCATCGCCAAGGAATAGGGCGCGATGATCTGCAGCGTTTCCCAAGTGATCGGGATTTGCGGGATATGGAGCCACGGCAGGCTCTCGGGCAGATCACCCATATCGCCGACCGTGAATACATCCGCCTTGAATGCGATGCTGAGGCCCGCGAGCACAATGATCGCGGCGAGCGGTGAAGGCACCAGCGTTGTAATCCGCGGCAAGCCATAGATGATCGCCAGACCGCCCGCGATCATCGCATAGGTTTGCCAGGTAAAGGCTTCGCCGGTCATCTGCGGGATTTGCGCCATGAAGATCAGGATCGCCAGCGCATTGACAAAGCCGGTAATCACCGAGCGCGACACGAAGCGCATCAGCAGGTCGAGCCGCAACAATCCGGCTATCGCCTGAAATATCCCCATCAATATCGTCGCGGCAAACAGATATTCGACGCCATGGTCGCGAACCAGCGGAACCACGAGTACCGCCACGGCGGCGGTAGCCGCACTGATCATCCCCGGACGCCCGCCGACAATTGAAATGATCACGGCAATCGAGAAGCTGGCATAAAGTCCGACACGCGGATCGACTCCGGCGATAATCGAGAAGCCGATGGCTTCGGGAATCAGGGCCAGCGCGACCACCAGTCCTGCGAGGAACTCGGTTCTGGGATTCGTCAGCCAATCGCGCCGAAAATCACTGTGAATCGCCATGGGATATCCTTTGTTCGAAGGTCATAATGCTGCAATGCTGCAATGCAGCATGAACGGCCCGGGCAATGGACTATTGACCCGGAGCCGTCAAGCTTGGCGCGGCTAGCCCGTGGCCCGGAAATCCGCCGTTACGGTCGCCGCCGCTGCGAGTTCCTCTTCGTGGCCGATTTCGCGTTGCGGCTCGGCCAGCGCCTGACGCTCCCAATCCTGCATCGCCGGATGCGCGATGATATGGTCGACCCACGCTTGGCCTGCTGCTCCGATATCAAGACCATAGCTGCGCATCCGATAGGCAACCGGTGCATAGAAAGCATCGACAATGGTGAAGCGCTCCCCGGCCAGCCACGGCCCGCCAAAATTGTCCAGTCCTTGCGCGAACAGCTCGCCGATCCGGTCGATATTGCGCTGCAAGGGCGTCCCGATGTTGTGCAAAGTCGCCCGCACACCGACATTCATCGTGCACAGGTCCCGCAGCGGCGCGAACCCGCCGTGCATTTCAGCCGCAGCGCAACGCGCCCATGTCCGGGCTTTTTCATCCTCTGGCCAGCAGCCCGAATGCCGCTCCGCGAGATATTCCACAATCGCCAGAGAATCCCAGATCGTTTGTGTACTGCCATCGTCGCGATGATCCTTCAGGCACGGCACTTGTCCATTGGGTGCAAATTCCCGGAACCGGTGATAATTTTCCTCTTCAAAGAAAATTATCTCGTCTTCAAACGGGATATCCAGCGCCTTCATCAGGACCCAGGGGCGCAGCGACCAGCTTGAATAGTTGCGATTGGCGGTGATCAGGGTGTAGGTCATGTTTCTGTTTTCTTTGGCTGGCAAATTCCGGCTTCATTCGAACTCGACTATATGTATCACCGATAACAGGAAAATTGATCGATGACATTATCCCGAAGAGATTTTATCCGGTCCGCTCAAGCCGTCGGCTTGTTCTATGCCTCCTTCTCGATTGCGGGCTGCGCCCGGGCGCATAGTGCGAACACAAATTTCGCTCTGATCCCGGACCCCGCCAGGCGCCTCGATCTGCCGGAAGGTTTTTCCTATATATTGGTCAGCGAGACCGGCGGAAAAATGTCTGACGGGTTTTTCCGGCCCGGCCGGCCCGACGGCATGGCCTGTTTCGCCCATCCGGATTCTGCCGAGAAATGCATATTGATGCGCAATCATGAAAACTGGAACAGCGTCCCGCTCGGCAGCCCGTTCGGCAAGGAAAATGAATTGCTCGACCGGGTGTCGGAGAGCCAGCTCTATGATCGCAAGAAAGATGGTTCGCCCTTTTTTGGCGGCGTGACCAAGCTGGTGTACGATCTGAAAAACAAGCGCATGGAGCAGGACTTTCTGGTGCTGACCGGCACGGCTGCAAATTGTTCGGGCGGGCCAACCCCCTGGGGAAGCTGGCTGACCTGCGAAGAGGAGATGCTCAAGCCGGATGAAGGGCCGGGCAAATTCCACGGCTTTGTGTTCGAAACCCCGGCTAGCGCCACCGGATTGATTGATGCCATACCGCTGAAAGCCATGGGGCGCTTCACCCACGAAGCCGCCTCCGTCGATCCGAAAACCGGCATCGTCTACATGACCGAAGATGCCCGCCACGGACTATTCTACCGTTTCATCCCCACGGTGCCGGGGAAATTGGCGCAAGGTGGCCGCCTGCAGGCGCTTGCGCTCAAGAACAGAAAAGCCGCCATAACCTCCAATTGGCCGAAAGACTGGGGTGGCAATGGAACCGAGAAATTTGTCGTCGGGCAGGACCATGTCGCCGAATGGATCGATCTCGACGATGTCGAAGCACCCGAAGGCGATCTGGCCCACCGCGGACATGCCGCGGGGGCCGCGCAATTCATGCGCGGTGAGGGCCTGGATTATGCTGTGCGAATGGATGGAGAAACCGGTGATTTCTACTTCAGCTGCACCGAAGGCGGAGAGGAACGCGTAGGACAGATATGGCGCTACACGCCGGATGAAAACCCGGATAGCGGGTCAGAGACCGGCGGAACATTGCAGCTATTCTTTGAATCAACCAGCGCGGATTCCCTCGACATGTGCGACAATCTGGTGGTCGCGCCGTGGAACGATATAATATTGTGCGAAGACGGACGCGGCGACCAGTATCTGCGCGGCCTTTCGCCGGACGGGGTCATTTATGACATCGCCCGCAATGCCCACAAGGACCAAAGCGAATTCTGCGGCGCCTGTTTCTCGCCCGATGGCACGACGATGTTCGTCAATGTGCAGGAGCCGGGATATACCTATGCGATCACCGGGCCGTGGGAGAATTTGCGGGCCTAGCCAGCCCCAATCAATTCCCGGCCGATCAGCATCCGGCGGATTTCATTGGTGCCTGCGCCGATGTCGAGCAGCTTGCTGTCCCGCCAGTAACGCTCCACCGGCCAGTCGGTGGTATAGCCTGCGCCGCCCAGCGCCTGAACCGATTCCTCGGCCACCCGCACGCTGCATTCGGAAGCATACATGATCGCTCCCGCCGCATCGAAGCGGGTTGTCTGCCCGGCATCGCAGGCTTTGTTGACATTATAGACATAGCTGCGCGCGCTGTTCAGCCGGACGTACATGTCGGCGATCTTGCCCTGCATCAGCTGAAAGCTGCCGATCGGCTTGCCGAACTGCTTGCGCTCGCGGACATAGGGGATGACCGTATCGAGACAGGCCTGCATCAGCCCGAGCGGGATCGCGGCGAGCACCGATCGTTCATAGTCGAGGCCGGACATCAAAACGCCGACGCCGCCATTCAGCGGTCCCATGACATTTTCCTCCGGCACTTCGCAGTCATCGAATACCAGCTCCGCCGTCGGGCTGCCCTTCATCCCGACTTTCTCGATCTTCTGGCCAATCAAAAAACCCTTCATGCCCTTTTCGATCAGAAAAGCGGAAATCCCGCCGGAGCCCTCGCCGGGCCGGGTCTTGGCATAGACCACGAGCGTATCAGCGTCGGTGCTGTTGGTGATCCAGAATTTGGTGCCATTGAGAACATAGCCGCCCTGCACCGCTTCGGCCTTGAGCTTCATCGACACCACATCGCTGCCCGCCCCGGCCTCCGACATCGCCAACGCGCCGACATGTTCTCCGGAGATCAGTTTGGGCAGATATTTGGCTTTCTGCTCCGGACTGGCCCAGCGGCGAATCTGGTTGACGCACAGATTGCTGTGCGCGCCATAGCTGAGGCCGAGAGCCGCACTGCCCCGGCTGACTTCCTCGACCGCGATGGCATGTTCGAGATAGCCGAGCCCGAGCCCGCCATCGGCCTCGTCGACCGTGATCCCGTGCAGGCCAAGATCGCCCATCTGGGTCCACAGCTCGCGCGGAAACCAGTCCTCGCGGTCCATTTTCTGGGCCAGCGGCATGATCTTCTCGTCGGCAAAGCGGCGGGTGGTGTCGCGGATCTGGTCGGCCATTTCGCCGAGCTGGAAATCAAATTGTGGGGTCGCGATCATATTGAGTCCTTTGCATATTTGATGCCCGTTTAGCAGATAATATCGGGGTTTCCAGCACGGTGTGCCCCTGCGAAGGGCGCAGGCGACGAAAGCTTCCCCAAAAAGCTTTCTAAAGCCGAGCGGCCCATCTCCTGCTATTGCGTCAAGACCTGATGGCACGAGATGGATACCCGCCTTCGCGGGAAAACAGCTTCCGAATCATTGCGCACAATTGATACCAATGCCATAGCCGCCCCATGCTCTACAATCTCGCCAAACCCTTCATATTCGCGCTGGAAGCGGAACGCGCGCACGGCCTGACCATTGCCGGTCTGAAGACCGTTCCGATGGGCCCCGCACCGAAATCCGATCCGGTTCTGGCGACCACCGTGGCCGGGCTCGACTTTGTCAATCCGATCGGCATGGCGCCCGGCTTCGATAAAAATGGCGAAGTGCCCGACGCGCTGATTCGCATGGGTTTCGGCTATGCCGAGGTCGGCACGCTGACCCCGCTGGCGCAGGCCGGCAATCCCAAGCCGCGCATCTTCCGGCTGATCGAGGACAAGGCGGTTATCAACCGGCTCGGCTTCAACAATCGCGGCCAGGAAGACGCCCTGCCCCGGCTCAAGCGGATGCGCGCACGGATGGGCAAAGGCGTGCTCGGGATCAATATCGGCGCCAACAAGGACAGCAGCGACCGGATTGCCGACTATGTCACCGGCGCAAAAAACATGGCGCCGCTGGCCGACTATCTAACGGTCAATATCAGCTCGCCCAACACGCCCGGTCTGCGCGCGCTGCAGGACAAGGGCGCGCTCGCGGAGCTGCTAGCCGCTGTCATGGAGGCGATGGGCAAATCCAAGACCCCGGTATTCCTGAAGGTCGCTCCCGATCTTGAACCGGCGGACATCGACGATATTGTCGAGGTCGCGCAGAAAATCGCGGCACTGATCATTTCCAACACCACCATCACCCGGCCCGGCCTGCGCTCCGCCAATCAATCCGAAACAGGCGGCCTGTCGGGAGCACCGCTAAAGGATCTCGCCCTGCAAAGGCTCAAGGATTTCCGCAAAGCCAGTGGCGGACAAATTCCGTTGATCGGAGTCGGCGGGATTGCGACGGCAGAAGATGCCTATCAACGCATCCGCGCCGGCGCGTCGCTGGTCCAGCTTTATACCGCGATGATCTACGAAGGGCCGACCATCGCCGCCTCGATCAGCTGCCAATTGGCAAAATTGCTGAAGAATGATGGTTTTGCATCCGTCGCTGAAGCAGTTGGGTCGACGGATCGATAAGAACCACCTTGGCCTTATCATTTTAATTCGTTAGTCCTGAGCTCGTTGAAGGGCGCCGATCGTCGAGAAGCGTTGTTTGACTGGCTCATCACTAACGGATTTGAAATCATCCATGCAAAAAACCCTCGCCTTTTTCGCTCTGTTCCTGTGCGTCGCGCTGACTGTTCCGGCCCAGGCTGAACACCATCGAACCAGGAATGTCGGCACCGCCGCCTCGGCTCATCCCGAAGCCACCAAGGCCGGATTCGAGATGTTGCAGGCAGGCGGTTCCGCGACCGACGCGGCGATGGCTATGATGCTCGCGCTGACCGTGGTCGAGCCACAATCCAGCGGCATCGGCGGCGGCGGGTTCTTCCTGCACCATGATGCAAAACAGGGCTGGATGCAGACCATCGACGGCCGCGAAATGGCGCCTGCTGCGGCGAATTCAACCCGCTTTCTCGGCGAGGACGGAAAACCACTTTCCTTCATGCAGGCGATGCCGGGCGGAAAATCCGTCGGCGTGCCCGGCAATATGCGGCTGATGGAAATGGCCCACAAGAAATGGGGCAAGCTGCCCTGGGCGAAGATTTTTGAACCGGCGATCCGGCTGGCGGAAGCGGGCTATGTGGTGAGCGCGCCGCAAGCGGACTGGCTCAAGCGCCTCGCTCCGCTCTGGGTCGATTTTCCCGATGCGCAAGCGATCTACTGGAAAGACGGAGCACCGGCCAAGGCTGGCTCGGTCATCAAAAATCCCGAACTAGGCGCCTTGCTGCGGGAATTGCAGGCGGGCGGCGCGGATGCCTTTTACACCGGCGAGACCGTGACAGCGATCTCCCATGCTGTGGCCAGTGCACCGCGCAACGCCGCGGAAATCACGCCCGAAGATTTTGCCAATTATCGCGCTATCCTCCGCGCTCCGGTCTGCGCCAGCTACCGGATCTACAAAATATGCGGAATGGGACCGCCATCCTCCGGCGCCACCACCGTGCTCGGCATATTGGGTGCGATCGAGCGTTTCAACATGGGCAAATTATACGCAGAAAGCCCCGCCCAAGCTTGGCATGTGATCGCCGAAGCCATGCGGCTGGCTTATGCCGACCGCGAAAAATATCTCGGTGACCGCGATTTTGTGGCGGTCCCGGTCGACGGGCTGATCGACAAGGAATATCTCGCCAGCCGGTCGCAGATGATCGCCTTGCAACGGGCCCGGCCGGACATGCCGGGCATCGAAACCTATCCCGCCGGAAATCCTCCGGGCAGCGTCCAGCGCACTGCGGCAATTTCCTCCGAAGTAGCAGGGACGACGCATTTTACCGCGGTCGATGGCGAGGGCAATATCGCCAATATGACCTCCACGGTCGAAGGCCCGTTCGGCAGCCAACTGATTGCGCGCGGGCTGGTCCTCAACAATCAACTGACCGATTTTACCTTCGCCCCGGAACAGGACGGCGCACCGGTCGCCAATCGCGTCGAGCCCGGCAAGCGCCCGCTCTCCTCGATGTCGCCGACCATCGTCTATGACGCCAAAGGGCAGCCGATACTGGCCCTCGGTTCCGCTGGCGGGAAACGGATCATCATGCATGTCACCAAGACCCTGATCGGCGTGCTGGACTACGGCCTTTCGCTCGAACAGGCCATGGCACTGCCCAATATATATTACGGTGGATCGGGCGTGCTGATCGAGCAGGGAAGCGATCTGGAATCCTTGCAGACGGACCTCTCGCGCCTTGGTCATATTGTTGTGACCTCCGGCCTGCCCTCGAAGCTTGCGGGCGCACAAAGGACCGAAAAAGGATGGGTTGGCGCAGTCGACCCGCGCAGCACCGGTCGGGCGGTCAGCGAACTCCCGTAAGCATTATATTGCCGAGCGGTTTCAACCGCGCTAGTTCATAATGAAATGATCCGGGTCCGGCGCAAAGCCGGAGCATGAGAGAGGAAGAACTGCGTGGGCCAGAAAAAATCAGAAAACCGCTATCTTGAAATCGATCAATATCAAAATCTGGTATCGATGTTTTTTGATCGCGCCAGCCAGGGCGGCGACAAGCCGTTTCTGAACGCCAAGATCGATGGTGCGTGGCAGGCAACCAGCTGGGCCGATGCGGCACGGCAGGTCGCGGCGCTCGCGAAATCCCTGAAACGCATCGGTTTGAAAAAAGGCGACCGGGTCATGCTGGTGTCCGAAAACCGGCCCGAATGGTGCATCGCCGACCTTGGCATCATGGCCGCGGGCTGCATCACCGTGCCGACATACACCACCAACACCGCATCCGATCACCAGCATATCCTGGACAATAGCGGTGCGCGCGCGGTCATCGTATCCAATGTCAAGCTGGCGCAAAACCTGCTCCCGTCGGTGATCGGCTCTTCGGATGCCAATATCATCATCGGGATAACCGATTTGCGGATCGGACAGTCCGGCGATTTTGACCTCTATACGTGGAATGATCTGGTTCAGGGCAGCGACTCTGATGTTGCCGAAGTGACCGAACAGGTCGCCGGCATCACCCGCGACGAGACCGCCTGTATCATCTACACCAGCGGCACCGGTGGCAAGCCGAGAGGCGTGATGCAGCATCATGGCCAGATATTGCACAATACCAAGGGGCCGACTGAGGTCATTGAAAATGACTTTGGCTGGGATGACGAGATATTCCTGTCCTTCCTCCCGCTCAGCCATGCCTATGAACAGCGCCGGACAGTTTTTCCCGATCGGTCTCGGCGCCCAGATTTTCTATTCCGAGGGTCTGGAAAAGCTGGCGTCCAACATCGAGGAAGTCCGCCCGACGATCATGGTTGTTGTCCCCCGCCTGTTCGAGGTGCTGCGCGCACGGCTAATCAAGACGGTCGAGAAACAGGGCAAGATGCCCAATTATCTGCTGGGCAAAGCCCTGGCCATTGGCGAACGCAAGGCAAAGGGCGCAAGCGCGACAAGCTGATGGACGTCTTCCTCAACAAGACACTGCGGCCCAAAGTTCAGAAGCGTTTTGGCGGACGGATGAAGGCGATGGTTTCCGGCGGCGCTCCGCTAAATCCGGAAATCGGCACCTTCTTCCAGTCGCTCGGTCTCACCTTGCTGCAAGGCTATGGCCAGACCGAATCCGGGCCGATAATCGCCTGCAACCGTCCGCGCACCGGCCTGAAGATGGATACCGTCGGACCACCGCTGATCGACACCGAAGTCAAAATCGCCGCCGATGGCGAAATCCTCGTCCGCGGCGAACTGGTCATGCACGGCTATTGGCGCAACCAGGAAGAGACCGACAAGGTGCTGAAGGACGGCTGGCTCCACACCGGCGATATCGGCCATATCGACGAAGCCGGACGGGTCGCAATCACCGACCGCAAGAAGGACCTGATCGTCAACGACAAGGGCGACAATATCGCCCCGCAAAAAGTCGAGGGCATGCTCACCATCCAGCCGGAAATTCTCCAGGCAATGATCGCCGGCGACAAGCGCCCCTATATGGTCGGACTGATCGTGCCCGACCCCGAATGGGCGCTCGAATGGTCGCGCGAGGAAGGCATGCCCTATGATTTTATCAAGCTGCAGGCCGACCCGGCGTTCAAATCCGCCGTCCGCGAAGCGGTAGACCGGGTCAACAAGGACCTCTCGGTCATCGAAAAAGTCCGCCGCTTCGAATTTGCCGACGAACCGTTCGCGATCGAGAACGAGGAACTGACCCCCAGCATGAAGATCCGGCGGCATGTGATCCGGGAGCGTTATCAGGAGCGGATGGATGCGCTTTATAAGAAGTGAGGGTATGGATGTAGTTGAGGCGGGGCAATGAGATCAAAAGGGATATACATCGCTTATGCGACATTCTTCATGATCTGCCTTGTTATATTCGTAGCGCTGAATCAGGTGTTCGCTGGACAATCGCGCCAACACAGTGACGCTATCTTGGTCGCTTTGATAACAGTCTTTTCTGCATTTCTTGTGTATTTTGATTTCCGTAGGAGGTTGCCTGCATCGCAGATCATCACTCCGGTTATCGTCGTCGTGCTGCTAAACATATTCATGATCGGCATCATCTATTTTACCAATTTTTCGCTGTCTGGAGCATTCATTATACCATTCTTCATGGTAGAGGGTGCATTGATATATTGGTGGCTGGAGAAGCGAGCATCGGTTCTCAAGGATTAATCAAGGGGTACGGTTTACCACACGCTCTTATCCCCTCTCCCTCAAGGGAGAGGGTTGCGCAGACTTGGCAGCTTGCTGCCTAGTCGGAGCTGGGTGAGGGTTTACAATCTCAAAGCTTACCCGTTAGTCCTGAGCCTGTCGACCCGAAGGGCGAGCGTAGCTCCGCCTAGCGAATAAAGGCGTGGTTCGACAGGCTCACCACCAACGGATAACAAACAGCGGAACACCCTCATCCAACTGCATCCAGCCGCCTGTGCTGACGCTTTGGCGGCAATATTTCGTAGCCTTCTCCCTCACGGGAGAAGGTTGAAAGTCGCTTGGCGTCTTCGTGGCTTCGTGTGAGTCCGACGGCAATTCTCATGATCCATTCAAAGGAGCAGATTTACAGCAGAGACTCGCTTCTGCATTCTCAATTTTCCATTGTGCGTGCTCACGTTTTGGCTTGCGGAAAATCCCCGAAAAACTCTGGTATTCCGCCGATGTATTGCCGAATATTCATTTGTTCAAACACAGGCAATCTGATATATTAGCCAGCCCCCCACTTGGAATTTGGAAAGGCTCAAACAATGTCAATCGCAGAAAAAATCAAGAAAGATATGGAGGTTGTGGACAGCGACGGTCAGCATATCGGAACCGTCGATCATGTCGATGACGATGGTGTCGGGCTGACCCGCGAAGGCTTTGCCGACAAGCTTCATCACTTCGTTCCGCGTGCTGCGGTGACGAAGATTGATGATGGCAAAGTCATTGTTGAACCGGGTCATGTCACATCGATCGAAGCGATCGAGGGTGCCATATTATATGCAAGGCGTCGTCCGCGCAAAAACCCTCCGGTCTTTGGCACAAGCGGCCATGGCACTGGATTTGGTGGCTCCGGTATTGGCAGTTGAACAGAGAATATAGGATTACGGTGACGTTGCGTAATTGGAGTAGCCACTCTCCTGCTTGATACGGAATCACCCGCGAGGGGTTCCAAAGGAGGACAGTGACCGTAACGCACCGTAACGCTGTGCATCTGGCTCGTTTTGGTCTGAATTACGTGCCCAATATGGTAGAGGAAGCATCGGGACATGCCGAACGCACTTTATCACCTATCAGGTCGTTCAAACGGCGATCATAAGCTGGACGATCTTCGCCGACATCCTCTATAAAGCCGCCCAGGGAGCGACGATGGATGCTTAGCGCCTTGATCAAGCTGATACATTCCTGCGTTCCTGGACTGTCGACAGAGAGCGTCGTCTCGACAAAGCGAGCCATGGCCCGAACATAACAGGCATCGAGAGCCTTCAAGGCTTCAGCGCGAGATTCGCCGTCAGTGGCAGTGGTTTTTAACCGACCAACGGCCTTTCCAACAACGCCGGCACAGGCCGTAGTAGGGCTTCGGCCCTCACCGGCCCTTTCCCATGCGCGATCAAACGACTTGCGGTAATCCGCAGAAACAACGGCCGTGCTCGCGGACTCTGTGTCAGCAGATGAACCTGCGTCTCCCTCCGCGTCAGAGCAGGCCGAAACCGCGAGACTGGAAAGAATCAATCCAAAAATTAGACGCATGGAAAACCCCCATTTAGCGAATGTGACATTGATCGCGATTCACATTTAAAATGCGGCTCGCAATAGTCCCTTATTCCAAGCAAAAACGCTAGCAGGGCAAATAAAATTGTCAATTTATAGAGGCAGTTGGTGAGGCATGGGTTTACAGTGACAGAAGTCTGCGACGTCACGGTAATTGCGATTATTGGCTAACCGCTTTCCTACACCGTACCCAATCGCTTATTATCGCCCCCGCTCCCGCAACAGGCACGAGACAGGCTCTTTGATAATTTGAATAGATAACGGAGACAACCGGAAGGTCACACTCGGCGTCAAGTTTACCACCCACAAAGGCAGGGAATCTGCGGCGTCGGGGCAAAGGTCACAGAAAATAAAAAGGTCCGTCGGTGTCCGGTTTCCGGCGAGACACAGCAATGGTTGAGCTCGCACGAAGCCACCAAGGCTGGAACTTTGCGTCTTCGTGGCTTTGTGCGAGCCCGATGGCATCATCGCGACAGGTGCAATTACCGCTGGATAGCGTACTACTTTCCAAGCCTGACAAAGCCCGTGTGAATTACAGATATAGCAGCCCAAGTTGACCCGTTGCCAAAACTCAGTCAGCGTCCTTCGTATAGGGTACAAATTCGCCAAAGGCGCAGCTACCCATCGACATTCTTGTCGAACTGTCGATCAGCTGGATGATTTCGCCCTTGCACAGCGAGGATGTCGGCCGGCTGTAGGACAGAATGTTGCGATCTGCGTTGCGACAACCGCCATAAGGCTTGTTAACATAGATTGTCCTGGCATTCCGGCGCGATCCAAAGATCAGGATATCATCACTGATCACCGTCATTTCACGCTGATCATTGGAAGTGATGCACGATTGGGCTTTCCCGGCAGTCCGTCCTTCCAGACGCTGGTCAAGCTTCGTCTGCTGTTTTTCGGTGAGTTCGATATTCTCCCCGCTCATAGCGGGCGCGGCCAGCAGCATTGCTGCGGGAATTGCAAAAAGAAGTTTTCTCATTACCAGTCTCCTGTTTTCACCCCCATCAATCAGCCATATAGCATGAATGGGTGTGAACCGGGGATGAAACACATATCGCAGCGCTAGAAATTGTCCTTTGCTGTTCTCCGTTCGGCCAGCTCCTCTACCGACGCCGCTCGCATGAACGGGTTGGTTGCGCGCTCCAGCCTGATCGTCGTCGGAACCGTTGCCTCGCCCCGTTCGCGCAATTTCACAACCTCGGCCATCCGTTCTTTCAGGGCGAGATTGTCAGGCTCCGCGACCAGCGCATATTCGCCGTTACTCTGGGTATATTCATGGGCGCAATAGATTTTGGTGCTGTCCGGCAGGGCCTCTAGCTTGCGCATATTGTCGTACATCTGCTCGGCCGTTCCTTCGAACAGCCGCCCGCAGCCCATCGCGAACAAGGTGTCGCCGACGAAAGCCACTTCTTCCGACGGGATGTGAAAAGCGATATGACCCGCGGTATGCGCCGGCACATCGATGACATTGGCAATCACTTCGCCAAGCTTTGCCGTATCGCCTTCCTTCACCAGGACGTCGAGCGTCGGGATGCGTTCCGCTTCCGCTTCCGGGCCGGTGACAAGGCACCCGGTGGCCTCCTTGATCGCAGCATTGCCGCCGGTATGGTCGGGGTGCCAGTGGGTGTTCCAGATCTGGGTGATGTTCCAGCCGCGTCTGGCGGCCTCGGCGAGCACCGGCTCCGCGACCGCCGGATCGACGACCATGGTCTCCAGCGATTCAGGTTCGTGGACCAGCCAGATATAATTGTCGGACAATACGGGAATTCGGATGATTTCAAGCATGGTCGCCAATTTACCCCTCAAATCCAAGGCTGTCGATGATTAACCGCAAAATAAGGGTTCTACGTTATTCGGCGGGACACTGCAGTAATGATTTTGGGAAGGGTGCATCATTTGCGCTTGATTATCGCGTTTCTGGCCTTTTTGTGCCTCGGTTCCCCGGCCCTTGCCGATGTCCCGATGTCGGACAGGTTATGCACCCAAAGCAGTGCGAAAAACGTAACGGCGTCAGCATTGTTGACGGCTGGCAGAGCCTTTGATTGTTCCGCGAACAAATATGCCGTCGAGGGGCCAAGAGTTTGGGTAAAAGTCCCTTTCGTGACGGAAGCCTTTCCCGCCGGTACGGTAGAAGTTCAGGGCGATAGCAATGGTCTGACCACAATTCAGGTCCATGCCGTTCTCGACGATGGCGCCATCTTGTCGTCGCAATTCTCGGAGCAAGAGGTAATCGACAGCTGGCGACCGAAAGGCCAGTACGGCCTTCCCGTTCCGGGCACGGAAAACCCTGGAATACGCAGCCGCATACAGCATATCTATATCGCCATTGATGACCCGAAAGTGGTCAGTTCAATGTCGCTTATCAATCTGGCATCCCAGAAACAGTCGGATGAACTAAAGCTTCCGCTTTCGATCATGTTTGCGGTGCTCTGCGGCATGACAATCATGCCGCTCATCTACAATCTGTTTTTCTACGGGGCACTGCGATACAGTTTCATGCTCTGGCACAGCCTGATGATCTGTGCGACCGTCGCCTATACCTTCAGTTCTTCGGGCCTGATCTTCATCGTATTTCCCGAAACCAGCCTGATTACCAAAATGCTCGTAAATTACTGGAGCCTCGCGATAGGGATTGCTGCGAGCGGCGTTTTTCTCGTCCGCTTTGTCGAACAGGGGAAAATCGCACCATGGCTGCAAGCCGCTATTTTCGTATCAGCGTTGATCCCGCTAGCTGTCGTGGCGATCGTTCTGCGGGTTGACCAGGGCTACAGCATCGACGCACGCGCCTATTATAACGCATCATTTATACCCGTCTTTTTGATTGTGCTCTATACCATGGTGCACGCGTTACGGCGGGGCAGCAAGGCGATCTGGTTCCAGATTGCGGGCTGGACGCCAATCGTTATTTTCGGGCTGGACCGGGCGGCTCGTGGCATGGACCTTTATGTCGGTTGGCCGGTGCTCGACTATGGTCTCTATTTCTTCCTGGTAAGCGAAACGATCATTCTCGCGCTTGGCGTTGCGTACCGCATCCTCCGCCTGCGACGACAGCATGAAGATACATTGCGCAAGCAGGTTGAACTCACTCTGCTCGCCGATACTGACGGATTGACCATGATGAACAATCGCCGGTCTTTTGAAAGAGAGTTCGGGCGCAACCAGCAGGATCATCGCTTCGGTCATCTTGCAATTATCGACATTGATTTGTTCAAACGGGTCAATGACCGCTACGGCCACGAAATCGGCGATGAAGTATTGCGGGTTGTTGGCAAGGAACTCGAGGCGACACGGCACTTCGCTGCCCGCATCGGCGGCGAAGAATTCACTCTTTTGATGCGCAAAGACAATCGGGAAAACCGCAAAAACTATCCGGCAAATGCGCTGACCGAAATTTGCCAAGCGCTGATCAAGGCCGTGCATGAACGGGTTCCGGAAATTCAGGAACCGGTAACATTTTCCGTCGGCGTCGCCTCGATTGCCAAACGCGCTTCCCTGCGCACTGTGATGGCCACCGCTGACCGGCGGCTGTATGATGCCAAGAATAATGGCCGCAACCAGATTGTCTGGATCGATGTCTCTGAAGCGAAACCTTCCGTTCCTACCGGGACAGCTTCGGGTTAACGACCGTCAGACGCTTACCATTGGCCGATATTTTCCATGCTCGCCCAGGGCTCCTGAACCGGCAGTCTCTCTCCCTTTTGCAACAGCTCTACGGAGATATTGTCCGGCGATCGTACAAAAGCCATATGGCCATCACGGGGCGGGCGGTTGATGGTCACTCCCGCACCCATCAATTTCTGGCATAGCCCGTAAATGTCGTCGACGGCATAGGCGAGATGTCCGAAATTGCGGCCACCGTCATATTGCTCCGGCGGGCTGCCATCTTCGGACGGCCAGTTATAGGTCAATTCGACTTCCGCAATATCCTTTTGCCCCGGCGCGGCCAGAAAGATCAGCGTGAAGCGACCCTGGTCACTCTCGTGGCGGCGAACCTCTTCGAGACCGAGCAGCCCGAAAAAGGCAATTGTCGCATCCGGATCACTGATCCTGAGCATCGTATGCAGATATGTTATGGTCAAAGCTCTTCTCCATTCGTCGCTATTCAGAAACGGTTCATCGCAGATATCGCAAAGCCGAACCGGGTCATTTGCAACAGCCTAAGCGGCTTTTGAACAGAGGGAAAGAGTGATGAGCGAGAAATTTATCGAAAGCAAAAACAAGGTATGGCTGGCGAGCGCCGGCCTGTTGACCATTGGCCTGATTGTCGGTGGATACTTGCTCGGCGATGGCCTGTTGCGCGCCAAAATGGCAGACCGCAGCGTCACCGTGCGCGGTCTTGCCGAGCGCGAAGTGACCGCCGACCTTGCCACCTGGACAATTGCCTATAGCGCCCAATCCAGTGACCTGCAGAGTACCCAGACTGACATCGACCAGGACACAAATGCGATCACTGCCTTTTTCAAGGAACTCGGCTTCAAGGCGGATGCCCTCAAGCCAACCGGGGCCAATGTTAATCAATATAGCTCCAACGGCATCCCCCAATATACCATCCGGCAGCGGCTCAGCCTGCGCACCGATGACATCGCCAAGGCCCAGGCTGCCGTCGCCCGGCAGTTCGATCTGGTCCGCCGCGGCGTCGTGCTCGAAGACGGTTCCGGAATGAGCTATACTTTCACCAAGCTGGACGAGATCAAACCCGGAATGGTTGCCGAAGCGACCAAGGACGCCCGCAAGTCCGCCGAACAATTTGCCGAAGACAGCGGCACCGATGTCGGAGGGATCAAATCAGCCACCCAGGGCTATTTCAGTATCAATAGCCGCGATGGTGATGGCGGCGGTTATGGCGTGACAGATACGCCGTACAAAAAAGTACGGGTGGTCACGACGGTGAACTTTTACCTGGATTAAAAGCGCGATGCGAGGCGATCTCTGACAGGGTCAGGATCGCCTTTAGCGCCTATCGAGCAGCAAAATTTCACTCCTCGACGCCGGTCACCAGCTGCGCGAGATATCGGGTTGCAACTTTGGCGGAAGGGCTATCAGTACCCAATTTGACCGCCTGCTCCCAATTGCTTTTGGCGTTCACCATATCGCCTGCTTCAAAAGCGATATTGCCGGCCTCGAGCGCGATCGCCGGATCGGCGATGACCAGCTTCGCGGCTGCCGTAATATCCGCCTTGGCCAGTTCAAGATCGCCCATCCGGCGTGCCAGTGTGGCCGACAGCAGCCAGCCGAGCGGATCTTGCGGAACAAGTTCGTGGACCAGGCCAAATTGTGCCTTCGCCTCATCATATCGATTCAACGCGACATAAGCGCGCGCCATATCCAGGTGCATTTCCCCTTTCAGCAGTCCATCAAGGGTGTTTTGCTCCAGCGCAGCGCCAAAATATTTTAAGGCGGCCTGATGATCCCCGCTGGCCAGCGCCGCATTGCCGGCCTGCGACCAGAAAATTGCCGCGCGTTCGTCGCCCGCAGCTTGCGCTCCTTCTGCCGCCAGAAAAAATGCCGGAACCGCCTTTGTCCAGTTCTCCAGTTCCGCATAAGCGAAGCCCAGGCAATTGCGCGCCAGATATCCGCCGCCTTCAATTTGCCACTTATTCGCTGCGAGCAAGCCGTTGGCCGGGTCATCGGCCGCCTGGTCAATGCATTGATCAAACCGGATATCAGTCGGTGTTCTGGGTTCAGGTGGCGGCGAATTGACCGGCGCCTCGCGCTTGACGTCCGATGGACGCAGCACAGGGTCGATCGGGGAACCATAAGGCGTAGCCGATTGCATCAATAAGGGTAGCATTAGCGACAAAATCATGGGTGAATTGTCCGTTATTGGCTATTGTTAGTGAGGCCAGGTATCAGCTCAGCCGTGAAATGACATCGATCAGCAAGGCAATATCCTGATCCCGGGACAGGCGGTGATCGCCGTCCTTTACCAGATGGACCTGCACATCATCTGAACGGATCTTCTTCGATATCTCGAGACTATATTCCCACGGAACGTCAGCATCCTTTTGACCGTGAAGCAGACGCACGGCGCCGTCAAAGGCGATTTCCTTGTGAAGCAGCCGGCTGGTATCGCCCGACTGCCAGAAGGTCCGCGTCGTAACATAGGGGTCGTCGGAATATTCGCTTTCTTCTTCCAGCTTGCCGTCGCGCAAAATGGTCATTTTCTGTTCCTGGGTAAAGCCCCAGTCGGTAAAGTCCGGCGCGGCGGCGATCCCGACCAGATCTTTTACCCGCATCGGCCGCGACAGCGCGACCAGCAGCATCAGCCAGCCGCCCATCGAGGAGCCGATCAGGGTGATTGACCCCGACGTTACCTTGTCGATCAGAAACAGCACATCATCGCGCCAGTCGATCAGACTTTGATCTTTAAAATCTCCGCCGCTTGCCCCGCATCCGGCATAGTCGAGCCGCAGCATTGCCCGGCCCTGCTCCTTTGCCCAGGCATCAACGGCGAGCGCCTTGCCACCTTCCATATCCGACATATAGCCGGGCAGAAAAACCAATGTTGTCCCTTTCACGCCCGCCTTGGGCGGGATATAGCAATAGGCGAGCGCAGCTCCGCCGGGACGGTCGAGATATAAAATTTCATCTTCCATATAGTCACCTGTTCGTGCCCCCGCGCAGGCGGGGGTCCATCTCCTGTCCTATAGTCAGAAAATGCCGGATGAGAAGGCACGGTGGCTCGCCGATTGTGCAAAAACCAACCAGTCGGCTTTAGCTTTGTATCACGAGATGGCCCACTCGGCTCGAGAAAGCTTTGGGAAAGCTTTCGTCGCCTGCGCCCTTCGCCGGGGAACTAGAAGACCGCAAAATAGACAATTGCCAAACAGATGCCTGCGACAACGATCAAGCCGATATTGGATTTCAGCGGCTGCTTGGGTCGGGGCAGCAGAGCCGCCAGTTCTTGAGGAATCTCCCCCTTGAAGCCCAGCTTCCATTTCGAACGGCTTTTGATACCATCCTCAAGGCCGAAGACATGGGACTCGCCCTCCTTGCCACGATACACCAGATCGCCGAAAAAATAGGCTTCGCTGCGCCATTGCTGCTCATAGAGCGCAAAGGATTTGCCGATTACTTCGATCCGTACCCGGCGTTTCAGGGCGCTGTCGCTATCGATAAGCCAGATTTTTGCGGGATCAGACATAGACCTATGCTTAAAACAACAAGCGGCCCGACGCATCACAATTCTGCAATCCATCAATCGCGCTGGAATATCTCCTCGATCGCCATTTCGAAAAGGTCTGCAATCCGGAATGCCAGCGGCAGGGACGGATCATATTTGCCGGTTTCGATCGCGTTGACGCTTTGCCGGGAAACCTTGAGCCGTTCGGCCAGGTCCGCCTGCGACCAGTCACGCTCGGCGCGGAGAACCTTCAGCCGGTTCTTCATCCCCGCCTCCACTGAAACAGGGCGGCCACACCCAAGCCGAGACACCAGATGACAAAGGCATAGTAAGCCGGCACATGCGGCACGAGATCATATTGTTCCAGAAAGCCGTATACCGTGACGATCACCATCATGAACCCGGTCGCCGTCAGAAATTTCTGCGTTTCGCGCATCCGGACATATTCGTCCTCTTCTTCCAGCAAATAGCGCCCGGTCACCCAGATGAACCCGAGCGCTCCGGTGGCTGGCACCAGCGCCACACCGACCGCGGCAACACAAGTCAAGATATAACCATCAAACAGGAATTCCGCCAGAAACACACCGCCGATATAGACGATTGTGACGAACATCATCCGTTTCAGATAGCGCGACGAGGCCTTGGTGCCGGCCGCATTAACTTCCATCAATCGCATCATCGACCAGCCGGCAGCGAGCAACAGAACTACATTGAATATGGCGATTGAGCCCCGCAGCCAAAGCACCGGGTCCTGCGTCACAACAAATGCGACTGAAAGCGCGAGAGACAATATCGAGGCAGCGCCCAATCGTTTCAGCCGCCAGCGCCAGATTGCGGTCTGGCTTTCCCGTTTCTCTCCATGCGCCATCATTGCCTCCATCCGGTCAGGACGAAAAGGTTGCGACCCCGAGCCGTGTCACGGCCGCTCACATCGTCGCCAGAAACAGCATAAAGATCGCCATCCACATGGCGATATTTTCATTGGGCGTCATCGCCCGGCCCGAGCAGCGTTTCAATTTCATCGTCATTCTCCATCAAGTGACATAGACAATATGTCGTGTTTCCTTGACTTATATCGCCGATTCGCAATCAAATGTCAAGTACACTTTCCATATTGTCAGACACCCCTTCCCTTTGAAGAGAAAGGGTATGACGGGAAGCGATAGGGAGACAGTTGACTTGATGGGGTCATAGACTAAGGCATCTGGAGCCTGATGGCGCTGTTTTCAGCGCTTCATTGGCCCCAACTTTGACAAACTTTGAGATGACCAGAGCCCATGACCAAGATGATTAATATCACCCTTCCCGACGGTAGCACGCGTGAAGTGGCATCGGGCACCACACCGGCACAGATCGCCGCGGACATTGGCCCCGGCCTTGCCAAAGCCGCCCTCGCCGCGCGGATCGACGGTGAGGTTCGCGATATCATGCTGCCGCTCAAAGAAGACACCGCACTGGCTTTGATCACATCGCGCGATGAAGCCGAAGCACTGGAACTGGCGCGGCATGACTTTGCCCATGTGCTGGCGGAAGCGGTTCAGAACCTGTTCCCGGGCACGCAAATCACCTTTGGCCCATCGACCGATGACGGTTTCTATTATGACTTCGCGCCCGCAGGCGACCCATTCACCGACGAAGATCTGCCAAAGATCGAAGAGGAGATGAAACGGATCATCGCCGCCGACAAGCCGCTGCGCCGGGAAGTCTGGGATCGCAATCACCTGATCGCACGCTGGCAGAAAGACGGAGAGACATTCAAGGCCGAATGGGCGGCCGAACTGCCCGACGGCGACGAGATCACGGTTTACTGGTCGGGTGACGACTGGATGGACATGTGTCGCGGCCCTCATCTGGCCTCAACCGGCAAGCTCGATCCCAAGGCGTTCAAGCTGATGCGGGTATCGGGTGCTTATTGGCGCGGCGACCAGCGCAATCCGCAATTGTCGCGAATCTACGGCACCGGGTGGCTCAACAAGAAGCAGCTGGGCACCCATCTCGTACGGCTCGAGGAAGCGGCAAAACGCGATCACCGCAAACTGGGCCAGGAAATGGATCTGTTCCACTTTCAGTCCGAGGCGCAGGGCAGCTGTTTCTGGCATCCCAAAGGCTATTTCATCTGGCGCGAACTGGAAAGCTTCATGCGCCGCCAGCTCGATGCTGCCGGATATGACGAAATCAAGACACCACAGTTGATGGACGTGAACCAGTGGGAAAAATCCGGTCACTGGGGCAAATATTCCGAAAATATGTTTGCCGTCCCGGACGAGGTTCCCGATGCCGAAAGTGACGGCCCGGTCATCACCGGCACCGCCGGCATGATGGCATTGAAGCCGATGAACTGCCCTGCCCATGTGCTGGTGTTCAAACAGGGTATCAAAAGCTATCGCGACCTGCCGATTCGGATGGCCGAATTCGGCTGCTGTCATCGCAACGAACCGCATGGCGCGCTCCACGGACTGCTTCGTGTGCGGCAATTCACCCAGGACGACGCCCATATATTCTGTCGCGAAGACCAGTTGATTGAAGAAATCGTAGGCTTTTGTGACTTGCTGGATGCCATCTATCGCGATCTTGGTTTCGCCGATTACCAGATCAAGCTCGCGCTCCGTCCCGACGAGCGGTTTGGAACGGACGAAGAGTGGGACAGGTCCGAACAGATCTTGCGCGAAGCGGTTGTGAAATCAGGGCGTGCAACGGAAGAATATGGCTGGGAAGAACTGCCTGGCGAAGGCGCGTTCTATGCTCCCAAGCTCGAATTCCATCTGACCGACGCAATCGGCCGGACGTGGCAAGTTGGGACGATTCAAGCGGACACGGTGCTGCCTGAGCGGCTTGATGCCAGCTATATCGGTGAAGATGGCAACCGTCACAGGCCTGTCATGCTGCACAGGGCAATATTGGGGACTTTTGAACGGTTTATCGGCATTCTTATCGAACATTATGCTGGCAAGCTGCCGCTCTGGCTTGCGCCCACCCAGGCCGTCGTCGCGACGATCGTGACCGATGCGAACCCCTATGCCGAGCAGGTGACCGAACGACTGAAAGCCGCCGGCATCCGGGTCGAGGCCGATTTCCGCAACGAAAAGATCAACTATAAGGTTCGCGAACATTCGGTAGGCAAAGTGCCCAATATCCTGGTGGTTGGCATGCGCGAAGCCGAAGAAGGCAAGGTTGCCCTGCGCCGTCTGGGTCAGAAGGAACAGGAATTCCTGACGCTCGACGAGGTCGTGGCCATGTTGCAGGACGAGGCACTTCCACCGGACTTGAAATCCGCCGCGCAATGACGATATACGCCTTGAAGCTGTGGTATTCACACCACTGTCTTGATGGCTAATATCTCTTTCGCCATCAAGAAGGCTTTATTCGCATAAACTTTGCGGCTAATGAGCCTGCATAGACAACCACTCAGGAGTATTTAACATAGCTGCACCACCTCGCCGCCCCACGCCGCCCGTCAAAGGCGGCCCGCGATTCAATGATTTGATCAATTCCGACACTGTAAGGGTCATCGACGACAAGGGCGAAAACCTTGGCGTGATGAACACCAGGGAAGCGATAGAGCGGGCAGCAGAAGTCGGACTCGACCTTGTCGAGGTTTCTCCCAACGCACAGCCACCGGTTGCAAAATATCTTGATGTCGGCAAATTCAAATATGAGGCCCAGAAAAAGGCCAATGCAGCGCGCAAGACTCAGAAGGTGCAGGACGTCAAGGAAATCAAGATGCGTCCGAATATCGACGATCATGATTATGATGTGAAAATGCGCAACGTGAACAAGTTCATCGACAATGGCGACAAGGTCAAAGTGACCCTTCGCTTTCGCGGCCGTGAAATGTCGCACCAGCAACTCGGCATGGCATTGCTTGTACGGGTTCAGGAAGACATGAAGGAAACCGCCAAGGTCGAGGCCTATCCCAAGCTCGAAGGCCGTCAGATGTTGATGGTGCTCAGCCCTAAATAGTTTTTACAGGCCCTCGGTAACGAGGGCCTTTTTTTGGTCAGCCGCTGGAGTTTCCCAACATCCCGTCGCTCAGTCCGGCTGGCTACGCGCGATCCACAGCATAGCGACACCCACGATCAAGGAAGCGGCGGCGATCAGAATTTCAAATTCGTGATTTACCATCGTCGACCTCCTGCCTTTCATGAGCACCTAGCGCATGGATAACAGTGGAAAGCTAACGTCCTGTTAAACCGCTTGCCCTTTTGTAGGAATTTCAGGTTACCGGATTGGCGCGGAAGTGGAGCGGGAAATGGCGCTTCAGATTGGCGATCTTGGGTTTGTCCCAGCGCACGATATAACCCTGCCGCGGGTTTTTCTGCATGAAATCCTGATGATAGGTCTCGGCCGGATAAAAGGCTTTATAGGCTTCTATTCTGGTCACGATCGGGCGCTTCCAATAGCGTCCCTTCTCGAGCTGTGCGACATAGGCGCGGGCCGCTTTTGCCTGCCGGGCGTTTGTCGGCACCAGCGCGCTGCGATAATGTTTGCCGCGATCCGGACCTTGTGCATTGAGCATTGTCGGGTCGGCAATCACCGAAAAGAAAACCTGCATCAGCTGGCCATAGCTGACCTGCCCGGGATCATAGACCACCCGTACCGCTTCGGCATGATCGGTCAGGCCTGCGCTTACCAGCTTGTAGGATGCGCTGCGTTTGGTGCCGCCGTGATAGCCCGACGTTGCACTGATCACACCTTTGGTATGTTCAAAAACGCCTTCGACACCCCAGAAGCATCCACCGGCGAAAATCGCTACGGCCCGCTTTCCGGTCTCTCCTGTCCTGACCCGCGGCATCGGGATGATCGTCGCCTTCTCCGCAGCATGGGCTTCACCGACAAATGCCTGATTCGCAGCCTGGTCGAGGGGTAACGTAGATTGCACACCGGCCCAGACCGCACCAAAACAGGCGATGCTGACGCCAAACATGATCGTTCGGGAGAGGAACGGCCCCATCGGTGCTAGCCTATTATCTGCGAAGCAGCGCTGACGGTGGACGACAGGTTCTGGCCGAGGTCGGGCCGCTGCTCTGCGGGCTGCATGAAGAACAGCACCAGCGCGCCGGCAAGAAAGCCGCCACCGAGGCTGTAAGTCAAATCGGATTTGAGTAATTTCATCATCATCTGTTCCTTGGGGGTCATTACCTGTTCGAACCATCCCGCCTGTAGGTTACATCCATTAATATAGTTTTCCTGTCGCCGCTGTGAACCTGATCACAGGGGCATATTCAGTTTGGCCGCGCGAAGATTTTCTATCGGGTGTTTTTAGACCCTCAGGTGGCGGGCGGGCGTGTCGTGTCTCACGGCAGTTCGCTTCGCTCACGCCTCCGACGGGGCGGGCTATCGCCCGACGCGCGGTCGCGCTTGCCTCCGCTTCGCGTCGGTTCTGCGCTCCCAATACTGTTTAGATTCTCACCGAGCGTAGCGAGGCAAGGCCGACCGGCCGCCGCGCCTTATGGCGCGAAAGCCAAGGGCGCGGATGCCCGCGCCCGGCGCTTGAGGTCTAAGCTAAAGCAACACAGGCCCGCTGGATTCGCGTGCAGGCCTCGGTCAGAAGCTCTTCGGATGTCGCGTAGCTGATCCGGAAGGCAGGCGAGAGACCGAAGGCCGCTCCGTGCACCGCGGCAACCTGCGCTTCATCGAGGAAATAGGCGATCAGATCTTCATCCGTCTTGATGACCGCGCCCTTGGGCGTCGTCTTGCCCATCAGCTCACTGGCATCGGGATAGACGTAGAACGCGCCCTCCGGAGTCGGGCATTGCAGGCCCGGCGTATCGTTGATCATCGACACTACGAGGTCGCGGCGCTTCTCGAAGGCGGCGTTGCGCTCGGCGAGAAAATCCTGCGGACCATTGAGCGCAGCAACTGCTGCGGCCTGCGAAATCGAACTGGGATTGGAAGTCGATTGCGACTGCAACTTGGCCATTGCCTTGATCAGCCATTCCGGACCACCGGCAAAACCGATCCGCCAGCCGGTCATCGCATAAGCCTTGGACACACCGTTCACCGTCAATGTGCGGTCAAACAATTCGGGGCAGACCTGCGCGATGGTCGAAAAGGGAAAACCGGCATACCAGATATGCTCGTACATATCGTCGGTCATTACCATCACATTCTCGTGCGGCAATATCACCGCGCCCAGCGCCTTCAGTTCTTCCGCGCTATAGGCCGCGCCGCTCGGGTTGGAGGGCGAGTTCAGCAGCACCCATTTGGTCTTCGGCGTAATCGCCGCTTCCAGCTGTTCGGGCGTGATCTTGTAATTCTGATCCGCACCGGCGGCGATAAACACCGGTGTGCCGCCGGCGAAATTGACGATATCGGGATAGCTGACCCAGTAAGGCGCCGGAATGATCACCTCATCGCCCTTGTCCAGCGTCGCCACCAGCGCGTTGAACAATGTGTGTTTGCCGCCGCTGTTGGCGCAGACCTGGCTGGTGGTATAAGTCAGGTCATTGTCGCGCGCGAACTTGTCGACAATCGCCTGCTTCAATGCCGCCGTGCCATCAACCGTCGTATAGTTGGTATCACCATCACGGATTGCCTGGATCGCCGCTTCCTTGACAAAATCCGGCGTGTCGAAATCGGGCTCGCCCGCGGACAGGCCGATCACGTCGATACCCTGCGCTTTCAATTCGGTGACCTTGGCAGTCATCGCCAGCGTGGCCGAAGGTTGAATGCGTCCGAGTGCTTTGGAAATGCGGGTCATGGGAGGTCCTGTCGCAAGGAGTTAATCCGACTGCCTAATGTCATTGGTGTTGCACTGCAACAGGGCTTGTGCGGTCAGGCGCGTTTTTTCACAAATTCGGCGCGCAGCACCAATCCCTTGATACCGTCATGCCGGCAATCGATTTCCTGCGCGTCTCCGGTCAGGCGGATCGACTTGATCAATGTCCCGCGTTTCAGCGTCTGTCCCGCGCCCTTGACCTTGAGGTCCTTGATCAGGGTGACGGCATCGCCATCGGCCAGGACATTGCCCACCGCGTCAACAACCTCCGGTCCGACCGCTTGCGCCGCCGCATCTTCCGGGCTCAGCCATTCGCCAGTCTCTTCATCATAGACATAATCGCCTGCAGCATCACTCATCACAGCGACTCCAGCGCTTGGCTCATATCCGCGATGATGTCGTCGATATGCTCGATCCCGACGGAGATACGCACGACATCCGGCCCGGCGCCCGCAGCCTCCAGTTCCTCGCCCGATAGCTGGCTGTGGGTGGTCGAGGCGGGGTGGATGATCAGCGATCTTGTGTCGCCGATATTGGCGAGATGGCTGAACAGCTTGACCGCCGAGACCAGCTTGATCCCCGCGTCATAGCCGCCTTTCAGGCCAAAGGTGAACACCGCGCCGCCCTTGCCGCCGAGATATTTCTGCGCCAGCGCATGATAGTCGCTGTCGGGTAGTCCGGCATAGGATACCCAGCTCACCTCGTCGCGGCCCTGCAGCCACTGCGCCATCGCCAGGGCATTGTCGCAATGGCGCTCCATCCGCAGCGCCAGCGTTTCCATGCCGGTCAGGATCTGGAAGGCGTTAAACGGTGCCAGCGCCGGTCCCAGATCGCGCAGCGACAAGGCGCGCGCCGCGAGGATGAAGGCCAGCTCGCCAAACGCGTCGGTAAAGACCTTGCCATGATAGGACGGGTTGGGCTGGTTGAGGAACGCGTATTTGGGGCTCTTCGTCCAGTCGAACTTGCCGCTGTCGATGATCAGACCGGCGATGCTGTTGCCATGGCCGCCGAGAAATTTGGTGCCGCTCTCGACCACAATATCCGCGCCATGTTCGATCGGGCGGCAGAGCATCGGCGAGGCCATGGTATTGTCGACGACTAGCGGAATGCCCGCCGCATGGGCGATACCGGCGATCGCGGCGATATCCATCACCACGCCGCCGGGATTGGCGAGACTTTCGATAAACACGCAGCGCGTGTCATCGGTGATCGCGCCCCTGACCTCGTCCATATTGTCGGCGTCGACAAAGGTGACGTTCCAGCCGAATTTCTTGACCGAATGGGCGAGCTGGTTGAGCGAGCCGCCATAGAGCTTGTTCGCCGCGACAATATGCGC
>RCMY010000606.1_pt1 | contig 33991 bp, 16 predicted proteins | sample 2041341 | NCBI WGS metagenome assembly RCMY01 (sample SAMN09708234, study PRJNA481090) | Marine sediment metagenome, whole genome shotgun sequencing project. | reverse complement strand
CTTCGTCGCATGCGCGTCGCCGATGTTGCCGGCACCCTGATAGAGCTCGACCAGCGTGCCGTTAACGAAAGTGCTTACGACGCCGTCATCGCTAGACACTGCCACATGAGTCCAGCTGTCCAGACCAATCACCACGCCCGTGTCATGCCAACTCCAGCCTGGGCTGGTATTCGTAAGCGCCCATCTCAGCGTCCCCGTGTCACTGAGGCCGATCTCGTACTCGCCTTCGCGGTTCAGCACGATCGAGCCATCCGGCACGTTGTAGGCTGACGGCCGGATCCAGGCTTCCATCGTCATCGACGCCGTGGTCACTTCAAGCGAGGCGTGCGAACCCATATTGACGAAATCGTCGATGCCGTCGAAGGACAGCCCGAAGCGGTCGTCGACTGCCACTGGCGCGTCGGCCACGGCCGAAACGGTGATCGTCTTCTGGGCAACATTGCTCACGCCCGTGTCGCCATCGCTGAGCACGAAGTCCACCATGCGAGCGGCGGTAGCCGGACTGTCGGAGGCATTGAAGTACGCGATCTGTTGCGCAATAGCCTGTGCAATGGCCGCCGTGCTGTTGGCGTTGAACGACAACACCAACGCCGCGCCACCGTTACCGCCACTGACCGTCGCTACCTCCACCCCGCTATAGCGAACGCTGCTGCCGAGCACGGACACTGCGCCGGCAGGGGTCACGAGCAAACGGTCGTTGGCCGTGCCGCCAGTCGAGAAGCTGACCGTCAGCGTCCCGCCGTTGAAGTCGTCGGAGTCCGGATCGGCCACCGTGAAGGCACCCGCCACGATCACCGGCACGCCGTTTTCGGTGTAGGCCACGGCACCGCCTGCGGTGCTGATGACCGGCGCGTCGTTGACCGCGTCCCCAGTGAAAGCCTTGGTGCCGGTGATCGCCGGCGCCACACCATCGCTAACGGCAGTCGCAATATTGAAGTTGCTGTTGTAGTTTGCCGCCGGAGTAAACGTGACACCCGCCAGCAGCGCGTTCACATCGGCCAGCGCACCACTCGCCGTCCATACGCCGTTCACAAAGGTAGACGTGACCGCACCCGACGTCGCCACGTTGAGGGTGCCTGCAGCCACGTCGGACAGCGCCATTGAGACCGTCACGTCGGCGCTGTCTACATCGCTGACAATAATATCGGTCAAATCCAGTGGCGTGTCTTCGGTGTAGTTCTCCGGCGCACTTAAATTCGTGGCCACCGGCGCGTCATTCGTACCATCGACAGTAACTGTCGCCGTAGCAGAATTGGTCGCGCTGCCATCACTGACGGTATATATCAAGGAATCGGTAGCCGACTGCCCTTCGGAAAGTTCGAACTGTCCATTGGGGTCGTAACTAAAGCTGCCGTCTGCGTTAAGAGTGAGCAAAGCGCCGGATGACAACGTAATCTGATTGCCAATATCCGTGGTTGACCCGTTGATTTCGGTAACCGTCAGCGAATCGCCATCGACATCGTAGTCGTTGCGCAGCAGGCCGGACGCCGCATCGACGGCCAGCGAACTTTCTTCATTCACGCCGTAGACCGGCGCTGCGAGGTCCGCAAGCGCTGCGACCTCCCCCCTTGAAAGACCACGCTCCAGAACCGCTACCTCATCAATGCGGCCGTCAAAATATTTGTCGCCGTCCGGATTGGCGCCAATCCAGGTTTCCCGGGTTGGATGTGTGTCAACCGCTCCGCCTTCACTGTGGGTGGCTCGCCCGACCAATTCTCCGTCGAGATACAGCGACATCACGCCGGTCCCCTCGTCGTAAGTCGCCGCTGCGTGATACCACTGACCAGTTTGCAGCGCGCCGCTACTAGCGATTAATGTATCCGTCTGCCCGCCCGCAGAAAGTCGCATACGTAAACGAGTTTCACCGCCATCAAAAATTGTGCTGAGCATCCAGGTGTGTTCTTGCTCTTGAATACCGTCTGCCTGACTTATGATGCGCCCTTCATCGGTGGCAAACGAATCCGCATTAAACCAGGCCGACATAGTAATGCCGGTTCCAGCGACGTTCAGGTTGCCCAGATTTACGTAGCTATCCGTACCGTTGAAATCAACCGCCGTATCACCGTCGCCAGTCACGCCATTTGCGCCCGGCGTTACGTTATTATAAACACCATCATTGCTGCCGGCAGAGTCATTCGCCGTCGGCCCGGTTGACTCTCCCAGCCGCCAATAACCCACCGAGTCGGGATCACTAGCAGCATCGATGCTATTGCCGTTTGGATCATTAGCGGCTACGGGGGCATCGTTGCTATCGTTGACCTTGACTGTCAGCGTTTCTTCGAAGCTGGCGTTGCTGCTGTCGGTGACTTGCACCCGCACGTTATATGCTGGCCGCATCTCGAAATCGAGAATCCCATCGGTCAGAATCAGTTCGTCGTTGTTCGCGCCACCTATAGCAAATTTCGCCCCGTCTGCTCCGCTTACGATTGAGTAAGTGAAGGGTACGCCTGAATCGGGGTCGGTTGCGCTCAGCGTGCCGAGGCTGTAGCCGCTAGACGTATCGGTATTTTCATCGACAGTAAAAATACTGGGATTGATGTCCGTCGGCGCGTCGTTGACCGCAGTGATATCGACCATTGTGCTGCCGGTCGCGGTGAGTGCTCCGCCGCTGCCCTGGGCGGCTGCCGTGTTTCCGTCGTTAAACGTCCAGTCGATTTGCACCGCTGCTGGCGGCGCGTCGCTACCATTGGCATACAGCACATTCTGCATCAGCGTATTAACGCGAGCTTGCGTGGCACTGGAATTGAACGTCACTGTCAACTGGCCACCGGTGGCGGTATACGTGCCGACTTGAATGCCTCCAACTGAGACGTTGTTTCCACCGGCGGTGACATTGGTGCCGTCAAAAACCAGCTGATCGTCGGCATCGGCTCCGCCATTGCGGGCGAGGGTCAACGTTGCACTGTCGAATTCGTTGGCTGCGCTCAGTTCCGCATCGAAGATCGACACATTGGCATCCAGCACGACGGCCGCACCGCCTTCAATAAACGTGGGGTTTCCGTCTAGCGTGTTCGCCACATGGAATCGTCTATCCAGCGACCCGTCGGCGTTGTAGCTCACGAGTGCGATATCGTCGTCGCTTCCGTTCCATGTCGTGCCGGAGACAATAATCTTGCCATTGGCAGCAATCGCGACAGCCAAACCTGCGTCGTCACTCGTACCGATGGCGGTTGTCACCATCCCGCTACCGCCAAAAGTCGTGTCCAGCGTCCCGTCCGTGTTGTAGCGCACGACCGCGAAATCATCATCGCTGCCATTGTCCGTTGCACCGATAACAACAATTTTGCCATCACTTTGCAAAGCAACATCGGCGGCACGATCGGCTCCAGCGCCGAGGCTGGTGATGATCGTTCCTGTACCATTCAGAGTGGTATCCAAAGTTCCATCGCTGTCGTAACGAACCAAGACGAAATCATCGCCTGAGTAGCCCGCGGCGACGAGCTTGCCATCGCTCCCGATCACTAAACCTGTCAAGGCTTTCAGACCGCCAGTCGGATATTGCAGGACAATGCCGCCGCTGCCAAAGCTGGCGTCTAGCGAACCGTCGTTGTTATATCGGGCAATCGCCAGGTCGTAGTCTCCACCTTTTCCAGCCAGCACAATCTTGCCGTCCGGCTGTACCGCCATTGTGTACGCCGCAGCGCTGGATGGACCACCCAAATCGGTCGTGACGATACCGGTGCTGTTGAAGCTCGTATCGAGGGTGCCATTGGCGTTGTACCGCACGATGGCAAAATCGGAATTGCTTGCGCCAGCGAGCAAAATCTTGCCATCGGCCTGGAGCTTTACCGAATACGCTTCCTCACTGCCATTGATGGCAGTGGTAACCACGCCATCGCCGCCTCCGAAACTGGTGTCTGTCGTCCCATCGGCATTCAAGCGTAGCAATGCAAAATCACTGTTACCTGGGTAGGAATACCCGGCCACCAGAATTTTTCCGTTCGCCTGCAGTGTCAGCGAGCTGCCCGACTGTTGAACGCCTGCCGAGAGGGTATAAAGACCGTCGCCGCCACCAAAACTGGTATCCAGTGAGCCGTCACTGAGATAGCGGGCCACCAGGAATCTTGTTGGACTGCCTGCGGTGCCGGCCACCAATACTTTGCCGTCCGGTTGCACCACGACATCGGCCCCATCGTCGTGAAAGATCACATCCGCGGTGACGACCCCATCGCCATCAGCAAACGTGGGAGCATTGTTAACGGCACTGACGGTAATGGCGACGGTATCCGAATCGGTGGCCAAGTCGGTATCGGTCGACAGCATCGTCAGCGAATCATTGCCGTTAAAGTGCAGGTCACCCTGGTAGCTCAACGTCGCGAGTGCCGTATTGATCTGGGCCAGCGAGCCGGACAAGGTCAGATCAGCCGAGCCATTGCCGCCGGCGCTAATGCTGGCACCGCCGCTCACGTTCACGGTCAATGTACCGTCGCCGACAGTCAGCTGGACGCTGCTGAGATTGTCATCGTCATCGGCGACCGAGATCCCGGTGATCGCCAACGCCGTATCCTCATCGACGCTCTGCGCACTAGGCACGGTGTTGACCGGGGCGTCGTTGACGTTACTGATGGTCGCACTGAATGTGTCTGATGTTGTTGTTCCGGCACCGTCGTCCACGGTGAAGTCAAAGCTATCGGCAGAAGATTGCGAGCCATCGTGATCGTAAGTCAGCTGGTTGGCATTGATGTCAGCCTGCGTGAAGGTTTGGCCGATTGCCAGCGCCGAGCCGCTCAGCCGCAGCGTGCCGTGGCTTGGAACCGAGTCGACCGTATAGATCAGCTGCGTATTGTTGTTATCAACATCGGTCGTTTCCAGCATCAGGTTAGTTAGCGTATTGTCGAATGAGCCTTCGTCGACTGTTTCATGGACGTTCGTTGACAACACTTCTTCATCGTTGGATGCGGTCAGTTCAATAATGCTGGTTTCGACATTGCTGGTCGTGGTGCCGTCGTTGACGGTCCAACTGACCGTGCGGTCGGTCACGTCGGGGGCTTCCGAGGTGTTTTCGTAGGTGACCGACTGCAGTGCAGCCTCGTACTGCGCAACGGTGGCAGTGCCGGTCAGCGTCAGCGTGCCGTTGGTGGCATTCCATGTTCCGCTGATGCCGTTTTGGTTTGCGAAAGCCAGCACATCCTCGCTGCTGACGTGACCGTTCGTGATTGAGACAGTTGCGGATTCAAGGTTCGTGTCGTCGACATCGGACACGGAAATCGTTGGCAATACCGTCGTGGCGGAATCATTTTCGGTGTACTGGAGTGGCCCTGCAACGGCCAGCGTACCGGACGCCAATGAGGCGACGGCCCCTGCCGAAAGTGCGGAATCAAAGATCGCGATATTGTCCATCGCACCTTGAAACCGTTTGTCGGCCGACCAGCTGGCACTGCCGATGTAGTGTTCGTCCCACGCCGAGTAATCGGGAACGCCACCAACATTCATCGATCCCGCCGAGACACCGTCAAGGTAAACCTCCAACTGGCCGCTCGCGTCAAGCGTCATGGCGACGTGATGCCATTGGCCTTCGAAGCCCTGCAGCGCATTAGTAACGACTAAAGGTCCCAGCTCGGTTGCACCGTTGTAGACAGTGATGTGGAGATCGTTGCTCAGACCACCTCTTCCCATCCAAATATTGTTATTGTTCGGCCCGCCGCCGAAATCGAAAACGGTTTCCCAGTTTCGATCGCCGGTGCCTGCGTCAAAGCGCACATCAGCGGCGAACGAAAATTCGCCTGAGGCCGCCACGCCCGGAACCGAGCTGATGCTGACCGGATGGGTCGAACTATTGTTGTCGCCATCCGGGAACAGCAAGCCCCCTGCACTGCCGTTAGCTCCGTCTGAGCCGCTGACGCTTGCTGGCGCACTGACCGTGACGTCAGGTGCGCCGCTAACTCCCGAAGCAACTCCGCTTTCAAAGTTGTAGCTTGTAACGGCATCATAAACGCCAGGCGTGATCACCGGCGCGTCGTTGACTGGATTGACAGTAATAGTGACGACCGCGGTATCTGTTCCGCTATTATCATCAGAAATTCCGTAGGTAAAGCTGTCAACGCCGTTAAAATCAGCATCCGGTATATAGACAAATGAACCATCGCTGCTGAGGGTGAGCGATCCATTGCTAACATTTACAATGGGCGTGGTGTTGACAGTCAGCGTATCGCCATCAGCATCAAAATCGTTGATTAGTACGCCTGGGGCCGTCACGGTCAGCGTGCCGTCTTCATCTACAGTAAAATCACTCCAGGTCGGTTCCTGTGTTGCGACTCCACCACCGAGCAAACCATCATTCCCTTCGAGTGAACTATCTATTGCGGTCGTGCTTGATCCATCGTTGAGCAGCCAATAACCTACTAGACCCGCTTCAGAGCCGGTCAGCGTGGCGTTCTGGTTAGCGTTAATTTCGACATCAGTTCTAACTGTATTCCAGATACGCACATCGGCGATTTGACCATCAAAGTATTTTCCATCCGAATTATTGGATCGTCCGCCAATGCGTAATTCATCCATGTCAGGGTAGATGTCACCAATAGCTCCCGATCCGTTGTAGGTGTCCTCTAATGCGCCATTGACGTAAGTTTTGACTATGCCGTTACCATACGTGAGCGCAACTTGGGTCCATTCATGGGTTGGTACGATGTAGCCGGTGTCATGCCAAGCCCAACCCGGGTCAGTGTTCGTAATGGCCCATTGGATGGTGCCATTTAGTACTGCGATCTCATATTCACCTTCCTTGTTCAAGATCATATGCTCCGGTGCAGTGCTCGCATCGAGATTGATCCAGGCTTCAAGGGTCAAGGTGTCAAGCATAACCAGACTGGGGGCATCAGTGATTTGGATATAATCATCAACGCCATCAAAGTTCAGGCCAGGACGGTCATTGACCGCGATAGGAGCATCATTGACCGCTGTAATATCAACATTAAAGGTGCCAAGCGTAATTGAGCCGCCACCACCGCTCCCCGTGTTGCCATTGTCCGTGATATCCACTTGCATTGTATCGGCCGCAAGACCATTGGTATTGGCGATACCATGCAGGTAGGTGACGTTCCCAACCGCATTCAGGTAGGCATTTAGGTCGGTCAGGGTTCCTTCGAGGGTTAACGTGCTGGTACCATTCCCACCTATAGCAATACCGGCCCCTGCAGCAGCCGTCAAATTCCCTCCGGTATTGGTCGTCAAGGTCATCGTTAGCGCGCCAGCACCTGCATCTGCATCACTTAAATTTATGGCGCTCAGATTAATTGTGGATGACACGTCTTCGGTAACCACTGAAGCCGATTGAAGAAGGCCAACATTTGTTGGGTCGTCATTTAAAGCTGTCACTTGTATCGTTTTAGTTGATAAATCGGAGCTGTCCACACCATCATCAAAACTGAAAGTGATCGTCCGATCTATCTCACTCGGGTTATCGCTGTTGCTATAGAAAGTGACCGAGCGAAGGGCGGTCTCAAAATCAGCCACCGTTGCAGTTTGACCCGTGATGACGGACAAAGTTAAAAGGTCACCTGTCAGCACCCCCTGAACATTCGATGTATTGGTAAAACCGAGGATATCCGCAGTTTCGTAGTTCGCTGTTATACGGATGACTGCCGTATATTGATCAGACTGGTCAGCGCCATCAAAGCCATCAACATCAACCAGGGTAATGCCGCTATCGATAATGGTAGCCGCTGCTTGCTCACTGTAGGCAGTAGTACCCGCACTAGAAGTAACCACCGGTGCGTCGTTGACGGCGACCATGTTCACCTCAGACGTTGCTCCGCGGTCCTGGTAAACCGCAGCAATTTCTCCAGCACTTAACGCTTGATCGTAGATGCGGACGTCGTCCAGTGTACCGTCGAAATTTTGTGTTCCGGCACCGCTTCCAAAGTAGAGTGAGTGGTTTCCGCTGACCACGCCGGTCTTGGTGTCCTGATCTCTCTGAACCCCATCGACGTACAGCGTAAACGTATCGCCGCTGCGTGAAATTGCAATGTGCGTCCACTGACCGACAGCGAACACGTCGGCCGCTGCAGATGTAGGACCGGACGATTGGTGGTACCAGTACAGGTCATCACCGTACTGGTTAATCATCCAGCCATCTGTTTGCCACTGTGTATCTCCATATTCTGCAACCACGCGCGTTCTTGTGTCGACACTATCCGGTCTGTTCCACAGCGTGACGGTAAAGTCACCGTCCGGCTTGAGTTCATCATTGTAGGGGACCTCCAAGTAACTTTCCGTGCCAGTGAAATTTAGAGCCTGGCCGGTATTTCCTTCCACCCAATCGGCCGCCGGAATTATGTTGGTCAGCGTGGCGTGGTTGCCGTTGCCCGAAAGATCGGATGCCTGCTCGCCCATCCCTTCGTCTAAGTTCCAGTAGCCTACCAGGCCCTGTGCTCCAGGCGGGTGCCACGTCACAGCGTTACTGTCCTCGGTTCCATCGTTAGCGACGACGGTGATGACACGGGCCGTGATGTCCGGGGCCTGGGAGCTGTTGTCATAGATCAGAGAGCGCAGCACCTGTTGGTAGTGGGCGACGCTATCGGCACCGGTCAAGCTCAACACGGCCGTGCCACTATCATAGCTGGCGGTGATAGCAGTACCTGTGGTGTCTGCAGCCAACCATTCATTGGCACCGTCCAAGGGGTTGGCGATGGTGACGGTCAGGGAGATCAAATTCTCCAAATCGGCGTCGAAAATCGAGGCGTCGAGGAAATCGGCCGGTGCTACCGGTCCGCCATCCTCGGTGAAAATCGCGGCGTAGTTGGCCCCACCCGCGCCCGAGCTGTTGTCCGAATCCAGATCCACCACCGGTGCGTCGTTGACCGCTGTGATATTAACGATCGTAGTGCCGTTTGCACTGCCCGCTCCGCCCGAACCCTGTGCTGCAGAGTTACCATCGTTGAAAGCCCAGCTTATATTTACCGTAGCCGGTGGCGCGTCGCTTGTATTGCTGTAAGCGATCGACCGCATGACCTCGTCGACTTGTGCGTTGGTGACGCCGCTGGCAAAAGTCAATACCAGCTGCCCGCCGGTGTTGGTATAAGTTCCAACATTGCTCGACGACAATTCCAGCGTCCCCGCGTTTAGAACCAGGTTGCCGCTCGCACTAAAAAAATCCTCGCTGTTAGCGCTACCATTGCGGGCCAGCGTCAACGTAGTCGAGCCAAAGTCATCGATGTTGCTTAGTTCAGCATCGAAGATTTCAACATCGCCATCGAGCACCAGCGCCGCGTCACCTTCGACAAACGTCGGGTTAGCATCGAGAAGATTGAAGACTGGCGCGTCGTTCACGGCGCTAACCGTGATCGCCACGCTGTCGCTAGCCGTTGTCTGGTCGGCGGCTATTGCTGCAATTTCGTCGGCGCTAAGGTCGCGCGTGTAAACGCGAGCGTCGTCGATCAGCCCGCCAAAGGGGTGTGAGGGTAAAGTCGCGTTGCCGTTTTCGCCGATGCGAGTAGTGGTGCCTTCGTCGTAACTAATTAACTCAGCTGCAGTGGCTGTCGTCACTAGCGCGCCATTTATGTAAATGGCAATCGCTTTCGTTGAATCATCCAACGTTGCTGCGACGTGTGTCCAACCCTGCCCGGAAATATTGATACCAGTATTGATCGACTGCCAAGACCCAGCACCAGTGTCGCTGATAATGAATCGCAGGCCGTCTGCGTTGTCTGAAGAACGCAGGACTACGTTATCGCCTAACGAAATGATTTCATCTGCAAAATTGCCGGAAGTGATATCAACCCAGGCGGCCAACGTGACGTCGGCAGGGTTACCAAACATGCCCGGTATTTCGACATAGTCGTCAGTGCCGTCAAGCGAGAGCACTTGGCCGCGCGTTGGGTCAATGGCTATGGACGCGTCGCCGACGAGCGTGCCGTCATTTGCCGGGCCCGCGCTTGCATCGCTCGCATCGACATCAAATGTGTAGTGACCGTCAAGATCCGCAGCGATGGCTGTCTTAATGTTTAGCGTATCCGCGCCATTGTAGTTGGCGTCAGGGGTGAAATGCAGGCCGTTCAAGGCTGTATTGATATTGCTTTCGAGTCCTTCAATCACCATTGAACCGGTGCCATCGCCACCTTCGACAAACGCGATTCCGGCTTGATTTGCCAATGTCAGAACGCCATTGGCGACTGACAGTGTCACTTGCAAACGCGTGTCTGCCGTGAAGCCGTCATCCACTTGAACGACATTAGCTCCCGATAAAACCAGCGTTGCATCTTCGTTTACTGAAGCTGAAGCCGGTGCCGTAATGGCCAACACACCGGAAAACTGCGCTTGCATGCGTTGGCCAAGTGCAACTTTCGTATTAACATCGCCGTGGCGATACTCCAGATCCCAATCACCACCACGCTCGGCACTACCGGTAAGGTCATCACTGGCAGCGATATCGGTGCCGGTGATTTCACCGAGGCTAGCGAGAAACGCCTGACCGCCATCACTAGCCGCCAGATTACAGCCGTAAATCAAAATATCGGCTTCCGCGCCCAACGCATGCTTCCAGCCGCTCAATTCAGTTTGGTAATCGGCAAGATTATCGGCGCTCAGTGTGCCGTCGCCAAGCTTGATCGCGCCATCGACTGCGTGCGAGATAATATGCACCGCGTCGACGTCGTCGTAATTTTTTAGCGCTTCGCTGATTTGCAACACGCCGTCACGGTCAGCACTCAATTCAATAATTTCAAATTGCCGATTGGCGCTCTCTTCTGAATTGATGAGATCGTAAAGCAGCTGCTCACGATCAGGCGTAGCGGCGTCGATAAACACCAGTTCCAGCGTACGCTGTTCCGCGCCGGTTTTTTGCACCGACTGTGCATTCGCGGCGCGCAGCAGCTGCAGGTTATCGTCCACCACAAACTCGGTCACACCCTGCAATTGAGCGTCACCTACAATAATGCCCTCTACGCCGGCTGAGAACAGCAGGCGCGGCTCCAACTCCTCAAAAATTGCCGAGGTGTTCGGATTATTGGAAAATGTCTTCTTCTTCACGATAACGTGTTCCAAGCCTCAGTTTGGGGTTACCTTGCGGGTAACGCACACAAACAAGCGCCACTTGCTATTTAATCTCTGCGGGGCTAACTCCCAGCAGCCTGTTGCGTAGTGTAGGGCCGGATTTATCCGGCCAAGTGGTCGAATAAATTCGACCCTACAATGTAATACCCCGCTGCTTACAGCGGGGTGGTTTAAACAATTAGCGCACTATATTAAGAGTAGACAATAATTATTGGAGACGCATAGAAAATGCACAAAAAACGCATAGAAAACAAAGTCTTGCACATTTTTTGAGCGATTTTGCCAGGGCTAACCTGACAAGCGAATTGTTCGCCAAAGCGATTTATGACTATTTTCAATAGCTTATATCCACTATATAGTGTCGAGTATTAACAGGAGACGGTCGCATGTGGCAATCTGCAGTTAACGAGAAGTTACAAAGTCAACGAGACTCGCTCAGCGCCGCTGCATGAGTCATCTATCGCAATTCCTGGTCGCAGTTTTCGCTTTATCGTCAGTTTGTGCGGCGGTTCACGGGTAAGCTGGGTTAACATGGCGAACCGCCATTGCTGCACCTTGCCGATGTTTATATGAACTACATAGATAAGAAATATGGTAGAAGAACGTAGGTCAGCTGCCTACATTGATCTGCGCAAATTGCTGGAATCGCATACCGACGCGTATTGGATCTGGGATATGGCGACCGACACCGCGCACTGGTCGCCGAGCCTGTTTCAGCTGCTAAGCGTGCGGCCCGAGGCCAGGCAACCTGGGCTGCAGGGTTTGCTGGAGCTGGTTCATCCCGACGATTTACCGCGCGTTCACGACCTGATTGAAGCGCAAAAACGCCGCGCCGCACCGTATCGCATTGAGCTGCGGTTTCGAAAACGCAGCGGCGAAGTGGTGTGGATGGATTGCATTGGTGAGGTGTTTCTTGACGAACAGCGCAAGCCAACCCGGGTGGTGGGTTTTCATCTCGATATTACCGCACGCAAGCGGTCCGAGCAGCTTAACCGCACGGCGGCCGAAGCGCTGGAGCTAATTGCCACGGGTGCGTCGCAGGCCGAAGTGTTTATGCTGCTGGCGGAATCTATTGAGCGCAATAATCCGGCAATCCGCGCCTCGATCATGCTGCTTAACGCCGGCAAGCAGCAGCTACACGTTGCCTGCGCGCCAAGCCTGCCGGAATTTTATACGCAGGCTATCGACGGCATCGTCATTGGCCCAACCGGCTGTGCATTTGCCGCTGCGGCCTACAGCGGGGAGCGTGTTGTGGTTGAAAACATCAGCACTCACCCCTACTGGAAAAACTACCATGAACTGAGCCTGCGCGCCGATGTCAACGCCTGTTGGTCACAACCTATTTTCTCACCCAAACAGCAGATTCTCGGCGCATTTGCCTTGTACTATCACGAGTCACGCGCGCCAGACGCAGCGGAGATAGAGTTTGTTGAAACGGCGGCACAGCTGGCGGGCGTCGCTATTGAGCGCATACGAACCAATAAGCAAACGCAGCAGGCAAGCCAGGACCTCGAAAAGAAGATTGCAAAACGTACCGAACAGCTGCGCATAGCGAATCAGCAAATGCAGCAGTTATCGCGCGCGGCGGCCGATGCGACGTTTGCAAAAAACAAGTTATTGACCGCTGCAAGTCACGATTTACGCCAGCCACTGCAAAGCCTGCATGCCTACGCCGCCACGATGCACAATATAAGCGAGCAGGAAGAGTGCCGCCAAATTGCGTTAAAGATCCAACAGGGGGTTAGCGCCATGGTGGCGGAAGTCGACGAGCTGCTCAGTGTCGGCAAGGCCGAAGCTGGCCAGGTGAGCGTCAACAAAACCAATATACCGGTACAGGCATTATTTCAGCGTTTGCTTGCAAAATATCAACCGGCCGCCGAACAAAAAGGCTTGCAGCTGCGCATGGTAAATTGCGACGGATCGCTGCAGAGCGACATCGCGCTGTTAAACAGCATACTTGGCAATTTGCTCGGTAATGCCATTCGCTACACCGACAAAGGCAGCGTGCTGCTGGGCTGTCAGCGTGAGGGGCGGCAACTGCGCATTGATGTAATCGACACCGGCATTGGCATAGCGAAACAGGACCTACCGCTAATTTTCGATGACTTCTATCAAGTCAATAACAACCTACAGGATAGCCGCCAGGGGTTTGGTCTAGGCTTGCCCATCGTCAAGCAATTCTCGGCGCTACTGGAGCATCAGCTTGCCGTTACTTCCGCGCCTGGCAAGGGCTCGCGCTTTTCCATTACCGTGCCATTCAGGCCCGCTGCTGATGCGCCCGTTGACGAGCGAGCACATGTGTTGAATCGCCTCTCAGTATTGCTGGTAGACGACGACGCCACCGTGCTCGACTCCACCAGCGTATTTCTGCGTGCGCTGGGCGCACAGGTGCTAACCGCAAAGAGTAGCGAACAAGCGCTGGCAAAAGCGGCGACCTGTGTTGATCTCGACCTTATCATTTTTGATTTTCAAGCGCCGGGAATCGACGGCGTGCAGCTGGTGAAGCGCATACGCGCCATGCTTGGCAAAGAAGTGCCGGCACTGGCCATGACCGGCGACGTGACAGCAACAGATGCGCCTGCCGCTGCGCTGGCAAACCATTATTGGCTACAGAAACCGGTAAATCTTGACCAGTTGATGACGCGCATTGAGCACGCCGTCGGCGCAAAGCAAGACAACGAAATGGCGTGACCGCCCGCCGTGGCAGCATGGCTCGCGCGGCGCTATTGTTAACAACGCTGATTTGAACAATCCTTTAGTGAACAATGTAACAATCGTGTGAGTTTGTTCACAATAATGACGCTGGTCAGTGCAACACTGCCCGGCGAGGTATAAGATCAGCTCCCCCTCGATTCCAATCGATATGAACCTGAAGGATTTAGCTACACGGCAATCCTGGATCGATCAGGTGCCTGAACACCCCCTGGGAGCACGCCATGTCAACATTAGAAATCGCACATGATCAATTAGGTTGCGATCTCAACTCGCCAATAGCTGGCACTCGCCAAGCGCCGACCCGCGCAGCCACCGCAGCACGGTGCGCCGTGCTGTCGTCACTGCATGACGAGAATGGCTATCGCAATAAACACCTTGATAATTTGCAGCTGCAAATTGACGCCTGGCAACCGCGCTGTAGGCTGGACTACAGCCTGGCGTACAACACCCTGCGGAAGCTACACGCTTTTCCACATGATGTGTTCCAGCCGGAAGAGGATTTGGTCTATCGGCAGCTGATACAGCGCGACACTGAAGATGCTGAGGAGTTCACAAACATTCGCCACCAGCACGAAAATATTCTTGCGCTGAGCAACCGCCTTCTACAGCAACTGAACGCTATCTCTCACGGCGGAAAATCGGCGCGACGCGAGCGTCTACGGCCACAGCTACAACACTTTATTGACACTTTCCGCCAGCATATCAACGCGGAGGAAAACGCGGTTTTTCCAACGGCTGAAAAGTGGTTGCTGGATAGTGACTGGCATGCGCTGCAATCTGGCAGCAGCTATCTTGAAGCGGTTAATGGCAATGCTAATGGCACGATAACAAAAGTCGATTACCAGACAGTCGAACAACAGGTTTCTCCTGCCCGTCACTCGCTGACACACGCTGCGTCTCAGCAGACCGAACGTGTAACCGCCGGCCTTGGCATGGCACAACTGCACGGCGCTTACTCGCTGGCCGACGCATTTGGTCGCCTTACCGATTGCACTCAGCAGCTGACCGAACTCGGCATCAAACAGGCCAAGAATGGTTTAAATGCGTCGCTGGATGAAATCATGGCCTGCCGTGACACTAGCAGTGGGATTGTCGACTTACCCGGTAATCTGCTGCGCGCGACGCTGCATAATACCAGCGATACGTGGCGTGCAGCCCGGGAGATTGTCACCAGAACCTGGCAGCCTGACCTGGCGGAGAAATCGCGCGCGAAGCTGCTGCACGATGTATAGCACGCTTGCGTTTGGCTGCAGCTCAACGGGTGTGCTGTGCCACGCGGAGCAACAATCGTGCGCACGGCGCACCCCACTCGTGCTTCTGATTTAATAAAGCGTGGGCTACAGCGGCTCGTTGGCCAAGGCGTTTTTCACTAACTCTGCCAACGACCCTACCCGCAGCTTATTCATTACGTTAGCACGATAGATTTCCACAGTGCGCTGGCTAATGCCTAGTTCTACCGCTATTTTTTTATTAGCGTAGCCATCCATCATTTTAGTCATCACTTCATGTTCGCGCGGCGTCAGAGTGTGCAACAAGGTGTCGAACTCCTGGTGCTGCAATCGCGAGGTTCGATAGTCACGATCGCGCTGCAGCCCGGCTTTAATGCTGCGCAGCAATTCACGGTCATTAAATGGTTTCTGCAAGAATTCCGCCGCGCCGGCTTTCATTGCGCGCACGGCGATGGGCACATCGCCATGGCCACTAAGAAAAATAATAGGAATTCTGATGTGTTTCTTTTCAAGTATTTGCTGCAACTCCAGACCGTCTATGTCGGGCATGCGCACGTCCAGCAGCAGGCAGCCACCTTGTTCAGGCGAATAGGCAGCTAAAAAACCGGCGGCACTGGCAAATGTTTGCACCGGCAGATTGTTAGAACGAATGAGCATTTGCAACGAATCACGTACCGCCGCATCGTCATCGACGACAAATACCGTTTGTGAAATGACTAGCATGTGGCACTCTCAAGCTGATCAGCACGCGCTACGGTCGCCCTTTCAACTATCGCTGGCAGCGTAAAGTAGAACTTACTGCCACGCAATTTTGCCGGGCAGTGGCGCAGTTCGCCGCTATACGCATTGATAATCGAACGGCTAATGGCCAGACCCATGCCCATACTGCCGCTCTTGGTGGTGAAAAACGGCTCATAGATGTGACTTGCATGTTGCCGCAAAACGCCACTGCCACTATCGGTAACTGACACCAGTACACTGTGTGGCGCAACAAACCGGGTGCAGAGTCGCAGTGTCTTGGCGGTGGCCGCGTTGTCACGCATCGCTTCCAGCGCATTGCGCATTAGGCTCAGGGTAACCTGCTGCAGGTCAATGATATCCATCTCAACCGCCGGCAAACCAGGGGCAAAATCCATTTCAATTTCCGTATCGGCTGCGTCGTGGGCGATATCGAGCAAATCCAGCGTGTCTCGCAGCAGCGCGTTCATGTTGATGTGACGCCGCTTTTTATCCGGCGGGCTAATTTGGCGGCGAACTTTGTGCACCACTGCGCCGGCGCGTTGGGCCTGCACATTAATCTTATCGAGCAATTCACGCATCTCAACTTCGCTCAACTTGCCGTTTTTAAGCAGGCGGCTACCCGCTGTTGCATAGCTCGCGATAGCTGCCAGCGGCTGATTCACCTCATGCGCGATGCCCGTTGCAATTTCGCCGAGTGTGCTCATGCGTGATGCGTAAGCTAATTGTTTGCGAGCACGATTGATCTCTGCCTGTCGCTGCGCTAGCTCTTGTTGTGCTTGCTGGTATTTGGTGAGGTCGTCGACCAGCGTTGCCAATGCCGTACCGCTGCCAGACAAATCAATGCCCGAGCGCAGCACTCCTTTTACAACGCCCTGTGAGTCTTTGCGTAACATGGTATGCCAAAAAATACTGCGCACCTCACCCGAGCGTGTTTTGACGCGACCCAGCAAGTGCTCGGGAAAACCGGCGGCACTGGCTAGCAAGCGATCAAACTCGGCCTGCTGATTCTCTGCGGTGGGCTCGCAGCGCTCAAACCAATTGTGACCAATAAGCTCTGCACGGGGAAAACCAAGAAAGGTACAGCCGCGCGGGTTAATTTCCTCGACGTATCCTGCTGCATCAAGGCTCACAAGAATGACGCCTGCCAGACTCTCTAGTGCCCGGGTCTGTCTGCAGAATGCAAGGGTTAAATCAGTCATAGATACCGAGCGTGAGCGCTGGTTCGATTACGAATATTAGCGTGGCATTTCTAACGCTTGTGATCAGGCTGATCAGGAAATCTGCAGCACTCACTGTAGGGCATCTCTCTTAAAAGCTCGGCTGTTCACCCCATTGAGTGAGCGGCCAGCTAGTGCAGGACTGAGTGCATTTGGCCAATAGTATCGATGCAGCGCCGGGCTATTGTATTGCAGTTACGCTGCAGAACAAACACTCTCCGCCTGTGTACGAGAGAAAAAAGCAGCACGGCAAGGCCAGACCGTTACGTATATGTACGTAGATATAAATACGGGTTTAAGATTTTCAGGCTTACACCCACAATGGTAGCTCGGGTGCTGTGACTCGCCAAGTTGGTTAAAGTCACGCTCACCGGGGATTACGAAACCAAAAAACTTTATCAAGCCAGCAGGTATTAGCGGTGAATAAAGAAAAGCGCTGTGTTAAATCAGCAGAACAAAGTTGTTACGCTGAACGCCGAACAAGTTCACGCATTGCCGTTGAGCTGAATGTAAAATTACAGTCTGACGAACGCGAACTTGGGGTGTACGCTGCCAGTAATGTCAGCGCCGGGGGACTCTGTTTGCGTGGCAATTTTAAATCCATTTTCCCGGGCGATGTGCTCAGCGTTAACTTTGTTGATATCGCAGATGAGGATTTCAGGCTGAATGACATGCGCGCCCTGGTACTCAACAGGGATGCGTTTGAGGGGCATTTGACCTGGCTGGATTGCGACTCGCTATTTTGGATCAAACTGTTAAAGCTGTTGGCATGCGCAAACCACGATACAGATACGCCGCTTACGCCCGAGGTACTGTTACGCGGCATCACTAGCTAATGGCGGCGCCTGCTGCCAACACGCGAGCTAGCCTGACGGATTGCAGACACTGCACAGTCAGTGAACCGTGCATGCCATGCGTTTTATGCGCACCTGAAAATAGTCAAACCACCCCACACTCGGTTGTGTGCGGCGAGGAACTGTTTACCACCGGCGAGACTTTCAAAAGACTGTACGTGATTCGCTCCGGCTCGATTAAAACCAGCATCACGGGTAGCGACGGTCAATCGCAGATTACCGGCTTTCATTTGCGCGGTGCGCTGCTTGGCCTCGACGGTATTGAAAGCGGAGAGTACGCGCATAGCGCACACGCCCTCGAAAACTGCGAACTGTGCTCAATGTCATTCGCGCACTTCAGCGCACGTGTAGCCGCCAGCCCGCCGCTACAGGCGCAATTGTTGAGGCTGCTCAGCCACAACATCAAAGTTGGCAATAGAATGAATTTTACGCTGGGTCAGTGCAGCGCCCAACAGCGCATCGCACGCTTCTTACTCGACTTGTCAGACCGCTATCAACGCTCGGGACTTGCCGCCGACCAGCTTAGCTTGACCATGTCGCGCAGCGATATAGCCAGCTACCTCGGTTTGGCCAGTGAAACAACCTGCCGTGTTTTGCAGCGCTTCCAGGGCATGGGGCTTATCATCGTCGAGAGGCGCAATATCACGCTGAAGAATTACAGCCAGTTGCGCCACGTTGCAGATGATTTTGAACCCCCTCGCGAGCTACTGGGTCTGGTTTCTTAAGCGGTGTGAGAGCCCTCAGCGGTTTGAGAGCCCTCAGCGGTGTGAGAGCCTTCAGTTGTTAAAAAGCCTTTAGGGCTGAAAGTCCCCAGCGCAGAATTATTGCCTAATAGAAAAAGTCGTACCTACTGCTTGCGCAATACGAAGGCAAACTCCACCGTATGATCCGCCGTCGGATCAACTTCCAGACGGTACCTGCCACTCTGCGGCAAGGTCAACGGACCCACGTCTTTATTGGTCTCGAACACTTTTGTTCTGCGGTCCGGCGCTATTAGTCGATAATCAGTCAGCTGGTTGCCCACGTGTTGTTCATCAAAGTACACCCGCTGCCCTTCAGTCGCGCTGAATTCGTAAACCACTTTTTGGCCAGGGAATTTAGTTGCGTTTTTGGTATACCGATTCAACGTTAGTTCGCCGTCGTCTATCACCGCCGGAAACAGACGCCACAGCACAAATTCAAAGTCGATTTTGGCATTGGTTTTAGCGGCAACTTCGAGCGTGTAGTCGCCAGTTTGCGACAATTTCCACGGACCGGAATCGGCATCGCTGGTAAAGATAGTAGTGCGGCCATCGGGGGCGATTAAGTGATACGTCAGCTGCTGACTGGCATCGCTTTTGTGATCTAGATAGATATTCTCACCGGCGTACTCGTCAAAGGTATAAATGAATTTTTGGCCGGCGCGCTCGAGGGTGCCGCTAGTCTTTTTGTTGACGTCAAGCGCGGCTGTTGTCAGGACGGGAACAGCCGGAGGACTAGCGACCTCGTCAAACGCTGTCTCTGAATGCTTCTCTACGACAGGTGTCGTCATGGCGATGCTTGCTGGCTGATCTTCTGCTGCGTCTTTGGTCAAAGCTTCTGTTTGCACAGCTTCTGCTTGCACTGTTTCTCGTTGCGCTGTTTCTCGTTGCAACGCTGCTTTGCTCGCCGCGCTGGCGACGCCCGTAGCCTTGTCACCAATCACCAGTGTGTTGGCTTTTATGCTGTCAACTTCTATGCTTTTTAGTTTTTCTCTGCCCTGCTTTGCGGTGGCAGTTGCGACTGGCTGCTTAGTTGTTACGGCGCTGGCGGTGGCGCGCTGCTTATTCGTGCCGCTAGACTCTGCCCCGGTTTTGCTATCTTTGTTATTCGTTACCGTATCACGAACGATTGTTCCGCTGCGGGTAGCCAGGCGATCGGGCTCGGTATTCGAATCGTAAAACCACGCGGCGCCTGCCACCACCAGCAGCAACGCAAGGGCAGCCACTGCGGGCCACCGGCTTGACTTGCGCTTGCCACCGGTCGTGAGTTTTGCAGTTGCATCGCTGCCGTCACCCTTCTGCCCCAGCAAAACCGTGGTGTTTATTGCATCGCCGGCTGTAAGGGCAGCCTCCAGCGCGCTTTTAAATGCCAAAGCCGTCGCGTAACGATCGTCCGGCTTTTTTGCCATGCCTTTCAAAATCACGCGCTGCAGGCTGTCACTTATTTCGCCGCAAACTTCTTTTGGTAGCGGCAGCGGGTCATGCATTGCTTTAAGCATGGTCGCTAACGGCGTATCGGCATCGAACGGTACTTTGCCGGTCAGCGTTTCGTACAACACAACGCTTAGCGAGTAAATGTCGGCGGCCGGCCCAATATCGCGATCGGCCAGCGCCTGCTCGGGCGCCATGTAAGCGGGCGTGCCAATGCTCATGCCCGTTTGCGTAAGCTGGGTATTCGATGCGGTCAGCTTGGCAATACCAAAATCGGTTAACACCGGGTCGCCATTAGCGTCGATGATAATATTTTGTGGCTTGATGTCACGGTGAATAATGCCCTGCTGATGGGCATAGTGCAGTGCAGACGCGAGTTGGCCAATCATATTGACGGCATGCTCAATGGGGCGTATGGGGCCGTCGTCAACAATGCACTGCTTGAGGTTTTTGCCTTCGACGTACTCCATGACCATGTAGTATCGGCCTTCCTCGGCGCAGAAGTCCTGCACTTGAACGATGTTCGGATGGCGTAACTTGGCAACGGCTTTCGCTTCGGTGCTGAAGCGGGCCTTGAAATCCCCCTCGGTGATCAGTTCGCTGCGTATTACTTTGATCGCCCTGTATACGGCAAGGCCGTCATGATAAGCCTTGTACACGTCGGCCATACCACCGCGGCCGAGGTGATCCACCACACGATATTGGCCAAGCGTTGTTCCGGTTAAGTTCATAGACGTTTCATTCGATTTGCGCTGCCGCTCTTAACTTAGGAACGGTCACGAAATAACTTGCCGATCTTGCTTGTCTTTTTGCCCGTCTTCTTCGTTGTGGCAACAGTAACATAGTTCGACTATGCGCCTGTTACCACGCCTTGAAGACGAACAAAAATCCGGCGCAATACCGTGACTTATTTCGTTCCCATTCCTTACGCTACTCCCGGCGCAGCAGAAATTTAAAGCCGAAGGTGTTTTGCGGGTCAACTAATAACGCATACGTCCCTGTTTGCGGTAGCTCTAATCGGCCAGTGCTCGCTTTGCTATCAAACACAACTGTTTTTTTGTCAGGAGCTGTCAGACGATAGTTGATTTCAAATCTTGCATCCTGCTTTGATTCGAAATAAACGCTTTGCCCCTTCTCTCCCGCAAACGTGTATTCGGCCTTTTGCCCGGGGCGGGCTATTGAACTCTCTATAACAGTGTTCAACGCAAGCTCACCCTGTTCGACTACGGGCGGATCGAGGTACCACAATACAAACTCAACATACACTGGCCTTTCGATCAGCGGGTCAACGACGAGAGTATAGGCTCCGGTTTGCGGCAGCTCCCAGGGGCCGGCATCCACATCGCTTGCGAACACCTTGACCTTGTTGTCTGGCGCTAACAATGTATAGTTTGTTACGTTTCGGGAATTATGTCTTGAATCGAAGTAAACTGACTGCCCCTCTGCACCGAAGAAGGTATAGCGCACTTCCTGACCAGGATGCTCAATCAAGCGTTCGATGTAGGCATCAAGTTTGATGCTGCCGCCCTGTATTATCCTGGGCGCAGCAGCAGCGTCCGCCGCTGCTTGACCGACTTTTCCGCCTGCCAGCTGGGTCGTGGTTGCCGTTGAGTTATCAGCCGCTGCGGCACTACTTTGACCGCTATTAGGTTGAACGCCACCATCTTGACCGATACGACCATCTCGACCGCTACTACCGCCTTCACGCACGATGCGGCCCGAGTCAGTCGTGGCCTGCACGGTCTGATCACCTGCAGCTGGCGACTGCTTATTAGCAAACCAAAGCCCGGCGGCAACGCCACACAGGGCGATAAGCCCTACCGCACCGGCGAGTACCGGAGCAGTCTTGACGCGGGAACGCCGCCGTTGATTGCCGCGCGTATTGCGGCCTCGCGTCGACCTCGATTTGCCGATTGAACCATGACTGCGTTTGCTGGGTCGTTTTTCCGGCAGCGAATGTTGCGCATCTGTACGCAGGGTGTTGTCCAGCGCGCGCTGAAAAAGCTGCGCAGTAAGGTAGCGATCCCGAGGGCTTTTTGCCATGCCTTTGAGGATCACGGCCTGCAGCTCGTCGCTTATCGCGGCATAATATTGTTGCGGTGGCGGCACGGGTTCATGCATTGCCTTCATCAGGGTTGCCACTGGCGTGGGTGCTTCAAAAGGTACAACGCCGGTCAGAATTTCGTACAGCACAACCGCCAACGAATACACGTCAGCCGTCGGACCTATGGCACCACTACCCTTGGCCTGTTCGGGCGCCATATAGTTGGGCGTGCCAATGCTCGAACCCTCGCGGGTCAGCTCTGAGTTCGACTCAAGTAGTTTGGCAATGCCGAAGTCGGTTAATATCGGCACGCCGCTGCTGTCGAGCAAAATGTTCTGCGGCTTTATATCCCGGTGTATCAAGCCCTGCGTGTGGGCATAATGCAGCGCCGCTGCAATTTGGCTGACCAGGCGCACGGCGCGCTCTACCGGCCGCATCGGACCTTCTTCTTCGATGCATTCCATCAGGTTCTGGCCGTCGACAAATTCCATAACCATATAGAACATATCGTTTTCGAAACAGAAATCCTGCAGCTGCACAATGTTATTGTGGCGCAACATGGCAACGGCTTGCGCTTCGGTTTTGAAGCGCGCGCCGAACTCTTTGTTGGCCATAAATTCCGGCCGCACGACCTTAATAATGCGGAACACAGATAAGCCAACATGCTCGGCCTTATACACATCAGCCATACCGCCACGACCAATATGCTGGACGATGCGATACTGGCCCAGCGTGGTACCAGTTAGATCGTTTTTGCGTTTGAATTGCACAACGGTGTCACTCATCCTCTGTTACCCGTTGGTTGGTACCGACGCGCCACTATTGGCATCAGAGCACACTACCATTTGTACTACGTGGAGGCCAGTCAACCGCCGCTCCGGCTTGCTGACTAATATCACAAATTGCCTGCACCGATAGCCACCCAACATGTGGTTGAGCCTCATTTTAAGGCGTCTCGATGTCAACGGTGGTTTTTCTTTCCACACGGTAGAACCGATAGCGCGGCCCCAACAGCCAAACCTGTTTTTTACCGGCGTGAACAATAGGAATGCCGGTCACAGGCTTATACAGCTCATGTTTGGAGTTAGCGCCAAACAGAACAAAGGCCCCGCTGTTAAAAATAGGCGCGTATAAGTAGCGCTCGCCATCCGCTTCGCTGAAACGATAACCGGCATAGGGTTTTGCCAACGGTTCGCCAATGAATATGCCCTGGCCAGGCATGGCGACGCTCTTCCAATACGCTTCCAACAGCGTGCTGCCAGACAGGTAGTTTGCCATCACGACACCTGGATTGGGGAATTTCGCCGGAAAAGAGCATGGCTCTACCACTGTGCCATAGCTGCCGGTCACGCCAGCCTCCAGCCAGCGCATAGCGCTCATTTGCTTGCTGTCGGTCAGTTGGCCACCGCTGGAGGTCAGGTGGTCGGCGATGGCTCCCGGCGGGTATTGATTGCTGTCAATCGCCGGCACGCGCACCAGCCCGGTAAAATAGAACATCACGTTGGCCTGGTTTTCTACTGCCTGCATTTTCTTAACGTGCACAGGCAACACATCTTTAAATGCCTTCTTTATAGTGGGATAGAAAACCTTGCGCGTGCTGCGATTTTTATCCGGCGTTTCCAGCAACCAGGCGTCGCCCTCCGGCAGACTGCCATCGCTGGCGATGCCACGATCAATCAACTGTTTTGCCCGCTCGAACGACTGAGCCGCCAGCGTCATAGTGGGTCTGATCTTGAAATCAGTAAACGGGCGTAAGCTATTGGAGGCATAGTAAGGGCTGCGTTGCGTTGGTTTACAGCCCTGCGCGCAGTAGGCCTGATCAAAGCCCAGCGCAAACGCCGCAGTGATTGACATGCAACCTACCCGATAAGGCTGCGCCCAGGTTAGCGCGTAGGCTTGCACCAGCGACAGCGTTTTTGCATCGACCTGGGCTTTCAGCTGCTGGAATTCTGCAACGCTTAAAGTAGTGCGATCCGGCGCGAAGGCGATGTTGATGACGTTTTTCGCGGCAATGCCGCGTCGCTTAACGTAATAATCAGCGATTTTCATGCTGAGTGGGTCTTGAGTATTGACGATAACGGCCAGGTCGGCGCTGTCCATGCCAGAACGAGGCAATTGCGCTTCTGGCGCAGCAAGTGCCAAATTGCTCAGCACAAGCGTCACCAGCAACAAATATGCTCTACGCGTTAACAACATGCTTGCTCAGTAATGACACAGCAAGCGGCGCTGCGAACAGCGCTGACTGCCGTGTTAAAAGCGTTTTTCTAAAGCGTGTCCAGCGCTTGCTTTGCCGCCTCATACCAGTGCGTGTTTTCGGTGCCGTCTACAACGGCAGAGCGAAGGTGCTGTTTGGCCAGTGCATTCTTATCATCATCCCTATAAGCCATACCCAAATGATAATGATATTCCGGTGCGTCAGCGCCCAGTGCGATGGCTTTCTCTAGCAATGGAATCGCCTCGCCGACTTTTCCCTGCTTGTAAAGCACCCAACCGGCCGTATCGACCAATACCGGGTTGTCGCTGTCGGCAAAGTCCTGCGTTAGTTCGGTTGCGCGCGCCAGGCTTGCCGGGTCAGCGAATTGGTCCGCCAGCAAGATAGCCAAATTGTTTTTTACAATCACGGCAGCGGGCGACTGCTTGATTGCGGCTTCATACGCCTCACGCGCGCCAAGGTAATCGCCCGTTTGATTCAGGAAATTGGCTTTGCTGGTGATCAGCGCAACGCTTTCGGGATATTTCTTTATGCCACTTTCGAATACCTGTAAGGCTTCTTTTTCTTTGCCTTGACTGTTATAAAGCTTGGCCAGCAGTTGGTAACCCGACAAGCGCTTGGGTGCAACTTCAAGCAACGCGTTGAACTGCTCTATGGCCTTTTCCGGCTGCCCCATATTGGCGTACAACGATCCCAGCAGCTCTCTCGAATGGGCTTGCTTGGGATTGTTGTTAACGTGTTCGAGCAAAAAGCTGGCCGCCTCTTGTTGCTTACCGTCGTTAACCAGCGTGCGCACCAACATAGTCAGCGGTTCCACCGTGCGCGGCTCAGCGGCAATCGATGCTTTCAATTGCGTGATGGCCTCAGGCGTTTTCTCCTGGCGCAAATACGTCATGCCCTTCAAGTATTCAACCAAGCCTACCTGTGCCGTGCCCAGTTCGGCTATTTCTAATGCGCTCTCCCACTTCTTTTGTTCGCCCAGCAGGTTCACTAACATACCAATGCTGGCGATGTGGGTTGGGTCAACTTCCAACGCTGCGCGCAGCATGGCTTCAGCGTCTTTGTTGTCTTTCTGACCGCGCAACAAGCGGGCGGTGTTGTACAGCGCTTCTACATTAGCAGGCGCGACGTTAACCAGCTGTTTATAATTGTCGAGCGCTAAATCTTTTGCACCACTGGCTTCCTGCGCGCGCGCCAGTAGGCTCAGCGCTTCTTCCGATTCGGGTTCGTTACGCACCACGGTGCGCAGATTGGAAATGGCACCCTCCACGTCTTTGTCAGCCAACATAAATCGCGCTTCGGTAATCAGACCCTGCGAGTTTTCGGGCTCGATTTCCAGCATTTCGGCGAGCAATTCCTTTGCTTTATCGACTTTTTTATCTACAACCGCCAGTGCGATCAAGCGGCCGCGAGCGTATTGCGCGTCAACCCCATCTCTTTTGTCTTCAGCGATAATGTCTTCAAATACGCCAATGGCTTCCTTATTCTCTTTGCTGGCGACCAGCAAATCACCCAGACCGCGTTTGAGCTGCAGGTTGTCGGGGTCTTCCGCGATAAGTTTTTGCAGCGCTTGCTTGGCTTTCTTTGGTTGTTTAGCGTTCAGATAGAGTCGCGACAACCCCAGCTTAACGTCTTCGTTTTCCGGAAAGTCAGCAATAGCCTGCTCCAGCACAGCTGCTGCTTCGTCTATCTGACCTTTTGTTTCAAAATAGTTGACCAGCCGGTAACGATAGAAAATTGTGTCGGGGTGGTCGGCAATTAGCTGTTCGTACTGCTTTACTACTTCTGCCGGTTTGTTCTGTTTTTCCAACACGTGAATTTTTAAAAGCTGCAACGTCGCCTGCTTGTTTTGCAGCGCCAGCCCCTCGTCGATATATTCCATTGCCAGATCAGGATCCTGGGCGGAATATACGGCGGTCAAAATACCGATCGCGCCAACGTTACCTGCGTCTTTTTCCAGCACCGCTTTGGCTTGCTCAATCGCCGCGTCCGATTTTTCATCTTTCAAATAGATGTTGCCTTGCACGACCTGCGCGTCGATGTTCTCCGGATCATACGCAAGTACGGCATCCACCTGCTCCTGCGCCTGCTCGTTTTGCTTGCTGAGCATATACAGTTGTGCCAGCTTGATGCGAGCGTCTGTGTGCTGCTCGTCCAACTCCACGACGCGCGACAGATTACCGAACATTTGCCGGAAGTTTTGCTCCTTTTCATCGATTAACGCCATTAAATACAGGCTGTCGGCATGCTCGGCATTAATCTGTAGCGAGTTTTTCGCGTCGATCTCAGCTTTTTCGTAGTTCTCGTTATCGAAGTGTTTTTGTGCACTGGCAAAATATTTTGCCTGTCGCGCTTCGGAGCCGCCGCAGGCGACTAACACACTGACGATTAGCAACGCGGCGGCGGATGGCACGGAGCGTCGAATTCCGCTGATTAATATTGGCATGTTTTCCTCTAATAAGACGTTTAGAAACAACTTATGAAAAAGCTATTGATTGATCGCACTTGGTTAGTGCAATTCTATCGATTTGTAGTATGGATTAGTCGCGAAGCGGCATCATCTTCCGATTTTTTGCCTGGTATTTTTGCGGATTACGCCGATGCCAATCCACGCTATAGCCTAACTCAGTTTAAATTAACCTATAGATATAGTTTGGCGCTTACCGCAAACAGACAAGCAATACTGCCCAAGTTTAACATAGTGTGCCGTGATCGATTAACGCTGATCAGGTATTCAGTAGCGTACAGCACTACCGTAATGCGTATGATCAGATAGACGATTTGCTGATCGATAGGGATCAGCGGCAACACAACAAAGATGCAGAAAATTAGTAAATCCTGAGTGTCCAAACTAAACCGTTCTCTGCGTGAGATACGAAAACACAGCACCATAACGGCCAGAAAAACGATGAGGTAGCCATCTAAAAGGTAGCGATAAGTTGAAGCTTCCCCGTGTGCGCTGGCGCAATACAACAAAATGGAAGCAGTAGTATTCGTGCACAAACGCAATAGCCAGTTGGCTTTTTTATCACGCGCAACCAGCCACACCAGCGCTAAAATTACGGGCGAGCCAAGACACACCGCACGCATATCTTCAGCCACTGTGTGCGTCATCAGCACGGCCAAAATAAACAATGCTATCATGAAGTAATTTAGCGCCGCTGTGATTATCTCAAAGTGGTTAGCGATGCCGTGAAAGAAAGGATTGCGTCGATCTTGTTTTACTTTGTAATTGCCGTTCTCATGGAAGTGCCAGTGCAGCCACTTGCCCACTGCCATCATGCCGATTACGCTGACGCAAAACCCGACATAGGTGCCGAGAATGATGAAGTCAGACTCAAACCGCAACACGTAAGTGAGCGTGACCAATACCGTTTGCAAAATGTAAATAATAGCCACGGCTTCATAATGTTCAAAACCCAACTCCATTAATTGATGGTGTATATGGTTCCTGTCAGCGTAGAAGGGTGAACGGCCCTGCCGCAGGCGCACAACTATGACGTACATTGTGTCGAGTATCGGGAAACCCAATATCAAAAAAGGCAGCGCTGAGCTGTAGGCGTTCACTTCGCCCTGGGTGGCGAGAATGGCCAGACAGGCCGTAAAAAAACCGATAAACTGGCTGCCTGTATCCCCCATAAAAACCGTGGCGGGATGGGTGTTATAGCGCAGAAATCCTGTTAACGCGCCCATCACCGCAAACGCCATAATGACCAGCAGAAAATCACCTTTTAGGTAACTTAGTACGGCTATAACACCCAAACTTAGTAACGTAGTGCCGGCGGCAAGACCGTCCAGGCCGTCGGATAAATTGACGGCGTTGGTGGCACCGAGAATAAACAGAAAAGTAATGCCCAAAGACAGCCATACCGGTGCCAACTCAATGCCGCAGAAGGGCAGATTGTGCATAACAACGCCACCGAGCATGGCAAGCAGCACCGCTATAATTTGACCAAAGAACTTCCATTTATAAGTTAGCTCCCTGGCGTCATCCAGCAGGCCAAAAGCGACAATGACCAGTGCGCTGGTTAACAGCAGCCCCAAGCTGGCCACATTAATTAACGCAAGAAAAATTGCCAGAAAGCTGGCGATGGATATTCCCAGCCCACCGGTGCGAGGTATAACGCTACTATGCACCTTACGCTCAGCGTCGGGCATATCGACCAGCTGTAGCCTGCCTGCAAACCGAATCAATACCGGAATTAAAACAGAACTGGCAAACAGCGCTATAAAAAAGCTAAGCGCAAAACTCATACAACGACTTACCCAAGTTTACCGGGAATATATTTAGGCAGCACCGATCTGAAATCCGCGATAAATTTCTGCAATTGCTGTTCAACATCTTCAATTTTAGCATTAGGCGGCACCTGTGAGATTACCCGCACCAGGGCACCGTCAGTTCGTTTCTGTGTGAGCGAATCCCAGAAAATATACCACTTTGCGATGTATTCGTTTGTAATATTTCGGCCGCGTTGTTCGAACCAATAATATACAAGCTGCTTGGCTTCGCCGTGTTTGATGATCGCGCGATTTACAGAAAGCGGCGAGCCATCGCTTTGCGACACGCTGACATTGGTGAGCTCTTTCTGTCCAAAATCCGTCAATTGCCAACCGCCACCCGGTAAACAGGTTCGCGGTGAATGAATTGAGGCACCTTTGTGCTGGGTCGCATAGTACGCGACGTACAGGTTTACCGGCACTCCGTAGCTGCCTTTACGATAGCTGATCAAGGCATAGTCAGTAAGCTTGAGCGCATCGAGAAATTGAGTTTCCATTTTATCTTCCCTGCCAATCCATCCCTCATGGATGAGCGGAAACCTGGTAAACTCCTGGCGCGGCGGCACCACCTCTTCACGATTTTCTACGTAAGCCATTATTGGCACTGCGACTAGCACCATGACAACGACAGCGGCCACAGGAGCCGCAGATCGCGATTGCGACTGCCCTATCGATTGCCGCCAATCGATAGTCGGCAGATCAAGGTTGATTCTGTCAATAAACGGGCGGCCGTCTTTAACAAAACGGTGCAGAACCGCAGCGATAGCGGCAAGCACGGCAAGACAGGCCATAAAAACGACCCAACCTTCGAAATCATGCAGAAAACCCTCGGCCGCCTCAATGCCCCAATATTCAACCGTCACGCCGATTACACCAATGCGGAAGCTGTTCATCAATACTGTGATGGGTACGGTGGCCAGAAACAACACCGCCTTGTGCCAAAATGGACCGCGGTAGAGGTAAGCGATAAGAAACCCAAAGCTCATCAACGGAAATAAATAGCGTAAGCCGCTGCAGGCTTCAACGACTTGCAGCTGGTAATTGCCCAGATCGATGACATTGCCTTCAAGAAAGACACTGATGCCGAACAGGCGAGTGACCTCAACGCCGATTACAGACGAGATAAGCTGCAAATGGGCGGATAAGGCCGAATACAGGAAGCTTGGTAGCGGGATCAAGAAAACCAAATAAAGTAACGGCACCAGAACAACTTTGAAAACTGGCAAGCCGAATATACCGACAATGAGGCCGGCCAAACACACCAGGGCGGCATACTGAACCAAGGTGTAAACTGCACTTAATTCGCCTAATATGCCGACTGCCAAACCCAACGCTACAATGGCGAGCCCTAACCAACTCGGCTGCAGACGTACAGACTGTATTTCGGGGATTTTTTGATAAAGTAAAAACAGCGTAACCAGAGGGATCATATAGCCGTGGCTGTATTCTTCTTTGTCCCATAATTTAACCATGTAGGCCAGGCCGTCGGAGAACACAAAGCCTAGTGCCACAGTGCCCACGCAAAAAAAGAATAACAAGATTCTTGTAGAAAATACTCGGTCTGTGGACATATATACTCAGAGACAGTAAGTTAAAAATTGACGCTAGTTCACTAATTTCGCGGATTATATCTCATTTTTCTCATCGTTCTCAGGACGACTGATGGGAACTAGTCACTAATTCAATAGGCCCAAATGACTTTGTTCGCAAAAGGATGTTCATAGTTGTGAGGGCATACGGCTTAATATCGTGAAATCTTATACCTGAGGGCTTTGTAAAGGATGCAGATTCTTGGTTTGTGGCGCTGCTAAGGAATACACGCGGCATTTATATTGACGCAGAGGGTTCAGTCACAAAACGAAGTGGACTTCGCACGATCTAGCGGACAACTTTGGACTATTAATCTATGGGTAGCTTAATTACGGTAAGCCGCCTGATTGGCCACAAACCATTTGTAGGTAGAAGCCAACCCATCTTTGAGGCTGATCTTTGGCTGCCAACCAAGAGCGACTAACTTGGTATTATCCATTAACTTTCTTGGCGCGCCATCGGGCTTGCTTGCGTCAAAGCATAACTCACCTGTAAACCCAACCACCTGAGCGATTGTTTCGGCCAGTTCGCGAACTGTTATATCCACCCCAGTACCCACGTTCAAATGGGAAAGCATTGGCTCCGTGGCAGCTCGATACTGCTCTTGGGGAAGCTGCATAACGTGCAAACAGGCGGAAGCCATATCGTCCACGTGCAAAAACTCGCGCATCGCTTTACCTGTGCCCCAAATCTCAACAAAATCTGCACGATTAACCTTGGCTTCGTGGAATTTCCGCAACAGTGCCGGGATCACATGGCTGTTTTCGGGATGAAAATTATCATTAATACCGTATAGATTCGTAGGCATTACCGAGCGGTAATCCACGCCATACTGGCGATTGTAAGATTCACAGAGCTTGATGCCCGCTATTTTGGCAATCGCGTACGGCTCATTAGTAGGTTCAAGTGGACCTGACAACAAAGCAGCCTCGGTCATCGGCTGCTGCGCTAGCTTCGGATAAATACAGGAACTACCCAAAAACAATAAACTCCGAACGCCAACAGAATAAGCCTCATAAATCACATTGGCTTCAATCATCAAGTTCTGGTAAATAAACTCCGCCGGATAGGTATTATTGGCGTGGATACCCCCAACCTTCGCCGCAGCTAGTACCACGTAGTCAGGCTTTTCGGTCTGCATAAATTTGCGAACGGCTAGCTGTGAAATTAAATCCAGCTCGTCGCGATTTCGAGTAATAATATGCTTAAAACCTTCGCCCTCAAGGTTCCTAACAATAGCGGAACCAACCATTCCACGATGGCCGGCTACAAATATTTTGGCAGCTTTATCCACGCAATTAGCCTCTAAATTATTATTCTTCAGTCAAGGATACTTCAAAGCCCGTATCTTTTAACAGAGCAAAACGTTTGGCTTTGTCTAGGTCAAAATGGACCATTTCCCGAACCATTTCCTCAAACGTAATTTGTGGCACCCAACCCAGCTTAGTCTTAGCTTTGGAAGGGTCCCCCAACAAAGATTCAACTTCGGTCGGGCGATAATAACGAAGGTCAATCCGCACGATAGTTTTGCCAAGCAACTTATCAGCACGTAAATTCAGGCCATTGTCGGAAACCACATCAACGATACCCACTTCATCTTCACCTTCGCCTTCCCAGCGCATTGCAATACCCAACTCAGCGGCAGTGAGGTTGACGAACTCCCGAACGGAATACTGTTTGCCAGTAGCAATTACAAAATCTTCTGCCTGTTCCTGCTGCAACATTAGCCATTGCATCTCAACATAGTCCTTGGCATGACCCCAATCGCGCAAGGCATTCATATTACCCAGATAGAGACAACTCTGCAGGCCCATACCGATATTAGCCATGGCACGCGTAATTTTGCGACTCACAAAAGTCTCACCACGACGCGGCGACTCATGATTAAATAAAATACCGTTACATGCATAAATCCCATAGGCTTCCCGATAATTTACGGTAATCCAATAGGCATACATTTTCGCCACAGCATATGGTGAACGGGGGTAAAATGGTGTCGTCTCCTTTTGAGGGACCTCCTGCACTAGCCCATAAAGTTCTGAAGTTGATGCTTGATAAAAACGAGTTTTCTTCTCCATCCCCAAGAGCCGAATCGCCTCGAGAATACGTAGTGCGCCCATGGCATCGACATCGGCAGTATATTCTGGCGACTCGAAAGACACGGCAACATGGCTCATGGCGCCGAGATTATAGATCTCATCCGGCTCGATATCGCGTATCAAACGAACCAGATTAGAAGTATCTGACAGGTCGCCATAGTGCAGGAAGAAATTAACGCCTTCCTCGTGACGGTCTTTATAAATATGGTCAACGCGGTCGGTGTTAAAAGAGGCTGCACGACGTTTTATGCCATGAACTTCATATTCTTTTTCCAAAAGAAGCTCAGCCAAATAGGAACCATCTTGGCCCGTGACGCCGGTAATCAGTGCCTTTTTCCGTGTCATGTTATTCCTTGATCGATTTATAAGCAGTATGTTGATGTTTTTGCGGCTTTATATTGGATGAAAATGTCTTGCTTTCTAACCCTCGCTCAGCATTTTCATCACAAGCTGCACGTCATTTCTTTCCAAAGCCCCATCATTTCAACCCTACTACACCATCCGTAAATATTGCGAACGCCAAGAAATACCACCTATATAGCCAGCGTTTGTCGGTTAAGGCTGCGCCGTTACCCGACATAGTGAATAATTAAGACCTATGAATCGATTACTCACGTGGTGCTGAGGCCACAAGAAAACGTAAATGGGCTTATTTTATTTGGTTGCTCACGCAATGAATGCTTGTTATCGGTGATTCTAAGTCGACCATCCTCATGTGGTCTTGCCTGTCAACAACGGACACGTCGTTAGGCGTCTTAAAGTAATTCAGGATCTTCCTGGTGTGATGAGCTTCTAGCGAGGCTCCGCCTCAGACCGGCGAATCATGATGTGGCATATTCGACATTATACACAACACCATGTATAGCGCCAGCATCAGTCTTTTCCAATATGAAATGAGTCTGAAGAGGGGCCGTGTTTCTACTATGAAATGAGTCTGACATAGCCCCCAATCCCGTTCATGATGTGAGGATGAAAGCCATCATGAATACTGAAGATTTAACCCCCATTGGTCAGCTGAGCGCCTTCCTGCAAGGGGCCCAACCGGTCGCCTTTGAGGTCGCCAGTGACAAGAACAGCCGCTATCGATGGATCCAGCGGGCCCTGGTCAAATTTCACTATCTGACGCTAAGCAAACAGGACAAAGGCGTGCTGATCCGCTACCTGATGAAGGTCAGCGGTTATTCACGTCAGCAGATCACTCGCTTAGCCAAGCAATACCGTGACACCGGTCGGCTGGTACGACGGCAGCGCACCGCCAATGGCTTCTCACGGCGCTTCACCGATACAGATGTTCACTTGCTATCTGTGCCCGCATGGCGGGGCTGTTTTTGGCTCGAATGGCATAGTCGATACCTTCATCATCGCAATACTGGATGATTTTTGTTTGATAGCCCGCGGCATCAATACGCAGGGCGTTGAGGCGGCAGCTTTCAGGTAGCGACTGTTGACATTGCTCGATAAACGCCAGATTGTCTTGGGCTGGAGGCACATTGCCTTGGCGAAAATCCACCGCCACAACCTGCCCGGTTTCCGCAATGTGTCCCACCATCGGCATAAACCCTTTGTTCTTGTTGTATGTCCACTGCGCTTCCGCTTTATGGGTAATAATTTGGCTATATCCGGATTTCGCAAACGATCATTAACGGTTTGAGACTAACATAGTAGCGTTTCATGAGCGTTTATACTGTACAGAATTGTATCGAAATTTGATCAGGGATATCGACGTCAAGTTAGCGCTAAGCAGGACTTCCCAGCGTGATAGTAATCGCAACGACATCCTCATCGCACCAGTGTAACGAGAGCGGCGGCGGCATCAAGGAGCTTCACTCGCAAGCTCGCGACTCCTCCTTGA
>RCMY010000605.1_pt1 | contig 34001 bp, 33 predicted proteins | sample 2041341 | NCBI WGS metagenome assembly RCMY01 (sample SAMN09708234, study PRJNA481090) | Marine sediment metagenome, whole genome shotgun sequencing project. | reverse complement strand
CGCGCCATGGGGATCACGGTGGACGGCATCCGGATGTGGAGCCTCTACGTTCCGAACGGACGCGCTCTCGACGACCCGCACTACGACTACAAACTCGATTGGCTCGCTCGACTTCACGACGAAGCGCAGCGCTGGGTGGCCGCGCATTCGGGTGAACCGCTCGCGCTCATGGGCGATTGGAATGTGGCGCCGACCGACGCCGACATGGGCGACCCAACTTTCGTCGCCGGTGTGTCAACGCACATTTCAGAGCCCGAACGCGCCGCTTTCAGGGCCTTTCTCGACACCGGTTTCACCGATGTCGTGCGGCCGCTCGTGCCGGAAGGTTTCACCTATTGGGATTACAAACAGCTTCGATTCCCGCGGAACGAAGGAATGCGGATCGACTTCATCCTCGGCAATTCCGCGTTTGCCGATCTGGTGACTCACGCGCGCATCCATCGCGATGAGCGCAAGGGTGACGCACCAAGTGATCATGTACCCGTGGTCGTCGACATCGAGCCAGAAAATGCGGATGACCACGACAGACCGATGATCTTCTGACATCCCCTGCGTACGCGCAGTAAAGTCTCAGGTATGCCCCCACAGAGTCCACGGGAAAAGCCCGTCCACGCGAGTGTTGACACTGGGATATCTACCAGCAAAGTCGTTACTAAGGTCTTTGACCAGATTCTGGAAGACATACACGAAGGCCACTTGCAGCCTGGCGAGCACATCAGCGACACGAAGCTGGCCGAAACGTACGGGGTGTCGCGAACACCCGTGAGGGAAGCCCTGCAGAGATTGCGCGAGATAGGTGTTGTCGAGGCCTCTCCCAACCGATTCACGCGCGTCGCCGTGGTGAGTCCCCGTGAAACCCAGGAAGCCACGATCGTGTGGAGCGCCTTGTTCGGTGCATTGCTCGACGAGGTTCTGCTGCGGACAGATGATGCCGTGCTGGCCAACATGGAGCATAATCATGCAGAGTTCGTGAAAGCTATGGAGCTCATGGACATGCAAGCGGCGGCGACGGCGAACTTCGTTTTCTTCAACCACCTCACTTCCCTGTCCACGAATGCCGCTCTTCGCCGCGCGATCACGTCGGTTGTGCACATTGTTCGGCTCGGTGGCCTTCACTTGCCCAAGAATCTCGACATCGCTTCACTCGCAACCGCGCAAGCGAAGTTCGTGGATGCCGTGCGAACCAAGAATTTGGCTCTCGGCCACGAGGCCCTCGCCCTCATCCGCAGAATCCAGATTCCGCAGTAAACCTCAAAGCACTCATTGACGCTCGAGCAACGCCTCTCGCCGTCAGATATTCTGTTCTCAGCAGCACTTTCGCACTCTATGACGACAGGAGGTTGAACCATGTCCCAACTCATGAACGAGAAGACCATCATTGGCGAGCCCGAGGTCGTCGAAGATGGCGCGGCATGGCTCGGCCTCAAGGAGGCTGTGACTCAACTTCGCGAGCTGCAAATTCAGGATGGAAGCATCCCGGATGACACGCAACACCCGCAATCCCGGGAGCTGGTCTCCGGCATTACACGTGAAATCCTGAATTTACAGCCGGCTTTCCCCCACGATGCGGAATATCTCACTGCACTCGTTGCAGACTTCGAGCGCTGGGCAAGCGAAGGTTTCGGCGTTCCGGATTTCTACGACTCTCTCGTAGCATTCCACCCGGAGCATCACCGCATTAACGGGCTGCGGCATTTGGTCGTGTTCCCGATGTACACGCAAAACGGCAGCACCGACCGCCTGGTCGAAGCTGTGCTCATCGAGGTCATTTGGCCGGAATTCGTGGCGGAGCTTGAGGCTGGGGACTATTCGAACAAACTGTTCGTTCCGATCCGGTTCGTAGACTTCACGGCCGGCTACGACACGAACTCTGCTGTGTTGTTCCCTGAGACGGTGGCTGTACGCGAAACCCCGAAGTTCACGTGGGGCGCCATTTTCGCGGATCGCGAGGCTGCGCGGTTCCGCCGCGTCGTGAAGGCAGCCACTGAGATCACTGGTCTTGAACTTCCCGCAGACGCACAGGAACTTCTGGAGGACCAGGAACTCACGGAGAAAACCTTCGTGATGTGGGACCTCATCCACGACCGCACGCACATGCGCGGCGACCTTCCGTTTGATCCGTTCATGATCAAGCAGCGGATGCCGTACTTCCTGTACTCGCTTGAGGAGCTGCGCTGCGACCTCACCGCGTTCCGCGAATCGGTGAAGCTCGTGCGTGCAGACGATACCGACCCCGTGACACGTAAGCACGCCCAGCTCGTGCAGTACACGGTCATCTTCGACCGCATTTTCCGGTTCGCGCTCACGGGAAACCGCGTGCGCAACTACGACGGTCTTGGCGGGCAGTTGCTGTTTGCGTGGATGCACCAACACCACGTTCTGCACTGGACTGACACGACGCTCAGCATCGACTGGGACGACGTACCGGATGTCGTTAATGCGCTCGGCGACGCGATCGGCGACCTGTACTGGCGTTCGATCGACCGGCCGAAGGTTGCACACTGGCTCGCTGCATACGAGCTGGTGTCTGGCACCCTGACTCCGCATCCGGCATCGAAGTGGGCAGCGCGCGACTTGCCGCTCGCTGGCCTCCCGAAGGACATCACGAACGAAGTGATGGACGACGAGTTCCCGCTTTCGATGTTCTATGAAGCCCTGTCGCGCAAGATGACCGACGTCATCGAGTCGACAGCTGGCATCACGGGCAAAGACTGAAGCGCTCGCAGGGCCGCGCTCCTTGTTCCGACCTCTAACGGGTGGAGCAAGGAGTGCGGTCCCGCGATGCCGCTAGGATCGCCCGATGACGTTCGGCAACTACCTGGAGAAGATCGGCGATCGCACAGCCAGCTATCGTGCAGCCCGCATGATCACGGGGGGCGAGCATGCTCTTTACCCCGGCTCATACCTCGACACGGCACCGCTCGCAGTCTGGCCGAACGTCACCTTCGTCGACAACGACCGCAAGTTCGCGAAGGAAGTCGCCGGCCTGTCCGAGCCAATCCCTCGTGCGACTTTTCTCGTCGCCGACTACCGCGAGCCACTCCCGGGAATCCAGGAAGGCTCGGCCGACGTACTGATTTCCCTCTACGCGGGCCCCATTTCGCAGTATTGCTCGCGATACCTGCGCGTGGGCGGGTACCTCCTCGCGAACAATTCCCACGGCGATGCGTCGCTCGCACTGTTGGATCCGCGCTACGAACTCGCCGCAGTGCTGCCAACCTGGACGAGCACCAGATACCTCACCGCTGGCTTGGCTCCCTTCGCGCGTGCGAAGCGGTCCGAAGCGCATACCATCGACCGCGTGCTGGCCAGCGGACGCGGCGTCGCGTTCGAGAAATCAGCGGCGTGCTACCTGTTCCAGCTGCTCAGCCACTGATGAAAGTCTCGCCCCGCGAAGGAAGACGTCGCAAAGCGACCCGGCGGGTTTAGGGTTGTCGGGTGCTTGAGATTAACCACATCAATCGGTCTTTTGGCTCTAAGCAGGTTCTGCACGATGTTTCGTTCAGTGTGGGCGGCGGCCGCTTGAGCGGCTTCGTCGGTGCGAATGGTGCCGGCAAGACGACCACGATGAGGATCATCCTTGGAGTGTTGTCTCGGGATTCCGGAACCGTCACCCTCGACGGCCACCCTCTCGCCGCGGCGGATCGCCGCCGCTTCGGCTACATGCCGGAGGAGCGTGGACTGTACCCAAAAATGAAGGTTGCCGAGCACATCGTCTACTTGGCACGGTTACACGGGCTGAGCCCTGCCGCTGCAAAACGGAACACGATGGCCCTCCTCGAGCGACTCGACCTTGCCGATCGCGCACACACGATGGTGGAGAGCCTTTCGCTTGGCAATCAGCAGCGCGCGCAAATTGCTGCTGCCCTCGTTCACGACCCGGATGTGCTCGTCCTCGACGAACCATTCTCGGGGCTTGACCCGATCGCCGTGGAGACCGTGCAGGGCGTCCTGAAGGATCGCGCGGATTCCGGCATTCCCGTGCTGTTTTCGTCACACCAACTGGACATCGTTGAGCGGCTTTGCGATGACCTCGTCGTGATTGCGAACGGTGCCATTCGGGCATCCGGTTCGACGGAGAAGTTGCGGGCGCAACACGGAGGTTCCCAATACGACCTCGTCCTTGACCAGTCCGCGGAGTGGGTGCGCGATGAGCCCGGCGTCACCACGGCGACGATCCAGGGCAGCCACGCAGTGTTCCGAGCCGACTCTGCGGATGCCGCGCAAGCGGTGTTGCAGAAAGCTCTCGGTCGTGGCCGCGTCGTCAGGTTCTCCCCGCAGGAAGCCAGTTTGTCCCAGATTTTCCGTGAGGTGATCCAGTGAGCGACTACAGCACCCCCACCGTGATGGAAAGCGTCAGCCTTGTGGCGAAGCGCGAAATGATGATGAAGCTTCGCAGCAAGGCATTTCTCATTTCGACCGCGGTGCTCATGCTCGCTGTTCTCGGATCGATTCTCATCGGCGGCTTTCTCACAGCATCGCCCGTGAAGAAGTCGATCGCGGCAACCGGTTCGGCGATCGCTGTCGCGGAGAGCCTGGCAAACGTCAAAGTCACGTCGGTGGGCTCGGTGAGCGAAGCGAAATCTCTCGTGTCGAAAGGCACGGTCGAGGCGGCGATTGTCCCAGCAGAGGGCACGCCCACGGGAGTGTCGATCATCGCGCTCGATTCCGTGCCGCAGTCGCTCCTCGCGGCACTCAGTGTGTCCCCGCACGTGGAGGTGCTCAACCCTAGCGCCGTGAATCCGTTTCTTGCTTACCTTGCCGCGATCGCTTTCGGCATCGTATTTTTCATGTCGGCTATGACCTTCGGCACGACGATCGCTCAAAGCGTTGTAGAGGAGAAGCAGACCCGCATCGTGGAGATTCTGATGTCCACGATTTCCGTGCGCTCACTCATGGCGGGCAAGGTGATCGGCAACAGCATTCTCGCGTTCGCCCAGATTGCCGTGATCGCGTCCCTCGCGGCCGTCGGGCTGTCCATCACGGGGCAATCTGCGCTGCTCGCGAGCTTCGGCCCATCTATCGCGTGGTTCGTCGTGTTCTTCATTTTCGGGTTCGTGATGATTGCGGCGCTGTACGCGGCCACCGCGTCGCTTGTCTCTCGCCAGGAGGATGTCGGAAGCGCAACATCCCCCGTCATGATCCTCGTGATGCTTCCCTACATTCTCGTGATCGCGTTCAACGACAATCCGCTCGTGCTCGCGATCATGTCGTACGTACCGTTTTCAGCACCCGTTGGCATGCCCATGCGGGTGTTCCTCGGCCAGGCCGAGTGGTGGGAGCCGCTGCTTTCTCTCGTCATCCTGCTCGTCACCACCACGCTCGTCATTATTCTTGGAGCGCGGATCTACTCCAATGCACTTTTGCGCACGGGGGCCAGAGTGAAACTCTCCGAAGCACTCGCGCGTGGCCAGCAATGAGAGAATGGGCCGGTGACTCAACTCCATGACCCGCAGCTCAGAGGCTTCGCCAGCGACAACTATGCGGGCGTACATCCGGAAGTTTTGACCGCACTGGCCGAAGCCAATGACGGCCATCAGATCGCATACGGCGGTGACGTGTACACCGAGCGACTCGCCGCTCTCATGAAACAGCACTTTGGCGATCGTACCGAGATCTTCCCCGTCTTCAACGGCACGGGCGCCAATGTCACGGCGCTGACGGCGATGCTGCCGCGCTGGGGAGCGGTGATCGCCGCGAAGACTGCCCACATTAACAGCGACGAGGGCGGTGCGCCTGAGCGAGTGAGCGGACTCAAACTTCTCACCGTCGACACGCCAGACGGCAAGCTCACTCCAGAGCTCATCGATCGCGAAGCGTGGGGTTGGGGCGACGAGCACCGTGCGCAGCCGCTCGCCGTGAGCATCACGCAGACCACCGAACTCGGCACGCTCTACTCGATCGACGAGATCACTGCCATCACGAGCCACGCCCACGAAAAAGGCATGACCGTGCACATGGATGGTGCCCGCATCGCGAACGCGGCCGCCGCCCTCGGTGTTGGCCTCAGAGAGTTCACGACCGAAGCCGGTGTCGATGTTGTGAGCTTTGGCGGCACTAAGAACGGCATGTTGTTTGGCGAAGCGATCGTCGTGCTGAATCCGGATGCCGTCGACGGTCTTCTCTTCCTTCGCAAACTCAACATGCAGCTCGCCTCCAAGATGCGGTTTCTGTCTGCGCAATTCCTCGCGTTGCTTGAGGGCGATCTGTGGTTGCGCTCCGCCAGTCACGCCAACGCAATGGCCGCTCACTTGCGCCGCTCTCTCGAAAAAGAAATCGACGCAGGATCCATTACCGGACTGGACTTTGCTCAAGAAACGACCGCCAACGCCGTGTTCGCAATTCTGCCTCCGGGTGTTGCCGATCGGTTGCGGAAGTCGTTCAAGTTTTACGACTGGGATGCCGCAGCCGGCGAGGTGCGCTGGATGTGCTCCTTCGACACCACGGAGTCCGACGTCGATGCTTTTGTCGCCGCCATCACGAAAGAACTGTCCGCGTGAGGTTCGGAATGTTCGTGCCTCAGGGTTGGCGCCACGATTTGGTCACCATTGACCCCGCTGACCAGTGGTCAACCATGAGCCGTGTTGCCAACCACGCCGACAACGGTCCATGGGAGTCGATCTGGGTTTACGATCACTTTCACACCGTGCCCATCGCCACAGAAGAAGCGACGCACGAAGCGTGGACGCTCATGTCGGCATTCGCTGCGTCGACGAAGCGCGTGCGCATCGGCCAAATGTGCACGTGCATCGGCTACCGCAATCCGGCTTACCTTGCCAAGGTTGCGGCGACTGTCGATATCATTTCCGGCGGTCGCGTGGAAATGGGCATCGGCGCTGGTTGGTATGAACAGGAGTGGCGCGCCTACGGCTATGGTTACCCCACCGACGGCGAGCGCCTTCAACAGCTCGACGAGGGCGTCCAGATCATGCAGCGTGCATGGACGACCGGCACAGCAACTCTCCACGGCAAACACTTCGACGTGGACGGTGCGATCGTGCGGCCGCTCCCGCTTCAAGAGGGCGGCATCCCCGTCTGGGTTGCTGGCGGCGGGGAGAAAGTCACGCTTCGCATCGCGGCAAAATACGCTGACTACACGAACTTCACAGCCAGCAACGTGGATGTTTTCGTTCACAAGAGCGAACTGCTTCGCGCCCACTGTGCGGAGGTCGGCACCGACTTCGACCGCATCGTGCGCAGCTCGAACTTCATGACGGTCGTCGGCGACACCGAAACGGACGTGCAACAACGGCTCGCTGCAATAAAAGCACGCGTCGAGCCGTTCCTGGGGTCCGCTCAAGCGGCGCAGTTCATGCGCGACTACGAGGGCTCACCAGCCGTCGGAACCCCCGAGCAAATTGTGGAACGGCTTGGCGAGCTAAAGGCTGTGGGGCTCGGTTACGCGATCCACTACTTCCCGGAGGCCGCCTACGACCTCAGCGGGGTCGAACTGTTCGAGCGCGAGGTCATCCCCGCACTGAATTGAGTCCACACGTCGAGTCAGCCTCCGCGGCTAGTTGGGCGCTGACAGGTCAGTCGTCTGCGCCCCGATACCGGTGGTACGGCAAGGCATTCCACACGTGCCGCTTTTGCGACTCCTCGTTCAGCACCTCCGGAAGGTTCTCGAGCAGTTCGCTCGCGGCAACCAGCTCACGCTCCGCTTCCTCGGCGTCCTGGTACATGAACTCGTCGGATGCCTCTTCGGCGGCCTGCGCCCGCTTCTCCTTCAGGTCGCTCACGACCATCTCCTGTTGCTGCTTCATCGCGGTTCGCGCTTCCGCAACCCACGGCAATGTCACGGAGTCGTTGTGGTCTGCCTGCGCTGTGTGTTCGTCGTAAACATCCGCGTAGATTCGGTCGGCGTTTGCGCGCGCGTCGAGGCTCGCTTCGGCCAGGTCCTGCGCCACAAAGTCTTCGGCGGTGAGGGTCTTCACTCGCTTGGGTCCACCCAACCGGGTTCGCTCGCTGTAGTAGGGGAACATGCTCTGGATGACCTTGCCGACCGGCAACGTTCCCTCACCGGCCTCGTCAACGCCCTTCGGCTGGATCCCCTGCATGGCAATTCGTGACGACTCTGGTCGCACAACCTCTTTGGGAGGCACGATGCCGTGCCTCAACATTTCGCGGATCCCGGTTCCTGAAATGTTCAGCCGGTATCGCTCATCGTGCGGACAGGATTCGCTGGAGGCGTGACTGTCGCATCGGGTACAGAAGAACACCTCATGGAACAGGCGAATGTCGATGCCGAGCTCCTCTGCAGGGAACTCGTCGAAAACGCTGTGGCTCGCATACTTGTCGTAGAAGCTGCCGATGCCCGCATGATCGCGACCGATGAGCGCGTGCGTGCATCCGTAATTCTTCATAATGAGCGCGTGTAGCACCGCTTCTCTCGGGCCGGCAAAAATGTAGGTGACGCGCAACGGCGACAGGATGGTGCGCTCTTTCGGATAGTACGTGTCCAGAACGCTGCGGTAGGCGAGCATCCGGTACTCGTGTCGCACGTACTCGCGCTTGGCCATCTCCACGAGCGGCTGCAGGAACAGGCCATCGATCTCCTCAAGCGCATTGCGGTGAATGTATTCGTGCCCGCGGTGGAGCGGGTTCGCGCCCGTGATAAAACCGGCAACCGACGCAAACTTTTTCTCTTCGTAGAACAGCTTCCACGTGTCTTTCGGTTCGCGGCGAAGTTTCTCAAACGGGCCCCAATCAGCCCGATCGAGAAGCGTGATCTCGCCTCCAAGAGCGGTGTCGCCCATCCGACGAAAAATCGAATCAACGCCGGGATGATTGCGATCCATCGTTCCGAACACCTGCTGGGCACGGTGGTCGCGATCGTACGCAAAACTGTCCTCAACGTGCAGGATGGCGACGGGTTCATTGCGATGATCGGTGAGCGCAACCTCGTCGCCGACGCTGAGCTTTCCGATCAGCTCGGTGTTGCGAGTACCCGTGGGGGCGAAGCTCAAAGGCACGGGCCAGACGACTCCGTTGGTGAGCCGCCCGCGCTCAAGCACCGAAAGGTAGTCAGCCTCATTCATAAAGCCCGAAATCGGCGAGAGTACGCCCGTCGCGATCATCTCTATCGTGATGACGGCTTCCAGGTCAACGCGAATGGCCGGGAGCGCTCGAGCCCGGTCTATTGCCGCTTGGCGTTCAGTCGATGGCACCACGCGATTAACGAGGGTTCCGCCATGCGGTTGTTGCGGATAGTTGCCGAAGTTCAGTCCGGAAGGCGTCATGCCTTCACATGGTACGTGGGATTCACAGCGCTCGCGCCGGTGCCCGATTGCTAGTCGTTCACGGCGCTTCTGGTTACCGAGAGTTCGTTGCTGTCGGGGTTGAGGTCCACGAGCACGGTGTCGCCGTCGCGGATGGTGCCCGCAAGAAGCGCGGTCGCCAACCGGTCATCAATCTCACGCTGCATGAGCCTGCGCAGCGGTCGAGCGCCATAAATCGGGTCGTAACCGGTCTCGGCGAGCCACGCTCGCGCAACCGGCGTGACGGCGAGGTCAAGCCGGCGATCGGAAAGCCGCACCTGGAGCCGATCCACGTAGAACTCTACGATCTGGCCAAGATCTTCTTTCGTAAGCGGTGAGAAAATCACGATGTCATCGAGCCGGTTCACAAACTCCGGCTTGAAAGTGTTTCGAACCATCGCCAGAACTGCTTCCTCTTTTTCTCCCCACGTGAGACCCGGGTCGACGAGAAACTGGCTGCCCAGGTTTGACGTCAGGATGAGGATGACGTTGCGGAAGTCGACGGTGCGACCCTGGCCATCCGTCAGACGTCCGTCATCGAGCACTTGCAGGAGAACATCGAAGACATCCGGATGCGCTTTTTCCACTTCGTCCATGAGGACGACCGAGTACGGGCGACGCCGCACAGCCTCGGTGAGCTGCCCACCCTGCTCGAAACCGATGTAACCGGGAGGAGCCCCGAGCAAACGCGCGACGGAGTGGCGCTCGCCATACTCGCTCATGTCGATGCGGATCATCGCCTTTTCGTCATCAAACAGAAACTCGGCGAGCGCTTTCGCAAGCTCTGTCTTGCCGACACCGGTCGGGCCAAGAAACATGAAAGAGCCAGTTGGGCGGGAAGGATCGGCGATGCCGGCGCGACTTCGCCGCACGGCATCCGCGACCGCCTTCACTGCGCGCTTTTGACCGACGAGGCGTTTAGCCAGCTCCGCCTCCAGGTTCAGGAGCTTCTCGGTTTCGCCCTGGAGCAAACGTCCGACGGGGATGCCGGTCCATGCCGCGATGACCGACGCAATGTCTTCGGCTTTCACCTGGTCGTTGACCATAAGGGGCGTTTCTGCCTCGGACTGCTCTGCCTCTGTCACCCCGCGTTCGATGACCGGGATTTCCCCGTAAAGCAGTCGAGAGGCCAGTTCGAGGTTTCCTTCGCGCTGCGCGCGATCCGCTTGCATGCGCAAACTGTCGAGTTTCTCCTTCAACTCGCCCACGCGGTTGAGCGAGGCGCGTTCCTGCTCCCACCGGCTTTGCAGATCGCTAAGGACCGCACTCTTCTCTTTGAGGTCGTCACGGAGTTTCTGCAGCCTCGCCTTACTCGCATCATCCTTTTCGCGTTTGAGTGCGAGCTCTTCGAGTTTGAGCCGGTCGACGTTGCGTCGAAGTTCGTCAATTTCCACGGGAGCCGAATCGATCTCCATCCGGAGGCGGCTCGCGGCCTCGTCGATGAGGTCGATCGCCTTGTCGGGGAGCTGGCGGCCGGAAATGTACCGGTTGCTCAGTGCGGCGGCAGCAACCAGAGCGGTATCCGCAATGGCCACCTTGTGATGCGCTTCGTAGCGTTCCTTCAGCCCGCGGAGGATCGCAATCGTGTCTTCAACACTCGGCTCTCCCACGTACACCTGCTGGAACCGACGCTCAAGCGCGGCATCCTTTTCGATAAATTCGCGGTACTCGTCAAGCGTCGTTGCGCCAATGAGTCGCAGTTCTCCACGCGCGAGCATCGGTTTAAGCATGTTTGCCGCGGCAACAGAGCCTTCACCGCCTCCAGCGCCCATGAGCGTGTGCAGTTCGTCCACGAACGTAATGATTTGACCGTCGGCGTCGTCGATCTCCTTGAGCACCGCTTTCAAGCGCTCTTCGAATTCTCCGCGATACTTGGCGCCCGCGACGAGGGCCGCGAGGTCGAGAGCGACGAGCCGTTTGCCTTTCAGGGAATCTGCAACGTCACCAGCGATGATCCGCTGTGCCAGCCCCTCGACAACAGCGGTTTTGCCGACTCCCGGCTCGCCAATGAGCACGGGGTTATTCTTTGTGCGCCGCGTCAGCACTTGACTCACCCGTCTGATTTCCGCATCGCGGCCGATGACAGGGTCGAGCTTTCCGGTGCCGGCGATAGCCGTGAGGTCCACCCCGTACTGTTCAAGCGCGGTCTTCGGCTTGTCGTTGGTCGCGGGTGCGCCCTGCATGTTTGCCATTTCTTACTCCTGTACTGCTTCTGTTGCTGCGTCGACTCGTGACGCCGAACGATATGCGTGCGCCATCCACCACCAGGAAAGCCAACCGATTACTCCCGTGAACGCGATCCCCACAATCGCCCCGACTATTCCCACGATGATCGCCGCGTTGAGACTGTCTAACCCCATAGAGTCGAGCGCACCGAAAGCGAATTGCGTGCTCACACTCGGAACCCATCCAATAATCCACGTGGCGCCGATCGCGATTCCAGCACCAGCCCAGGTCACTGGCCACGCGCGATTCACACCGTGTGAACGCAGGATGCCGCGGCTCAGGAAGATCGCGCCCGTCATGATGGCGAGCCCCACGACGGCAACCGCGAGGGCAATGATGGTGACCAAGCCGAAGTCGATGGAACGAACCACACTGAGCATGGTGAGGAACCCCGTGCTGAGCTCATCAGAGGAGCGGGCGATGCTTTCAATAACAGCACCGAAGAAGGCGCCGAACAGTCCGACGACGATCGGAATGATGACGAGCGCAAATCCGAGGGTCAACAGGTTGAACCCCACGGCACCCGCCCAGAATGCTCCGCGCTTTTCACGCCGGCCGAGCGGTGGCCGGGTGGGAGCGCGATACGCCGCAGGAGGGCCACTATTCGGTAGCGTTGGGTTCGGGTTCGTCATCGTTGGTGTCTCCTTTTGGCAAGTTTCTCAGTGTTAGCGGTTGAACGGTCGCCAAACGACCACTTGAGTGTTGCGTTGCGCGCGGGTTCCGGCGCGCAACGATACGACATCACCCGATTCCCCAGCGGCGAAAACTCTTCGCCCAGGCCTGGTGAGGAGTTCATCGGCGAGGGTTCGTTCAAGCTCGCGGACACGCGCTTCCAGCTCTTCGACGTGATTTTCGAGCTCCAAAACCCTGCGGATGCCTTCAAGACTGACCCCCTCCGCGCTCAATCGAGCGATCTCCCGCAACTGGGAGACATCCCGCATCGAGTAGCGACGCGACTGGCCTGGCGTGCGCTTTGGGCACACGAGGCCCATCCGGTCATACTGTCTAAGCGTCTGCGGGTGGAGACCGCTGAGCTCAGACGCGATGGCGATTGCGAAAAGTGGAGAGTTGCCGTCCATCATGATTTGGCTCTCGCAAGCAGGTCGGCACGCGGGTTTTCGGCGGGCATTGCCTTCGCGAACTCTTCCAGATGCTCTTTCGCTTCCGACGTGAGGTGCGAAGGCACGGCGACAACAACTTCGGCGAGCAAGTCTCCCGAACCTTTCGCCGTCGTCACTCCGCGGCCCTTCACTCGAAGGATCCTGCCGCTCGGGGTTGACGGAGCGATGCGCAGTTTCACCTGGTCGCCGTCGAGAGTCGGAACCTCGATCGTCGCTCCGAGTGTTGCCTCCACGAACGTCACCGGCACATCCACGCGAAGATTGAGTCCGTCTCGTTCGAACACTGGATGCTTGCGCACCGTCACCGTGAGGGTGAGGTCACCAGGCGGTCCGCCGTCCAGACTCCGTTCACCTTTGCCTTTCAAACGGATCTTCTGACCGTCCGCTACTCCCGCGGGGATGCGCACGCTAATGGGTTTGCCGCCTGACACTTGAAGCTTGACCGTGTCACCCTTGATCGCGGTGATGAAGTCGAGAGTCGTCGACGCAGTGAGGTCGCGGCCTTTCGAAGGACCACCCGCACCGCGGAATCCGCCCGTCGATTGACCGAAGCCTCCACTGCCAAACATGCTGCCGAAGATGTCCTCGAAACCGCTTGGCTGCTGCCCGGCGCGCTGACCTCCTGCGCCGAACATTCCGCCAAAGACATCCTCAAATCCGCCGTTCTGGCCACCCGCGGCGAACCGCGGCATCCCAGACCCCATCGCACGCATTTGGTCGTACTCTTTGCGTTGTTCTGGGTCGGAGAGAACCGCGTTCGCTTCGCTGATTTCCTTGAACTTTGATTCCGCTTTCGCGTCACCCGGGTTCGAGTCCGGATGATACTTCCGCGCAAGCTTGCGATAAGTCTTCTTCAACTCGGCCTGGGAGATGTCTTTCGACACCCCCAGCACCTTGTAGAAATCCTTATCGAACCAGTCTTGACTTGCCACGGTCAGTCCTCAGGTACAGAAACGGCGACTTTGGCCGCACGCAGCAGACGCTCACCCAAGAGGTATCCGGGAAGAACGACGTCCGCGATGGTTTGCTCGGTCGCATCCTTGCTAGGCAATTGGGCAATCGCCTCGTGGAGCTTCGGGTCGAAAAGTTCTCCGACTGCCCCCACCTGAACGAGACCGTAGCGTTCGAATGCCACGCGGATCTTTTGTCCCACAAGCTCGAGCGGGCTGCCTTTGAGGTCACCGTGAGCCTGCGCGAGTTCCAGATCGTCCAGGATAGGGAGAATTCCTGTCATCACTTCCGCGATCGCGAGTTCCCTCGCCACATACCGGTCACGCTCCACCCGCTTGCGGTAGTTCGCATACTCCGCCTGAACTCGTTTCAAGTCGTTCAAGTGTTCGTTGGTCGAACCACCTGAAGCGGCCGCGCTGTCCATAAGCGCCTGGATGTCCTCGTCGGAGATGGTCTCCGAGGCGGGAGTTTCCTCAGTGGAAGCCTCCTCGGTGGCCATGTCCTCATCGGCGTTCACGCGAGCCTCGCCCGTTTCCGGGTCGATTCTGCGCTTATCCCGCACGACTGGCTCAACTGTTTCGTCTGCGCTCTTCGAAGCAGCCTCTTCGGCACCGTCACCCTTTTTGGAGGGATCTCGCTTCTTCTTGTTCTTGTCCTTGTCGGCAGCCATTGCTACTTCTTGCCGCCTTCTGGCTCGTCATCGACAACTTCAGCATCGACGATGTCTTCGTCTTCTGCTTCAGCTGACTCACCCGTTGCCGAATCGGCCGCAGTGGCATCTGCCGTCTCGCTCTGCTGGTAGAGGGCCTCACCGATCTTCTGCTGGCTCTCATTGAGTTTGTCGAACGCAGTGCTCACCGCATCGTCATCCTCGCCTCCGAGCGCCGTGTTCAGCGCATCCACATCAGCCTGAATCTCCGTCTTGACGTCGTCAGGGAGCTTCTCGTCGTTTTCCTTGAGAAGGGACTCGGTGGAGAACGCAAGCTGCTCTGCCGTGTTGCGCATTTCTGCGGTCTCGCGGCGGGCCTTGTCTTCTGCAGCGTGCTCTTCGGCTTCGCGAATCATCCGGTCGATGTCTTCCTTCGCGAGCGAAGAACCGCCCGTGATCGTCATCGACTGCTCCTTGTTGGTGCCCTTGTCCTTCGCGGACACGTGCACGATGCCGTTCGCGTCGATATCGAAAGTGACTTCAACCTGCGGAACCCCGCGAGGTGCGGGAGCAATACCCGTGAGCTCGAACGTGCCAAGCGGCTTGTTGTCCTTCGTGAACTCGCGCTCACCCTGGAACACCTGGATGGCCACTGACGGCTGGTTTTCGTCCGCCGTCGTGAACGTCTCACTGCGCTTGGTCGGGATGGCGGTGTTGCGCTCGATGAGCTTCGTCATGATGCCACCCTTCGTCTCGATTCCGAGACTCAGCGGGGTCACATCGATGAGAAGAACGTCTTTACGCTCGCCCTTCAGAACGCCGGCTTGGAGGGCGGCGCCAACGGCGACGACCTCATCCGGGTTCACGCCCTTGTTAGGCTCACGGCCACCGGTCTCCTTCTTGATGAGCTCAACGACTGCCGGCATGCGGGTGGATCCACCCACGAGCACGACGTGTGCGACATCGGCGACGTTAATTCCGGCTTCCTTGATGACGTCGGCGAAGGGCTTCCGCGTGCGGTCAAGCAGATCGCTCGTCATTTTTTCGAACTGCGCACGAGTGAGCGTCTCGTCAAGGTTCGCCGGGCCGCTCTCCGTGAGCGACAGGTAGGGAAGCTGGATGCTCGTGCTCGTCGAGGAGCTGAGTTCCTTCTTCGCCTGCTCGGCTGCCTCTTTGAGGCGCTGCTTGGCGATCTTGTCTTTGGAGACATCCACGCCGGTCGTCGCCTTGAACTGCTTGATCAGGTGGTCGACTACGCGCTGGTCCCAGTCGTCGCCACCGAGGCGGTTGTCACCGGAGGTCGAACGCACCTGAATGGTCGAGAAGTCGTCGTCTTTACCAACCTCAAGAAGGGAAACGTCGAACGTTCCGCCTCCAAGGTCGAAGACGAGGATGAGCTCATCTTCCTTGCCCTTGTCGAGGCCGTAGGCAAGTGCGGCAGCCGTCGGCTCGTTGATGATGCGCAGCACGTTGAGCCCGGCAATCTCGCCAGCCTCTTTCGTGGCCTGGCGCTCAGCGTCATTGAAGTACGCGGGAACGGTGATGACGGCATCCGTCACGGGCTCTCCGAGGTACTGCTCAGCGTCGCGCTTGAGCTTTCCGAGGATGCGCGCCGAGATTTCCTGCGGCGTGTAATCCTTACCGTCGATCTTCTCTTTCCAGTCGGTGCCCATGTGGCGCTTAACGCTCGCGATGGTGCGGTCGACGTTGGTGACGGCCTGACGCTTCGCGGTTTCACCGACGAGCACTTCGCCGTCTTTCGTGAAAGCCACGACGGAAGGCGTTGTACGGAAGCCTTCAGCGTTAGCAATAACGGTGGGTTCCCCACCTTCGAGTACCGAAACCACTGAGTTGGTTGTTCCGAGGTCGATTCCTACTGCTCGAGCCATGCGCTCTGTTCTCCTTAGCAAAGTCAATTATCGAAACTTGAGTCCCGACTACTCAAGTTTGCCGCCTGTGGGTAACTTTGTCAAGCCAGAAACCTGAAAGTTGAGTGTGACTGACTCAAGTATTGAGCTCTTGCCTCGGGGCCGTTCACCGATACTCTGACTGCATGACGAATGAGACACCCGACAACGACGTCGCTGCTGCCACATCGAGGAAAGTCCCGCCAACCGCCAACACTGGCGCTATCGCCGCGATGGGCCTCGACCTGCAGGAGGGTAAGACAATCCCTCGCAAACAGGTGTTCTCCTGGGCACTGTGGGACTGGGCGACTCAACCATTCAATACGGTACTCCTGACCTTCGTCTGGGTGCCCAGCTTCCTGACGTCCCACTTCTTTCTGGCCGAGGACGTCGCTGCAACCGGGCGGAACGCTGACGGGTCGTATATCAATTGCGACTCCTCCGCGGTGGGCATTGCCTACTGTGACGGTCTTGGACAACTCGCAGCCAACCTCGGCTGGGCGATTACGGCCGCCGGCATCCTCATCGCTTTGCTTGCTCCGGTGATGGGACAGAGAGCGGATGCCGCCGGCCGGCAGAAGCTCCAGCTCGCTATCTTTACGGGCTTGCTCGTTCTCAGCCAGTTCGGACTGTTTTTCGTTGACGCGGGCCAGCAATGGTTCCTGTTGGGGGTGTCCCTCATCGCCATAGGCAGTGTCGTGGGCGAGATTGCCGGCGTTAGCTACAACGCACTCCTTGTTTCCGTCTCGAACAAGAAAACCGTTGGCAAGGTTTCCGGCCTCGGATGGGGGTTTGGCTACCTGGGCGGCATCATCGCACTGGCGATCGTCGTCGGTGCCATTCTCGGCGGGCTCCTCAACGGTGACAGTGCCTGGACGTTCCGCATCGTCGCGCTCGGCGCCACCATTTGGACAATCATCTTCGCTATCCCCATTCTGCTCAACGTGCCGGAGCCACTCAGTATTGGTGTTGTGAAGAAGGTCAGCTTCTTCCGGAGCTACGTTGAATTGGTCAAGAGCGTCATGCGGCTCTGGAAGGAAACTCGACCCACGTTCTGGTTCCTTCTTGCAAGTGCGGTCTACCGTGATGGGCTCGCCGCGGTTTTCACATTCGGTTCCGTCATCGCTGGCGCAGTGTTCGGGTTCGGATTCACCGATCTCGTCATCTTCGGTATTGTGCTCAACCTCGTAGCGGGGGTGTCCACGATTCTCTCTGGTCGTCTCGATGACCGCATCGGCCCAAAGCCGGTGATCATGTTTTCCATTGCCGGCCTCGTCGTGTGCACCCTCACGGTCTTCTTCGCGGCAGATTTGGGTAAACCGTTGTTCTGGGTGGTGGGGATTGTGCTTGCCATGTTTGTTGGGCCGGCGCAGGCATCCTCACGGTCGTTCCTCGCGAGGGTCACCCCCGCTGGCCGCGAGGGAGAAATCTTCGGCCTCTACGCTACGACCGGACGGGCCGCAAGCTGGCTCGCTTCCCTGCTGTGGGGCGTATTCATCGCTCTGGCCGCGAACCAGATCCTGTACGGCATCCTCGGCATCACTGCCGTGCTTGCCGTGGGTTTCGTACTTCTGGCGTTCGTGCGCGCTCCGGAGCGCTCGCACGCTTAAGCACCCGAAACTCTGGCGCAGGGGCAGAATAGGTTCATGACCGTGAATGCTTCTAAGGCTGACCTCCTGCGGTCGCTGCATGTGCCCGGAAACCCGCTCATCGTTGTGAATGTGTGGGATGCCGTGAGTGCGCAAGTGGTGGCGGCGGTGCCTGGGGTGAAAGCGATCGCGACGGCAAGTCATTCGATTAGTGACGCGCGCGGTGTTGCCGACGGCGGTGGGTTGGGTGTGGATGCCGCAATCGAGGCCGCAAGGATCATCATCGATGCGGTCACACTTCCTGTGACGGTCGACTTTGAGAAAGGTTACGGCGACGACGCTGCTGGAGTGAAACGCAGCGTTGCCCGGCTGATCGATGCTGGGGCGGCGGGCCTCAACATCGAAGACAGCATCGGGTCGGCGCGCGGCGAGCTGTTTGACATCCGCAGCGCCGCAGACCGCGTGGCAGCGGCGAGATCGGCAGCGGATGATGCGGGAGTGCCGATCGTGATCAACGCTCGCGTGGACACGCTCATCGGTGGCGGCGAGTGGTCGGAAGCGCGCGAGCGCGGTAACGCTTACCTGGCCGCTGGCGCAGACGTGATCTTCATGCTCGGACTCGACACGGAAGACAAGGTCACGCGCGCCGTGGACGAACTCGCCGGGCTGGTGTCTGTCATCGTTGGGGCAACATCCGTTCCTCTTGCGCGGCTGGCAGAGCTTGGTGTGAGCCGCGTCAGTTTTGGAGGGCGACCCTATGCTCTTGCGATGTCGCACCTGCAGTCGGCGGCGGCCCAGCTCACGGGGCTCGGTGACTACCCGGCAGAACTCAGCTTCGAATATTAGTGACCGGGTAAAGTTCAAGCATGACCACTGAACCAGAACTCGTCGTGCTCGTCGACGAGGAAGGCATCCCCACAGGCGCAGTCGAGAAGTTCGCTGTGCACACCACGGATACTCCCCTGCACCTCGCATTTTCCTGCCACGTCTACAACGACAAGGGGCAAGTTCTGGTCACCCGCAGAGCCCTCAGCAAAATCACCTGGCCAGGGGTGTGGACAAATTCTTTTTGCGGGCACCCTGCTCCCGGCGAAACCATCGATGACGCCATCGCCCGCCGCGCACGCGTCGAATTGGGCATCACGGTGTCAGAGCTCGAACCATTGCTGCCCGCATTCCGCTACCGCGCGGTCGACGCGAGCGGCATTGTCGAGAACGAAATTTGCCCCGTCTTCAAGGCCACGACTGCGGAGGACATCGACCCCAACCCCGACGAAGTGTCGGAGTGGAAGTGGGTCGACCCCGAATCTCTCAATTCAGCTGTCACGGCGGCGCCGTACGCGTTCAGTCCGTGGATCGCTCTTCAGCTTGCAGAGCTTTCCGCCTGAAGTGTTGCCTTACGGCCGCGAGTGATTCCTATCGCTGCGTGCTAGTGCGGTGGAAGTTCTGGAACGACCTGGATGCTGTCGGCCCACGCTGACCTTGATACCGTGAGCCGTCCGCTCCTGCACCGTACGCGTTCTCCGCGGGTGACGAAAGTCTGAAGAAGCACAGCTGGCCAATTTTCATCCCTGGCCACAGTTTGATCGGCAGGGTGGCAACATTGCTGAGCTCGAGCGTCACGTGTCCGGTGAAGCCTGGGTCAATGAATCCGGCGGTGGAGTGCGTGAGCAAGCCAAGCCGTCCAAGCGAGCTTTTGCCTTCGAGGCGGGCGGCCACGTCATCCGGCAGGGTCACCTGTTCGAAGGTTGAGGCGAGCGCGAATTCGCCCGGATGCAGAATGAACGGCTGGTCGTCCTCGGACTCGACCATCTTGGTGAGCTCTGGCTGCTCTTCGGCGGGGTCGATGTAGGGGTATTTGTGATTGTCGAACAGCCGAAAGTAGCGATCGAGGCGCACGTCAATACTGGAGGGCTGGATCATCGACAGGTCGAGCGGGTCGAGGCCCACACGCCCAGCATCGATTTCGGCTTTGATGTCGCGGTCAGAGAGCAGCATGAGAAGAGACTAGCCGAGCCCGACCTTCGCACAATTGCGGATGTCGGGCCCGGCTCAATCTTGTGGGTTTCAGCCCTGGCGGAGCAGGGCTGCGATCTCTACCGCGTCTCCTTCCGGAATGTGCGAACTGCGGCCCGGGCGGGCGATCATCATATAAATCAAGCCGGTGACGACGACCAGTGCCAACCCGACCAACACAATCCAGTCCGAGAGGAACTCACCACTTGTGCCCGGCGTGGCCAGCATGATCATGGCGAACACCCCGTAGGCCAGGGCAATGATGTTGACGATCATCCCCCAAGCACCAAGGCTGAACGGCCCTGCCGGCTTCCATCCTTTGAATCGGGCGAGGAGCGCGGCGAGCACAACCGATTGGAACGCGATGTAGATTCCAAGCACCGCGAAGGCCGTGATCTGGTTGAGCAGCCCCTCTTCTCCGATGTAAATCAGGAGGCAGATCAGGATCGGTACGACGCAGGCCACGAGAAGCGCGTTGCGAGGCACCTTCTTGGTGGAGAGTTTCGCGAGCCACTGGTGGCCGGGCATCATGCCGTCCCTCCCAAAGGAGTACAGCAGTCGGCTTCCTGCTGCCTGGAGGCTCAGCACGCAGGACAGGAACGCGGTGAGCGCAACGACGAGGAAGATCTTGGACCCCACCGTGCCAAGCGACGCTTCCAGGATGCCGGCGATCGGGTCAGCGTTTTCGCCGCTGACGATGGCCGCAAGGTCTGGCGCCGCGAGGATGTAGCCGAGGAACGCGACGATTCCGGAGACGCCACCCACGAGGATCGTCATAATCATCGCGCGAGGAATCGCCCTAGCCGGGTCAGAAACTTCTTCGGCGACTTCACCGCACGCTTCGAATCCGTAGAACAGGAAGAGGCCCGTGAGAGCTGCTCCGATGAAGACGGGGAGGTAGCTGCCGTCTCCTTCGGTTCCGAAGGTGTCGAAGAGCACAGAGAATTCGTTCTTCCGCTCGAAGATCATCAGGAAGAGCCCGACACCGATGACGCCGACGAGTTCTGCTGCGAGACCAATCTTGGCCACGCGGGCGAGGGTTTTTGTTCCACTCAGGTTGACGACCAGCGCAATGACGAGGAAGGCGACAGCGAGGATGAGCGTGAGCTCTTTCGTCGCCTCCAGATCGAAGAGGCTCGCAAGGAAGCTGGTCCCGTACTCCGCCACCGAGGTAACGGTAACGATGACGGCCCAGATGTAGACCCATGCAGCCATCCAGGCAAACCGTGCGTTGGAGAGTCGACGAACCCACGGATAGATACCTCCTGAGATGGGGTATTGGGATACCACCTCGCCGAAGATGAGGGCGACTAAAAGTTGACCGGTCCCGACAATCACGAGCCACCAGATCGATGGGGGGCCGCCCGACTGGAGCCCGAAGGCGAAGAGGGAGTACACCCCGACGAGTGGAGAAAGGTAGGTGAAACCGAGAGCGAATGTTCCCCAAACGGAGAGCGACCGGTCGAACTTCCCGTCGTATCCGAGTTTTTTGAGGTGTGCGTCATCTTCCATCGAAGAGGTGCGCGGCGCGGATTCTGTAGCCATGACGACCTTTCAACATAGGCACTCTCTGGAGGGGAGCGGCTGCAGCGGCCCGAACTGAAGGTTGCCGCACTCCGCCCTTGGAGTGCGATAGCTCACTCTATTGAGCGGAAGTTCTTCGTGTCACTACTTCTGAGGAAAACTTTTGGAAGGATTTCGTTTGCCGTCATCGTCGAGGGCATCAGCAACGGATGCGGTGCAAATCCGAGCGCAGCAGTGCGATCAATTTTGGTGGATCGATGGCTTGCTAGTATTGCCCGTACCGTTCGCTGAGCCTGTCGAAGCGATCGCCAACGCGGATGTAGTTCAGTGGCAGAACTTCAGCTTCCCAAGCTGATAGCGCGGGTTCGATTCCCGTCATCCGCTCCACGAAAGGTTGGTGAGATGAACGCAAGGGCGATGCAATTCTCTCCGCTCGCTCCTTTTGCGGTCCACCGACTCGTTCTTGCGGCACTCGTCGCGGTGCTTTTCGGATTGCTGGCCATGCATTCTGTTGCGACGAGCTCCGCTCTCACTGCAGTAGACGGGCACGCACACGCGGCTGTCGGTGTCACAACTTCGGCACCAGTTACCGTGCAGTTAGCGCCGCCTGAGGCTTCTGCGGACCCGGGCTTGTTGTCGGTGTGCGGCGGCGCCAACCCGCTCCACTGCTTCATGGTCGGTGTGATGTGCACCATCGGCATGATGGCTGTTGGCGTCATGATGTTGATCTATCGGCGTAGTTCTTCCAGCTTCTCTCCGGCGGCGCTCACGCGCGTGTCCGCTGTTATCTCGCAACACGTAGCCCCCTTCAGACCGCCTTCGTTGTTCGTCCTCTCCATCAGTCGAACCTGATGTGACGGTGCGTACCTGCTGCCAATGCGGGTACTTCAGCAGTTGTGTGGCCAAGGGCACGATCGTGAACTCTTGGCTCTCCTTCTGCAGCGATGAGCTGGTTCATCGCCACCCCTCAATTGAGTCTGGAAGAAGACTTCCTGCTTTGCCCGAACGCATAAGCACGGGCGATCTCACGGCATTGAAACACGACGTAAAAGCATTGTGAAAGGAACACTATGACCCCCTCGCGAGCACCCGGCTCCAAACCGGCCAACGAGAACCTCACGGTAAAGCAGCAGCGCGCAGCGAATCGCGCCAAGAAAGTGGAGGAATTTCAACGACAGCAAAAACGCAGCGCCCGCAACCGCAAACTTGGCATCATCGGCGGCATCGTCGTTGCCGTGGTGGCGGCCAGCCTCGTCGTGACATTCGTGGTGTTTGCCCCGCCCGTTCCGAAGAATGCGAAAATTGAGGGCGTCCAAACATTCGATAACGGTGCGGGCCACACCACGACGCCGTCAAGCTACGGCACACCACCAACCGGCGGCGAGCACAATCCGGTATGGCTGAACTGTGGCGTCTACACGGAGCCCGTTCCGAACGACAACGCGGTGCATTCACTTGAACACGGCGCGCTGTGGGTAACGTACGACCCGTCACTGGGTGCGACCGAACTTGATCGGCTGAAATCGAAGCTTCCGTCCACCTACGTCATTGTTTCGCCTTACGAAAATTTGCCATCCACAATTGTGTTGAGCGGGTGGAACGTTCAGCTACAAATCGAATCGGCCGATGACGAACGGCTCGACGGCTTCGTCAAAAAATATTGGCAGGGCGCCAACACGCCAGAACCAGGAGGTGCCTGCACGGGAGGCATTGACGGGTCAGGCAGAATTTCGTAATCCTCACGGTTGCACCTTTAGCCACATTTCGTTCGAGGTCACGGGCATGGCACCTCGTGCCTCGCGCCCAAGCGGAACGCAGGGAACCGAGGTATCGTTCGGTGTTGAGGAGTGGCTGTCGAGCTTCACGTGTGCTGTGAATGAGTACCGTCGACTGGTGTTTTAACAGAGTGCCCCGCTATCCTTTATGAGTTCGTTATCTTTCAGCCAGACGATACGAATATTTCGTAAAGTCCAACCGCCGTTTCTTCGCGCAGGTGGCTGATTTAAAGGAGTTTTGAATGCCCACGTCGATAATTGATGACGCGCGTGCGCTCATGCTCCCCCCGTCACGAGGAATGTGGTTCGGTAACAAGTGAACGAGTTTTTGTCGACGTCCGGGCCCGAAGGCTCCAATAGTGGGCCCGTTTCTGACCCGGATGCCAACGCTCCCCTTACGCGCCGTGAGCTACGGGCACGCGAACAGGCCGCTCTAACTTCAAAGGCCGCCTCCGCAACACCGGATGCTCCGTCCCAGCGACCGCGTGCACCGAAAAAGCCAAAGGTTCTTCGCCCAGTGAGGCTCCCGGTCGGCATCAGTCGTCCGCGCAAGGTGGCCGCTGCTTCTCCGCGCCCTGCCGCTGTGCCTGTGCAGCGCAAGTCCTTCAAGCGTCAGGCTCTCAAGAAACTGATGTCTTTGGGCGCAATGGTTGGCGCCGGACTCATGATGGTCGCCACGACGATTCCGGCGAACGCTTTCTATTCCGACGACGCTCAAACCGGTGCCATTGCGGCGCCCGTCGAGGCGAAGGTGCAATCGATCAGCGTAGAACCCACTGCAGGGTTGACGTTGACACGCGACGGATACACTGCCTCCTCGTTCAAGGAACAAATTTTCCTCCGCTACGGCAACCGCACCTACTTGTACGCAAACGACCCCAGCTGGGCCATCCAGTGGCCGTTCCCGATCGCGGTACCCATCACTGACGGTTTCGGCTACCGAGTGTCGCCGTGTCGCGGGTGCTCGACCGACCATCAGGGTCTGGATATGACGGCGGGCAACGGCGCCGCAATTGGCGTCATCGCCGACGGTGTCGTCACCCATGTGAACGACCAGGACTGGAGCTACGGTCAGGTCGTCATCGTCGAACACCTGATCAATGGCCAGCGCGTCGAAAGTTGGTATGCGCACATGCAAGTGGGCAGCATCCGCGTGAACGTGGGTGACCAGCTGAAGGTGGCAGACCAGATCGGCCAAGTGGGCAGCACGGGAGCCTCCACCGGCTCGCATCTGCACCTTGAGATCCACGTGGAGGGCGTTCCTGTCGATCCGTTCCAGTGGCTTAAGACAAACGCCGGCTAACGACCCTGCGGCACCACCGTCAGCACGCGCGTGATGTGTTCCAAGTAGGACTCCATGAACCCGCGCAGAAAGTCGGCTGTCCCCTCGTTGGTGACATCGCCATCGTCCGTGATGAGCCCTTCGGTGATGTGAAGGTATGCCTCCGGGGATGACATTTGCGGTGAATTGCAGAAGCTCAGCGCGCTGCGCAGGCTCTGTTGCGCGACCGCGGTGCCAATCACTCCAGAGGAGCCACCGATGATGCCTGAAGGCTTACCGGAAAACGAGTTCGTGCCCCACGGACGGCTGGCCCAATCGATAGCGTTTTTGAGCGCGCCAGGGATACCCCTGTTGTACTCCGGTGTGACGAACAGCACCGCGTCGACCGACTCGATCCGCTGCTTAAGTTCGCGACCGGCTGGCGGATAGTCGGGGTCGAAGTCGTAGCTGTAGAGCGGAAGATCCTTGATCGGGATTTCCGTGAACTCCAGTTCGGTCGGTGCCAGTTTGAGCAGCGCCATCGCGAGCTTCCGGTTGATGGATGCCGTTGCGAGACTGCCGACGAAGAACCCGACGGTGTACGGGGGTTCGTGATGCTGGATGGTGGCCATGATTGTCCCTTTCGTCACCGACAACGCTAGTTCGGTTTCTGCCAGGGTTGCCGACTTCGCCTCTGACTCTCAGCCTCCGGCGGAACCGTCATCCACAGCTGCACGCGCGGACGACGTGCACGGAGGAATTACTGCGGCGCGGTTACCTTTCGTCAGCGGTCGTCGCCCGAAAGCGGATCGCGGCCGTCATCGTCGCTCGAGCGATCAGGGATATCCGTTGAATCGCCGCGCGCTCGAGGGTCACGGTCGACCACGTAGTCAATGTCGTCGGTCGGGACGCCTCCGGGCTCGGCGTTAGTTGCATCAAGCGCTTCGGTCGTGGCATGTTGCGGCGGTACGTCGCCGTCGACCTTGGTGAGTACGGGGCGCAAAGGCATGTCAATAACATCAAGCGGCTTGCTGTCGGCGTCGTGGTGCCGACCGACGCGACGCGTGAGCTGTCGCAACCACTTGGGTGCTCCGGACAAAATTCCCTCCGCGCTCGGTTCCTCAACCTCGAGCCCATAGTATTCCCCGATTTGGTCGACCAGTTGGGCCCGCGCAGCCCTGTCGTAGGCCCGCCGCTCGCGGCTGAACGCGACAACGGTGGCCCAACACATGAGCAGCATGACGACACTGAACGGCAGCGCAATGATGATTGCGGCCGTCTGCAGCGCTTGAAGTCCACCGGTGAGCAGCAGCGAGGTGGCCAGCACCGCGGTGACGAGGGCGAAGAACACGCGAACCCATTTGCGCGGGTTGATCTGACCGCCACTCGCAATCATCCCCATCACGAGGGCACCGGAATCCGATGACGTGATGAAGAAGATGGTGATGAGCAGAAGCACGCCGAAGGTCAGCACGGCGGTGCCGGGCAGATGATCGAGCATCTGGAAGAGCGCCGTGTTCACATTCACCGTGCCGTCGGCCTGCGTGAGTGCACCCGGCTGGTTGAGTTCAATGAAGAGTGCCGAACCGCCAAGAACCGCAAACCACAGGATGGTGATGAGCGTTGGGACAAGAATCACGCCCATGACGAACTGGCGAACCGTGCGCCCCTTTGAGATGCGGGCGATGAAAATGCCCACGAAGGGCGACCACGAAATCCACCAACCCCAGTAAAACGACGTCCACCCTGCCTGCCAGGATTCGCCTGCCGCACTCTGGAAGGCACTCACGTTGAACGAGAGTCCGATGTAGTTCTGGATATAGTTACCGATCGACTGGACCCATTCACGCAGTAGAAACTCCGTCTGCCCGAAAACTAGCAGGTAGAGCACGAGAACGCCCGCCAGGATCAGGTTGATTGATGACAGCCACTTCATGCCCTTCGTCACTCCCGAGAGCACGGAGAACAGCACGAACACGGTGATGACCGCGATGATGACAATTTGACCGCCCGACGACGGCGACGCGATGCCGGCGAAGTCGAGGCCGGCACTGATCTGAAGCACTCCAAGTCCCAGGGACGTTGCGACTCCGAACAGTGTGCCAACAAGAGCGACCACGTCAATCGCATTGCCCCAACCGCCCTTGACGCGGTTGCCAAGCAGCGGTTCGAGCGCCCAGCGGATCGACACGGGACGCTTGCGACGGTGGATAGCGTAGGCGAGCCCGAGCCCGACCACGACGTAAATGGACCAGGCCTGCACACCCCAGTGAAGGTACGTCTGGCTGAGCGCCGCTTGAGCGAGTTGCTCCGGTGTGCCGGTCACGCCTGGGCGTGGTGTGACGAAATGGCTGAGTGGTTCGCTCACCCCGTAGAACACGAGGCCGATTCCCATACCCGCGGCAAACAGCAGGGAGAACCAGGCGCCAAGTGAGAATTCTGGTTTGTCGTCATCCGAGCCCAAACGGATGTCCCCGAACCTACTGAACCCCATGAACAGCGCGAAGGCGACGAAGAACGCCGCAATGAGCACGTAGTACCAGTTGAACGCATTGACGATCGACGACTGAATCGCGCCGAATGCGACCTCAGCGAGTCTTGGCGCGACAAGCGCGAAAGCACTGAACGAGAGCACGATTGCGGCGGCCGGCCAAAAAACCCACCGTTCCACCGACGACCGCCGCTTTTCCGTCGCGGGAACTTTTGCGCTGTCGAACGTCGTTTTCGCCATGAGAAAACACTAGTCACACACCTTCACCGCCGCGACAGTATTGCGCTCCTTTGATCCCCCTGTCTGCCGTGGGTGCGATCGACCCAACATGCCCAAGTTATTGGATACGCTCGGTTGTGAACGGTCTTGGCTGTTGTGGATGGAGAGTGCGTGACGAGCAAGAATGCACAAGCGGTGAAGCTCAGCACCACGAACAAATTTCTCCCCGTCTGGATACTTCTGGCCATGTCGGTGGGGCTCGCTCTGGCAGTGTTTGTACCCGCTGTCGGCGACCTTCTGCAGTCCGCGACCATCGGTTCGGTCAGCGTGCCCATCGCCCTTGGGCTTCTCGTGATGATGTACCCGGTTTTGGCAAAGGTCCGTTATTCGGATGCCCGCACAATCGGCAGCGACAAACGTCTTCTCGTTTCGTCTCTCGTTCTGAATTGGCTGGTCGGACCAGCGCTCATGTTCGCGCTCGCGTGGCTGACGCTTCCCGATCTACCCGAATTTCGCACCGGCCTCATCATCGTCGGGCTCGCGCGCTGCATTGCTATGGTGCTCATCTGGAACGATCTGGCGTGCGGTGACCGTGAAGCTGCGGCATTCCTCGTGGCGCTCAACTCAGTCTTTCAGGTCGTGGCGTTCGGTGGGCTTGGCTGGTTCTATCTTCAGGTGCTGCCGAGCTGGCTAGGATTGCCGACCACGAGTGCCGAATTCTCGGTGTGGGCGATCGTCGTGAGCGTGCTCGTCTTCCTCGGTATTCCTTTGGTCGCGGGGTTCTTTTCCCGCGTCATCGGCGAGCGCCGTCGAGGCCGGGATTGGTACGAGAACCGGTTCATCCCCTTCGTGAGCCCGCTCGCCCTCGGTGGACTGCTCTTCACGATTGTGATGCTCTTTGCGCTTCAAGGGCAGCAAGTCATCGAAAACCCGTTCAACGTAGCGCGCATCGCGGTTCCGCTTCTCCTCTATTTCGGCGGAATGTTCGCACTCGGGTTCTTGACCGGGAAACTTTTCGGGATGACATACGAACGCACGACGACGCTCGCGTTCACCGCGGCAGGCAACAATTTTGAGCTCGCTATTGCGGTGTCGATTGGAACGTTCGGCGCAACATCCGGTGAAGCGTTGTCTGCCATCGTGGGCCCGCTCATTGAAGTCCCAGTTCTTGTCGGACTCGTCTATGTCGCGCTGAGGCTTCGACCACACTTTGCCAGATCAAACGACTCCACCGCCGCACACCTCGCCCACGAACGTGTGAGCTGACCGCACCAGAAAGAAGATCCCCATGTCATCCAAACCTTCCGTTCTGTTCGTGTGCGTGCACAACGCTGGCCGTTCGCAAATGGCGGCCGGATTCATGCGTGCCCTCTCTCACGGCCGCGTCGAGGTGCTCTCCGCAGGATCCGAACCCAAAGACCAGATCAACCCGGTAGCCGTCGACGCTATGGCAGAGCTCGGCATCGACATTGCCGACAACTCTCCGACAGTTCTCACTACGGATGCCGTGCGCGACTCCGACGTCGTCATCACCATGGGATGCGGCGACGCGTGCCCCGTCTTCCCCGGCAAGCGTTATGAAGACTGGGAGTTGGCAGACCCGGCCGGCCAGAGCATTGAGGCCGTGCGCCCCATCCGCGATGAGATCAAGTCACGCGTGGAGATGCTCCTCGCCGAACTCCTTTCCGGCTGACTGGTCTTCCACATCGACGACCTGTTCAATAACGTGGGGACATGAGTATTGCACCCAACTTCACGATCCTCACCCTCGGCGTCGCCAACCTGGAGAATAGCATCGCGTTCTACCGGGCCCTCGGCTGGGAGCAGCGAGGGTATGCCGCAGCGAGCATCACCTGGTTCCGCACGTCAGGCACATGGCTTGGCCTCTTCGGATACGACGAACTGGCCGCGGATGTGGGAATCCCCGCCGATGCTCCAAGCGCCTACCGCGGGATCACGCTTGCCCTCAACTTCAACGACCCGGCGGCCGTCGACGAGGCGCTTTCCCACGCGGTGAGTGCAGGAGCAACGCTCGTAAAGCCGGGCACGCGGGCCGAATGGGGCGGATACTCTGGGTACTTCGCCGACCCAGACGGGCACTTGTGGGAGGCAGCGTTCGCACCGGGATTCACGGTCACCGAAGACGGCACGATCGATATTACGGATTGAACCGAACCCGGTCTCCGCTACGCGAAATAGCCTTCGACGGCCGCGCGCGCCTCCTCGAAAAGCGCCCCGCCTTCCTGCGGCACCGACGGGAACCCGCCCGTCGAACGGATGTCAGCGAGCTGTTCACTGGACAAGGCGAACACGACCCGGCCAAGCCCTGAGCGATCGATGGCACCTGAACACATGGAACACGGTTGACAACTCGTGTACATCGTCGTGCCCGCGGCGACCGTCGCGTCCAACTCTCGCGCCGCCCACACCGCGAGCTTGAGCTCGGGGTGCGCGCTGATGTCATTGTCGGACGCAACCGTGTTGTGATCCTCGGCGAGAACGTCGCCGCTCGATCCGACGAGAAGTGAACCAAACGGTGCCTCACCCGCGGCTCGAGCATTCGCCGCCAGTTCAATGGCGCGGCGAAGGAATCGTTCATCATCCGGGGTCAGGTGCTCTTCCAATTTATGACGCCTCCCCAAACCACCGCGTAACGCGAGACGCACCAAACTCGAGCTTCTCGGCGGCGGACTCCTCGGAAGCCACCCCAAACACGCCGAATGGCGCCTGCCCGCTCAGGAATGTGACATCCACTTTCGCCACGCCCTGCTCACCGAACTCCATGTAACACACGCCGTTGCCGCCATACGTGCTCGAACTCGCCCCAGACTCAATGCGCGTCGCAATCGCCTCCGCCACGACCGCGCCTTGCCCCTCCGAGAAAGACCCAGCCTTCGGAGTGCCCACGCTTGTCACATCGCCGATCGCGTACACGCCGAGAAAACTGGTTTCAAGCGTGAGCGGGTCCACCGGAATCCAACCATCAACAGTCATCCCCGAATTCACGACAACTTCGGGGGCGACGTGCTTCGGTACGCCAAGGAACAAGTCGTACGGCATAACGCTGCCATCCTCGAACTCCACCGTGTGTGCGGCAGGGTCTAGACGCTGAATGGTGCGTTTCGGATGCCACTCGATACCGCGCTCGGCGAACGCCGCCAGGATTGCCTCGGATGCCGCAGGCAGCGGCGGAACGGGTGTCGGCAGCGGCATCACCAACGCGATCTCTGACTTCTCGCGCAACCCCCGCTTTGTGAGCAGCTCGTGCACAAGGAGCGCAACTTCGCTGGGGGCAGGCGGGCACTTGAACGGTGCGGACGTTACCCCAATCACCACGCGACCGCCTTCAAAGTTCTCGAGCACATCGCGCGCGGCGAAAGCGCCCTCGTTCGTGTAAAACTCGTGGCCGCCCTCCACGAGACCGGGGGTTGCCGCCGGATCGAGATCCGCGCCGAGCGCCACAACCAAAAAGTCGGCGTCGAACTCGCCCGCATCCGACTGAACACTTCTAGCCACCGGATCGATCGAGTGCACGTTCGACTTCACAAACCGCACACCCGGTTTGTTCAACGCGCTGTACGGATGACGCGCATCGTCGGCCGTCTGCTTGCCGAACATGACGTCGAGCTTGGAGAACCCGAACACGAAGTGGTCGCTGCTATCAAGGATCGTGACATCGATGTCGGAGCCAAACCGATCCGATAGGCCCGCCGCCACCTCAAGACCGCCAAACCCCGCACCGAGAATGAGAACTTTCATCGTGGACATTTGGTCAACTGCCTTTCCGCGCGAAACACACCGTCACCCCATAGTACGTAGAGGCAGTCGAGCTACGACGGGTCAGCGGCTGCCGTGACGCCGTGAATGTAAGTTTCCACCACGGGTGGCTCGTTGAGCAGGTCGCGCCAACGCCCCAGCAGTTCCCGCATGCGAACATCATTTTCCACTCGGAGTTGATCGCGGTCGTGGGCGTCCTGGTCGGCGTACTCGATGATCTCGATGAATCGGTCCGCATCGGCAATGCTCCACAGAATTCGAACTCGGATGTCGCCTGGAGCTTCGTAGTATGGAATCGCCTCGACTAAGAACTGTTCAAACGCCACCCGCTGGCCCGCAGCGACCGTCCCTCTCAAGTGAATTTCAATCACGGGCAGTCACCTCACCCCTTATTCCGGCGCAGAATCGACGAAATCGCCGGCATCCCGGCGGAAGCGCGAAAGAATCTCAACGAGCTGAATCAAGTCATCCTTGGCCATACCGACGTCCCGGAAGAACTCACGATTAATCACTTCGGTTGCCTCATCCACCAACCGCCGCCCCTCCTGCGTGATGCGAATGAGTGTTGCCCGACCATCCGTGGGGTGCGCGTTGCGCTCGATGAGGCCGGCGGCCTCCAGTCGGTCCGTCGTATTCGTGACGCTCGTCGGATGCACTTGCAGTCGTGCGCTCGCGCTCGCCATGGGCAGCGCACCACCTCGCGTGAAACTCAAGAGGCGCAGCATCTCGTAGCGTGCAAACGTCAACGCAAACGGACGCAGCAGCTTCTCGACACGGGCAAGCATGAGCTGTTGAGCCCGCATGATCGAAGTGACGGCAGCCATGCCATCGGCTTCTGCCTGCCAGCCATGTTGTCGCCATTGGCGTTCCGCCTCCGCGATGGGGTCCCACGGTAGAGGTTTCTTCTTCGCCACCCGGCCTCCAGAATGCGTTGCGCTACATCCACCGATTCTGTGGTGGTACCACGAGCTTACGCACCCGCGTTTTGCTTCGCGGGACATCCGCGCACGCCGCGAGCGCCTGCTCCAGTTCCCACCATTCGCCGATAACAAGCCAGCGGCCATCCGGGTAGGTGAGCCGTCGGGCTCGAAAGCGCGTCTCACCGGCGACGTCGATTTCATCCACGTAGCCGACCACTTCTCCGCCGACCTTCACTTGCCAAAACCGTTGATCCAGTGCCGTGACCTCCACGCGTTCCTCCCTGGTGCGCTGACAATGCGAATCACAACCGGCCCTGTCTGAAGATTGTAGGCAGCGCCATCCGACATTTCATGCGCCGGCACACGCGATCGGGGCAGAATGGACGGTGAGCCCACAGAAGGGAACCGCCATGACGCGGGATGACTACCTCACGCACGACCCGGAAATCCGATCGGCTCTGAGCCTCGTGAGCGCCGGCACCGCGTACTTCGATCGAACGCTCGACGCACTGCCAGACACTCACTTCGCGGGTGCCTCCATACTGCCCGGGTGGACGCGCGGGCATGTCGTCGCCCACGTCGCCTACAACGCGACAGCACTGAAGCGGCTGGTCGAGTGGGCGGCCACCGGCGAAGAGCAGCAAATGTACGAGTCCTCAGAGTCTCGAAACTCAGAGATCGAGAACGGGGCCGACCTGCCGGCCGCAGAGCTCCGTGCCCTCTATCGCGAGACGACGACTGCGCTGGATGCCGCCTGGCGCAAGCTTTCGGATAAAGCATGGCACTCAAAGGTGCGGATGATGACGGGGCCGGAGTTTCCGGCAACGACAACCGTTTGGCTGCGCACGCGAGAAGTGTGGCTACACGCCGTAGACCTCGACAGCGGAGCAAGCTTCGACGACTTTCCGCCAGCCTTCGTCGAACGCCTTCTCGGCAATGTGCTGTCGGCGTGGCGCGCGCGGCAAACCGCAGAAGATCTTCCGAACTTCGTTCTCACGCCCACCGACAGGGGAGCACCGAAGGGGGTCGGTGCGCTCGATGCACCGGATGCCGTCATCCTGAAGGGAACTGCGGTTGACCTTGCCAGGTGGGCCACTGGTCGCGGATTCTTTGGCGTCACGAACGCGGATGGGCGCCCTGCGCCGCCGGCCCCGCGCTGGATCTGAACAGCTACCGTAGAGCTCATGACAAACTTTGACGCCGCTGTCGTCGCGGCAGTTCTCGATCACATGAACGGCGATCATCCGGAAGACAACCTGCTCATTGCACGGGCCTTCGGCGACCAGAGTGCGAGTTCAGCGGTCATGACGGGGCTCGACGGGTCGGCCGGAATCTGGAGCTACACTCTGGAGGGCGCGACGCGAGAACTTTCCGTGCCCTGGTCGCGCACGATCAGCGAAAGGCCAGAGATCCGGCGTGAAGTTGTTGTTCTCTACGATGCTGCCTGCGCAAAGCTCGGGGTTGAACCCCGCGCACACGACTGATCGCCATATCCATTCAATGGCCCCTCAGGTAAGCTTAGGCTGACCTTACCCGCGATTGAAGTGAGCCCACCGTGTCTGTCATTGCCTTCTCCCACGCCTTGCGCGAGCGAACCCGCACCATCCACGGCGACGCCGAAGGTGCCACGTTCATGAGCGACCTCATGAGCGGCAAAGGTTCGCGCGAGGACTACATCGCCCTCGTCGTGCAGCATTACTACATTTATGAGGCACTCGAAGCCGTCGCGGAAGACATGGCGGGGGATCCGGTTGCGAGCGCGTTCATCACTCCGCAGCTCACTCGCATCCCAGCACTTGTTGCAGACCTCGACTTCCTGCTCGGTACGGACTGGCGCTCGTTCAGCTCACCACTGCCGTCGACGATCCGTTACGTTGAGCGCATCCGCGAAGTTTCCGGTTGGGCTGGCGGGTTCATCGCCCACCACTACACGCGCTACCTCGGCGATCTTTCCGGTGGCCAACACATCTACAAGGTCATGCAGAAACGATTCGGGTTCGAGACGAACGGCATCGGCTTCTACTTGTTCGACCAGATCGCCGACCCCACCGCGTTCAAGGACACGTACCGCCTCCAGCTCGACGCCGTCGACTGGGATGAGGAAGAGCGCGAACGCGTCATCGACGAAGTCATGACCGCCTACCGCCTCAACACCGAGGTCTTCCACGACCTCAGCGCGGCGAAGGCTGCTGCGTAATTCACGAGTGACTGAGGGGGCAGCTGGCGATAAGCCGGCCAGCCCTGCCCAAAGAGGCCCGCCGACCCCGGGGCCGGAAAACTTTCTCGCCAGCTGCCCCGCGTAGCCTCTTACGCTTCGA
>RCMY010001149.1_pt1 | contig 34066 bp, 32 predicted proteins | sample 2041341 | NCBI WGS metagenome assembly RCMY01 (sample SAMN09708234, study PRJNA481090) | Marine sediment metagenome, whole genome shotgun sequencing project. | reverse complement strand
GCTCTATCAATAAATCTTAGAACAAAGTTGAAGAAAATTGAGAGGGAGCATGTAGTAGGTATGTTGCAATGAAGTGTACTTTTTTAAGCTCCAATGTTGCAAATTGTATATATGTTGTATATGGGAAGCTTCCTTTGATCGAAAAAAAATTCCTTACGCCATACCGGTTCACATACTGGCATGCCGTAAGGAATTCTAATTTGACTTGAGCTTTTACATTGCCCTACTCCGTAAAGGGCTTGCGAAAACATATTCAAGTTACCTAATGTTAAACTTGAGCTTTTATCGCCTGTTTTTCCTTTTCTTTTTATTCTTCAATACCAAGGTTCCGGTCCATTCATGATCTGTTCGATGCTCACGAATGAATTGGTTTGGGTCACCGTCAACAAATAGATCAACAAAACTGTTCATGTAGCCGCCACCGGAAGCACCTTCAAAACGCCCTGTCCCTCCAATAATGGTAAATGGATCTTGAAACTGAAATTCATAAAGGGGATGGGCGTAGGTAAGGGGAACCACATGGCCGATTTCCCCGTGAGACGGCCCTATGAAACGTAATTCATCACCATTTGCAGCGACAAATGAACCTTCGCCATTTTTATAGTCCAAACCACTTCCACAAAAAAACAATTCTATGGTAAACTTTCCCAAGTGAGTTCCTGTGCCTTCTCCTTTTTGATGATTGTATTCTAGATAAGGAGCTTCAACACAGGTTCCTATTACGGTATCATAGTTCCTCACCGTGAAAAATTTTGCCTTAAAAGGGACGCTGTGACTACTGCCTTTTTTTGCTGTAAGCCCATTTGATTCCTCCTGTTCTTGGAGTTGATTTTCATCTAGGACTGCATCATTGGAATGTTCGCATGAAAGCAAAATTCCTACAACTAATAAAAAGACCAAAAAATTAAAATTAATATTTCTCATGATTTTTAGATTTAATGAGCCGAAATATGGCCCGGTTCAACAATTCTTTGAGTGCTTTATTGGAGAGCTCTTTCAATAAATCTTAAGGTAAAGTTGACAAAAAATAGGAGGTAATAGGTATAAGGCATGTTGCAAAAAAGTGTATATTTTTAACACTTTAATGTATCTAATTGCACCCATGTTGCATTAGCGCCTTTGTACATAAAAAGCCGAGCTTATAACTATGGCGATGTGAACTAAGGGAGAGGCAAGTTCATTTTTTTTAATAAATTCTGAAATCGAGGATCCGATCGGAGAATATCAAATATGGCATCTACCCCGATATAGGGCATATTACTATCTCGGGCATCATATGCTTTTTCTAACCAAGTGACAGCTTTTTCCTTGTTTCCGGCCCGGGTATACAGTGTTCCAATTTGCCAAGGAGTGACATACGCGGTATCGGATCGTTGAATTAACAGTTCGGCCAATTTCTCTAAGGCTCCCGGATACCCGTTCTCACGTTCTCCTTTACGAAGAGCGGCAACCGCTTGGCCATCACCTTTGGCTTCATATGACAATTTCCATATGGCGAGGGCCTCGGGATACATTCCTTTCATATGATAGGCCGTTTTCAATGTAGAAAGTGCAATAGGGTCGGTCGGTGCCTTTCTCAACGAAGTATTAAGCACCCTGATAGCTTTGTTAAATTGGCGCGAATACATAAGGTCCATACCATACAGTGCTTGGAATAGCGGATTGAACGGATCTAATTTTATGGCTGTTTCAATTTGTACCATGGCCTCATCGGGTTTTTGCAATATGCTCAAAACATGCGATAAATAGGCTCTTGCCGTAGAGTAATTGGGGTTTAGTTCGATTGCTTTTCTAAAATAGGCTTCGGCTTCCCTATACTCCCAATCGACCCAGCAACTCATAGTGCCTAACGTAAGATATACTTCCGGAGGTGTTTTTTCAAGTTCCATTACTTTGGCTTTGAGCGCTGCCATTTTCATTTCAGTACCGCTATTAAAGTAAGAGGTCAATCCTTGTTGTAACCTACCTCCCCAGACGAGGGAAATTCCTGCGTAAGCCAATGGATACTCAGGATCTATTTTCCGGGCCAATTCAAAATATTCCATAGCAATATTCAAATCCTTCTCGGTAAGCTTATCCCAATGAAATTTTCCTTTTAAATAGGCCTTATAGGCCTCTGGGTCGACTGCTGGGGTTTGTGCTAACAAAACATCCTCTTTAGGCGTCAGGCCTACTCGAATCTCTTCAGCGATGTTCCTTACCACATCACTTTGTAACACGTTTATATTTCGTAAGTCCCGCGCATATTCCTTGGCCCATAAATGCCGTTCTTCAGGGAAAGCCTCGATCAATTGCAATTGAATGCGGATGTGATTTCCAGATCCCATAACCGACCCCTCAACGAGGGTTTCTACATCAAGGGCTTTGGCAATTTCCTGAATCGAGGGTAAATCCCCGCCAGTATACTGAAGTGTTGAAGTCCGGGAAATTACTCTAAGCGCAGAAACTTGTCCCAAAGCTCCGATCAATGCATCGTGAAATCCTTGAACAAAATAATCTTGTTCGGGATCCCCGGTATAGTTATTTAACGGCAATACGGCTATCGATTTATGGGATTGACGAACAGGAAGATAAAAATAGCCAATGATAGCAGAGGCACACACCACTATTCCGATGATAACAGCGAGCTTAAACTTGAGGCTTCGTTTTTCTGTTTTTTGGTCAATCTCGTGTATTCCGGTATCCTGCCCGGCGACAGTTTTAGTTTGAAATTCCGATGCGGGTTTGTTTTTTACTTCCCCAGGTGGAAAGCCATAATACTTATGAAAACTTTTATTGAAATAAGAAGGGCTTCCAAAGCCTACTCGGTACGCTATTTCAGATACGGTAGCGACATCGTTTTGCAGCAATATCATGGCCTGCTCCAATCGAAATTCACGTATGAATTGGCTAACCGACTTTGATTGTAATCGTTTTAATTTTCTATGAAGTTGAGAACGGCTTATCCCTGCCTGCTCGGCCAATTCATTAACACCGAACTGCTCATTTTCCAAGTTTTCACGAACTATACCCTCGACCTTCTTTATAAAGGCCTCCGCCTTGGAAAGCTCTTTGCTAGGTGTCATATGTCCGTTTATTAAAAAACAATCCTTTGAATTACTGTAATTTAAGAATAATTGGGATTAAAACCGTAATTATTCACCCATTAAAGGGATAAACGGTTTTTTCAAGAACGCCAGTTGAATACTCTCCAGTACGTTTTCCCCGTTTTTCTTGACAGTGGAGATGTACCCCCTGATGCGGGCAAAGTATTGCGCATGTTCCTGCGATTTGAAACAGCCGGACACCTTCTGTTTGACCTTGATCATCCTCAGGTCCCGTTCCCGCCTGGTTGTAGTCGAAGGGAACGTTGGGCTTTTTTATGAACTTAAGGAACAGGTACTTGCTTCTCCAGGGCAAAGGCCAATCGCTCCTCGTCCGTTTTCTTGAATTTTTTGTCGTATTTTTTTATGACGGGCCAGCTTGTTCACGATTATACGATTATTATTATTCTTAGGGTTATAGGTGGAATTTGTGCCGGTGTGATGTGGCCAATGATTGCCGCTTATGGAATGCGATTGGTAGGCGAAGAGCATCACGGAAAGGCCATTGCAGTAATTATGGCCGGAACAACATTAGGTATTAGTATTGGGATGCCAATAATGACAACCATTGGAAATGATTATGGTTGGCGAACAGAATTTATTGGGCTTGGAGGTTTTATTATACTTATTGCTTTAATCAGTTTTTTTGCTTTGCCCTCAACACCAGGAGAAAAGCTTGCCAAAAGCTCATCACCCTTTGCACTCTTAAAAATACCCGCAGTTTTACTTATTCTACTTCTTACGCTGCTTGGCGTAATTGCACATTATGGGGTTTATGTATACATCACAAGCCTCGTTGATGAAATTCAGCTGGCTGGAGGAGTGGAAAGTGCCTTACTGTTTTTTGGAATAGGATCTTTGATTTCGGTATTGTGGGCTATAAAATACACAGATAAACATTTGAGGCTGTTGACCATATTAATGTTTGTCTTGCTCATTATCTCTATGATCATTTTTCTAATGTTCGGTGGCACCAAAGGTGTAGGACATTTTGCGTTCTTTTTATGGGGACTTTCATTCGGTCCATTAGTAACCTTGTTGCAGGCTGGCGTGAGCAGACAGGTAGAAACTGCAAAAGACGTTGCCATATCGGTTCAGTCTTCCGTATTCAACTTATCCATAATGATCGCATCTTCAGTCGCAGGATTGTTACTCGGAATATATTCGCCAATGAGCCTGGTGTATTTTGCCATTGCTTTATCAATTCCGGGTATAATCATTGCCTTTTTTTCGAAAAAGACTTTAAGTTGATGTTTGTAAAAATTATCTAGGGTGTAATGAAAAAAAACGGTTATCAATATAATAACATCCCTTACACATTAGGATTCTGTAACCAGATTTATTAACATCTAAAAATTAGATACAATGAAAAATCTTATGTCGCTAATTGCATTAATATTCCTAACGGTAAGCTCATTTGCGCAAACACAATGGAAGGTAGACCCATTCCACTCCTCATTAAATTTCAATATATCACATTCCGGAATTAGTATTGTGAATGGAAAATTTTTGGAATACACAGGAAACCTAACTACAGAGGGGGAAGCACTAAACAATGCCAATTTTGATTTTACTATAAAAGTAAATAGTGTAAATACAAGTGTACACGACAGGGATAATCACTTGAGAAGTGCTGACTTTTTTGAGGTAGAAAAATACCCTGATATGACCTTTAAGAGCATCAAAATCTTAGCTACTAGCAAACCCGAGCAGTATTTATTGTATGGCGAATTGACCATAAAGGATGTTACTAAAGATGTAATTTTTGATGTGCACTATGGTGGAACAGCCAAAAGCGACAAAGGCGACAAACTAGGGTTGAAAGCGAAAACGACCATTAATAGATTTGATTATAATATTGATTTTGACCCAACCGCTGCCGGTGTTGGAAAAGATGTAAACATAGTGGTTCACGGTCGGTTTGCTAAACAGTAAAAAGTTTCTTGAAACCGACTTTTGTGAACTCAGAACCATGAGGGAATATAAATTAAAATAAAAGTAAATGAAAAATCCAGCAAAGACAGTAGTAGAAAAAATGTTCATACCCTTTAGCAGTGGCGATGCGGACAAATTCGTAGCGACAGTTTCAGAAGACACCGTGTGGATATATCACGGTACACAAACTATTCCTGCAGGCACTTTTGAAAAGAAGGAAGGCGTACGAACTTTTTATACCAATATTATGGAACGTACGGAAATCATCAATTTTGAACCGCAACAATATATCGTTGAAGGAAATATGGTTGTCGTGTTAGGGCGAGAACATCAAAAAATAAAAAGGTCGGGAAGAGAACTAAAACAAAAATGGGTTCAGATATATACCGTTGAAAACGATTTGATTACAAAAATGGAGGAGTTTGCAACTTCGGAAGAAGTAAAAAAACAAACTAATCCATCATTTAAGTAACTTTTGTTCTACCCTGACACCTGGGATTCCTGAGACTAAAAATTTGATTTATTAAATTTGACAGAGTACAAGAAGACATAAGTCCTGCGCGCAGGCAGGCTTAGGACTATTCACTAAAAATTAAACACAAAAAAAATGAATAACGAAACATTAAAAAACAATCCGCTTTTATGCGACATAGAGACCGGAATGTGTGAAACAACCGTTGAAAAAACGGATACTGCATCCAATAACAATGAGCAATCAACCAAGAAATCGTCAGTAAAGCTAATTTATTATACGGATCCTATTTGCTCATCATGTTGGGGTATAGAACCGCAATTGCGTAAACTTAAACTGGAATATGGCAATGCCATTGAAATTGAATATAGAATGGGTGGCCTATTGCCTGATTGGAATTACAACAGCGGCGGCATCGGAAAACCCTCGGACGTAGCTTCCCATTGGGACGAAGTAAGTGTTCATTACGACATGCCCATTGATGGAGATCTATGGTTAGAAGATCCTTTAGATTCTTCTTACCCACCATCCATTGTATTTAAGGCGGCACAAATGCAAGACAGCGAAAAAGCAATGCTATTTCTTCGGGAAATGAAAGAAATGATTTTTCTGCACAAGAAAAACATTGCAAAGTGGGAACATATGGAAGTTGCAGCCAAAAAGGTAGGACTTGATACCGAAAAGTTAAAAACTGATTTTGAGGGCGAGGCAAAAGAACTATTTCAAGAAGATTTGAAATTAGGAAAAGAGTTAGGTGTAAGAGGTTTCCCAACTATATTTTTTATCGATGATGCTGGAAATAAAGAAATAGTTTATGGCACCAGACCTTATGCTTTTTATGAAATGGCCATTCTAAAATTGAATCCAGATGCGACCAAATGTGAATACAGTAAAAATTGGGAAACGCTTTTCGAACTATATCCTACAATGACTGCAAAAGAGTTTTCTGAACTTTCGGGAACGCCAAGAAAAGAAAGTGAAAACCAATTAAACGAGCTGGTTCAAAAAGGGAATTTAGAGAAACATACAACAAAAAACGGTTCCATGTGGTCAATCAAAGTACAATAAACTTATGATAAAAAAGATGTTCAACCCTGGTTCTTATTTTAGAATTGCAGTTGTTGGTAAATTTTCGATTGATGATGTAATTTTAGTAACTAATAAAATGATAAAAAAAACTTTGACAATTTTAATGCTAACCGTATTGTTTCTAAGTGCTTGTAAGCAATCCACAAAGCAAGAAAATACAGAAACAACAAGAACAGAAACAGTTGAGAATGTTGCAGATGCCATTACAAAAACTACATCAACCAACACAGATGGAGAAAAATTAGAATTGATATTTAATAATACGGCTGGAACTGTAATGCTAAATTTTAATAATGAAACTATCGAATTGGTTTCACAAAAACCTGCGTCAGGTATTTGGTACAAAAACAACCACTATGAGTTACGAGGAAAGGGTAACGATCTAGAACTAAAAAAAGATGGAAACCTAATATTTGAACATCAAGATGATATGGTAAGTATCGATGCAAAGAATGATAATGGCGATGTTTTAAACATGACCTTCAACAACACGGAAGGAACAGTTAAAGCCTATCTAAACGGTGGAGAGCAAATTGATTTGGTGGAGGAAAAAGCAGCCTCAGGAATTTGGTATAAAAATGATCAATATGAATTAACTGGCAAAGGAGACGACTATACTTTAAAGAAAGACGGGGAAAACTATTTTTAAAAATTAATTGCCATCAACAGTACATAATTAAAAATCAAAACACATGGAAAAAGTAACTAAACCGAATGTTAGAGACATTGCCTTAGGCAAAGATTTAATAGCTAAACAAATGCAGGCTAAAGCGGGTGCTTTACTGCCAAAACATCTGGCTGACGTGGAATCAATTCTTTTCATACATGAAGGAGAATGTAACCTAAATATAAATGAAGAGGATATTGTATTGAAAAAGGGAGAAGGTTATGTAATCCCTCCCGACACGAAACATCAGATTGAAGCGATAACCGATTTCAAAGGCCTACATTTTATGCCTGTAGGAATCAAATTTGAATACTTCAATTGAATTCAAAAAATACGCTTTTTGCTATATTAATAAAAACTTTAAAACAATAGATCATGGCAACGATGAAAGCAACTCGTTGGCACGCAGCGAAAGACATTAGAGTAGAGGAAACATCAATCCCTTCTCCCAACGACAATCAGGTGAAAATTGCCGTAAAATTTGCTGGTATATGTGGTTCGGATTTGCACGAATACAACGATGGCCCACAACTAATTCCTGTTGACAAACCCTATTTACTCAACGGGCATCAGGGAACAACAACTCTGGGACACGAATTTGCGGGAGTGGTTGAAGAAGTTGGTAAAAACGTAAAAAATATCAAAAAAGGAGATCGGGTGACGGTAGAACCGATTTTTAGAAATCCTGACAGTCCGTTTATCGTTACCGGGGAGTATAACCTTTCGGAACCGCTCGGATTTGCAAGGTTGACCTCCAATGGCGGTTTTTCAAAATATACGGTTGTAGAAGATTATATGGTACATAAAATGCCGGACAGCATGACATTCGAACAAGGTGCCATTGTGGAACCTGCCGCTGTTGCCGCCTAAGGACTCCAACAAAGTGGAATGAAAATGGGCGATACGGTGTTCGTGGCGGGGGCGGGCCCCATCGGGTTACTTACGGTTCAGGTTGCTCTGGCTTCCGGGGCTTCCCAAATTTTTGTATCGGATATATCAGAGAATAGATTAAAGAAAGCCAAAGAAGTTGGAGCTACCCAAACTTTTGATGCTAGAGATAAAGACATTCCTCAAAAAATCAGGGAGATAACGGGTCATGGTGTTGATGTTTTTATCGATGCGGCAGGTGTACAAGCTTCCTTTGATACTGGTATAAATAGCCTTCGCAACGGTGGTACGGCCGTATTGGTTGCTCTTTTTATGAATAAAGTGGAGCACGATGCCTTAGACCAAGCGATGAGGGAGTTAACCATAAAAGAAATCATTGGATATCGTAACATTTTCCCCGAAGTCATTGCATTAATCAGTAGCGGGAGGTTGCCTGTGGAAAAATTGGTTACCAGTGTAATTTCCTTGGATGATATCGTGGAAAAAGGTTTTGAGGCTCTTATTAAAGACCCCTCGGAAGTTAAGATATTAGTTGATATCAATCGCCAATAAAAACATTAAATTATTGTACAAAAGAGCTCCTGATAGCGTGATTTAAAAGGATAAAACTATGGAATACACAGAAATCATTACCGGAATAAAAATCAACGTTCAGGCGGTAGACATCACAATCGGAGATGATGTGAAGGATACGATACGTAAATGTATTACGCGCCTTAGTTGGTTTTATGACCGAGTATAATGGGTAGATGTATATTTAGAAGATAAAAAATACAGACCAAAAGCAGGTCAGCATCCGTCTGGGCATTCTGGGCAACTCCAAAAATAAATCTAACGAAAAATGAAAACCATTTACACAAGCTTATCTGAAGAAATCAATGACTTAACAAAAAGAGGGTACACTCATAATTTCAGTACTAATAAAGATGTGATCGAGTGTAAAAGCCATGATGTAGAACTACAACTTGATGAATTTGAAGTTGATGGCGTGTTCCGGTTTCAAGAAATGTCGGATGTTGATAATGAAAGTATTTTGTATGCAATTTCAGCAACAAAACACGATATGAAGGGACTATTAGTAAATTCTTATAGTGTCTATTCAACGCCTGTTTCACCAAAACTGGTTGAGAAATTGCACAAGCGTTAAATTAAATTTTTATTGATTATGTCAAACATTAAACTAATAATAGAAGAACGCGCCGCAGATATCGGTAATTTTATGGTAGGCCGCTTGTTGCCCTTTAGACAAAAACGGGCCGTCGGGCCATTCACTTTTATCGACCATATGGGGCCGGCGAAAATGAACAACAAAGAAAATCTCGATGTTGGGCCACACCCGCATATAGGCCTATCGACCCTAACGTATTTGTTCGAAGGTTCTATACAGCACAAAGACAGTCTGGGGTCCGATATTGAAATCAAACCGGGTGCCGTCAATTGGATGACCGCGGGCAAAGGTGTTGTGCATTCAGAAAGAACACCCGAGTACCTGCGCGACGGTGATAAAACCTTGCACGGACTGCAGATTTGGGTAGCCTTGCCCAAACATTTAGAGCATTCGGAGCCCAGTTTTGCGCATATCGAAGAAAAAGACATTCCACAGTGGAACGATCAAGGGGCGGAATTTAAATTGATAGCCGGTAAGGCCTTTGATAAAACATCGCCCGTTCCCGTTCATAGTGAACTGTATTTTATAGAAATTAAGAGTACCGAAAAGCAGCGAATCAATATTGGCAAAGACCTGTATGGTGAAAGCGCATTGTATATTCTTGAGGGTAGTATAAATGCCGATGGTCATAATTACGGCCCCAAACAAATTTTAGTTGCCAAGGATAGCACTTTGTGTTCCTTCGAGATGAAGCCCGAGACCACACTTTATATTTTGGGGGGAATTGCTTTTGAAGAAGAGCGTTACATCCACTGGAACTTTGTGAATTCGGATAAAGCGGTCATTGAAAAGGCCAAGAAGGATTGGGTAAACCAGAATTTAGAAGCTTTTCCAAACGTAATCGGGGATGAGGATGATTATGTACCCCTGCCAAAACCACGAAAATGATGACCACCGGAAGATTGGAAGCTTTTAGTGATGGTGTATTGGCCATCATCATAACCATCATGGTTCTCGGAATGAACGCGCCGGAAGGGTATCATTTTGAAGCTTTAAAACCCATACTGCCGGTATTTTTGACCTATCTGTTGAGTTTTATTTATGTAGGCATCTATTGGAACAATCATCATCATCTCTTTCAGGCGGTCAATCAGGTCAATGGAAAAATATTATGGGCCAATCTGAATTTATTGTTTTGGCTCTCGCTCTTCCCCTTTGCAACGGCTTGGATGGGCGATAATCACTTTGAATCAAACCCAACTGCGATGTATGGCGTGGTCTTGTTTATGGCGGCAGTAGCGTTTAAGATCTTGGTGCATTGCGTAATATGGAACGAGGGTGAAGATTCAAATGTCGGCAAGGTCTACAGTACGGACAAAAGAATGAACCTCTCCCTGTTTTTGTATTTGACGGGAATAGTCGTATCGTTTTTTAACCCAATTGTAAGTCTCGCCATATATCTAGGCGTTGCCATTATGTGGACGGTACCCGACCCCAGAATTGAAAGAACCTTAAAAGGATAAATTATATTTTAAGCTTTGAAGATGGTCTCCTTTTCGATTCCCAATTTCTTCATCTTGGCAAACAAGGTCTTTGCGTTCATATCAAGAATACCGGCGGCCCCATCTACGCCGCTCACTTTTCCTTTGGTGAGCTTTAGAATGGCAATGATATGCTGCCTTTGGGCCTCCTCGAAGGTAAGCAGCTCAGAAGCACCGATAGTTTTCGATTTCGTGGGCATCCAGCTTCCAGGATGTAATGTTTTGCCGCTTTCGATGATAACGGCGCGTTCGATCAGATTTTCCAGTTCCCGAATATTGCCCGGGAAATTATAGGCCATCAGTGCATCTACTGTTTTTTTGGATAAGCGTTTAAAGGCTTTTCCCGCCTTGGCCGAATATTTTTCCAAAAAGAACTGTGCCAGAAGGGGAATATCCTCTTTACGATCGCGAAGGGGAATATTGAATATGGGGAAAACGTTCAATCTATAATACAGGTCTTCCCTAAAAGCTCCTTCTTTGATCATTTCCTCAAGACGCCGATTCGTAGCGGCAATCACCCGTACATCTACCTTAATGGTCTTTGAGCCGCCCAGTTCATCAAACTCTCCTTCTTGCAGCACACGCAGCAATTTGGATTGTAATTCTATAGGCATCTCCCCGATTTCATCAAGAAAGATGGTACCACTATCGGCAAGTGTAAACTTCCCTACTTTATCCGCTACAGCACCTGTAAAGGCCCCTTTTTTGTGTCCGAACAATTCGCTTTCGATCAGTTCTTTCGGTAAAGTGGCACAGTTCACTTTGATAAGAGGCCGTTCTTTTCGCAAACTATTGGTATGCAGCGCACTGGCCAATAGCTCCTTGCCCGTTCCCGATTCCCCCGTAATTAATACTGTAGTTTCCGTTGGCGCTACCAAGTGTACCTGCTCTAATACCTTTGCATAGATCTCGCTTGTACAAATGATGTTATCGACATTTATTTTACTACTTATTTCTTCCTGTAAATATTCGTTCTCGGTTTCGAGCTTATCTTTTAGAATCTTGATTTCCTCCAGTGCGCGGTGTAATTCGAGATCACGGGCTGCCTCTTCGGTTACATCTTGATAGACCCCTACAATATTAAAAATTTTATCGCCCTTGAGTATCGGCTTTACAATGACACGTATATATCTGCTAGGGTTTTCGGTCGTCTCAAAAACTTCGTTGAACGGAACGCCATTTCTGGTCGTTTTGATAATGCTTTGTTTAAAGCGTTCGGCATCCTTAAAAAAACGGATGATTTTATTGGGATGAAAATCGGCTTTGTCATCGGTCTTAAAAATTTTAAAAACTTGCTGTGTGACCAAGATGGAACTGTCCTGTAAGCTGAATTTAAATCCCCCGATTTTGGCGATCGATTCCAAATTATTGATAAGGTTTTTATAGAAGCTAGAGGATGAAATGTCGTTCATGATAGAACACACCATTTCTTTTCCCTTATTTGAGAAAAACCGGGCATTTACCTCGACCTCGTAAAATTTCCCTGATCTATCGCGATGTACCGCCTTGAAATTGTCGGTGCCGTTCTGCTTGAGGTCATCCCAATGCTGTTGCCAGCTCTCGGGCGTCACCGTGCTATTTATGTCGAAAATAGTGAGACGGGTCAGCTCAGACGCTTTATACTGAAGGCGCTCACACAGTTTTTGATTGCCGTATAAAATACCGCCATCTTCATTGGCCCAGAATACTTCATAGGGCAGGGCGTCAACGAACCATTCTTTGATGAATTTTTTTTCTACTACGTCTGTCATTCAATTTTTATCTAGGGCATAAAATTACGCAATAATTTCTCAAATATCAGAAAATTCTAAATATTGAGAATGGATACCTCTGAAATTATCCGTGTATTTATTTGATTTTCAGTAAACTAAAGTTTTGGCACGTAAATGGCTTTAAATAAAGCGTAATCAACAAAACCGAATCAAACCACAGGAACATGAAACGTAAAGACTTTTTTAAAAAAGCAGTTGCCGGAAGTGCATTTACAGTGATAGGCGCCTCGGCACTTGCAAATACATCATCCAAAGACAAAAATAAAACAATGGAAAGAATCGGGTACAATCACTTACCCAATAAAGAAACAAAAACTATGGGCACAGTACTACATAAAGCAGACACAAGAGGCGATGCCAATCACGGATGGCTACATTCAAAACACACGTTCAGTTTTGCAAACTATCACAACCCCGAGCGTATGAACTTCGGGGTGTTGAGAGTGTTGAACGATGACACCGTCTCTGAAAGCAGAGGTTTTGGATCACATCCGCATAAAGATATGGAGATCGTATCCATACCACTTGAAGGTGATCTAAAGCACCAAGACAATATGGGGAACGCTACCATTATTAAAGAGGGCGATATTCAGGTATTGAGTGCCGGTACTGGTATCATGCACTCTGAGTACAATAACAATCCGGATAAGCCGGTAAAGTTCTTACAGATCTGGGTGGTACCTAACAAGCAAAATGTCGAGCCACGGTATGACCAGATTACGTTAGATGCTTCTGACAGTAAGAACAAATTGCAGCAAATCTTATCGCCCAACGAAGACGACGCAGGCGTATGGGTACACCAAAATGCCTGGTTCAACATGACCACTTTAGATAACGGCAAGCAAGTTCAGTACAACTTGAACGATGCCGAGAACAACGGGGTATATGCTTTCGTCCTTAAAGGGGATGCCTCTATAAACGGTCAAGCGCTGAACGAAAGGGATGGCTTTGGCGTCTGGGATGTCAAATCGCTCGATATCAAAGCGGACAGCGATGCGAGAATCCTTTTGATGGAGGTTCCGATGCAATTGAAGTAACAGATGCTAAATATAAACATCACTAAAGGCACACATTTAAATTTTAAATCATAAATAAAAACAGATATGGCAACAAAGACAAAATGGAACGTAGATGCATCACATTCAGAAATAGGCTTTAAAGTAAAGCATATGATGATTTCAACTGTAAAAGGGGCTTTTGAAGAATTTGACGCAGCTGTGGAAACGGAGAGCGAAGACTTCAAAGATGCAGATTTCAGTTTCACGGCAAAGGTGGCATCCATTAATACGAAGAATAAGGATCGGGATACGCATTTGAAATCCGAGGATTTTTTTAATGCAGAAAAATATCCGGAAATGACGTTCAAATCAAAGTCCTACGACGGCGATACGATAATCGGAGATCTAACCATCAAGGACGTAACCAAAGAAGTAAAATTGGATATGGATTTCAATGGCGTAGCGGTAGACCCCTACGACCAGACCAAAGCCGGATTTGAAATCTCGGGAAAAATAAACCGTAAAGATTTCGGCCTTACTTGGAGCGCCGTTACCGAAGCCGGTAGCATCGTGGTAAGCGATACCATTCAAATGGCAATCGACCTGCAGTTTATCAAAGCGTAATTAAAACAGGCTATAAAAGGGAATTGGGATTGACTTATCTTTATAGGTCAGTCCCAATTTTTATTTACCAAGAGAAGCATTCAAATCTAAAGATCTTTTATTAAAAAATATGAAACTACCGGAAAGTTTAAAATGGGCTTATGGTGTCGACACCAAAATAGTTCAAACAATTTTTAGAATTTTACTCGGTACCATGCTTTTATTTGCTGGTATCAGCCATCTCACTTTCAATAGATTTGAATTTGCAGCTCAAGTACCGGATTGGGTGCCATTATCAACAGATTTAGTGGTGGTTCTTTCTGGAATAGTAGAAGTTACGCTCGGTCTATCGCTTTTGGTGCTATACAAGTGGAAGGCCATGGTCGGGTGGGTTACGGCGATATTCTTTGTATTGATATTTCCCGGAAACATCTCCCAATACGTGAACGAGGTCGATGCCTTCGGATTGGATACGGATCAAGCGCGTCTCATCCGATTATTTTTCCAGCCCGTATTGGTGGTATGGGCGCTTTGGCCAACAGGCGCCTACAAGGCATTCGTAAATAGAAACAAATAAATATGTTTAGATATGAAAACAGAATATAAAGACATCCCATTGGTTAAAAACGAGGATAAAAAACGCTTTGAAATCCAGATCGATGGCCATTACGCCTTCATCGATTATAAGGAGCCCGGCAATGACATCGCACTCGTACACACCGAAACCGACCCCGAACTAAAAGGAAAAGGCGCTGCAAGTGCCGTGGTGGAGAAAACATTGCATTATCTTGATGATCATAATATCACATTGCACCCTTTTTGTCCTTTTATTTTTGCGTACATCAAGAAACATCTTGAATGGAAACGTCTCGTTAGTCCTAAATTCAAGGGCTATGATAAACTATAATGTTGTCGTTCCACCGTTTTCCCTTGCGATGTTCACAAAGTATGAGGATATTCGAGATGTACTAAAGAAATAAAAAACATTAAATTATGAGTAAGCACACTTTATTTCCAGCGCTTCCATTAGGGGAATGGACGAAAACCAAGGAAACCTTACATCGGTATTTGCAGATCGTAGGCAAGCTGCGCATGTCGTTGATGCCCAAGGATAACCATTGGTGGCACATTACCCTATATGTTACTAGTAGCGGGGTTGCCACGCATCCTATCCCCAATAAGGACATTACTTTTGAGGTTTCATTCGATTTTATCGGCCACAAGCTTAACGTGCATACCAGCAAGGGCGAACATCGTTCGTTCGATTTAAAGGACGGACATTCCGTAGCGGAATTCTATAGGCAATTAAAAGGGATACTTGACGACCTAAATATCGTGTTTGATATTTTGGCAGAGCCTTACGATTTATCGGACAACGTTCCGTTTGATCAGTGCACCATGCATCATACCTATGATAAGGAAGCGGTGCATAAGGCTTGGCAGATTCTTTTTCAAGTCGATATGGTCTTCAAGGAATTTAGCGGTAGATCTTACAGCAAAACTTGTCCGGTGCATATATACTGGCACCATTTCGACCTTGTGGTTACGCGTTTTTCAGGGGGTCGGGCGCCTGATATGGGCGATGTGTCCCAAGTAGAAAAAGAGGCCTACTCCCACGAGGTCATCAGTTTCGGATTCTGGTTCGGTGATGAGAAAATAAAAGAGCCTGCTTTTTATTCGTATACCTACCCATCTCCGGATGGTATCGACAAAGAACCATTGCAGCCTAAAAGCGCCAAATGGCAAGATTCCAACGGAAGCCCCATGGCTCTTTTGTTATATGAAGATATTAGAACAAGCGAAGACCCAAAACAAGAAATCGTGGATTTTTTGGAAAGCAGCTATCAGGCCGGTGCAAAATTGGCGGGCTGGGATGTTGTCGATCTGAAGGTCGATCCCAAATAGTTTTCATCTCTTTTGTATTTATTTTTCAGAGCTCTTGCCATAAGATGTTGGCTAATATTCGGCTAACTGACTTATTAGCTTATCCCGAGCATTTTTCTTGGGTAGCATAAATACACCATAAACAGTAAATAAACAATTTAGATTGCGCTACGGACAATGGTTTCGGAGCGCAACAAAAATTACGAAAACTAAAAAAATGAAGAAAACAAAATTCCTAACGATTGTAGTAGCATCAGTATTATTTTTAAATTCTTGTAAGGAAACCCCAAAGCAAGAAAATACAGAAACGACAAAGACAGAAACCCTTGAAAACGATTCTGAAGATGCAGTTCTAGTTACGACCACTTCTACCGACAAAAATGGAAAAAAACTAGAAATGGCATTCAACAATACAAAGGGAACGGCCACGATAAAGTTCAATGGGGAAACAGCCGAACTCGTCAGCGAAAAACCCGCGTCGGGCATTTGGTACAAGAACGACCTTTACGAATTGAGGGGTAAAGGAAACGATATCACCTTGAAAAAGGACGGTAAAGTAATTTTTGAACATCAAGACGATATCGTAAAAATTTCATCAAAAAATGATCAAGGCGATGTCTTAGATATGACCTTCAACAACACGGAAGGAACCGTGCAGGCCTATCTAAATGGCGGAGAACAAATCGATTTAGTACAGGAAAAGGCAGCTTCAGGAATTTGGTATAAAAATGACCAGTATGAATTAAGTGGCAAGTGAGACGATTATACTTTAAAGAGAGACGGGAAAACTATTTTTACAAATTAATTGCCATCAACAGTACATTTCCGCCGAAAATATTTACTTTCTGGATTTTTCTCAGGGAGCTTGCCTGGCTTTGGAGTTTGTTACGCGCCATGCTAAAAAAATGGGAGGTGCTGTGGCTTTTACCGGTGGACTTATTGGTGACAAAATAAACGGGGAGAACTATTCCGGAAGCTTTAAGGGGACACCCATCTTTATCAGCACTGGAAATCCCAATCCGCATGTACCGATAGAACGTGTTAATGAAAGTGCCGATATCCTGAAAAAAATGAATGCAAAGGTACACCTTCAAGTGTATGAGGGGGGACCACATACCATCTCTCAAAATGAGTTAGAAATAGCAAATCAGGTGATTTTCAACTAATTTAACAGTAAAGATAATAGAAGGTCAATGGCCTGCCATAGCCTACCGATCAATTGAATTTTACGGATGCGGCAAGTTTGAGCATTTTGCCGCTTAAGGCAAACAACCATTGCAGTTGTTCCCAAACCAAATGAGCCTCTTGAAGGTCACGTTCGGCCTGTTGGTCCTTTGATTCCAAATTCTTTACGATTGATAAATTTAACGTAGACAGACGTTCTTCAAATAGGAGATTTCCCTCCAATAATACCAAATTATCAATGCAATTCTTGTTTTTTAGGCACTGAAGCACCCGCCCCAAGTTTTTCTCTATTTTTTCTGTAGCAGTCTTGAACTGTTCGGACGCCTCCGTGGTTTTGTTGCTCTGTATGTAAGTGCTTAACGAAGCCAATGAAGCTAAAAATGAGTGGTTCAAAACGACCAATTCATAAATTTTATCGGCTTCCCTTTGTTTCGACTTGGGTTCCTGTGCCATCCGTTGAAAGGCCGAACTTAGATTGGATGTTTCCAGAAATGCGTCCTTACGGGCTATATGATAAGAGGTGGGTATGTTTCCCTTCCGCTGATAATATTCTGTAATTTTATGAAGGAAATTTAAATTGGATTTTACGCTTTCTTCGATATTCTCCTTGATTTCAACGAACTCCCATGTAGGCCAAAGCCACAGCATGGCTGCATAAGACAGTCCGGCGCCCACAAAAGTGTCAAATACGCGAAATTGTATCAAGTTCAAGACATTTGGACTGAGGGTGGCATAAATAAAGACCACACTCAAAGTAATGAAGGTCGCCGCAGCTTTATAGTTTTTTTGCACCAACGAAAGTGCGATTACCAAAGAAATCACTCCCAAGGTTCCGTATATATAGGGATCCTGAATCAAAAAGACCATACCAAAGGCTATACCACCGCCGATGAGCGTGCCTATAATACGGTCTTTTGCCCGGCTCCTTGTGAGGCCATAACTAGGTCGCATTATAATGATAATGACCAACAATATCGAGTACGGATCCTGAAAAGCGAATATAGAACCCAACGCATAACCGATCATAACGGTAACCGCCAGCCGTAACGAATGCCTAAAAATGGTGGACTTAAAACTAAAGTTCCATATCAATAACTTGGGATCATAATCTTGCGGCTCTATAAAGCGTTTGGCCCTTTTTCTGTCGATAAAATCGATATCCTTGGTCTTAGCCTCACCTAAAAGCCATTTTATTCTTTTGAGTTTTTCGAACTGTTTTTCTTGGTACTCGAGTAAATTTTGAAGCATAAAATATTCCTCATAATTCCGGGTTTCACGCAACAAGGCTACTTCACCTCTAACTTCCTCCAAACACTGTATAAAATATTCATCCTTCGGAAGCATTTTTTTATTGCCTCCCGCTATGGAAATCATCCGCAATTGGTAAGACATTTCAAAAATCAGTGCCTGAAATTTTTTGATGTAGTTTGAATGATCACTAAAGAGCGCATCCAGTCGCTCATAGTTGACGGGATTGGCAATCGCCATTTCAAGCATGTCCACCAACTGCACGAATATTAACAGGCGTTTATCTTGATAGTTCGACCGACCGGATGTCTTTCTAAAAAGAATCAAGAGTTCTCTCAAGGTCTCGTGGTTTTCCGTAAGCTCGCTCTGGAGGTCAAGTAATCGAGCCTGCAATTTTTCATGATTTTCAAACGGGTCGATCAATTTTCCACGTATTTCTAAAAATTCGGCCGTAAGTACATAAGTTTCGGATAAAAATTCCTCGGTCTCCGCTTTCGGGTTCAATCGATGCCAAACCTTCGACAATAGCAGGTACCAAAGTCCGCCTACGCCCATCAGCACGGCATACTGATAGATTTCCAATCCTTCAGAATCCTTGGCAGAGCTCAGAACCAAGGCCATAAGACCTGAAAAGCTGATGAGCGATGCCCGAAAGCCATAGACCGAAATAAAGGCAATGGCGAATGTGAGCAACCCCAATGCGAAAAGCAACCACCAAAGTTCAACGGGTAGATATCCCTTTATAAAACTGACCATCACAACCAATGATGCAGAGATAAGAATACCAACTTTTTTACGTTCGAAACTACCGGTGACATCGCTAAACGAACTCCAAAAGGCACCGTAGCTAAGTACCATCCCGATTTCATAATATCCGAAGTGTGTGCCTATAACCGCAGGTAGGGTAACCGCAATTCCGACCCGTACGGCCCTTGAAAAACTGATACTTTTCAAGAACTGCAGCAGCTCCTTAAAATTCTCGGAAACAAAGTGGGTTAAAGTATTCAAAAACAGAAAGGTTCAGGTGCAAATATAGGGTTTGTGGCATGACCGATCCTAAAAAAGCCATGGAGGCCAAGTTAAATTATGCGATATATGGCACAGGCTTGCCATAGAGCTATAATATTCAAAAAGAGATTAAAAACTGTTTGAAAGACTTCAGAACTTAAAGCAAAATTTTCTATCCAATGGGGAAGTTTTTTCAGGAAAAGGTAAGCGAATCGATAGTTTCTTGGATTTCCTACCTGATCTATATCATTTGGTATTCTCTTAGACGGCCTTAAATTCGCAGTACAATTAGAGGGGTATTACCCTTGGAAACGTAAGATAATGAATAATGCGGCATCGCTTGGCAACAATGCCTATTCCGCAACATTCGCACAAATAATTTAAAATAAATACCTTAACACAGATAATCATGAAAAAATTCAATTAGCCGCAATCGCCTTAATAGCAACGGCAACAATGAGCGCACAAGATTTATAGACAAGTGAGATTCCTGAAAGTTTTACGGAAGGTCTTCTAAAAGAATATCCCAAAGCCACCGATATTGAATGGGAAAAAAATGGTACAGCCTATAAAGTGGAGTTCGAAGTAGGGAGCATGGAACATGAAATATGGTTCAACAAGGATGGGGACAAGGTTCGGGTAGAGCAAGAAATTACTAAAGCACGCATGCCACAAGGACTGATTGATATCATTAATAGGGACTATGCCGATTATAGGATAGACTCAGTGGACGCAATCGAAAAAGATGGGCGAACCACCTATAAAGTCGAACTTGAAAAAAGCTGGAACGAGCAATTAATTATAACGTATACCAAGGAAGGTAGAGTCTTAAACTTTTCGAACGATTAGTTTTTTAATACCAGTAGAGCAACAAGGGGCCGGATATTGTCCGGCCTTTTTACGTTGTCAAATAGTTTTTGAATGTACGTAAGCAATTGTATAGCAAAGTCAAGACATGGTTCAATTCATAAAACTACATCGAAGCTAAATGGAATATGTGGCATCTGCCTATTGAGTTTCTGCATTACAACCTATGCCCAACGCCCTTCGGAAGATGGAAATGCCGATAAATTCCGCTCCATAGAAATCAAGTCCAGATTTGGCAGCTACCTATATACAGGTAAAGTTTTGAACGACCCGGGAATGCTAGATGCTGTATATGGCGCTTTAAGCGTTAAACTAGGATTCATTATTTGCCCAAGTTTGCTTTAGGTTCTGTCATACCCAAAACTGGAGTACTACCAATTTCACTGTTCCCCATACTCATATCCTCTACCAATAGTTTTTCCTGTTGTGCCATTTCCTCTTTGGCCCTATAAATATATTCTTCTTCACTTTTTGGGGTGACTGCCAGTCTTTTTAAGCTCTCCACATCCAGCTTGATGAATTTTTTTGCCTGTGCTTCCGTTGCTTCTTCATCAAAGCCCATGAGGTTCAATACATGGCCGGCCAGTTTGACCGAAGTATCCAATGTTTCACGGTAAATATACTCGATGCCCATATTATGAAGTTCATAGGCATCATATCGATTTTTGGCACGGACCATCAATTTTACATTAGGATATTGCTCCTTTAATTTAGACATCAAATTAATGGTGGAATCGGGGTTGTCAATGGCGGATATTAAGAAATCGGCCTCCGCGATTCCGGCTGATTCCAAAAGGTCTATCCGAGTGGCATCCCCGTAATATACCTCGAACCCCATTTTTCTTAAAAAATCTACCCGGTTCGAATCACTTTCAAGTATCGTGACCTTAACTCCATGGGCGCGAAGAAATCTTCCGACGGTACTTCCGAAATGTCCGAAACCCAATAAAATGACCTTGTGGTCTTTTTGGATTTCGTCCGTAGGCCTTTTTTCCGATTCTTTCGTTCCGATGCGCGGTAGGACGAATCTTTCGTTCACTATCCAAATAATAGGGGTAAGTGTCATGGTGAGTGCTGTCACTACCAATAGGATATCGAGCTGATATTCATTGAAAATATTCAGTTGATACGCAAAAGAGAGCAAAACAAAGGCAAACTCCCCGATCTGTGCCAGCCCGACGACCAGCAGCAGTCGTTGGTCCATTTTTAGTTTAAAGATGAGCCCCACAACGTATAGTACGATGGCTTTTACTAGGATTACCCCCACAACAATTCCCCCGATGAGCAGCGGGTTTTCCCTGATTACGATGAAGTTGATAGAGGCACCTACGGCCATAAAAAATAGCCCAAGGAGCAGACCTTTGAAAGGTTCGAGGGTACTTTCAAGTTCATGTTTGAATTCGCTGGTCGCCAAGACCACACCCCCAAGAAATGCACCCAAAGCGGGACTTAGACCCACCAGTTCCATCAGAAAGGAGATACCGACAACAATCAACAAAGCAGATGCTACCAACAGTTCCCGTACGCGGGCCCTAGCGACCGCTCTCAACATAGGCACAATCAAATAACGACCGGCAATTACAATACATACAATCGAAAGCACGATTGCCAAGGTCTGCAGGCCGACCGGTAAGTTATCGAGTAGGTTTATATGGGCAGTGTCCGTAGTATTTTCAGCAGTGGCATTTTCCGAAACATCGGACAGTAAGGGAAGTACCCCCAACATGGCAATGACAATAATATCTTGAAACAGCAGAATGGAAAATGACGAGGTACCGTATGTCGTGTTCATTAGCCCTTTCTCCTTGTTCGTCTGAAGCGTTATTGCCGTTGATGAGAGGGCAACTGCCATGGCGGCGGTAAATGAAACTTTCCAATCCACCTCGAAGACGTACAGTATTAGATAGGTCAGAAGCATAGTGCCGAAGACCTGGGCCATGCCCATTCCCAGCACTATTTTTCGCATTTTCCAAAAACTCTTGGGCTCTATCTCAAGACCGATCAGAAAAAGCATCATCACGACACCGAACTCGGCAAACTCTAGAATGTCATCACCCTCTTGCCCTACAAAACCCAGCACGTAGGGGCCGATGAACATTCCGGCCAGTAAATAGCCGATTACCGAACTCAAGCCTATTTTTTTGGCAATAGGAACACAGATGATGGCCCCGGCTAAGAATACGATAGCATCTAGAAGAAAATTACCGCTCATTTTAGATTGAAGTTAGTGATTGAAAGCATTAAGCAATACAGCTAAACTACTAATAAAAACAACTTATTCTTTCAAAGACAGGGTCAATACCGTAGGGACAGAAATAAAAATGAGAACTCGAAAGTCAAGTGCATCTGATACAAAAGCCCATAATTATCGGGAAATCGAATCGATATAAGCCCTTTTAAAGTGCTTTTTCCTTTTTTGCCCAGCTCAACACGATTATTTTCAGGTGGGCGGTACGGACACCGGAAAGGTCGGCAAGGACATTTTTCACGAATGCCGGCAAGGCAAGCGCGCTCGCCCCGCTTTTGGACCGTTTTTGCCCGAATTACAGGTTGTAGGTAATCGCAGAGAGGTGCAGCGACTTGTTCGCCTGTTTCAGCCCAATAGTATTGGGCTTAATATAATTACATAAATTATCAAGTAGAACGTAACTTAATCCAAATTAGTCCAATTAAAACCATATCAAACCAAAATTTGCGTGCAAATTGAGTGCAAATAAAAAGAGGCCTATGAAAATAAATTCATAAACCTCTGATTTTCAAGTCGGGGTGGCAGGGTTATACCCCTACCCCATAATTATTTATATATCAATCAGTTACAGATTCCGAAATTAAACTGTTGACCGATTTGTTGACGCTAAATAAATGAACTTAAAGTAAAATGCTTTCCTTTCTAATATTGTAAATATAGGACTTTTCGAGTATCCAAGTTTGTGATACTAAGAAATTTAAATCTATAATGTTGAATAACCTAAATCTATAGGTTTTAAATTTTAACACGAGGAAAATCATCTTACCATTTGTAGATGAATTGATTTATGAAAAGCCTACCTATACTCAGTCGGATTGGCTATCTGGTATACAGATTTAAAAAACATGAAGTCTTTAATATTTGTCTTGTCATCTCCTTCAGCTAGTATGTCAACTTCTTATGGTCTTAAAATTTCAAATAAATGTTCTGACGAGTGTAGTAAAAAATTTAAACCTTTTCTCCTGACTCAAATAGAAAATCGTTGTCTTTCGGCTCTACTTTCTTGGGTTAATTTAGAACCACAAACCCTGTAATCGTACAATTTACAGGGTTTTTTGTTTTTCAGCATGCCAAATAGAACCATTTAAAACCAAAGAAAAGGGGACCTATTCGGCGAGTATTTTTTACAGGAATAAACACTCACCAAGCGGGGCTTAATCGACTGATTTAATGTTAATTAACAAAATGATATATTCGCTTTTTTGTACCTTCAAAAGTGTTGAATAAAGTGCGCAAAATGAGTCCATCCTTCTCCCAGCTGTTTTACCTCAAAGGCAAACATTTCGAAAAATTCGAGAAAGTCCTGATATACTTGCGATTGACGGTAAATGGCCGACGCTGCTAGTTGATCTTTTCACGCAAGGTGGACCCTAAAAAATAGAGTTCGAGACAAGTTCAAGAATTGTATTAATAAATTGAACAACTATAATATGGCAGATTACGAATCATTTCACCAGGATAATGTCTTCGATAATATTTTGAGTTTGCTTCGGCATCTCGAATCAGAACACGACCCCGATATACATCTGTATAGAGGACAATTGAGTCGATTTACTCATGATTGGCTTGACGAGAACGGACCCATAAAATTGGAGTCCATATACCCTTCTGATTATCGCTTTATTACCAATTTTAGGAGTCACAACGAAATTCCTCCCAACGACATCACTGCCGCCCGTTCCTATGGGCGAAAGGTCAGGGACCTTTTCTTCTCTACCTTGACACTTAAAGCCAGCACGGGAGAAGCAGCCTGGGCTTGGCTAAAAGAAGACCTTGATGCCTTCTTTGAACGAATGAGGTTGTTGCATCAGAAAATCAATAACGGCCAATCACTGGAAGAGATTGCCAAAGGGTCGACTGAAGACATCAGTACTTTGTCAACTCGTCTTATGCGGGTATTTTGGTCCTTGGCCCAACACTATTTTATTGCTACTGCTCTTACGGATGTCACCTTTTCTCCAAACGTTGCGGCCTGGTTCGCCACCCAGCCCTGGGACGCCGATGGAGCATTACCGACAAATGGAAAAGGGGTCATTTATCGTTTTAACCGCCCTTGCCTTGAACAAGCACTTAAGTCACAGACCGAACGTATGACGGAGTTCGCCAGGGCACGTGGTGATGCTCGTCCACCGGATCTATTCTTCATCGATATCAGGGATATCCCCGACACCTTTGCCGGAAGACCCAATGGCCAGAAGGGGGGATCAGTTTATGGTTTTGATCAGCCGGAGCTCCTTAGAATGATCATACAAATGGGCTGCTTAGAGGTATTCGAGTTCTATCATAGCAAGAAGTCAGAGAAACTAAAATCAAGGAGGCAAATCATTGTACCCGACGAGGACCCATTCTCGAAACTCGCGGAAAAGATGAAATCAGCTATAACCCTTGCTTCTAAAGTAGATGTAACTATTTTTTCACCTGAAGGAATGTTATTGGACGCCGATGCAACCTTGGTTTTCAGTAAACTCAGACTCGATGCTGGACTGGCTATAAATAAAGCCCGGTTGGGCAAAGTTCCTATTGCCGATGAATACATAGGTTTTCATGTCACCGAAATTGAGTCCTCCGGACATCACGGTTACACTGAGCTTCTTGCTATGGCAAAATATTTTGATTTAGGCGATTTGGATTCAGGAGTCAATCTTGGGATGCTTATGGTGGGCATTGGCAAATATGAAAGGGGAATAAAGGTGCTTGAGTCCGCGTCTTCGTTAGGCTCTGCCAATGCTGCCTTTAACCTAGGAGCACTCTACACGCAACGCAAGGATTATGAAAATGCCGAAACCTGGTTTTTGAGGGCCTTGAAATTAGGTGACAAAGAGGCAAACTATAATCTTGGTCGAATCCACGAATACAGGTCTAATTGGGAGCAAGCAGAACATTACTATCGTTTGGCTCATGATGTTGATGAAGACCATCGTGCTATAAACAACCTTGGGATTGCGCTTTACCAACTAGGTCGGCGTGAAGAAGCCCGGAAATACCTAGAGCTTGGAGCAAACTCTGGGGATGAAGTGGCAGCTTATAATCTAGGAGCACTTAACTGGGCGGAACTTTAGTATTCATTGGGTCTATGTTCAACAACTCAAAGTTTTGGACATTGTAAAGACATTAGCAATTCAATTAGTGCCAGACCTTTTCTAATTGTAGAAGTGATTTAGACTTTTTTGGATCAAAAACAAGGGTTGCCTAGATTTGTGTTGCAAAACATAAGTCAAATTAGAACAACCCTTTATGTACAAAGTACTCGACAAAGATACCATAGAAATGGAAATAGTCCCCTTTATCCCGGGCCCGAAACGAGGTTTTCCACCGACGGTCCCCGTGGCGGAGATCATCGACGCGATCCTCTATAAGCTCAAGACCGGCGTCCAATGGCACCAATTGCCCGTGCGCTCGCTGTTCTCGGACAGGGCGCTGACATGGCAGGGCGTCTACTACCACTTCAACAAATGGGTCAGGTCGGGCACTTTCCGGGATTGTTGGACCAAGTTCCTAAAGAGGCACGGTGAAAAGCTCGACCTTTCGAGCGCGGACCTTGACGGCAGCCATACACCGGCCATAAGGGGCGGTCAGGGCGTGGCCTATCAGGGAAGGAAGAAAAAGAAGACGACCAACTCGCTCTACCTGACCGATCGACAGGGGCTTCCACTTGCGATGTCCGAGCCCGTTGCGGGCAACCACAACGACCTCTACGACATCGAGGTCCAGTTCGAGGTCGTGACGGCAACATTGGAGGAGGCCGATATAGCGGTAGAGGGACTGTTCATGAACGCGGACGCAGGGTTCGATTCGAAGGAATTCCGGAACTCGTGCTTCAAAAAAGGGATCAACGCCAACGTCTGTTTCAACAAACGCAATGGGAGCGGCGACAGGGACGAGTACTTCGACCAAAAACTGTACGATGAGCGATATGCCGTGGAACGCACCAACGCCTGGATGGACAGCTATCGCTCCTTGCTCAACAGGTTCGATACGACCACCAGTAGCTGGAAGGCTCTAAACTATCTGGCTTTCATAATGATAGCGTCCAAAAAATTATTAATGAAAAAGTCTAAATGACTTCGTAGTTATAATGTTTCAAAATATAATTTAACTCGCAAATTTATATACGTAATTTTACTCTTTCGTTATTTTTAGTCTATAATTTCCATTTTTTGGTGTCATCTTTTTCTCTATACCATCTCTTTAGCCATTTAGAAATTCCATCAAGACCAGGGTAAATAATTCTTTCGGTAATTTTGACTGGTCAAGTTTATCTCGAATTTCCCATTTCATATTTGATGGTATTATAATTCTTTAAAATAAATGGGGGTGTTTTTCTAACCATAGTTTTTTATTACTGTTTGGGTTTAACATGAATGAAAACATAGCAAACTGATTTACTATCCTGTCATCAATAGAAGGAGGTTCAAAGAATAGCAAAGCATCTCCATGTTTTTTTTTCATAATCATTAATAGCTTTTAGAGAATTACCAATATATTTTTCTAGTTCAATTGACGTGAAAGCAAATGTGTTTTGTTGTTTAAGTTTAATTTGTAAGTCGCGTGGTAAATCCTTTTTTATTTTATCGAAGTCCACCATCCAAATCGCCCCATCCTTATTAAAAGTAGAAATATCATCAGTCATAAAGTGCAAAGCAACATTTGGTGAGAATGTCCAATCTAAAAAACGTGTTGGAAGTCCAGGATGTTGCCCCAATGAAATCCAATTCCAAATATTATTATAATTGTCAACTAGCGTATTAATTGGAGAATATTTTTGAAAATTTCTTACTAAGTGATTTTCAACATCTGATGGTTTTCTTCCTATTCTTTGTAAACTTGTTTCTAACCCAAATTTTTTATCTGGAACACCTCTATAGACTAGCCTGGATCTATATCGGTCTATATCCTTTTCGTAAACTTTAAAGAGATGGTTCTGTATATCATTCCAGCTTTCAGCTTCCAATTCGTTATCACTTATTTTAATCATACTATTGTCTTCCGTTTGGTTTTATAAGATCTAAGACTAATGACCTGCTAAAAGCAGTTCGATGATTTCTACTGAAATATAGTAAAATCCATCAAATATGGAGCGGTTATCTGTCTACCTCATAAACCTGCTACTTAGTTTGTACAGCAACTAACATTGGTAAGTGCAGACCAACCAATTGTTTAAAAAGCTTACTGGAGAAGGTTAATTTTTCGAAAGATTTTTATAGTTCAATGCAGTTGCCTTTAAACCCAAAGTAATATTAATTTTTTTAAATTATTTTTTGGTCGCTATTATGGTTTTCCCTAACTTCTTAGAATAATTTATTCTGCGAGTCTTAAATGATTCGATATTAAGTTCCTCCCTATTTAAGTTTTGTTATTCAAGATAACCATAACTAATTCTATCATGGGAGTAAATTCAAAAAAAATTCGTTTGGGCATATGCATGGCTGGTGCAGTGTCTGCGGGTGCCTATACAGCAGGTGCTGTAGACTACCTTGTGGAGACCCTAGAAAGATGGGCACAAATAAAAGATCAGATCAAGGAGAAAAAGGTACTCGGTCAAAAGCTGACACCGGAAGAAGAACTGGTCCCGTTGCACGACGTGGTAATCGAAGTTCTGAGTGGTTCATCGGCAGGTGGGATGACCGCAGCTGTTTTATCTTACTCATTTAATGATGGAACTTATTTGACTCTTCGCGAGAACAAATTAATCGATAAAAATTATGATACACCGGAAGATTCAGATATCCCTACTAAACTGTACGATGCCTGGATAAATATGGTTGACGAAGATCAATCTTCCACATTTAAGAAATTGATGCATTCTAACGATGTTGTTTCGATTGAGAAAATGAAATCCCTGCTCAATTCTAAACCCATTGATGATATCGCGGCCAAAGCTATTCCTGCTATAATAAACTTTCAACCACCTAGTTATATTAGTGAATACCTTAGTATCGTACTTTCAGTAACAAATCTAGAAGGGATTCCGGTCGATATAAGTTTTACCAACGTGGAAGATACTAATCCCACTCGAAATGTTTTAACTACCCACAGCGGTTTCCTGCACTACAAATTCAATGAAGAGCATAATATTGATTTTGATTACCCACCGTTAATCATAGATGAAAATAACAAGGATCGTTTGGCCCTTGCCGCCATGGCAACGGGTGCGTTCCCTTTTGGGCTATCCAATCGCAAGATAGAAATAGAACGACAGCACTTCGATAAGTTTAGAAACTCCATGAAGGAGAAAAACCTGAACGTGAATTTAACACTGCCGGATAAAAGCAATTATGTATTTACAGCAGTGGATGGGGGGGCAATAAACAATGAACCCATTAGCACTACTTTTAGATTGCTGAATAAAAAGAGAGAGGCTCATCACATTGATGATCAGCATTTTGTGATCCTGATAGACCCTTTTCCAACTGTTACCAATGCTACAAAGGTTGAGGAATACAAACAACCTGCTGAGGAAGGGTATGGCCTAAAGGACCAGTTCTTTAAATTAATCAAAGCTTTCAGGAACGAGTCGTCCTTTAAGCAAGAAGACTTGCATGAGAGTGTAGCTGGCAAAGAACGCTATCTGCTCTCCCCCTCAAAAAAGGGTTTTTATTTTCTTGCATGTGGGTTGGTTGAAGGTTTTGGAGGATTTATGAAGAAAGCTTTCAGAAAACACGATTATCAACTAGGAAGAAAAAATTGTCAGACATTTCTGCGGTATCATTTTGGGGAAGAACCAAAGAAATTTAATTCCTTGACCGGCATTGAACTTACATCTGCCCAGCAAAAGCAGTGGCGTTACGATGCGAATTATGCTTTGTGGGGCAAGGAGAACTATCAGAAGGTTTACAAAATACCTTTAATCCCCGACATGATTTTCCTGAAAAAAATTGAGACTGATGAATTTAAGGCCTTAAATAAAGAAACAAAATCGGAATTGGAAAAGGTAAGAACCGAAATTGCAGAACCAATTTATAACGGCCTTACAACACTGGAATTATCTGAAATAACCCGAAATATACAGGAAAGAATAGAAACCATGGTTGACCATAGTTATCCTGAAATTAAAAGACTGGCGACGGGAATGAATAAGTGGCTGGGTCGGATTACAAAATGGTTCCCCGGATGGGTTAAAAAAAAGATTACCAAGTTGGTTTCCTCAAAAATGGAACCTTATCTCATGAATACCTTTTCGGCACTGACCATTAAACAGAATGAACTAGTTAAACATTATATTGATATCATAGTACAAGGGGGGCAGCATCAAAAAACAGCACAAGTAGAAGCCATTTTGGCCAAGGGAGGAGAAAAAGTAGTTTCGTTTGTTGAAATTATTGACGAGAAGGAAGAACATACCGAGATTGATACAAAAAATAAAGGGACTTCTAGGGAGGATTGGAGTATTGCTGAAGCAGGAGAGTTTATTGTTACCAATGGCTCAATGCGGCGGGAGCAATATATTGTGACCGCCGATAATTTCAAGAAAAAGTATGAAGCAGTAGGAAATAACAGATATCGACCGAACAAAAATGCCCGGGTATATGCTTTGCAAGTTTCTGCCGAGAATATCAGAAAATTTAAACTGAACGCCTTAGACAAACTAATTACTAATCCCATGAACCCTGTTTATATTGAACCTAAATGGGAGCTCAGCCAATCACTGTATTTAAATGACTACCTAGTTGCACCTGTGGATAAAAAAGATGAGGTCTATTGCATTAAGAAGGATGATTTTGAGGAAACTTATTCTGCATTAACTTAGAAAATTATAATTTTTTCTAGAATAAGCTTTATTTGGCTTTTGTATTTACTTTAAATGATAAGATATAGACCCAAAAAATTTAGCGAAAATGGAAAATATCCTTAAACATGCAAATCAAAATGGGCTGGTAATCTTTGCGGGGGCAGGTTTCTCTATGGCGCCCCCTTCCTCCTTACCTGGATGGAATGAACTGAATGATACTATTCTGGAAACACTATGGGATCGACTTGAAGAACGGCGCATTTCCATCGGCTTCCGGGAAAAAATAATACCCACCATAAAGCAGCGGAGAAAAGAAAACAAATTTCCGCCGGATTACCAAGCGCAACTCATGGTAGAAAGGGTCGGCATGACGTACTTTGAGCTTTTGAGTGCGGTAGATTCCAATTATTATAACCCTGCACATTATTATACCGCCCTCCTCGCCCGTGAAGGTTTGATAAATGCTGTGATTACTACCAATTTCGATAAGAATTTCGAAAGAGCATTTGAGGAGCTGGAAGTCGATTATCAATCTTACTTTGACGAAGAAGGTTTCACTTCCTTCACTGAGAGAGGAAATGGAGATATTGCGATTCTAAAAATCCATGGTTGTAGTTCTGATCCCAGCTCGATGGTCGACACCCGTAAACAACGATTAAAAGGGAGGGCTAAAGCCTTGGAAAATGCCATATCAGATCTCCTTCACAATCATTATTTTATTTTCGGAGGATTTTCCGGACAAGATTTTGACGACGATGACAATTATCTTGGAATTAAGGAAGCTGCTGATAAGGCAAATGGATTTACTTATTTAAATTTTCCTGGCAGCACAATCCGACAGAGCATGTTGCAGCTCGTTAAACACTACGGCAAGGATAAAGCAGAAACTAAAGAATATGATACGGCTAAATTTCTTGAAGGAATGTTGTCCAAAGCAGGCATTCATTTTAAGTCTTTTGATTTCTATATTGGAGAAATCACGCGCTTCGAAGAGCGTCTTACTGAAAAAGCGAATGCAGTTGAGCCTATGGCCGCTATTAATATTCTTACTGCTTTAACCGAATCTTACGGTGACGAAATAAGTGCCCGTTTTCTTTATGACAAAATTTGGAAGAACCGTGAAAATAAGGACTATGACGGAGAAAGTTTTTCAAGATTCTTACTCAATTATGGACGTTCGTATGTTTTTTCTTTTCAGAATCGATTGGAAAGAGCCGCAACGGCAGGAATAGAAATTTTTCATTTTGCCGGAGGCAAACTGCCTGAAGGAGCGCCGGACTACATTTCTAATCCTGCCAAACAAAATCTAAAGCACTTCAGAAATACATCTCCCGAAACGGTCGGGCTAATTGCCCTAACCCAAACATATATTGGAAATCCAATATTATTTCGTGGTTTTCCCGAAAGCCTTGCCGAAAATTTCCATGGTCAACCTACCAAAACCGAAATTGCAGATATCGCCTATTATTATTCCCTTTATGCTATGATATATGAAAAAAATAAAAAAAGTATTGCTTTACTAAATTTTGGAATTCTTGAGATGGAAGCCGACTTCGATGAACCTAGAATATCTCAACTATTAAGCAGAAGATCTCTGATAAAATTTCGAATCGACAATGAGGAAATTATTGAATCCGGTCAAAAAGATGTTAGTCGTGCTAGGCAATTAGCTGAAAAATATCACGAGCCAAACTTGTTGGCTCTTTCTGCATTGGCCCTTGCGACCGGTGCGAGAATACGTGGAGATTATATCGCGGCACAAGAAAGTATCAAAGAAGCCATAAACATCTATGGCGACCTTTACCGTATACCGCAGTACATTGAATGTAATATAGAATATCTTAAAATTCTGCAATTGGGATTGAGTCTTGACTCCACAGAAAAACAATTGTTGTTGAGTACCGTGAAAGAAATTAGAGAGAACGCTGAAAAATATATTTTAGATCGTATAATGGTGTTTGAGCCCGAGTATTGTTATGTAATGGCCTTGATTCATAACAGTTACACCGATGCCCCCAGAGTGGAAATAATTAATTGGTTTAAAGATGCGATTTCGTTTGCAAAACTATATGGCCAACAAGATAATCTCGAATACTTTCGCGAGACCTGCAAACAACTAGGCTATCTTTTGGATGTAGAGAAAACGAATTAAGGATTCATCAGCTAAGTAATTTCAAGTTAATATTCAATGAAATTGAAGATATAAATGGATAATTAAAGTGTGTGGGTATGTGTTTTTAATGACTTTCATTTTTAAAGATTATTAAATCAGTAAAAAGAAAGTAAAATCGCCGTTAAAAGTCTATTGCGATAAGTTGAACGTATTGAAGAACGACTGAGCTGTTCTTAAAGACACTTAACCGAAAAGGCTTTGATTGCCAAGCTAGTCGACTTGCAATCTAACGCTTCACTAGGCGCTTGAAAGAACCTGCTTAGACGTTACAATTTTCGGCAGATATTAAATCTTTAAAAATTTAAGCGCTCAGAAGGACTGGCCAAAAAAAAGAAGTGGCAAACTTTGATGTAGCCTTCCCTAAAAACAATGTAGCCTTTCATTACCATAAAACCAGAAATGGAAATAAATAAAAATGGCATATTGCGGAAAAACATATTGGCTCAAATCCTTGTTCCCCGATGAACCTATTTCCCGAACACCATATTTACCATGGGTTAAGAAAATTGCAAGTATTTTGTTGACCGATTTGTTGACCTTATAAGAAAATTATATGGCCAAAAAGTGATTTTTCGAAGAAAGACTAAAAAATAAAACCCTGACAATCAATTGATTGTCAGGGTTAATATGTTAACAAAATGTTAAAAGTCGGGGTGGCAGGATTCGAACCTGCGACCTCCTGCTCCCAAAGCACGTTTTTTAATCTTTCATGAATTTTCATTTGGTTTCATTTAACTGATTATCAATAGTTTATAAGTTTTTACTTTTCATATATTTGCATTAATTGTATCTTTATAAGGTTAAATGTTGTACCTATGTTGTACCCAAAAAAATGCGATAATGGCAAGTATTAAAGTAGTTTTGAGAAAGAAGCCACTAAAAAGCGGCGCCTACCCGATATCCCTTCGGATTACCAAAGATAGAAAAACCAAATTTTTCAAAACACTTTTTGATGCCCATATTTCGGATTGGGATTCGAATTCCGGTGCGTTCAAAAACAACACTAAATTCATCCAAGAGAATAGACTTCTTCAAAAGATTAAGACAAAAGCTTTCCAAATATGCAGTCAGCTTCAAATAGAAAATGAACATTTTACTTTGCATGATTTCGAAATGGCTTTCAGATTCAGAAGCAACCCTGTCGCTAATAACTTCTTTTCCTTTTGGGAAAGCTTGATCGAGGACATGATGGTCGCAGGACGGACGGGCAATGCAAAAGCCAACCGAGAGGGTTACAAAGCCTTAAAAAAGTTCAACTCAGGAACGAACCTTCGTTTTGATGAAATCAATTACGCTTATCTATCAAAATTTGAGAATCATCTTCGTTCCCGTGGTGGCACGGATGGTGGTATAAGTGTAAGGATGAGATCTATTCGAACCGTATTCAATGTTGCTATCGCAAGGGATAGGATTTCATCTGAGATTTATCCTTTTCACAAGTACAAAATTTCCAAATTAAAAAGCAGGACGAACAAAAGAGCTTTGGACATATCCGAAGTAAACGGAATCTTCGATATGGATATGACCGACCATCCCCATCTTGTGGATAGCCGCAATTACTTCCTTTT
>RCMY010000601.1_pt1 | contig 34085 bp, 31 predicted proteins | sample 2041341 | NCBI WGS metagenome assembly RCMY01 (sample SAMN09708234, study PRJNA481090) | Marine sediment metagenome, whole genome shotgun sequencing project. | reverse complement strand
CCAACAAAACCTGCGCGTCCGGGACTGCCAAAATACGTTCGTCATTTTTTATCAGTTGCGTTAGCGTTTGCATTACCGTGTCGACATCGTCGTCGTAGCCGGCGCCAAACACCATATCCACGCGGCGGGTGGATTCGGTTGAGTAATTGACGATGCTGCCATTGGAGATCGGTCCGTTGGGAATGATAATCGTCTTATTGTCAGCCGTTTTTAGCACGGTGCTGAAAATCTGAATACTATTGACCGTGCCGGAGTGCCCCTGCGTCTCGATATAGTCGCCTACCTTATATGGGCGAAATAAAAGTAAGATCACGCCGCCGGCGAAATTTGCCAGGCTACCCTGCAAGGCAAGACCGATGGCCAGCCCTGCGGCACCCAGCACGGCGATGAATGAGGTCGTTGCTATCCCAATCATCGACGCAGCGCTAATCACCAGCAATGCTTTGAGCAGAATGCCAAGCAGGCTTTCGAGAAAACGTTTTAACGTGACATCAACCGCTCTTGTCTCCAGTGCCATAGCGAGCAGGCGTGTTAAGCGATTGATCAGCCAAAAACCGATGACCAGTACCAGCAGCGCCAGTATAAATTTGGGCGTGTAGGCGAACAGCATTTCGATAATTTTTTGTGAGTGTTCTTTGATCAGGTCCAACATTTTCTCCTTAAATTCTTGTTACTACTTTTGGTTTTCACTCTCATTTCAAACAAGCGCAAATCCAAACTGTCGGTGCTAGCGTACTGCTAACTTCGTTATTAAAGGCGTGACCGAATGCACACGATAGATATTTGAAAGGGCGATTTTGCTGCGCCCTGCCGCATACTGGTCCGTTTTATGCTTTAAAAAGTGGATGTTACTAGTGACACATTCTCATGATTGCAATATTCTGGGCCAGCTTTGAAATTTTTACGAATAACGCTAAAGGGGTTTTCATTGTTGTGGTCGTTGCCGTCTCGTCGCGCTGTCGTCGTGGCCTGTTTTTCTATATTTGTCTGTTCGAGCCTGCACGCTGCCAAGCTGGAAGTTGACATAGCTGGTGTAAAAGACGAGCTAAAAGACAACGTTGGAGTATACCTTGGCATTGCCGGCATCGCTAACGACAAGAAGAACAAGGCCAAGGAAGACGAAATACGTCGTCTTCATTTGCGCGCGCCAGCTGAAATAAAAAAAGCACTGCAACCATTCGGCTACTACGATGTTAGCGTTGATTCTTCTTTAAAGCAGAAAGATAAAGTCTGGCGAGCCCGCTACCAGATAGACAAAGGGCCGGTTACGCGGCTGAATAAAGTAGATATTCAAGTTGAAGGCGAAGGTCGGGACCAACCACGTTTAAAGACGCTGCTGGCGGCGGCGGATATCAAGCCCGGCCAGATGTTACGCCATGAAAAATATTCGACCCTAAAGGGCCGGCTGCGCGACACGGCTTACGGCATGGGCTACCTGGATGCTAAATACAAGCGCAGTCGCATTGCTGTTCGCCCGGAAAAACAGCTAGCCGATATTGAACTGGTACTCGATACCGGCCCGCGCTATTTCTTCGGCGATATTAATGTCGAGCAAGACATACTGCGGCCTGACTTTGTCGATAAATTTGTGCAGGTCAAGCCGCAAGACCCGTTTGAAACCCAGCGCTTGATCGATCTGCAGCTCGCCCTCAGTGACAGCGATTATTTTCGCCAGGTAGAATTAAATACCGAGAAAGACAAAGCCCGCGATAATCACGTGCCCGTCACCGTGCGCACCCGGCCTGCCAAGTCGCAGAAGTACGAGGCAAGTGTTGGCTATGGAACGGATACCGGGCCACGGTTGGGGTTGGGCACTATATTTCGGCGCATTAATCGGCATGGTCATCAGTGGCGCAACGATTTACGTCTGTCTGCGGTGCAGTCATCGTTGGCGTCCCAGTATAAAATTCCGATGGGCGATGTCGCGAGCGAGTTCTTTGACTTCACCGCCATCGCCGACCAGCGTTTTATAAACGATGTAGAGGCGACCAACTACGCTATTGGCAGCAGCCTCAATCAGAATCGCTGGGGTGGCAGACGACGCTTATCGCTTGCGTTAGAGCATGAGTCCTGGGCTTTTGGTGATGAAAATCGCCAATCTGCGACGCTACTGATTCCGGGCATTAATTACACGCGTAAAATTGCCGACGATCCGCTATTCACGCGCAAAGGTTATAGCGTAAATCTAAATTTGATCGGCGCAGCCGAAAATGTGCTGGCCGATACTACCTTTGTACAAGCGCATATAAGCGGTCGAGCGGTGTTGCCGCTGGGGTCTCGCGGTCGCCTCCTGTTGCGCGCCGAATACGGCGCGACAGAAACCGATAATTTCGATAACTTGCCGCCGTCCAAGCGCTTCTTCGCCGGCGGCGCGGGCAGTGTGCGCGGCTATGGCTATGAAGAGATTAGCCCGCGCGATGCGCAACGTAATTTGATTGGCGGGCAGTATCTCGCCACCGCCAGCGTCGAAGCCGACTATTTATTTTGGGGCAATTTTGGTCTGGCGGTGTTTTATGACGTCGGCAACGCCGCCGACGATCCCAGCATGAGTCTGCTTGCAGGTGCCGGCATAGGTTTCCGGTATCGCTCCCCGGTAGGCATGATACGGCTGGATCTTGCACACCCTTTCGACGACCCTGACAGTTCTTTTGCCTTCCACATCAGTATCGGACCCGACTTGCAATGATGCGTCGTATTTTTTTCTTTGTCGTTGCGCCGTTGCTGGCGCTCGTTACTCTGCTGAGCTTGTTGCTTACCTGGGTGGCGGCGACTGAAAGTGGCTTAAGCACGGCCTGGCGAACAGCGCGGAATATGGTACCAGGTCTAACAGCCGAGACACTCGAAGGGCGTCTCATCGGGCCGCTGAAGCTACGCGGACTGCGCTTTGAAAGCGACACAGTTGAGCTGCTTATAAAATCTGCCGACTTTGACTGGCTGCCAGCCAGCCTGTTACAACGTGCGCTAATCGTTGAGCAGTTGCATGTCAGCGGAGTGGAGTATACCCAGTTAAAACCCGCGCCGCCGAAGGAAGATGAAGAGCCGTTTAGCCTTCCCGAAAGCATAGATTTGCCGGTAAGTATTGCGTTGCGCGACATCGCACTCGACTCCTTACAGTATCGCGCAACGCCGGATGCACAACCCTTCGTAGTTGATACTGCAGCACTGCAGGCGAGCTTTGCGAAAAGCCAGCTGCGCATTAGCAAATTGGAGGCGCACGGACCCTTGTTCGATATTGACGCGCAGGCGCAAGCAGAGACTAAAGGCGCCTATGCGAGCGGCGCGAAAATTGACTTGCAGGCGCGGCCGCCGGGCTATGCCCCGCTTGACGGCAGCACCCTTGTAAAAGGCGACCTCGACGATCTGCATGTTGAACAAGTCTTACGCGCTCCTTATAACGTGGCACTCGATGCAAATTTGCAAAATATAGTTGATGCGCTGCAGTTCAAGGCAAAGCTGGCTGTAAGCGACACCGAACTTCGAGCCATCAGCGAGACCTTGCCCGATATCAATCTCAATGCAACCGCGAACGCCGGTGGCGCTGCCAACGACCTGGGATTCTCAGCTGACATCACCGCAGCAGCGGTCGAGTTCGGAACCTTAAAAATGACCGCTAACGGTGGCTTCGAGCAACAGCTGCTGAATATCCAAAAATTGTTACTTACCGTTGTCGACACGCCAGCGCAGCTACAGGCGCAGGGACAAGTTAATCTTGCCGGGCCGGCACCGTTATTGGACCTGACTGCAAACTGGCAGCAACTGCAGTGGCCGCTGCAGGGCAGCACGCCAACCGTTGTTAGTCCTGCAGGCAAAGTAGACGTAAAGGGCACGATAGATGATCTCTCTGCCGCGCTGAACGTCGCGCTGCATGATGACGGGCGCATCGATGGCGATGTTCGTCGCCAGAAAGATTCAATCAACATAGCGCTTGATTGGCAAGATGTTACCTGGCCGATCAACAACCCTCAGGCCGGCAGTCCGCAAGGAAAATTCAGCCTGACCGGTACGCTGCAACAATACACACTGCAGGCGAATGCCAAACTCAAGCTACCGCAAGAAACCGACGGCCAGCTGCTGCTGGATGGCAGCGGCTCGGATAAGAATGTGAACTTGGAAACGATTCGGCTCGACGTGTTAGACGGGCAAATCGATGGTCATGCCGATGTCGCCTGGCAACCGAATGTGCAGGCCAAGGTTAATTTGCGGGGCAACAATTTAAACCCTGGCATTGTCGCGCCAGACTGGCCGGGCGATTTGCAATTCAAACTGAGCGCCGCTGCAGACCAGCGTGACGGCAAGACCGTTGCCGAGGTGCAGCAGCTCAAAGTGATTGGCCAACTGCGTGACCAACCAGTTGATTTGCTGGTGCTGGGCGAGTTGCGCGATGAGATTTTACGCATCAAGCGCTTTAAGCTGCAGTCCGGGCCCAGCGTCATCAGCGCTACAGGCAAGCTGGGCGAGACACTGGCACTGCAGTGGAATATTGACAGCCCCGACCTGGCAACATTACTGCCGCAGGCGAGTGGCAAGCTGGTGGGTAAGGGCAAACTCGGTGGCAAGCTTCCATGGCCAACCGTTGTAGCCGATTTGCAGGGCAATAACATCAGCTATGCCCAATACTCGTTAAACGACCTGACACTCGACGCCGACGTCGATTTTCAGCGCAGCAGCGAATCGACCTTAAGCCTGGTCGCCGCCGGCGGTAAAGCCGCCGGAATTGAACTAAACGATCTTAAATTAAACGGCAATGGCACCCGTGAAGACCACAAATTCTCGCTGCAGGCAGACTCAAGCGTGGCCACCGCCGATATCAATCTCGATGGCAAATTTGCCGACGCCAACTGGGCTATTCAGTTGACCGAAGCTCAATTGAAATACAGCGAGCTGGATGCCTGGACACTGGCTGCCCCTCAGGCGGGCAACATCAGTGCCGACAAGCAAGCGCTGCAATCCGGCTGTTGGATCAGTGGCGAGGCGAAACTGTGCCTGCAAGGGGAGCGTACGGAAAACCAACTGCAAGGTGAGGCGCAAATTACGACCCTGCCATTCGCCTATTTCGATTCCATGGTGCCCACCGATATTGCCCTGCGCGGTATGTTAAACGGCGATGCTGATTTCAGCCAACGGCCAGGCGAACAGCCGCAGCTTGATGTAACGCTGACTACAACGGCCAGCGAGCTGCGTACCCGTGATGCCGAGCAGCAGCTTGGCGACACGCTGTTAGCATTAGAGCCGGCCAACATCAAAGCAAAGTTGGACGCGAACGGCCTGTCGGCATTGCTGGATCTACCCTTCGTCGAGCAGGGCGGAATATCCGGCAAACTGACTGTGCCGGCGGGCGCTGCGGCGCTGACCGAACGTCCCGCCGAAGGCAACATAGATATAGCGATAAAAGACCTTGGTTTTATTTCTTCGCTGTCGCCTGAAATCGAACAAGCCAGCGGTGGCCTCAACGGCGCGATACAGCTTGCCGGCAGCCTCGCCAAGCCGGAACCAAGCGGCAAGCTAACATTGTCTAACGGATCGCTTGAGCTGGCAGCACCAGGGTTAAATATCACCGACCTCGAACTGCAGGCGACGGCCAGTGAAGATGGCAGCGTTGACTACTCGGCTGGCGCTAGCTCGGGTAAGGGTACGCTTAAACTGGTAGGCAACGCTGATTTGTCGGGTGACGCAATCACTACCAAAATGACCTTGAAGGGTGAGAATTTTCAGGTATTCAATACTAAGGATGCGCGCGTCTATGCCAGCCCGGATCTGCAAATAGGCTTCAATGACAAAGGCATTGGCATCGCGGGTGAAGTAACGATTCCGCGCGCCAAAATTACCCCCAAAGACCTGCCTGAGTCGGCGGTTTCTGTGTCAGACGACCAGGTCATCATCAAAGAAGACTCAGAAAACACCGTAACGGCTGCGCAGCGCGAGTTGTACGCACAGATTAAACTTATTCTTGGTGACGATGTGACCGTCGATGGCTTTGGCTTTAAAGGCGGCGTCACCGGTGAGTTGGAAGTCACTCAGAAGCCTGGCGAGCCGACGATAGGCAGCGGCGAGTTAAAAATAGTCGACGGTGAGTACCGCGCTTACGGTCAGGGGCTGGTGATTGAGAAAGGTCGCATCTTGTTTGCCGGCGGACCGATCAACCAGCCCGGCGTCAATGTGCGTGCTGTGCGTAATCCGGCCGAGGATATTAAAGTCGGTGTGAACGTGAGGGGCAGCTTAGAGCAACCCGATTTTACGTTGTTCTCCGAACCAGCGATGAGCCAGTCCGAGCAGCTCTCATGGCTGGTGCTGGGCCGACCGCTAGACGATGCCTCAGACTCTGAAGGAGACATGGTCGCGCAGGCAGCAATGGCGCTGGGTGTGAAGGGGGGAAACTTCCTGGCAGATAAATTCGGTGGTGATCTCGGCGTGGATAATATCGGGATTGAAACCGGCTCGGGCGAGGCGGGTGCCGCTAGCGACGTCAATCAAGCAGCCTTCGTGATTGGCAAATACCTATCACCCGATTTGTATGTCAGTTACGGCATTGGTCTGTTTGAATCGATCTCAACGGTGAAGCTTGAATATTCCATCAGCGATCACTGGAAGGTATCAACAGAGTCATCGACGCTGTCGAGCGGCGGTGATGTGAAGTATTCGATCGAACGCTGAGAGAAGATATAGCGGTGGCTGCAGAGAGGTTTAGCCGGCTGCTCGAAGCTGCCGGCACCCTGGTTTGCTTTGTTATTCTTAGGTCTTCAGTGCGTATTTTTAATACTGATAGCGTACACCGAGAATGATGCTGCCCTGCAGCTGTGTGGCACCGCCAACAAGCTCTACATCGAAGTCGCGATAGCCGGCGAAGCCTGTCAGGCGATCAGTTACAGGGCCCTCAATGGTCACGCCAATATCGTGAACGTTGTCGGCTGAACCAAAGCTCAGAATGTCGGGCGCGTAATAACCGAAGGCAGTAATCACAATAGGCGCGCGCGGAAACAGTACGAAGCGGACCTCACCGCCACCTGAGAGAGCTACGATGTCGGTGTCTTCTCTACCTAGCAGCATGCCATAACCCTGCAAGCCGAGCCGCAACTTGAGTCTATCCCAATTTATAAAGTCCAGTAACTGAGTGTCCATCAGCAGGCCGCCACTGAGCACCACGTCGCGATCTTCGCTGAGAAACACGCCTATCGATGCGTCGGTGTTGTCAACGCCGAAACGTTCGCCGTTGGTTAAATATTTTAATTGCACTGCCTCGTCGCTCAACAATAGTTCACCAGACCGTTGAACAGTAGGGTCATCCTGAGCCTGCGCCAGACTCGCAGCAGCGAACAGTGAGACTAAGAGGTATACGCATGCATGTTTCATGATGTGATCCTTTAATAGGTAGCAGTTAGCTTCAATTGTTGTGGTGCGGGATTGGAAGAGTGCTGTCCTCCAAACAATCGAGGGTAGTATGCCTCACTTATTTAGCGGGGTGTCACTCAGCGTAATTAATTCACATAACGCAGCACAGCAAGCGCAACTGCGTTGAAGTGTTATAGCGGCTGGATCGTTTTAACGAGAGTCGGGATGTGGCAACATTTGTTCACCCATCTGGGCGCGTTTGCTGTTGCGCATCATATTGCTGGCAGAGTCGAGCAACATACGCCCTTCGCGTATTTCCGCCTGGCCTTTATCGATATTTTTATTGCCTTTTTTAACCAGCTTATTGCCGTCGCGAATCTTATCGATTGAGTCCTGCCAGCGTTTGCCTACAATTTTCAGCTGCTTGGCTTCCTCACTGACTAGTGTCGGTGTTGACGCTTCACCCGTGGCACGCGCTACGTTTTGGTAATCGATACGTGTTTTCGAGACACCGGTGTTGCCATCACGAATCATCGCTTCGCCGTCGCGTACCTGACTGCGCCCCTCGCTGATTCGTTCCCCGCCGTCGGCGGTTAAACTTTCACCTTTCTTGGCCATTTTTTGGCCATCTTCCCACATGGCGTTAGAATCACCCGACAGAGCCGCATCGCTGGGGCCAGAGTCTGAGCGCATAGCGGAGCAGCCCGCCATAATCAGTGAAAGTGTTAGAATCGTCAGCAAGTGATAGCCGGTCTTCACGGTGGATGGCAGCATTTATTATTTCCTTTTGAGTGGTAATTGTTCGCCTATATTCTAACCGCATATGAGGAGTCAAGCCACTAATCGCCGTAATGGCACTTAGCCAGTTCCTTATCATTCTTCGCCGTACCCCATTGCGCGATCGGTACGGCAGACACGGAATTTTTGGGCGACCCTTCAATCACCCTCTCGCTGTAAACAAGATACACAATGGTATTGTGGTCAGTGTCGCAAAACCGCACCACTTTCAGTTTTTTGAAAATAAGCGAGCGCCGCTTTTTAAATACTGACTCGCCTTCTTTCAGCGGCTTCAAAATGCGTACAGCGTTTACCTGGCGGCAGTCGATGGACGCGTCCGATGTATCTTCCGCTACACCGATAGCACCTTTTACCCCGCCTTTCCTGGCCGTGCTAAGGTAGCATGCAACACCCTCTATTTTCGGGTCGGTAAATACCTGCAGCTCGATGGAATCATCGGGAGTCAGAAGATTGAATTTGGTATCGACGCTGCCAATGTCGGCGGCCGCGCAAATGGTCACAGCAAAGCAGGCTGCGATACCCAGTATCACACTAAATCTATTTACCATCTTGCATATCTCCGTTTTAACGATAATAAAATATCACTGAGAAATTGAGTTCCCGCATTTTTTCTCACGTTCACGCAGAGTGATGGTCGTCATTCTGCGCCGCGCCGGTCAGGCTAATAATTTTCCAGCCTGGCGCAACGGCCGGTGTTACGTCGTCGGTATATATATGCAGGTGGCCGTCGGCGGCAATAGCAAACAGCAAGGTCGTGTGGGCGCCAGTCATTTGTCGATAGTCCTCAACAGAGAATTCGTCAGTAATCGGCGTGGTCTTTATTTCCGCGCCCCGTTCCAGCGCTGCACTGAGCGCGCTGAATGTAACGTTCTTACCAAACAGGTAGGCGCTTTCCACCGAGTGTACGCCGTGTCTTTCTGAGGAATCCCGCTCGGTGGCCGTTTGTATCGCGCCGATAGTGCCAGGCTCAAAGTCGAGCCGCGATTTGGAAAATACCAGCGCATTGAGTTCTTCGCGGGCAGTGAGTATGAGTAAAAAATGAAACCCGACAAACTCCATTTCTCTGTCGGCGTGTACAGAAACAAGCTGTCCCCAGTACGTATCCAGCCCGAGTGAGCGGGCCTTGCTAATATATTGTCTGTTGGTGTCGACCAGTTTGGTGTGAAACCCCTGCTGATTTAAGGCGGCGGCAACAGCGCATGCCAGTGGATTTGCTCCTTGAATAAGGACGCCGTTAGGTACTTCTTCGGCGCAGTCGAGCATGACCCCAACGCGGCGCGCGCTCAAACTGACGATAAGGGTGGTGCCGATAATCATTGAGAAAATAACCGGCACCAATAGCTCGCTGCCGTTCACCTGCATGTCGACCAGCCGTAGGGCCAACAAGGAAGATACTGCCGCGGCAATAATGCCGCGTGGGCCTATCCAACTAATAAACAACTTTTCTCGCAGGTTCAGCTGCGAGCCTATGGTCGCCAAGCCTACCGCTGCCGGGCGCAGCACAAACTGCAGGACAACAAGCAATGCGATAATCGGCCAGCCAATGGCAACCAGAGCGGTGAGATCAACCCGCGCGGCGAGCATGATAAACAGTGTTGCTATCAATAGGCTGCTGAGGCTTTCCTTGAAAAATAGTATTTCCGTTAGATCAAGCGACTTAATGTTTGCCAGAATGATACCCATCACCGTAACGGCGAGTAAGCCGGTTTCGGCAAACAGCCAATCCGAAAGCGTATAACATGCCATCACCAGCACTAGGGTGAACACGTTTTTTTGTACGTGCGGCAGTAATTGTTTGCGAATCAGCACGGCTAACAGCAGGGCACTACCGGCTCCGGTCACGCAGCCGGTCAGCAGCATTTTTGCAAATGCGCTTACGAAGCCATCGGCGTGCCCGCTTGCCACCATAAATTCGAAGATAAGCAGCGTCAGCAGGGCACCGGCAGAATCGAGGATAATTCCTTCCCAGCGCAGAATATGTGCAATTGCGGGCTTTGGATTAACCGAGTCGATAACGGGCTTTATTACCGTTGGGCCAGTCACCGTCAACAGCGCGCCAGCCAGTAACGCTAAAGACCACGATATGTCGAGTAGCAACCGCAGGGTAATGCCAATGCCGAAACAGGTGATAACCATGCCAAATAGAATCAGCAGAAAGATGGTTATTTTCAGACCGCGGATCTGGCTAAACTTTAGGGTTAAGCTGCCTTCAAACAAAATGATGGCGACGCCCAGCGAAACCATGGGAAACAGCAGGTCGCCAAACAGTGCGTCGATGTCGATGATGTGGAACACGTTGCCAGACAAGATGCCGACAACCAGCAGTAATAAAATCGCCGGCTGCCGCAGCCGCCACGCAAGCCATTGGCAAAGTATGCCAGCCACGGCGATGTACACCAGGCGTATTAAAGTTGTGTGATCCATTCGGTAGTCAATTCTTCAAGGCGCGTTTGATTAGTAGATCAACAGCTGTTCAAAAGCAGCTATAGCCGGTCGGTTAGCAAAACCCCTACGCCTATGCGCTGCAGATGGGCATCGTAGTCAATCAAACTTTCACCGTAGCCGTTAAAATACTGGGCGTAACCACGTATGCGCCGCCACAGCGGAAAGGTCCAGTCCAGTTGTACTGCGCCTTTGTTATCACCACGTAAATTATTGCGCAAGCTGAGGCTGAATTCATGATTGCTGTGCTTGTATACTGAAGTGAATTCAAAATGCCCCATGTATCTTTCTATATCAGGATTATCGTCACCTTTCGCATCCAGCGGGCCATCTTTCTCATTTTCAGGGATGCGCCACCAGGGCTTCAGGTTGAAAACGAAATTGTCCTTTTCCCATGTGAAGTTTGCGTAAACACGGTTCCAGCTGCGTGACAGCTCGCCACCGCGACCGTTGGATTGGTGGCTAAAACCCAAGCTAAATTCGCTAGCGTCAACATCAAAAGGATGCCAGTTCAGGGGTACCGTCCAATACAGTTCGGGTTCGTAATCGGTTTCACGAAACGGGGCCGACACGCTGCGATTATAAACTTGCCAAAACGACAATATGGTAAAGCCGGCATACAGCGAATCCTTGCTGAACAGCAATCCGTTGGCGAGCGTAAATTTCATACTGAGTTGAAATTTTGCTTCGACATCATCCAGCTGCTCGTCTGCAAGCAGGTCACCAAACTGCTGACGATAAGGCTCGTTGTTTGGCTCGCGCAGGTACGACACAGGCATCATATAGTTCTGTTTATGCGGCGTTAGCACGGTTCCGACTTGTTCGGCAGCTTTCTCGCGTTGGAAGCGCTCGCGTATCAATGACCGGTCGGTATCATCGGCCTCAACAGCGCATCGCGACCGCAATTTAGCAACAGTCGTGTTGCTGTCAGCACGCTTCAGTTCGTTCAACATGCATGCATCTTTGGTGTCAGACGACTCGTCAGCGTAGCCAGGGAGGCTAATCAAAAGTGCCAGCGCAAGCCAGGCTGCATGCGTGCACTGTTTTATTTTAAATGGCACAGATAACCTTAATTTCGTAGGTGGTTAAGACAGGTGGCTTCACTAAGTTAGAAGTGGTCCATCAGAACATTCAATACATTTAAGCTGTTGTTATTTTCTCAGAAGCTTGTCGTAAGCCAAGCCGGCAGAATGTCTCATTGCTTTGTAAAAAAGACTCGTCAGTTGTAATTTTTTCAATCTCTACGGGGTTAACGATCTTTAGCTGATCCGCGCTTGCGAATTCGAAACACGTTGTCACGGTCGTCGAATGTCATGCTATGCCAGGCTAGTTGTACCTTGGACCACTGCGTTGTCAGCATGACATACGCGATGTTACCACTGTTTACGTCAACCACAATCTCTTCTATTTGCCCGAGAGTCTGCCCCTGCATGCCGATGACATCGGTTTGCAGTACGTCTTGCTTGATGCGTTTATACGCTGCATGGTGCATATTACTGAATCGCCTTGCTTAATTGAGCGCTTGGCAGTGGCCACTACACTCGCACTTGCCTGCAACCGGTTGATGCAACAAACAAGCCACCTGGAACACCTGCATTATTCATGTGGCGTAATAGTTGCTTCGGTGTTGATGACGTACAGATTTGGCACGAACACTTATTTAACTGCATACTTAACAGCACAGTCACAGAATGGAGGGCAGCATGAGAATACTTATGGTTTTAACGTCGCACGACCAACTGGGAGACACCGGCGAGCAAACAGGGTTTTGGCTGGAGGAATTTGCTGCGCCGTACTACCTTTTCAAGCAAGCCGGCGCTCACATCACGCTTGCCTCTCCTGCCGGCGGCTACCCGCCAATCGACCCGAATAGCGATGCGCCTGATGCGCAAACTGAAGCCACGGAAAAAATAAAACACGACAGTGAAGCGCAGAAGCTGTTAGCCAACACCGGCAAACTTTCACAAATCACCGCTCAGGACTTCGATGCTGTATTTTACCCAGGCGGCCACGGCCCCCTGTGGGACCTGGCAAACGACCCGGCGTCAATCGCCCTGATCGAAGCGATGCACGCTGCTGGCAAACCTGTCGCGTTGGTATGTCACGCACCGGGTGTGCTGCGGCATACTAAGGCTGCCGACAAAACGCCGCTGTTAAAGGGTAAAGGCGTAACCGGATTTTCCAACAGTGAAGAAGACGCTGTGGGCCTGTCGAACGTTGTACCCTTTCTGGTAGAGGACGCGTTGAAAGACAGCGGTGCTACGTATCATAAAGCCGAAGATTGGCAGTCTTTTGCGGTAACAGACGGCAACTTGATTACCGGGCAAAATCCCGCGTCGTCGGCGGTGACGGCAAAAGCGTTGCTGGAGCTGCTGGGCGACACCACCAATTCGACTGCAGACGACAGGTTGATGAAAATCGTTCCTGCTCGCGTCGGTAACGGCGCGGCGTCGCATCCGTCGATATAAGCATACTGGCAGCTGATCGAATCGGGTCAGCGGAGAAGCGAGGGAAACTCTGATTAATTCATGCATGAATTAGTCAGAATCTTCCTAAGTTTGCAGTCCAAATATTTTTGAGGTCATAACATATGTCACACATGGACGACGACGTAACACACGTAATACAAGCCGCGCACAAGGAGGTCGGCAGCACAACCGCCGCGTTGGATCAGGCGCGCTGTCAGGAGAAAAAAGCGGCCGAGCGGCTGCGAGCGGTGAAGGATCGCGCTCTGAACGTCAAGTCTGCGGTGTCGCGAAAGGCCGTTAGTGCAGCTTTGGAGCGAGTGAGCGAGGCGTCTGCGCAGCGGTCGGAAGCGGCCGCGAATCACCGCGAAGCCAAGACGCTGCAGCAAGATCAAGCGCGGTTGGCGAAATCGCTGGAACGCAAGCAGCGCGCAAGGGAAAAAGCGGTAGCGGCTTTTATCAAAAAATGGGATAAAGACTACGATCAGACTACCGCTTTTAAGCGCAATAACATTGCCGCACGGAAGAAAATTGTGCGCGAATAGTTGCATGTGGACCAATGACGCGGCCCGAATCCTCTATCTTAAACTACACTAGGTGTGGACTTCGGGTGCCTCGACAGCATCTGGCTGCTTATCATCCGCGGCCAACTGCTTTAGCGTTGTAGCGCCTAACAGCTGCGATAAGTTGTTATCCATAGCGGTGAACACTTGATCGATTGCAGGTTCCAGCTGCACTTGTCTTCGACGCAGCTCCTCGTTCTCGTGTGCATATCTGACCGCATCGAGCACCGTCTTTACGGTGATATTTTCTACCGGGCTGGCGGGCAAGTATTTGGGCCGGTCGTCGTTCGACTGGGTTAGCAACTGCCCTTCATCCAAGGTATCCAACACCTGCAGCATAATATCCTCCGACACATTCAGCGCCACAGAAAATTCGCCCGCCGTGCTCATGGCATCGCCAGCGTAAAAGTCCTTGGTGATTTTGTGCATGATGGCCAGCGCAATTTTTTCCGTTTGGTCAAGGCTGAGGTGCAGTTGGCCGCGCGGGGTTAAGGCATAGTCAGGGTGTTGAACGTAGAACGCGATGCTCGCGCCGGTGAGCAACACCAGCCAGCCTAAATAAAGCCAGATCAAGAAAAACATCAGTGACGCGAACGCCGAATAAATCGCGGTGTAGTTCGCCGACGTGACCACGAAGGATGCAAAGCCCCAGCCTAGTGTTTCCCACAGTACGCCCGACACAACTCCGCCTGCCAGCGCCGCCTTTAAATGGACCTTAGTGTTAGGTATGAACGAATAGATAAATGTAAACGCCGCAATGATTAGCAGGTAAGGGAGCAGGATAGTTGCCAGGTGAATGACACCACCCAGTGGCCCTATTTCCGCCAGGCGCTGTACGACGCTGTTGTTAAGCATCGAGCCGGTGACGCCTAGCGCTGCAAAAATCAACACGGGTCCAATCATCAGCACTGACAGGTAGTCGCTAAATCGATGTGCGAACGTGCGTGACTGCGTGACACGCCAGGTGTAGTTAAACGATTTTTCCACTTTCTGCATCAGCGACACAACGGTGTAAAACAACAAGGCTAAACCCATGGAGCCCAACACGCCGACCTGGATGTTCTCCACAAAGTTGACGATATTACTCGTGATTTCCGCGCCTTTGTCGCCCAGCGGTTCGAGCATATTTTGTATCGCTGGCTCTAACTGATTGTGTACGCCGAACGCTTTAAGCACGGAAAAGCTCACCGCGATCAGCGGTGCCAACGACAATAACGACGAATACACCAGGCTCATCGCCCGTAGCGTCAACTGCCCTTCTATCAGGTCACGCACAACGGCATAAGCAATGAGCACGGCGCGGGCAAACACACGCCGCCACAGGGGCAATGGTTGCTGATCTGACTGCCACAGCTCGCGGCGCAGTTGTGCTATGAAATGATCAAAACGTTCAGGCATAGCTTGGCGTCGCTCAATTACGGAGGCTAGAGCTCGAATACTATTATTTTATAACGATCTGGCCGAGGGGGAGGGTAGTAATAAAGTGTTTGTTACTCGACAGAGATCGTGCGCACGGCTGAGGATTCTAGCACACCAGCGCCCTGGTCAATGATTTTTACTTGCAGCGTGTGTTGCCCTGACGAGACACTGCTGACGGAAAAACGTCCCTCGGTGTTCGGAATTCTATGCGCTTCGCCGTCAAGAAATAATTGCATGCGGTCGCCTGATTTCAGATTAGGTCGCGACTCGGCTATCACGCTAAATTCACCAGGCCGCTGGATCTTTTGGTTTCGTTTTGGCTCTATTATGCGAATTGATCGGTAGACATTTTCAGCCAGATCGGCTGAGTAAGACAGCTGCGCAAGGCTTAGCAGTAGGGTTGAGTAAAATGCAGAGAGTAATTTCATCGCGTGCTCACAGCTATAGTTATCAACGTTAGAGAGCTGCGATAGACGCTGCGCAGGCCTTGCGGCCCGCGCGCATTGTGCGTCTGCTTACCACTATCCAGAGACGCCGATTAACGGTCCGAAACGTTTTCGTCGTCTTGATTTGAGACGATAACTTCCACGCGCCGATTTCGCTGTCTACCCGCATCGGTATCGTTAGATGCCACAGGGTATGACTCGCCTAAGCCTTCTGTGCTAATGCGCTGTCGTTCTACGCCTTGGTCAACCAGCGATCGACGAATAGCCTCCGCGCGTTTTTCAGACAACTTGAGATTGTACTCCTCACTGCCAACCCCGTCGGTAAAGCCTTCAACGGTTAGCCTGCGCTTGGGGTACTCGTTCAAGTACTTGGCAATACGATTGACTGTGCGCTCACCGCCAGGCTGCAAGTCAGCACTGTTGAAAGCAAACACGATATCCTGCAGGGTGAGCACAATGCCGCGATCGCTTTGCTCAGCCTTGAGATCATCCATCTGGGCTGCCATTTGCAGTGCTTCGGCTTTGGCTTGCTCAGCTTCTTGTTTGGCTTTCTCGGCTTCTGATCTGGCGCTAACCAGTTCACGCTTGGCCACATCGACTTCCGAAGATCTGGCATCGACCAACATCCGTTGACGCTTCACGTTGGCTTTGTCGATGTCTTTTCTCGTTTGCTTCAGCTGCAGCCTTTCCTGCGCAATTTCGGCGTTTTTCAGCGCGACGATTGCGTAATGGTCCACCAGGCTTTTTTCTTTGCCCCCCTCGTGCATGCTCTTGGCCTTCTTCAACGCATCACCTGCCAGGTCCATCTCGCGGGCACTGGTATTCAGAATGCCGCTCGACATTTTGGCAGTCTCATACGTGCTCTTAGCTTCGTTCAGCAAATCGTTAGCCGGCTGAGTCGTGGCACAGGCCATCAGAAATAGCGTGGGCAAGCCGACGGAAATTCTCTTAATAATCATGTTTCTCTCCATTGTATTTTTACCGTGTACGGCACCGAACATAACGTTACGTGCCTCACATTTTTTCTTTGTTGCCACGTACTAACGAGCAATTTCGTCTTGCAGAGTCGATAATCCCGCATTGATGCCATCGAGCGACTTTTGCGCGCGCGCACTCAAGGTCCGGCTTTCGGCAAGCTGAGCATGTAAGCTGGCTTCGTCGATCAAGCGCAGCGCTTGCGCACGATTACCTGATTCTTCAGCTGCGCGCGCGTCTTTCAGTTTCTCTTGCGCCGAGTAGAGCTCGCCACCAGCATGCTCGCTGGCTTTAATTTCTTTGGCATCCGCGATCTGCGTTTCTACCTTGGAGTATCTGGTCTTTTCTATCGGCGTGTTGCCGCAGGCCGTTAGTGTTAGACAAAGGGTACCTAGCGCCAGGACTAACAAGGCTCGTTGCAGCCACTGCGTAGCGTCGTAAGGCACACACTGTTCGTTGATCGTTTTATTCATGATGACCCCTCCAAAAATTTGTCTGCGTACGATTTAGTCAAACTGTCTACAATCGTCCGCCCGAGCATGTGACGATGCAGCTTTCATGCCATTGGTACCGAAGCGAACACTGATTACTCACCTAAGCTTCCTCATCTCGGTAGCCGCCGTTAAAGTGATCAGCTCGCGTCGTCGCATGGCAAGTGGCGAGTGATCTAGACCACCGCTCGACAATACACACGGGCACAAAAAATTTCGGATTTTACTGCCCTGGTAAAATCGACACTGATTTTGTAACAAATACAATCAATTCACTCCAAATTACCACCCTTAACCGCCCCAGTATGGCTGCCATCGGGTTCTTGACCCAGTGCTCGTAAAGCATCATGAACATCGGTCAGCGATGCTTTGCTGGTCGCCTGCATACTCTCTTCTGTCGCCACGGTCAATTGTCTGATGTCCATATCCCACTGTTTAAGAGCGGTAATTTTTGCTTCTCGCGATAGCTCGTCTGCATCGGCCAGCGCCTGTGGGCTGGAAAAATGCTTGGCGGGATTACTGATCAGTATTTGTGTGTCGTTCTGAGCCATTGGTGATACCTCCTGCGAGTTGTTTATCGAGAGCTGAGCCAGCGCACTCGGTTTTTGCTACTACGAGTGCGGCTTGTGCTCGGCTGTCTCGTGAATAGACTGTTGCGTACGCTGTCTTTGCATGGAATATGCCATCCTCACGAAGCGGCCGACCTGCGCTCCCGCAAACGAATTACGGCGACACCACACTCTGCTAAGAATGCTATTTATCGGTGATATAAAAACTATCAATCCGATTGATTCGGCTCTACAATCTGTATCAATTTCAAGCTATGCGACAGTGCGCACACGTGTAGCGACAGGCAAAAAAACCGCCAACAACACTTGAATCCGCGCAATCCCTCATCATTTAAATTGCAACGATTCGATTCCGAGCGGCAACATGCCGCTATGATAGGCCGCGTGCATCCAGCTGCTCCGAATGTCGCTAGCGAGTGCCTTCGTCAGCAGTTTTTAACAGGTACATTAATGGCAACTAAACACTGTTTGATTCTTGATAATAACAGCGAGCATGCCGCCAGTTTGGCGGAACTGTGCGAGTCGCTGAAATATTCCGTTAGCGTATGCACCAGTCTTGCAAGTACGCGTTCTTATTTGGCTGAGGCAGCGCCGGATGTTGCTTTTTTGTCTATGGATGTGGACGACGGCGAATGCCTGGACTTACTGTCTGACGCCAAGCTCAGCGACGCTGAAATCATGATTATGGGCGACGCCGACGATCCGCCTCGAACGCACAAAGCCATGCGGCTGGGGGCCAGCTATTTTTTCTGCAAGCCCTTCGATATCGACTTCGTCAAGCCCGCACTTGTCGACATCGCGGCTGAACTGGATGCAGGCGATAATACGCGCGATCCCGACAGCGACTTACCGTGTGTGGTAGACCAATTCGGTCATCTTCGCGGTAGCTCGAAATCCATGCGTAAGTTATATCGAATACTGCGCAAAGTGGCACCCAGTGACGCCAGTCTGCTCATTGTGGGCGAAAGCGGCACAGGCAAGGAGCTGGTCGCGCGCACAGTGCACGATTTGTCCGCGCGAGCCGACGAGGCGTTCGTAGCCTTCAATTGCGCAGCAGTTGCCGAAACGTTGATCGAGAGCGAATTATTTGGTCATGAAAAGGGCAGTTTTAGCGGCGCAGACAAGCGCCACCTGGGCTTTTTCGAGCGTGCCAAAGGCGGCACCTTGCTGCTCGATGAAATCACTGAAATGAATATGGAGCTGCAGGCCAAGCTATTGCGGGTGCTTGAGACACGGCAAATACGTCGTGTCGGTTCCGAGCATGATATCGATATTGATGTGCGCATCATTTCTGCAACCAACCGCATCCCCGAAGAGGCCGTGCAGGAAGAGCTATTGCGTGAAGACCTATACTTCAGGCTGGCGCAAATTCCGGTGAAGCTGCCACCACTGCGTGATCGTGCCGATGATATCTGCGGGCTGGCGCAATTTTTTTTAAACGAGCTAAACGCTCTGCACGCCACAATGCTGACGTTCGCTTCAGCCACGATGGACGCTATTTGTGGCTATGACTGGCCAGGTAATGTACGCCAACTACGGCATGCCGTTGAGCGAGCCTACATTATGTCGGAGACGACTATTGAGCCTGACGCGTTGCCGGATTTCAACGCCATGGCACCGCGTCAGTTATCTGCCCATGAAACACACGACATTCCAACGCACAGCACGTTGGCAGAGGCCGAGCAGCAGATTATTCTAGGCAAGCTGCAAGAGAACGCCGGCGACAAGAAGAAAACGGCCGACGACCTGGGAATCAGCTTGAAGACGCTTTACAACCGCCTCAAGGAGTACGACGAATAACGCGTCCGCCGTTTACGCCTGCCGCGGCGAATGCGCCATGAGCGAAAATTTCTGCTCGTTGCTGTCGAAACAAACGTCATCCCACGGAATTGTCACATTCTGCCACGCAGTGCATAGCACCAAGTGAGTCACCGTGCCGGTGTCGGTGTCGATAATCAGGCCGTCGGCAACACCTAAATTCTGGCCTTGCAAGCCTATCACCTTGGCATTGCGCATGTTGGTCGTGCTTAACGTCGTCATTATTTTTTCTTACCTCCTTTCTTCACCCGCGCCGCCAGCAGACGGCGCTGTTATTTCTTTCTGGTCTTAGTGATCAAGCAACTTGTGTACCACCGGCGATCTCCGCGCCAGGAGTCTGCTGTGTGAACGCAGCGAGCTTGCGGCGATCTATTCCTCTCTCCGCTGCGTTATCCTAATGTAGTTTCTACCGTTAGCTTGTAAGAGATACAATGCTGATGACGTACCAACGTATTCGTTGCAGAGCACTACGCGGCCGGCAACGCTAGCTGTTTGGGCCAGTTGGCACATGGGTTGCAAACTCGACTGACGAGAGGCACTCAGGCAAAGAGGAAATTTACTATGAACCCGTACGACAACGCGCATCAATCCCGCCGAACAGCAGCCCTGTTAACTGCACTCTTGCTCATGTTGCTTGCGTGTGCATCGGTGCGTGCCGTTGAAAAACAGCCCAAATGCGACTCCGACAATGGCGCTATTGATTTGCCCAAGGGGTTTTGCGCGTTAGTCTTCGCTGACGAGATTGGCTCGGCACGACATCTCACCGTGAGCGAAGCTGGCGACGTATATGTGCGGCTGCGTGAAGCCGATGGCGAGCACGGGGGCACCATCGTAGCGTTGCGTGATACCAGTGGCGATGGTCGGGCTGATCGTGTTGAACGGTTCGCGGAGGAGGGCGGTACTGGCATTGCCGTGCACTCCAACTTTTTATACTTCAGCACGGAAACTGCAATACTCCGTTACCCCCTGCGCGATCGACAGTTGACGCCACAGCAGAAGCCGCAAACAGTTGTCGAGGGCTTGACGGCGCGTGGCCAGCATGCGGCGAAATCTTTTACTTTTGATCACGCAGGTAATCTCTACGTCAATATAGGAGCGCCTGCAAACGCCTGCCAAAAGAAAAGCCGCGCGCCAGGTTCGCCCGGTCAGGATCCGTGCCCACTGCTGGACGATAGCGGCGGCGTCTGGCGTTTCGCGGCCGACCAGCTGGAGCAGCAGCAAGATGGCTCCAAGGCGCGCTTTGCGAGTGGTATTCGCAACGCCGTTGCGCTGCAGTGGCACGCCTCAGCTGAACAGTTATACGCTGTTCAACATGGCCGCGATCAGTTGCACGACCTGTGGCCCGACCTCTACAGCACGGCCGACAGCGCCGTACTGCCAGCGGAGGAAATGTTGGCATTGAACGAAAACGAAATCTTCGGCTGGCCCTATTGTTATTACGACCAACGCCGTAAGCAGCATGTGCTGGCACCGGAGTATGGCGGCGACGGTAAAAAGGTGGGGCGTTGCGCTAAGATTCAACAGCCTGCGGCGGCATTTCCTGGCCACTGGGCACCTAACGACTTACTTTTTTATAGTGGCACGCAATTTCCAGAACGCTACCAGGGCGCAGCTTTTATAGCATTCCACGGTTCCTGGAACCGTGCGCCGCTGCCACAGGCGGGTTATAAAGTGGTCGTGGTGCCGCTTTCGAATGACAAGCCTGCAAGCTGGGAAGAATTCGCCACCGGGTTTGCCGGCAAGAAAGAGATTAAAACCCCGGGAGATGCTCGCTTTCGCCCCACCGGCCTGGCGCAAGGGCCGGACGGCTCGCTGTACATCGCTGACTCGGTCAAGGGGCGCATCTGGCGAGTGATCTACACCACTGATGTGTCGCGTTCGGCGCAGTAGAAAAATGTTCGCCAGCAGCAGCTGCCTGGCGCGTATAGGAGAATAAATTCTATGATCTTTGTAAAAGCTTACGCCGGCGCTCTCATTGCTTTTCTAGCACTCGACGCCCTTTGGCTAGGGCTGGTGGCAAAAAGTTTCTATGCCAGCCAGCTAGGCGATTTAATGCGCGAAAAACCTGGGTTTGTTGCGGCGGGGGTGTTCTATCTCGCCTACGTTGGCGGCGTAGTTTATTTTGTCGTATTGCCCGCGCTGACCTCGGCCAGCCCGCTGCGGGCTGCTGTGATTAACGGCGCGTTACTAGGTTTGCTGGCATATGGCACCTACGACATGACAAATTACGCCACGCTGAAAGGCTGGCCTGCATTGCTTGTTGTCATTGACCTCACCTGGGGGGCAGTTATCACCGCGACGGCGGCCGCGTGCGGTTACGCGTTGACGCGAGTCTAGCCGGCCCGCTCGTAAAAGACTTGGCTTGTTTTGTGCAGCACGTAATACACTGCTGTCACTACTGTAAGTGCTCATCAGCAATTACATCGGAGGTAAGCAAAATGTTATACAAAGCAAATGACTTACGCGGTTTTAAATTGGACGCATTGGATGGGGAGATCGGCAAATGCGAAGATTTTTTATTTGATGACAGGCACTGGGCTGTGCGCTACATGGACGCCCGCGCCGGCAATTGGTTTACCGGCACGAGAGTATTAATTTCTCCCGTCGCACTGCAAGAACCGGATTGGGAGAATCAGCGCTTTCCGGTCAATCTCAGCCGTGAGCAGATAAAAGACAGCCCAGCGATTACAGAGGACCAGCCGGTTTCCAGGAATTATGAAGCCAGCTACTACCAGCACTACGGCTATGGCTACTACTGGTTAGGCAACGACGTGTGGGGCGCTGGAACAAGCCCGTATCTTCTGCAAAAAGATGCAGTTGCGCAACCGAACGAGTCAGCTGAGCCTGAAAGCGATGAAAACCTGCGTTCGGTTAATGAAGTCACTGACTACAGTGTCACTGCGGGCGGCGAACGCATTGGCAAGGTCGATGGCTTTCTGGTTGAAGCCAGCACCTGGGCGCTGCGTTACCTGATTGCGGATACTGGCAAGTGGTTATCGCACCACCGAGTAGTATTGCCGCCCGCACTCATCACAGAAATATCCTGGTCGGACCACGCCGTTGCCGTTAGTGTGAGCAAAGAGGCAATTGAGCAAGCGCCGGCGTATGACGACAAAGGGCCGCTAACCCGTGAGTACGAACAACGCTATTATGAGCACTTCGGTGAGCCGCCTTACTGGAAATAAAAGGTCGGCAGTAAGTAAATCAGACGTAAACGATGAGGAAAGTAATGAAGAGCAACCAACATAGCGACAGCGCAACGAAAAAACTCTCAATGGCTGTATTACTTAGTGCAGCCTTTATCGGAGCCTGCGAGCAGGATCAAGCAGGTCAGCAGCCTTCTGACGCTGCCAGCAATGATCAACAGCGAATCGAGCATCCGCAAAATAATCCGGCTACCGACAAGCTTGCTAATGAGCGTGACGGCAGCGTGCTCGACAGTTCTGCTGCCGCGCCGCAAGGCGCGGCTCAATATGGCACCTTGCAGCTCGCCACGGCCGAGATTAGATCTGCCAGTGACTCAGATGTGAAAGGCAATGTCGATTTCAAGCCAGGGCCTGAGCTTGAATTGATGCAGGTAGATATACGCCTTGTTGGGCTTGAGGCTGGTGAACATGCGATTCATATCCATGAGATTGGCGACTGCTCCGCACCGGACGCAGCATCCGCAGGTGACCACTTTAATCCCTACAACGCCAGCCACGGTGCGCCGGGTGCAGACGATCACCACGTAGGAGATATGGGTAATATTACTGCCGACGCGCAGGGCCAGGTGGAGACCACGCTGAGTTTTGATTTTTTGGCGTTTTCGGGGCCGGCAAATATCCTGGACAAAGCCGTAGTTGTACACGCGGGCAGCGACGATTTAGAATCCGATCCGGCTGGCGCTGCCGGTAAGCGAGTGGGTTGCGGTGTTATCATGGCCGACCGTGAAGTGCTAGCGCCGGAAGACTAGGCAGGCTGCAATTCTTCGGCACCGTGTTGCACGAGAAGCATAAAGTTTGAAAATCGCAGTGACTAAGCGGCTAATGTTTGCCTTCAGTTCAGCAACGGAACTGTAAGGTCGAAGCTGTTCGACCGATAGCACATTGCCGCTATCCACCAGCCTTGCGCGCCCTTTTAGCCAAATAAATTCAACCCTATAAGAGATACTGCCTATGGCTGCCCTGCTGCGTCACAGCCTTTTCGTTAGCCTCAGCCTGTTGCTGACGGCTTTTTTGCAGCTCGCGCATGCGCAGTCTGCTGCCAGCGAAGCAGATGCCAAGCCCGCCACGTCGATTGAAGCAACGCCCGACGAGCAATCCGACGCCGATATTCAGCAGCGCATCGCCAACATCTATTCGCAAATTGATTCGTTAGCGCAGCTGCAGGTTGTGGTCAACGAAGGGGTTGCCAGCGTTGCCGGTGAAGTGGCAAATGAAACGCAGGCACAGCGTGCGCTGCAGATTGCCAATCGACTGCAAGGTATCGTCACGGTGGAAGACGATATTGAGCGTACGCTCGACGTGCAAGATAATATAACGCCGTTGCTCGACCAGTTGCAGCGCGACGGCAATCGGTTTTTGAAGGCGCTGCCGTTGATTCTCATCGCACTGCTGGTGTTTGCCGTTATCGCTTTCGTCGGCCTGCGACTGGCCAAATGGTCGGCGCTGTGGCGCAGGTTATCGCCTAACGTGTTCCTCGCTGATTTGCTGGCGCAAGCGGTGAGAGTTGCCGCTATCGTGCTGGGCCTTGTGGTCGCCCTCAATTTGCTGGGCGCTTCTGCGCTGGTGGGCACCGTATTAGGCGGTGCCGGTGTGTTAGGTATTGCCATTGGTTTTGCGGTGCGTGACTCCATGGAGAACTACATCTCCAGCATCATGCTCAGCATTCGCCAGCCGTTTCGGGCGAATGATCATGTTGTAATCAACGATCATGAAGGCATCGTGATGCGCCTCACGTCGCGTGCCACGGTGCTAATGACGCTGGATGGAAACCATCTGCGTATTCCTAACTCGACAGTATTCAAAGCTGGAATTCTAAACTACACGCGGAATCCTGAGCGGCGTTTTACCTTCGAATTAGGCGTTGACGCCGATGACGATCCGCTGGCGGCCATGAAGTCCGGCGTCGACGCTGTACGCGCGCTCGACTTTACTCTCGACCAGCCGGAGCCTGCAGCACTAATAGAGAGCGTAGGCGATTCCAACATTGTGCTTACGTTCATGGCGTGGGTTGATCAACAGCATACAGATTTTGGCAAGGCGCGCAGCCTGGCGATCAGCGCCGCCAAAAATGTGCTCGAAGAGCGAGGCTTTACGCTGCCCGAGCCGATTTACCGGCTGCGATTCGATGACAAGCTGAAACCGTTGGATTTCTCGACCACAACACCTGCGACGGAAGATACGCAGCAAAGTGAGGAGAGAGAAAGAAAACCGACTACTAAGATAGCGGACGATGATCCGGTCATGAATGTACGCCCGGATAACCGGCTACAGGAGAAGGTCAACGCAGAGCGCGCGGAGGATGACGAGACTAACCTTCTCGATCGTGCGCGACCAGTAGAATAGTCCGGGCAGGTCTGCGCGGAAAATACCTTATTGAGGCACCTCAGGTGCAAGCATTTCGATGTCCGGCTCTACTGGCAGCTCGTCCGGAGGAGTGTATGGATCGTCTCGGCATGAGCTGCACGCGCTGGCAGCGACGGTAATAAATACATACGTTCCAAAATAAGTAGCCCACTTCGTGAGCCTTGAAACCATAGTGCCTCGTTGATTGATTGCCAGCGACGCATCCGCCAGGGCGCGGTTACAGGCTGGTTGTGTGATCGCCTGAGCTTTGCCCCCTTCGCAGTCTACCCGGTATCCCAGGCGGTTCAACCGGTGGAATTTCTTGCGGCTTGTTGGGCGGGTCAATGTCAGGCTTGTCCGGCTCGTGTGGCGGCAGCTCCTGTGGCTGCGGTGGCTTCATCGGCGGCTCCTCTATCGGCGGCACTTCAGGTACCGGGTTGCCAGGTGGTTGTTGCTGCGGGTCGCCAGGATTGATGGTCAGAATCGCTTGCTGCATTATCATCTCCAGTTAACTGATTCTCTCAATTGTCTTCTTTACCTAATCTCGCATCGACAAGAATACTGTGTAGCTTGCCGGCCCCCGTCAAGTAGGCTCAGGCTTATATGCTCTAACTGGCCTGCCAGCCGTCTCCAACGCTATCGTAAATGCTAGAAGTTGTAGCCAATACCTAGGCTATAAAATACCGCACCGTCGTCGTAGTTGCTGTCTAGGTCGTCAGTGGACTTGAAGAAAAACGCGTATTCGGCCTGCGCAGTGATGTAGGTTTTATCCAGCACGTAAGTTTTAAAGCCAAGCTCCACTGCGGCGCTGCCTGTTTCGTCGATGTTCTCCCCGTAAACACCGCCAATGTTGGCACCTACAAATGGTAGGAACTTGTCGCTACCAAAGTGATAATCGGCGAAAACGCGAGTCACGCCGCTCCAGCTATCTTTGCCATCGTCTATCAATGCGGCGTTCACGGTCTGGCGTAAGCCCCACTGAAATCTGTCAGTGGCGAACATACCGATCTCGCCGTTGACGCCGAAGGTGTTGCCGTCGAAGTTCTTGTCGCTAGCACCACTACCGGAAAGGGTAAACGTTTTGTCGCCTGCTTCGGGTCCCGCAAACGCTGGCATAGCCAGACACAACGAGAGAGCGCCAATTTTAAGTGCTGAATTGTTCATGCAAAAATCCTATGTTGAGTAAAAAAACGCTAACGGTTGGCGCAAACGAATTGATTTTCTCGCGCCACCCTTAAAGCAAAAGATTCTAAGCAATGCTTATGCCAATGGTTTTTGTACCAATTTGCAGGCCGTGAGACAACATTGGGTTAGTGGGTGAACAGAAAACGTTTTGTATCTACGCTGTGCCTGTCATTCGTGCAACGGTTTTGTACGAATTACAAGATTTCGGGAGTTTTACGGCTCTTCCCATATTAGTTTGAGCTTGGCACGTAGATTGAGCTTGGCATATAGATTGCTGTTGCTCCAGGTAGGAAGGCACCTCAGCAGCTGCCGAGTCTGCCTGCCAGAAATTGGGAGCGGGTCTAATACACCGTTACCGGTCCACTAGCGACGCGATTCTAGCTCTAGCGTCACCTTACCTAATACAGAGAACTTTAATGATGAAGAATGTAACTTATACTTTGACGGCCATTGTATTATCAAGCGGTTTGGTGTTAACCGGTTGCTCGAGTGAAGACGAACCGGATGCGGCCAGCCTTACGTCTTCAGCACCGGCGACGCCAGGTACTGAAAAAAGCGAAGCACAGGCTGAAGCCTTTGCAGAGCGCCCACCTTCAGCAAGACTGCCGGGTGACCCCTCTGACGCCAGCGAGATAGACGCTCAGTCACAACAAGCTTTCACTGATCTCGACAAGAATGACAACGGTTTGATAAGTGCCGAGGAGGCAGCACCAAGGGAAGGGCTAACTCAACGCTGGGAAGAGTTAGACAACGATGCTGACGATCATCTTGACGCGGTTGAATTCTCAAAATTCGAATCTGCCGACGAGGAGTCAGCTCCCGCAACTGACAAATAGCAAACTGAGTGGAAGAAAGTGGCGATGCCGTTAGTTGTTAGGCAAGCGGGCATTGAGTTGCCGGTGTGAGCGCCGATACTCGGCCAATGCAAAGCCCAGCAGCAACCAAAAGCCGCCGACAAGGAAGCCGGCGGCAACATCACTCAGGTAATGCACGCTGAGGAAAATTCTGCTGAAGCCAATCAAGACGATCAACGTCGCGGCCCAGTAGACAACTTCGAAACGTGCCCTTCTGGTTTTGAGGTCACGGGCAATGGCATAGGCGATAAACCCATACACCGCCATGGCACCGGTGCTGTGGCCGCTGGGAAAAGATGGTGTTAGCGCCGTCACTGAGGTGAGAAAGTCCGGCCGGGCTCGGTCGAAGCCGTATTTGCCCGCGGTAGTAGTGAGTTGCGCGCCGATTACTGTCAACCACAGCGGCAAAATCAATCTGCCGCGCCGGTGCGACCACAAAAACCCCATACTCACCACCGCCACTGCAATGAGTGTGATCAAGCTGCCGAGATCAGTGATCGCCGCAAACAAGGCAACCAGCTCAGAGCTGCGGTAGTCGCTAAATGCAGCATTCACGCGCGCATCGAGGGCGATCATTTCGCCGGCTTCGACAAGTTCCTCGATAATTCCGCCAAGCAGCGCGGCGATATATAACGCCGCCACACACAGTAAGGTGAGTGGCAGGCCCGTAAATGCCTTCGCACTAAATCGTGCCTGCATAAAGCCTGTTGTGCGCGGCAACTTTTCCGTCAGAATTTCGCGTAGCGGGTGCGCTCGCTGTGCTACTCCTGAGTTCCAAAGTCGCGCTATGACTGCGCGCCATAGACGGGACGTTATACTCACGAGCAACCACACAATACGCGATAGCAGGAAGATACTGACAACTGCTGTCAGTATTATCATCGGAAAATAATAGGGAGAAGCCAAAAAAAGACCCTACGAAGATTGCTGTGATTCGCTATAAAACTACGGAAAGAAATGACCAATAGCGCAGAACTACCGTGTCGTTATGCTGAAAGGATAAGCTAGAAGCAATTAAGCCGAGCCGGGTATTACCACCCACTCTGCATCCTCAAATTCGCCGATTACCCGAATATCACAAAACTCTGCCTGCTCGGCAATGATGGCGCGCACCTGTTCATGCGGCTCGACCTCCATCGCATCGCGTTGCGCTTTGCTGTCCCACTCCGCGATCGCCAACAGTGTCTGGCTGTCGCCGATCTTGCGGTGCAAGCGCGTGCCACGTGCGCCAGGTGCCTGCTGAATAATCTTACTCGCCCGTACCCAGGCCTCGGCATACTGCTCGGCGCTGTAACCGCGCTGGACATGAACTTCAAATATAAATTTCATTGCTATACACCTCGTGGGTAAAAACTCATTCGCTGCTTAGCAGCAGGTGCATGCTAAACATTTTCTGCGGGTCGAGCCACATGCGCGCCGGCGATATCGATGGGAAACACACGTTTAATCCTGGCAATGTGCTGCAACGGCAATTGTTCGGCACGAAATCGGCATGGCAGACGCCAAGTGCATGACGCTATAGCTGCCGTTCGAAAATACGGCAAATTAACTCTAAACGCTGTCGCCCTTTACGCCCGCAAGTTCCGCGCCACTTTCTAATGATCTTTTTGGAATAGCGGCTAGTCGCCCTGAGGTGAGATGTTTCGCGCCGACAGTCATCTTGTCGAACACCAACAAGTTTGTAGAAACGGATAAGAAATCTGCAATTTATACAATCCAGTTTGTAACATTTGTGCTATTCGACCGGTTTCAAACCGGCACGCTCGCCTCGTTCACAATACTTCACCGGCGTCATGACCATTGTTTTTCTGGCGCTGGCGATCGCCCATAAGAGCCTGGCGGTTTTAGATATTAAATGGGTACGCGTCTTGCGTGTCTTTTAAATTAACTAGCGTTCGTTAGCAACGCGCGACTACACAGAGGGTACCGATTATGGCCGATGATAAACGCAAACCAACCACAACAGACGCCGGTATAGGCGTTGCCAGCGATGATCAGTCGTTAACAGTTGGCCCCGACGGGCCGATCGTTTTGCACGATCATTACCTGATTGAGCAAATGGCGACGTTTAACCGCGAGCGCATTGCCGAGCGCCAGCCGCACGCGAAAGGTGGGGGTGCGTTCGGCAACTTTGTCACCACGCACGACGTCAGCGCATACACTAAGGCGGCGTTGTTTCAACCAGAAGTCGAAACCGACATGCTGGCGCGCTTTTCCACCGTTGCCGGCGAGCGAGGCAGCCCCGATACCTGGCGCGACCCGCGCGGCTTCTCTCTCAAGTTCTACACCTCCGAAGGTAACTTCGACATGGTCGGCAATAATACGCCGGTGTTTTTTATGCGCGACCCGATGAAGTTTCAGCACTTTATTCGTTCGCAAAAACGTCGCTCAGACAACAACCTGCGCGATCACGATATGCAGTGGGATTTCTGGACGCTGTCACCCGAGTCTGCGCACCAGGTGACCTGGCTGATGGGCGACCGCGGTATTCCCAAGTCGTGGCGACATATGAATGGCTATTCCAGCCACACGTATATGTGGATTAACGCCGACGGTGAGCGCTTCTGGGTGAAATACCATTTCAAAACCGACCAGGGCGTAGATTATCTTCCCCAGGAAGAGGCCGATCGTCTCGCCGGCGCCGATGCCGACTACCATCAGCGCGATCTTTATAATGCCATCGAGCGCGGCGATGACCCAAGCTGGACTCTTAAGGTACAGATCATGCATTTCGAAGAGGCCAAAACCTACCGCTTTAACCCTTTCGATCTGACCAAGGTGTGGCCGCACGCTGATTATCCGCTGCAAGAAGTGGGCAAAATGACGCTTAACCGCAATGTCACTGACTACCACACCGAAATGGAGCAGGCAGCGTTCGAACCTAATAACACTGTGCCGGGCACCGGTTTGTCACCCGACAAGATGCTGCTGGCGCGCGGTTTTGCCTATTCCGACGCGCACCGGGCGAGGATGGGCGTCAACTACCGGCAGGTGCCGGTCAATCGACCAAAATCGCCGGTACATAGCTATTCCAAAGACGGCGCTATGCGCGTAGATAATGTCTCTGACCCGGTGTACGCCCCCAATTCCAAGGGCGGGCCGGCGGCTGATCCGCAGCGTTATCCCGAGCAGGCCGTGTGGGCCGCCGATGGCGCGATGGTACGCAGCGCTTACACATTACGCGAAGACGATGACGATTGGGGCCAGGCGGGAACACTGGTGCGTGATGTGTTAGATGACGCGGCCCGTGACCGTCTGGTGTCCAATATCGTCGGTCATTTGCAGCAAGGCGTGTCGGAACCTGTACTGGCGCGCGCCATCGAATACTGGCGTAATGTCGACAAAAGCCTTGGTGATCGCGTTGCCGAAGGTGTGGATAGCAAATAAGCCAACGGCGTCAATAACGAATAAAGAGTTTACCTTTACTCGACCGCTGCCGCATGTTGAACGAGTGCTTGTTCAACAGCTGGCGATCGAATAAAAAATAGTAACTCTAGCCTGCAAAGCTTCCAGTATGGCGTTGGCCTGTTCAATGTCTTCCGCTTCTACAGCGCACAAATCTGTGTTGCTGCTCACACACTATTCGTCGCTGCAACCAGCAAAGCTCGGTTATGCGAACAAGGTCGACAGCGCCTCGGTTTATCTCATTCATGGTCGGTGCCGTGTGCTTAGTTAGCGACGCCGTGAGAGTATAATCGGCCATCTTCGTACAGGACTGGAATTAATGGGCAGCGTACTATCGTCATTGCAGGACTTTGTTAGTTCCTACGCCGGCTGGTTTGCGATCATCTCGCTAACAAGCTTCATTGTGGGGCTGGTGTTAATGCCAGTTTTCATTAGCCGTATTCCCGCCGATTATTTTTCTCGGCCACGCCGCCAACGTCAGTCGGCGAGCTCGCGTCAGCCGGCGCTGCAGCTGTTGCTAAGCGGCGCCAAAAACGTGCTCGGTATTATCCTGGTATTGGCAGGTCTGCTGATGTTATTCATCCCTGGTCAGGGACTGCTTACCTTGCTGGTGGGCTTGATGATTATGAACTATCCGGGCAAGTATGCACTAGAGCGCTGGCTAATCGAACGCCCGCATGTCTTGAACGCGTTAAATTGGCTGCGTGCGAAATATGGCCACGTCCCGCTTATGCCGCCTGACCGCTGACATGAATTTTGTTCCAATCACCGCATTGACGAATCGAATTGCTGCTTGCCTGCTGCTTTCTATCGCGCTGGTACTGCCCGGCTGCCAAAACTTCAAGCAGCTGCCAGAGGGTCTTTCTTACGCCGGTGAGCACCAGCCAGCGCAGCAGCTGCAGTTTCTCGCCGATTTGACTTGGGTCGATGATGAAGGTCGACGCCATGTGCAGCAGGAAATATTCGATGCAGTGTTCAAGATTATCGGCCAGGCGCAACAACTTATTCTGCTGGATATGTTTTTGTACAACGACTTTCAAGGCCCGGTAGCGGAACAAACGCGGGCGCTGTCGCAGCAACTCACGCAGGCACTGGTCGCGCAAAAACAGCGCTACCCGTCAATAGAACTTATCGTTATCACTGACCCGATCAATAATGTCTATGGTGGTGCGCCATCCAAACAGTTACAGCAACTGCGCGACGCCGGTATCGAGGTTGTTATTACCGATCTGGAACAACTCCGGGACAGCAACCCGGTATATTCCTTTCTCTGGCGTTTGTTCATCAAACCCTTCGGCAACAGCAGCGCCAATACCTTGCCGAGCCCCTTCGGTGACGGCCGGGTGTCGATCCGCAGCCAACTGAGGCTACTTAATTTTAAGGCGAACCACCGCAAGGTGTTGATTGCCGACTCTCCGCAGGGCTACGTTGGTTTGGTTACCAGTGCGAATCCGCACGACGGCAGTAGCGCACATCGCAACGTAGGCATAAAATTCTCCGGCGCGGCACTGAACGATTTACTCGCTACTGAAAAAGCCGTGCTTGCCTTGTCGGGCGCCGCCGTGCCGGCGAAAACGCTGTCGGTGATTGAAGAACCCGCCGAGCTTAGTCTGCAAGTGCTAACCGAGAGAAAAATCAAAGAAGCGGTACTACAGACGATCAACGCTGCCTCCGCGGGCGACCGGCTCGATTTGATGATGTTTTATCTTGCCGACCGAGACATTATCGAGGCTATCAAGCACGCTCAGCGGCGCGGTGTAGCACAACGCATACTGCTGGACCCAAACAAGGACGCCTTCGGCCGTGAAAAAAACGGCATTCCAAACCGGCCGGTCGCACACGAACTGCATAAGCGGGGCGTAGCCGTAAAATGGTGCGACACACATGGTGAACAGTGTCATGCCAAGCTGCTAATTAGTCACTATCAAGGGGGCGCGAATACCTTGATTATGGGCTCCGCCAACTTCACCAGGCGCAACCTGGAAAACTACAACCTTGAAACCGATGTTTTAATAAGAAGCGCCAAAGAAACGCCTGTATTTGCCGACGCTCAGGCCTATTTTGATTTGATGTGGCACAATGGCGGCGGTAAAAAGCTGAGCGCCGAGTATCAGATCTACGCCGACAACTCCTGGCTTAAGCGCTGGCTCTATCGGTTTATGGAAGCCAGCGGCGTGAGTACTTTTTGATGATAGTCTTATTTTGTCATCCGGGTTTTGTCATCTGGTCGCGCTGGTTTTTGAATCCTGGCCTGTATCAATCCATCACCGGCTGGCGTGGTCGCACGCACCGTTCTCGCACTAATGGCACTTAATTAAGGCCAATCGAAGCTGCTGAGGTCTGAATAGAGGGAGAATTTTCTGGACCTTCCCTGGCAGGGATGCCAGGGATAGAGCCTCCAGGGACGGATTTACGGCGTGTCCCGGAAATTTTCACTCTGTTCAGGCCGGTCTACCCGCTTATTTAAGTGCCATTCCATTATGCACATCATTTTAGGGTTGGGGATTACCTGTCAATTTCTGACACACAGCGTCGAACACATAGGTCATCACTATCTTGCGGCCGCTGACGCTCGACTTCGGAGTGACTTGAAACTGTCGAGCTCGGCCTCTTTCGGGTGAACATAACGGTATGCCCTACGGCACACCGTTATGTTTAGCTGCTAACCAGAATCCTACTTCATCCTCAGCCGGTGGGCCCTCCTTTGCCTCTTCCCATAACAAACATAACCACCGCGATTATCAGGCCCACTACAAACAGAACCCAGGCGATGTTAGTCGCTGTGCCCGCGATGCCGCTGAAACCCAATATGCCGGCAATGATGGCTACCACTAGAAAAATAAGTGCCCAGTTAAACATGCGATACTCCTCTTCGAGTTGACTAATGATGCCGCCCGCGAGCGGGCTGCATCTTGCGCCGAATGCGTCAAGCCTTTCGTGCATCAAGCACCCTAATTCAGTGAGTCAGCAAACTTCATACCAAGGGGTTCGGATCAGTTGTTGCCTGCTGCATCGGGAGGCGCATGGCTCAGTTTGGGAACGAGTAGCTGCAGGCCTGTCGCGCGCCCGGTTCGTATCGCTGTCAATATTGAGGTGGTTGGCAGTGGTAAACCTTGCAAGCATCGAGTAACTTTTACAAATAAATCGCTTAAAGCTCTACGTGCACGCTGGAAATTCTGAATGATTTTGACTTCATTACTTTTGTTGGCCGCAGTGTTGGTCTGCCTGGCACTGCTGAGCACACATTCCACGCTACGCTATGCGACGCGCTATCTGTTTACTCAGCGCGACAGTACTGAATGCCTGTCACCAGCACCTGACGGCGTGGCTGCTGCAGATTACTTTAGCGCGGTGACGCAGGCCACCGGCGGCGCTTGCCTTGTGGCCGGCAACAAAGTCACGCTGCTAAACGACGGGCCGCAGACGTTTGACGCCATGCTTGCAGCAATCGATCAAGCGCAAAACCACGTCAATTTTGAAAGCTATATTTTCGACGACAAAAAGGTGGGGCAACGTTTTGCCGCTGCGCTTATTCGCAAAGCTGCTGCAGGCGTGCAAATTAATATTCTCTACGACGCCGTCGGCTCTATCGGTATCAGCAGTGATTTTCTGCGTGAGATGACCGACGCCGGCATCCAGGTAAAGGCTTTCCAGTCGATCATGGACCTGCGCTTGTGGCGCTTCAATCAACGTGATCACCGCAAAATACTGGTTGTTGACGGCCTGATTGGTTTTATTGGCGGGGTCAACATCTGCACTGACTATCTTGACCAGAGCGAG
>RCMY010000600.1_pt1 | contig 34088 bp, 32 predicted proteins | sample 2041341 | NCBI WGS metagenome assembly RCMY01 (sample SAMN09708234, study PRJNA481090) | Marine sediment metagenome, whole genome shotgun sequencing project. | reverse complement strand
TCCTGGCCTCCGTGCTGGGGGCGGGAGCGACCGCTCCCCACGAGCTGACGCGCATGATCGCGTGGGCGATGTACGGCTCCGCGACCTTCCTCTACTACGTCGCGGCCGGCCAGTACGCGTGGACGGTCCTCGGTCCGGGACGCGACGATCACCCAACGCCGTCAACGACCCTCGCCCGTTCCGACGGACAGCGGTAGGGTTCGATGACACGGCACGGGAGACCTCGTGCCGACGGTGACGTGCCGCACCCGTTCGCAGGGCTGCTGCTGTCGATCCAGGAGTGCACGCGCGTGACTGACAGCCTGATCCCCGAGGACCTGAGCTACACGAAGGACCACGAATGGGTGCGTGTCGAAGACGGCCATGTCCGCGTCGGCATCACCCACTTCGCCCAGGACCAGCTCGGTGACGTCGTCTACGTCGACCTCCCGCCGCCGGGCACGCAGGTCGAGGCCGGCCAGGCCTTCGGTGAGGTGGAGTCGACGAAGTCCGTCTCCGACCTCTACGCCCCGCTGTCCGGCTCGATCGGCGAGCGCAACGACGACCTCGAGGACCGCCCGGAGCTCGTCAACGAAGCTCCCTACGCCGAAGGCTGGCTGGTCACGATCCAGATCGAGAACCTGCCGGAGGACCTGATGGACGCTGCGGCCTACCGCGCCCTCATCAGCTGACCCGGCACCACCAACACCACCACCCGCAGGCCCGCGACCAACACAGAGGAACGACCTGATGGCCGCCATCTTCTGCACCCGCTGTGGACAGTCGCTTCCCGACGACGCACGGTTCTGCTTCGCGTGTGGCGCGCAGGTCACCGACGCGGCACGGTCGGCGGCCCCGGCCCCGTCCGACGCCACGACGACGGCGGCCTTCGACGTCGGCGCCCTGGACCCGGAAGCGGCCGACGACGGCCGTTCGCGCCCGAGCTCGGGACTGGGTGTCCTGCTGGTCGTCCGCGGCCCGAACGCGGGATCGCGGTTCCTGCTCGACCGTGAGGTCACCGGCATCGGACGGCACCCGGAAGCCGACATCTTTCTCGACGACGTCACCGTCTCCCGACACCACTGCGAGGTCACCCGCCAGGACGGGCAGTTCTCCGTGCGTGACATGGGCTCGCTCAACGGCACGTACGTCAACGGGGCCCGGCTCGACGACGGTCCGCTGCTGGCCTCCGACGAGCTGCAGGTCGGGCGCTTCAAGCTGTTGCTGCTCACGGGGGACCCGGTCGCTGACCCGGACGAGCGTGGGGTTGCGTCGTGACGAAGGCGGTCAACATCGGAGAGGTCCTCAACCGGCTCAAGCCGGAGTTCGAGGACATCACCATGAGCAAGATCCGGTTCCTCGAGACGAAGGGCCTGATCCAGCCGGACCGGACGGAGGGCGGCTACCGGAAGTTCACGCCCGAAGACGTCGAGCGCCTCCGCTACATCCTCCGCGCCCAGCGGGACCGGTACCTGCCGCTGGACGTCATCAAGGATGAGCTCGACCGGATGGACACGGGCCAGCTCTCCCAGGGGCAGGCCGTGGTCGGCTCCGGCAGCGTGAGCGCCGGCTCCCCGCCGTCCCCCGGGGGACCAGTCGGACACAAGCCACCCGGTGCCCTCCGGCTCGTCCCCAGCCCCGAGCAGACGAGGGGAGTCCTCGACCGCAGCCCGCTCGAGGCCCGGCTCACCGCCGGCGACCTCGCCATGGCCACCGGCCTCATGCCCAACGACGTCGATGAGCTCCGTGACGCCGGGATCCTGTCGTCCGGCGACCCGGTCTTCGACGCCGACGATCTCGCGATCGCTCATGCAGCACAGGCGCTCGTCGACGCAGGCCTGGAGCCACGTCACCTGAAGATCTACCTCCGCTTCACCGACAACGAGGTCGCGCAGCACGCACAGCGCGTGCGCGGAAGCCTCCGGTCCCGGCGCCCGGACGCCCTCGACGAAGCTCAGGAGGAGATGGAGCGGGTCGTGCTCGCCGCGAGCGAGCTCCATCGTCTGCTGTTGGTGCGTTCGGTGCGGGCGTTGCTCGACGAATGACCCCTCACTCCTCCGGGAGGCCACGACGCCCGCACGCGGGAGTCGTCGTCGCCCTGCTCCTGACCCTCGCCGCGACCGTCGTGCCGGGGGCACACGCGCAGGTCGATCCTCGGGAGTTCGCGATCCGGACGGACACGAGCTCCGCGACGACGCTCGACGTGGGTCCCGCCGTCGCCGCGGCGCCGCTCGACGTCACGCTCTTCCCCCCGCTCGAGGCGCTGCCGGACTCCTGGCCGGTGTTGCCGGCGATCTCGGCCGAGTCGTGGCTCCTCGCCGACCTCGACACCGGACAGACCCTCGCGTCCCGGCACGCCGACGATCCGCGCCCGGTCGCCTCGACCGTCAAGATCCTCACCGCGCTGACGGTGCTCCGTCACGCCGACGTCGACGAAGAGGTGCTGATCACCCCGGCGTCGGTCGGTGTCGAGGGTGCTGGCGCAGGACTCGTCGCGGGGCGCACGGTCACGGTCGGGCAGCTGCTCGGGGTGTTGGTGGCTCGCTCCGCCAACGACGCCGCGATCGCGCTCGGCATTCACGTGGGCGGCGACCTGCCGACCTTCCTCGGCATGATGGAGCGCCTCGCCGCCGATCTTGGTCTCGATGTCCGGGTCGCCGACCCGGCCGGCCTCAGCCAGTTCACCCGCATGTCCGCGCGCGACCTCGCGGTCATCAGCCGGGTTGCCATGTCGGACCCTGACTTCCGCACCCTGGCCGCCGCGCCCGCCGTCGCGCGACCGGATGGCGTCGTCGAGCCATCACGCAACCTCCTGATCGGTGCCTACGACGGGGTGACGGGGATCAAGACCGGCTTCACCAGCGCTGCAGGTGGCGCGCTGGTCGCGTCCGCAGAACGTGACGGGGTCCACCTGATCGCCGTCATCCTCGGCGCGACCGACATCACGGCACGCTTCGACGACGCCACGTCGCTCCTCGATCTCGGCTTCGACCAGTTCGATCCCATCGACGTCGCGTCGGACACGACGCTGTTCATGCCCGACCCGTTCGCCGCCGGGGCCCGCGGGACGATCCTGCTCCCGCCCTCCGCGACTGCGGTGGTGCGATCCGGGGCGGGGTTCGTCGCCGACCTCCCGTCGACGCTGCGCCCGATCGTCGAGGTGGACGGCATCCGCGTCGCGGAGCTTGCCGCCGTCGAGCTGACCTCGGTCGCGGACGCGTCTCCGGTGACGGCGGGGAGGTGGCTGGCAGGTCGCGTCCAGTCAGCGATCCGGGTCGGTCTGGCCGAGGCAACCTTCACGCCGGAGCGCTGACCCGGCCGGCACGCAGGGCGAGTCGCTAGCATCCTCGCAGGGCAGCAACCGCACACTGGGACCCTCGGAGACAGCGTGATCGAGATGGAGCTGGTCGGCGTACGCGTCGAGCTCCCGCGCAACCAGCCGATCGTGCTGCTGCGTGAGAAGGACGGCACCCGGTACCTGCCCATCTGGATCGGTGCGGTCGAGGCCACGGCCATCGCGTTCGCGCTCCAGGGCGTCGAGACGCCGCGTCCGCTGACCCACGACCTGTTCGTTGCGGCGCTCGAGGCGCTCGAGGTCACGGTCGAGGCCGTCCATGTCACCGAGCTCCAGGACGGCACGTTCTTCGCGGAGCTGCACCTCGAGCAGAACGGCACCCGCTACCAGATCTCGGCACGTCCGTCGGATGCGCTCGCCCTGCTCAGCCGCCTCGACGGCGTCCCCGTCCGGTGCGCGCCGGAGGTCCTCGACGAGGCGGGCCTGCAGATCAACGAGGACGAGGACGAGGTCGACGTGGATCCCGAGGAGGAGGTCCGGCAGTTCCGCGACTTCCTCGACACGGTGACGCCCGAGGACTTCCTGCAGGAGTGATCCGGGCCACGACCGTGCCGTGCGGTCAGGGCCGCCTCCAGAACTCGAACCGCGCAACGCGTTGACGGTGCTCGGGGATCGTGCATACTCACGTCCATGGAGTTTCCTCACCGTCGTTCTCGCCGACGGGTACCGGAGACACCGATCCACCGGACCAGGGGTGATGATGAGCACGAGGCAGCTGTCGCTGGACGTCGGCGGACCCGCGGAGGGCTACCGCGGCCCCACGGTCTGCAAGATCGTGGGCATCACCTACCGCCAGCTCGACTACTGGGCTCGCACGGGGCTCGTGACGCCGTCGGTCCAGGAGGCGAACGGATCGGGCAGCCAGCGGCTGTACTCGTTCGAGGACGTCGTCCAGCTCCGTGTCATCAAGCGGCTGCTCGACGCCGGCGTCGCCCTCAAGAAGGTCCGCGTCGCCACCGACGAGCTGATCGCTCAGGGGCGCAACCTCGGTGAGGTCACGCTGATCGCTGACGCCCAGAGCGTGTATCTGCTGGATGACGACCGTCGCGTGATCGACCTGCTGGCACGTGGCCAGGGCGTCTTCGCCATCGCCCTCGGACCGGTCGTCGAGGAGCTGCGTGGCGAGGTCACCGCGTTCTCGACCGAAGCGGCCGACCCGGTCGTGGAGCCTCTGGAGCTGCGCCGGGAGGACCTGGCGCCGGAGGTACGTCGCGCGCTGGGAAGCTGAGCTTCAGCTGCCCGAGAGCAGGTCGGCGACCTCCGCGCGGAGCGCGTCGTCGACGCTGGACCCGTAGCGGACCTTCGTGATGTCGTCGGCGTGGGCGCGGAAGAACTCGGCGAGCTCCGGGTCGCGGTCGGCGATGCCGCTGCGGACGAGGAACTGCGGGTTGTTGTTGTTGGCGGCGTAGGAGGCCCAGGAGAGGGCGAGGCCCCACTCGGAGTCGCCGAAGGCACGAGCGACCACGATCTCACCGGTCACCTTGTCGAAGAGGGTCTCCGCGATCGACAGCGCGGTCGTGACGCGGCTGGCACCGGCGATGCGCGTTGCTCCGAGCTGGGCGACCAGTCGGTCGGACACGGCGGCAGCGCCACCGAGGACGTAGCGGGTCGCGGTCGGGTGAGCGTCGAGGAAGGCGGCGGTGGCGTCGTCGACGCGGTCGTGGCTGATGAGGACCACGGGGAGGCCGGCGCTCGCAGCTGCTGCACCGCCCGTGATGGCGTCGGGCCAGTTCCAGCCGTTGGCGATCAGGATGGCGTCGGGCTCGCCCTGCATCTCGATGACGGCGTTGGCGATGACGAGGGCGGTCGCGCGGCGCTCGGCGCCGGCAAGGCGCTCGACGGTGAGCCCGGCGTCGCGCAGCTCCTGCTCCGTCGCCGTGGACACCGCGGCGGTGCCGCCGAGGAGGTAGACCGTGCCGCCGGGGCGCAGGACGCGACCCAGCTCCTCCCGGGTGGCCGGGTTCAGGACCGGGTTGTCCTGGCCTGAAGCGATGCCGTCGGTGAAGAGGACCGGACCGCGACCGGCCGCGAGGGCGGCGCCACCGAGGGAGTCCGGGAAGTTGTCGGCGCGGCCGATGAGCACGTGGTCAGCGGAGCCGTCCGTGAAGGACTGCGTGGAGGCGAAGACGCCCTCCTCGAGCACCTGGGTCGGCGGGCGGACCGTCGGGGGCAGCGACGAGTCCCAGTCGGCGCCCATCATGAAGATCTGGGTCGTCCAGAGCACGTTGTCGGTGTCGCGGTAGACGCCGACGCCGACGTACTCGACGTTGTCCGCGAGGATGTTCGCGCGGTGGCCGGGAGAGTCCATGAAGGCGGCGTGCACGTGCTCGGCGGCGTCGCCGTACCCGTCGCAGCCGACGTTCTCACGCAGCGTCTTCCAGTTCTGGGTGACGCCGGTGTCCAGCGGGCTGCGGTGGCGCAGCGTCCCTGCCTTGTCGCCGCAGTAGCCGCCGGCGGAGGAGTCCGACGCCATGACCTTGCTGTGCTGGCGGCTCAGGTCGGTGAGCATGGGGTGCAGGGCGAGTGCGTCGAGGCCGTTGGCCGCGCGCTCCTCGTTCATCAGGCGGAGCTGGATCATCTCGTCCGATGCGAACGGTCCGGTCGTTGCCGCCGCGAAGGCGCGGCCAGAAGGCAGCAGCAGCGCGAGGACGAACGCCATCACGGCGGCAACGGCCGGACCGCGCATCGTGTGAGACATCTCGTCGCCTGAAAGTGGAGGGGAAGCTGTGACCTGAACAACGGAGCGTGGTCGGCCACTCTTGAGCCCGGAGATGCACGAATCGCACGGCTCTCGGGCCGTGCGCACGAAATCGCACGGATGTTCAAGTTCCGGCGGAGAAGCGCCGAAGCGCTCCGCCAGTCCCGCTGACCACAGAGCGTGATGTTCCGCTGTGGGGGTGCTGGCGGGTCGGAACGCGGGCCGCGCGCGCGCTCGCACGGCGGTGGCCGCGCCTCCTACGTTGCGGGTCCCCTCGTCGAACGGACCGGGACATGACCCGCGACGCCCTGCTCTCCTCGACCTTCGCGCAGCGTCACATCGGCCCACGCGCCGATGACGTGGCGCACATGCTCAGCGTCATCGGCGTGGACAGCGTCGACGAGCTCATCACCAAGGCCGTCCCGGAGGGGATCCGGGCCACCGAGGCGCTCGACCTTCCCGCCGCACGGAGCGAGCCCGCCGTCGTCGACCGTCTCCGCGAGCTCGCCGGCCGCAACCAGATCATGCGTTCCTTCATCGGGCTCGGCTACCACGGGACCCACACGCCGGGGGTCATCCAGCGCAACATCCTCGAGGATCCCTCCTGGTACACGGCCTACACGCCGTACCAGCCCGAGATCTCGCAGGGCCGTCTCGAGGCGCTGCTTGCCTTCCAGACCATGGTCACCGACCTCACGGGCATGGAGATCGCGAACTCGTCCCTGCTCGACGAGGGGACGGCTGCCGCGGAGGCCATGACGATGACGCTGCGCATGCAGCGTCGAGCCAACGGGGACGTGTTCGTCGTCGCTCCCGACGTCCACCCGCAGACGCTCGCCGTGGTCGCGACGCGGGCGAAGCCGCTCGGGATCGAGATCGTGGTCGCCGACCCCTTCACCGACGAGCTCCCGGCCGAGACGTTCGCGGTCCTCGCCCAGTACCCCGGGAGCACCGGCGAGGTCCGCGACCTCGCCCCGATGGTCGAGCGTGTGCAGGCGATGGGCGCGAAGGTCGTCGTCGCGGCGGATCTGCTCGCGCTGACGCTGCTCACCCCTCCGGGCGAGGCCGGGGTGGACGCCGTCGTCGGCACCTCCCAGCGCTTCGGTGTCCCCATGATGTACGGCGGGCCGCACGCGGCGTTCCTCGCTGCCGGCGAGGACGCGAAGCGCGTCATGCCCGGCCGGATCGTCGGGGTCAGCCGCGACACCGAGGAACGGCTCGCGCTGCGTCTGGCGCTGCAGACCCGTGAGCAGCACATCCGTCGCGAGAAGGCCACGTCCAACATCTGCACCGCTCAGGTGCTCCTGGCGGTCATCGCGGCGATGTACGCGGCCTACCACGGCCCGGAGGGCCTGACGGCGATCGCCCGCCGGACCCACGAGCACGCCGGCCGTCTCGCAGCGGGTCTTCGTGCCGCCGGGGTCGAGCTCGCGCACGATTCCTTCTTCGACACGGTCACGGCGATCGTCCCGGGCGCCGCCGACGCCGTCTGCGCAGCGGCGCTGACGCGCGGGATCAACCTTCGTCGGGTGGACGATGACCGTGTGGGCGTCTCGTTCGATGAGACGACGACCTCCGAGGACGTCGCCGACGTGCTCGCCTGCATCGTCGCTCCGTCCGGCGGTGTCGACGCCGATGCCGGTGAGCTCGCCCCGGTCGACGGCATCCCGGCCGGTCTGTGGCGCACCAGCGAGTTCATGACCGCACGGGTCTTCCACGCGTTCCGCTCCGAGACCGCGATGCTGCGTGAGCTGCGACGGCTGTCGGACCGCGACCTCGCGCTCGACCGCACCATGATCCCGCTCGGCTCCTGCACCATGAAGCTCAACGCCACCACCGAGATGGTCGCGGTGACCTGGCCGGAGTTCGCGTCGCTGCACCCGTTCGCGCCCGTCGAGCAGGCTGCGGGCACCCGCGAGCTGATCGGCGAGCTCGAGGACATGCTCGCCGAGATCACCGGCTATGACGCCGTGTCGCTGCAGCCGAACGCTGGCTCGCAGGGCGAGTTCGCGGGGCTGCTCGCCATCCGGTCGTTCCATGACGCCAACGGCGACCAGCACCGCACTGCGTGCCTGATCCCCGAGTCCGCGCACGGCACCAACGCGGCCTCCGCCGTGATGGCGGGCATGCAGGTCGTGGTGGTGGACTGCGACGAGCAGGGCAACGTCGACGTCGACGACCTCAAGCGCAAGGCGGTCGAGCACGCCGACACCCTCGCCGCGCTGATGGTCACCTACCCCTCGACCCACGGGGTCTTCGAGACGCGGATCGTGGAGATCTGCGACCTCGTCCACGAGTTCGGCGGACAGGTCTACCTGGACGGCGCCAACCTCAACGCGCTCGTGGGCGTCGCCGAGCCCGGCGAGTTCGGCTCCGACGTGAGCCACCTGAACCTGCACAAGACCTTCTGCATCCCGCATGGCGGTGGTGGTCCCGGCGTCGGCCCGATCGGGGTGCGCTCGCATCTCGCGCCCTACCTGCCGAACCACCCGCTCGTGCCCGAAGCCGGCCCTGAGACGGGGCCGGGCCCGATCAGCGCTGCTCCCTGGGGCTCGGCCGGGATCCTCCAGATCTCCTGGGCGTACATCGCGCTCATGGGCCCGAAGGGGCTCACCGACGCCACCCACACGGCGATCCTCAACGCCAACTACATCGCGAAGCGTCTCGACGAGCACTACCCGGTCCTCTACGCCGGAGAGGCTGGTCTGGTCGCCCACGAGGCCATCGTCGACCTCCGTCACCTCAAGACGCAGGCCGGCATCAGCAACGAGGACGTCGCCAAGCGGCTCATCGACTACGGGTTCCACGCGCCGACGATGAGCTTCCCGGTGGCCGGAACGCTCATGATCGAGCCGACGGAGTCCGAGTCCCTCGAGGAGATCGACCGCTTCTGCGACGCGATGATCGCGATCCGCCACGAGATCGCGAAGGTCGCCGACGGCGGCTGGCCCGCCGACGACAACCCGCTCGTGCACGCACCTCACACCGCGGAGGACCTGCTCGGAGCGACATGGGAGCGTGCCTACACCCGCGAGGAGGCCGCGTTCCCGGTCCCAGCGCTCCGCCAGGACAAGTACTGGCCGCCGGTGAGCCGGATCGACGGGGTGTTCGGGGACCGCAACCTGGTCTGCGACTGCGCCCCGCTCGATGCCTACCGCGACGCGTGAGGCCGGCGGGTGACGGAGCAGCTCCAGATCGGCAGCGACGAACCCGTCCAGGCGGACGTCGCCCGGTGGCGCGCCGAGTTCGCCCTCGCTGATGGCGTCGCCATGCTCAACCCGGGAGGGTTCGGCACGGTGCCGCGTCGCGTCACCACGGCGATCCGACGCCTGCAGGACCGCATCGAGTCGGATCCTGTTGACTTCCACGTCCGGAGGTACGCACCGGAGATGGCCGCAGCGATGGAGCCCGTCCAGCGGTTCCTCGGGGCGCCGGCTGGCTCGACCGCGTTCGTGGGCAACGCCACCATGGCCATGAACGTCGTCGCCGCAGCGATCCCGTTGCGGCTCGGGGACGAGGTGCTGGCGACGGCGGTCGAGTACGGCTCGGTCGCCGACCTGTGGCGCCGCCGCTGCACGATCGCCGGGGCACGCTGGACCGAGGTCGCCGACGACGGAGATCTCGACGGGGACCTGCTGCTCGAGCGTCTCGCGGCCGCGAAGGGCCCCCGGACCAGGCTCGTGGTGGTCAGCCAGCTGACGTCGAGCACCGCCAGCGTCCTGCCGGTCGCAGGGATCGCCGCGTGGTGCCGCTCCGAAGGATTGCTGTGCGTCGTGGACGGGGCCCACGCGCCGGGGCACCTGCCGGTTGACGTCGCAGCGATCGGTGCTGACGCGTGGCTCGGCAACCTCCACAAGTGGGCGCTGAGCGGCCGGCCCGCCGCGGTCCTGCACGTGGGGGAGCGGCTCGCCCACGTCGCGCCCGTCGTGCGCTCGTGGTTCTCGGACGACCCGGACCTGCTGACCCGATTCTCGATCCCGGGGACGATCGACCCGTCGACCTGGCTGACGGCCCGCGTGGGGCTGGAGCTGTGGGACGAGCTCGACGCCGAGGGGGCGTGGGCCCATGGTGCGGATCTGCTCGACGGGCTCGCCGTGCGGCTCCGGGAGCTGTGGGACGAGGATCGCGAGATCAACCGCGGTGCCGCGCTCGCGCCGCGGATGCGGGCGTGGTGGCTGCCTGATGCCACCGACGCCTTGCAGCTCCGGAAGGTCTGCGCGGACGAGCAGGTCGCGGTCTGGGCCGACCAGGTGCTGGGACGGCCGGTCCTGCGCGTCGGCACGTCGGCGCACACCCGTCCCCGTGACGTCGATCGCCTGGTTGCGCTCCTCCCCACCGACTGAGACGGCTTCGCTGCTCGCGTGCCACCCGCAGGCGGACGACTACCATCCCGGGCGCAGCCCGGCTGCCGTCCCCGCCACGACGACCCGCCACCGAGGTGTCTGCCATCGCCACGTACGACGACCTGGTCGCTCCGACCAACCAGTTCATCTCGTCCATCACGCCGCTGGTCCGCGGGCTGGCCGGGGGCGACCACGACCGCAACGGACGGTCGTGGAAGGACACGGTCGTCAACGAGGTCAGCGACCTCATCGCCGGGATGATCGACTCGGACGCGGTGCACACCGACGCCGAGCTGTGGGGGCTGATCCGCGCGATCGGGCCACACCTGACCACCAGCCTCGAGTTCGCGACCCCCGGCGAGCTGCGCCGCACCGGCCTCGTGGCCGGCAAGCGCACCTGGATCGAGCGCCCGAGCGCCCTGTTCGCCCTGCTCGTGGACGCCGACCGCCAGCACGGCGGCCGCCGAGCCTGGATCTACTACCGCCACGCCCTGGAGCTGGCGCACGCCGTCGCCGCGATCGACGTGCACACGTCACGCGGTGAGCTCGACGCCATCGCCCGCTTCCGGTCCATGCTGCTCGGTCGGATCGAGGCCGCCGGCATCCACCGTCCGCCGGTGGAGTTCTTCACCGGACCTCACGGCGAGCCGGAGACGCCGGGGCGGATCCCGATCGATCCCGGCACGCACGTCGAGACACCGCCGGTCCCGGGCTCGGCGCTTCCCACCGCGACGGCTGGGGTGGGCGCCCCTGCGGTTCCGGAGCTCCCTCCCGTGAAGCCCCCGCGGCCGGTCGAGGTCCTGCTCGGCGAGCTCGACAAGCTCATCGGGCTGGAGCCGGTCAAGGCCGAGGTCAAGCTCGTGACGGACCTCCTGGCCGTGCAGCGCCTCCGCGACTCCCGCGGCCTGCCCACCGTGAAGTCCTCGCGCCACCTGGTGTTCACCGGCAACCCCGGGACCGGCAAGACCACGGTCGCGCGGCTCCTCGCCGAGATCTACGCCTCGCTCGAGGTCGTCAGTCGTGGGCACCTCGTCGAGACCGACCGCTCTGCGCTGGTCGCCGGCTTCGTGGGGCAGACAGCGGCCAAGACCAAGGAGGTCTGCGAGTCCGCGATGGACGGCGTCCTGCTCATCGACGAGGCGTACGCCCTCGCCCGAGGCGGGCCGAACGACTTCGGCAAGGAGGCCATCGACACGCTCGTGAAGTTCGTCGAGGACGAGCGCGACCGGCTCGTCGTGATCGTCGCCGGATACCCCGCCGAGATGGCGGACTTCATCGCGGCGAATCCCGGGCTCGACTCGCGCTTCCCGAAGACCATCCACTTCCCGGACTACGACGTCGACGAGCTGGTGGCGATCTTCGAGATCATCACGAAGAAGAACCACTACGCGCTCTCCGAGGCAGCCAAGCACGCAGCAACCCACTGGTTCCTGACGCTGGACCGCGGCCACGGCTTCGGGAACGGCCGGGAAGCACGAAACCTCTTCGAGGCGTCGATGGCGCGACAGGCGTCGCGGATGGTGACGCTCGAGAATCCCACCGACGACGAGCTCGTCACCTTGCTCGGCATCGACGTGCTCGACGAGGGCGGCGAGGAGTACGACGAAGCGACCCCGCACGTGCCGGTGGAGGTCGACGACTCGAGCGACGACGACAGCCCCGAGGCGGACGTGGAAGCGGCAGATGACGTCCCGGGCGAGATCAAGGTGCACGAAGCACCCCCGCGCCCCTAGGCTCCGCACTCGAAACCACTCGGTCCTGGAGGGATCATGGCCAACCGGAGCAACATCTTCGTGCGCGCATGGAAGTACATGCAGGCGGCGCTCACCGGCAAGTTCAACGAAATGGCCGATCCGAAGATCCAGCTGGAGCAGGCGATCCTCGAAGCGTCGGACCAGCATCGTCGGCTCAAGGAGCAGGCGGCGAACGTGATCGCGAACCAGCGTCAGACCGAGATGAAGCTCGAGCGCAAGCTCGACGAGCTCGACAAGCTGAGCGGCAACGCGCAGCAGGCGCTGCTCATGGCCGACGACGCCCGCAAGTCCGGCAACGAGACCAAGGCGTCCGAGTTCGAGCGTGCCGCGGAGACGATCGCGACCAAGCTGATCAGCATCGAGTCCGAGGTCGACGACCTCAAGGACCTGTCGATGAAGTCGGCGCAGCAGACGGCGCAGGCGAAGACGGCGGTCGACCAGAACTCGCAGATGCTGCAGAAGAAGCTCGCCGAGAAGCAGAAGCTCCTCGGCCAGATCGACCAGGCCAAGATGGCGGAGCAGATGAACGAGGCCATGGCCTCGCTCAACGAGACCGTCGGCCGCGACGCCCCGACCTTCGACGAGGTCCGCGACAAGGTCGAGCGTCGTCTCGCCAAGGCGCAGGGAGCCACGGAGCTCTCCTCCACCGGAGTCGAGTCCCGCGTCCTCGAGATCGAGTCGGCACAGCGCAACGTCGAGGCGCAGACGCGGCTCTCGGAGCTCCGCTCGAAGCTCGGCCTCCAGGAGCCCAGCGCCGCGACCGCAGCCCCCGCCGCGACGGCGACGCCGGACGAGGGCACGACGGCGACAGCCTGAGCCCCGCATCCGTACAACGCGCCGCCCACACCTCGTGGGCGGCGCGTCGTCGTGTGGCCGGCTCGCGACGACGTAGCCTGTCGGCGTGACCACCCCGAGCCCCGCCCAGACCCCGCACGTGCATGACGACGTCGCGCCGCTCGATGATGTCCCGACGGCGGTTCCGGACGACCATGACGTCCGGGCAACCTTCCGTGCCGCTCGCGTGCGCTTCACGACGCCGCGCCGCAAGGTCTTCGAGGTGCTCCGGGACGAGGCCGCGCACCTGACCGCCGAGGAGATCGCCGACCATCTCGCGAGCGACGCCCAGCCCGTGTCGCTCGCGTCGGTCTACCGAGCGCTCCCGGTCCTCGAGGACGTCGGGCTGGCCAGGATGAGCCGCCTCGGTGAGGGACCGGCCACATGGGAGCTCGACCACGCGGACGAGGCGTTCCATCTCGTCTGTGACGGCTGCGGCGACGTGCAGCACCACCGTGGCGAGCTCGTGCGGACCGTCTCTGAGCACCTGCACGCGGACCATGCGTTCCACGCGACGAGCGTGCAGCTCGTCGTCCACGGGCGCTGCGCCTCGTGTGCGATCGACGACGAGCAGCACCGATGAGCGTCGCTGACACCCGACGCACCATCCTCGACGCGACGATGCTGGTGCTCGAGCGACACGGCGTCCAACGACTCGCGGTCGACGACGTCGCCCGCCAGGCCGACCTGTCGCGTCAGACGATCTACCGCTACTTCGGGAACCGTGAGGGCCTCCTGAACGCTGCCATCGTCCGTGAGGAAGAGGCCTTCATCGTCGCGATCGAGGCGGCGGCCAACGCCACCGATGACCTCGAGGACGCCATCCGCACCGCGTTCCGCGTCGGGCTCGAGCTCGTGGACAGCCACGCGCTCCTCCAGCGGCTCCTCGCCACCGAGCCCGAGATGCTCCTGCCGTTGCTCACGACGGGCCGTGGGCCCGTGCTCAGCGCCGCGCGCCCCCTGATGCTCCGGCTGCTCGGGAGTCACGCGGAGGGGCTCGACGCCGCGATCGACCTCGAGATCGCGGCCGACCTGGCGGCACGCATCTTCCTGAGCTACGCGACCAGCCCGTCGTGGGACCGAGAGCGAGCCGTCGAGACCGTGAGCCGAGTGATCATGCGAGGCCTGTCGTGAACTTCCCGATGTTCCCCTCCGAGGACGCGGTTCCGTCGCCTCCTTCGACCTCAGACGTCGTCGCAGCCGTGGGCCGACATCTGCAGGGATCGCGCCTCGTCGGGGTGGAGCTCGACACGAAGTTCCGCGTTGCCGCCGTGACGGTCGAGCTCGCGTCGCCGATCGGCGACGTGGACCCGGCGGACCCCCGCGTCCAGGTGCTGCTGCACCCGGTCGGGCGGACGGCAGCGAGCCTCCGGGTGGACGTCGAGGGCCGTTGGGCGCCACGCACCTTCGCCCTGGAGCAGCTTCCCGACGTGGCGGCGGCGTTCGACGGTGAGGAGCTGCACGGACCGGTCTTCGGCCGCGAGCCCGGTGCCGACTGGGGTGCCGTACGTGCCCTCGATGGTCGCGCCCAGGTCGCGGACGGTCACCTTCACCGCGCCATCTTCGAAGCCGAGGTCCCGGGGGACCGGGCGTTCGGCTTCTTCGCCACGTTCGACACCGTGGAGATCCGCGACGAGGCCCAGCGTCAGCTCGACCCGCACGGGCTCCGTGCGGTCTAGGGTGCAGCCCATGGACGAACCGCTCATCGGGAAGCTGCTGGTCGCAGCGCCGCAGCTCGAGGACCTCAACTTCGCGCGCGCCGTCGTGCTGATGATCGACCACAACGACGACGGGGCGCTCGGGCTGGTGTTGAACCGTGCGACCCAGAGCACGGTCCTCGAGGCGCTCCCGGACTGGAGCCCGCTCGTGACGCAGCCGGACGTCGTCTTCGAGGGCGGTCCGGTCGCTGGCGACGCCGTCATCGCGCTCGGACTCGCACGTATGGGCGCTGAGGGCGCCGCGCTGCAACGCGTCGTGGGGCGGGTCGGCGTCATCGACCTCAGGCTCGGCCCGGAACGGGTGGCGGCGGCGGTCGACGGCATCCGGATGCTGGTCGGCTACTCCGGGTGGAGCCCCGGACAGGTGGAGCACGAGATCGAGCGCGGGGACTGGCTGATCTGCGAGGCACGGTCCGAGGATGCCTTCGCTTCGGACCCGGACCGATTGTGGCATGCGGTCCTGAGGCGCCAGACCGGACGAACCCAGCTGCTCTCGACCTATCCCCGGGATCCGTCGACGAACTGAGCACGTGCCGCTGGCCCTGTCCGAAGGACCATGGTCGGGTGTGGTGATGGCGATCCGCTGCCCGAACGGGCAGCGGAGGACCCCGCCGTGACGCGTGGAGCGGCTTGACTGCACAGCAGCCGGGCCGACAGGTCCGAGGAGCGACGCGACGCCATGACGGTGACCGCCGCCACGAACAGAGTGATCGCCATGGGCGCAGCACAGACACTGACCAGCATGAAGGCACCCGACGAGGTCGGGGCCCTGACCGCACAGCCGGTGACCGGCGTGACCGCGACCCTCGCCGCCATCGCCTCGGCGATCGACGCGACGGAGCCGGCTGGCCTCGCAGTGCTCCGCCTCGCGGCCCAGGCAGCGCACACGCTCCATGCGGCCGGTGATGCGTCGTCGCTGCTGTCGCTGCGCGCCGTCGACGTCCTCCGCGGACTCCACGCCGACACGACCGGCTACGACGTCTGCCCGCTGGACGCCTGAGCCGACGTGTCACAGGCCCCTCGTAGGGTCGGTCCTGTCCGGATCGCACTGCCGTGGAGCCCGTCGTGCCCTCTTCTTCCGCCGTCGTCCACCGTGCAGAGGTTGCGCTCGCCGTCGCCGACGCCCCTGCCCGACGCGCCGAGCAGGCCGTCACCACCGGTCGATCCCGCATCGGTCTCGAGGACCTCAACCCCGAGCAGCGGCGCGCGGCGCTGCACGATGGCCGGTCGCTTCTCGTCGTCGCAGGTGCGGGGAGCGGGAAGACGCGGACCCTCGTCTCGCGCGTCGCCCGCCTGCTCGACGACGGGACACCCCCGGAGCGGATCCTCCTGCTCACCTTCACCCGTCGGGCGTCGAGCGAGATGCTCCGTCGGGTCCGCGCGCTCGGTCTGGACGATGCCCGGCGGGTGACCGGCGGCACCTTCCACGCAGTGGCCCATGCGACGCTGCGCCGGCAGGCAAGGGCGGTTGGCCTTCCGCCGGGCTTCACGGTCCTGGATCCGGGCGACGTCACCGATCTCATCAGCATCGTGCGCACCGAGGAGGGACTGGGGGAGCGTGGCAGCAGGTTCCCCCGTGCCCGCACCATCGCCGAGATCGGTGGCCGCGTGTCGGCTGCACAGGAGCCGCTCAGCGAGGTCGTGCTCGAGCGCTTCCCATGGTGCCGGGAACACGTGGACGGCGTCCGCACTGTGCTGCAGGGCTTCCACCAGCGCAAGCGGGCGATGGGTGTCGTCGACTTCGATGACCTCTTGCTCCTCTGGCGGGCGCTGCTCCAGCACGCGGAGGCAGGGCCGGCGCTGGCGGGGGCCTTCGATCACGTCCTCGTCGACGAGTTCCAGGACACCAACGCGGTCCAGGCGGACATCGTCGCCGCCTTGCACCGGCACGGGGCGTCGGTCACCTGCGTCGGTGACGACGCCCAGGCGATCTACGGGTTCCGCGGCGCGACGGTCGAGAACATCCGCATGCTGCCGACGCGGCTGCCGGAGACCGAGGTCATCACGCTGCACCGCAACTACCGGTCCACCCCGGAGATCCTGGCCTCGGCGAACGCGCTCCTGCGCTCGATGCCCGACGCGTTCGAAAAGGAGCTCACCAGCGTGCGCCCAACAGGGCCGAGCCCGCAGGTCGTCATCAGCGACGACGAGGGGGACCAGGCCGAGGCCATCTCGCTCGCGGTCCTCGACGCGAGGGAGCGAGGGGTCGCGCTGAAGGAGCAGGCGGTCCTGTTCCGGACGGGTCACCACGCGGATCTGCTCGAGGTCGAGCTCGGGCTGCGGGACATCCCCTTCGTGAAGTTCGGCGGGCTGAAGTTCCTCGACCGCGCCCACGTGAAGGACCTCCGTGCCGTGCTCCGGGTGCTCGACAACCCGGGGGACGAGCTCGCGTGGGACCGGATCCTGCGGCTGCTCCCCGGCGTCGGGCCAGGTCGCGCCCGAGCGGCCATGGAGGCCCTCCGCGGTGAGGGGCCCGCGCAGCAGGACGGGCCGAGCGGCGATGATCCGCTGCGGCGGTTCCTCGACGGTCGGGTCTCCCTCCCGGCATCCACAGACGTCGAGGTGGGTCTCCTCGTCGCGGCCTGGGCCTTCAGCGCTGGCGATGACGGGCGTGCGCCAGAGCCCGGCGTCCAGATCGACGCCCTGCGGCCGTTCTGTGCCCGTGTCTGGAGCGCGCTCCATGAGGATGCTCCCGCGCGGCTGTCGGACCTCGATCAGCTGGCGACCCTCGCGGGTCGGCATGGCACGCGGAGCGCCTTCCTCGGAGCTCTGACGCTGGACCCTCCCGTGAGCACCTCTGACCTCGCAGGCCCTCCGCATCTCGACGACGACCACCTCGTCCTGTCCACGATTCACTCAGCCAAGGGCGGGGAATGGAAGCATGTCCACGTCATGCACGCCGTGGACGGGGCAATCCCGTCGGACATGGCGCTGCGCAACCGTGACGAGCTCGAGGAGGAGCGGCGGCTGTTCTACGTGGCCCTCACCCGTGCTCGTGACGAGCTCACCGTGCATGTGCCGCTGCGGTTCCATCATGACGGGCCGAAGCACCACGACCGGCACAGCTACGCCCAGCCGTCACGCTTCCTGGCCCCGCTGACCGAGACCACGCAGCGTGTGGACCAGACGCGGCCGGCGGAGGCCGTTCCGAGGCTGCTCTCGGCGAGGACCGCAATCGACGACCTCGTCACGGGCTTGCTGGACGGTTGACCCTGCCGCCCAGCGACCCGCCTTGTCGACCGGGGGACTCCGCGAGCGAGCGACGGAAGCGGGGGACGAACCCGCGCACGATGAAGATCGGGAGCAGGATGACGTTGACGATCAGCCCGGCAAGTCCCAGGAACGACATCGCGTTCCAGACCATGTGGATGGCCATCGCCTGCCCGAGCGCGACGAGCACCGCACCCCAGGTCCCACCCGCATGCCTGACCAGGCCGTGGGCGTGGCCGACCCATGCGGCGACCACGCCGTGCATGACCGCGCTGCCGAACGAGCGGAGGACGATCAGGGTGGCGAGCGTCTCCGGGGCTTGATCGGCCTGCACGTTGAAGTAGAGGATGTTCTCGACGGCGGCGAAGCCGAACCCGATCGCGGCTCCGTAGACCATCCCGTCGACCGGTTCGTCGTACGCGCGGACGACGAGCCCGAACGCCAGCAGCGCGAGGAGCTTCAGCGACTCCTCGACCAACGGCGCCTCGACGACCACGCCGAGGAACGCACCGACGTCGAGGAGGCGAGCGCCGACGAACAGCGTCAGGGTGACGACCGGGACGGCGCCCAGCAGGAACGCGCCGATCACGGCGCGCCACGGCTCACGATCGTCGCGGTCACGACTACGGATGAAGAGCGTCCACAGGACCGGTGGCAGCAGGCCGGACAAGATGATCACCGCCGGCATCTGCTGGCCCCCTCGTCCGTGTGGAGCCTGAAGGCTCGCCGACGGTCGACGTTACACGTCCGGGCTCAACCGTCCGGGAGGAGCCCGGCCGCGTCGAGTCGCCGGAGCTGCCGGGCAGCCGGGTTCTGTCCGAGGATCTCCACGAGCAGTCCGTACAGGGCGGGGTGTCGATCGTGCAGCTCGATCGGCTGACCGAAGAAGGACTCGACGGCCACCGCGAAGAACTCGGCGGGGTTGGTGCCCGCGTACGGCCGCAGCAGGCTGGCGCCGTGCCGGACTGCTGCGAGCTCTCGGGTGGCAACCTCGACCCAACGGTCGTGGATGCCCCGATCGGTGATCGGGGGTGTCCCGTCCACGACGCCATCCCTCATGTCGAGCTTGTGCGCCAGCTCGTGAAGCACCACCTGATCGGCCCGCGCGTCACCGGGGTTCCTCGCACGACGGAGGCTGCGCTCGACGGCGTCCCATGCGATCAGCACCGGTCCGTGCTGCTGCGCCTGGCCGGCGAGATGACGCGGGGCCCGGGTCATCACGCCCGGCACCGACGTTGCATGCTCCCCGCCCAGGACCACGGTGCTGGGGTGGACCACGACCGCGCGGACGTCACCGAGAGCATCGATCGGATCATCCAGCCCGAGGACCAGCAGCGCGGCGTTCACGGCGATGGTGGTGGTGATGCGGGTGTCCAGCGCGAAGCCGGCGGCCGCCTCCCAGTCCCATGATGCGTGGAACCGTGCCGAGATGTGCTCCAGGAGGTCACGCTCGTCGCTGGTCAGCAGGTCGACGTGCCAGGACGCTTCGCTGAGCCCCGCAGGGGTCAGGTCTGGGGGAGGGCTGGTACGACGACGGAACACGACGGTGCCTGAGGGTGAGTTGCGACCACAACGTCGCGGACCGGCGTCAGCGTCCGGATCTGCGCGTGGGAGGAGCAGACCGCGTCAGCCGATGGCTGCCTCGGCGGCGGGGTCGGAAGCCAGGTCGTCCTCGTCAGGGAGCGCATCGACCGCCGGGAGCCACAGCAGGAAGTGGGCTCCGCGAGCTCCGTAACCCGGCTGGTCCGGAGGCGCCATCTCGAGCCGTCCTTCCATGATCTCGGCGAGCCCACGCGCGATCGCCAACCCGAGTCCGCTCCCGATGTAGTGCGCGAGGTCGTCGACGACGTTGAAGCGATCGAACACCGTCTCGCGATGGGCCTCGTCGATCCCCGGGCCGTTGTCGTGGACGTGGAGCACGATGTCGCCGCCTGCCTGCTCCCACCAGATCTGAATCGGCGGGGCGCCGTGGGCGCGCGCGTTCGAGAGCAGCGTCTCGATGATGTTGATGATCAGGTCGCGGTCGCCACGAACCCGTGCGGGAACGTGCACGGTCGTGAAGTCACAGTCGTCCTCGGCGCGGTCCAGCAGGATCGGAGCCAGATCCACGAGGATGTCCTTGGCCACGATCGTCTGCGCGTCGAAGGACGCGATCAGCGTGAGCTCGTCGGAGAGCTCTGCGAGGCGCTCTGCGCTGCGCTGCATGGAGTCGAGCATGGCGCCGACGCGTTCTGGTCCGAGGTCGGTGCTGTCCTTCAGCAGCGTCGCCCCGGAGAGCAAGATGGCGACCGGGGTCCGCAGCTCGTGCGAGGTGATGTTGACGAACGCGTTCTTGCGTCGGTCCAGCGCCTGGAGACGGGCAGACATGTCTTCCTCGGCGGAAGCGCGATCGCTCTGCTCCTGCACGACCTGACGTGCGTCGACCACGACCCGACCGACCATGAAGCCGCCGAGGACCGCCACCATCACGAGGATGATGGAGTTGTCGATGTCGGCGGGCAGGCCCCAGACGTTGCTGCGGAAGACTTCGAAGAGCGTCTGGGAGACCACGAGGCCGACTGAACCGATCGCTGCACCGCGCGTCCCGAAGCGCATCGCGCCGATGAGCGGCAGCAGGAGCCCCGGCTGTGGGGTGACGACGAGCCAGTGCGCGTTGATGGGCTTGATCGCCCCGAGCAGGACGAGGTCCAGCGCGAGGAGGATCGCGCTGGCGATCATGAACTTGCGGCCGGCCCGGACGCGCCGGAAGACGAAGTACGACGCGACGCCGATCGCCCCGATGCCGAGGTTGACCGCCTGGTCGAGGGTGTGGTTGAGGTGGGGCGCGGTGCCGGCGTCATCCCACGTCACGAGGTAGCCGATCCCCCCGCCGATGATGTGGAACCAGACGAGGAGACGCTCTGCGCGCCAGCTGAAGTCCGGGGTCGGTTCCCGTGACATGTTGCCCCTGGTTCACGAAGATCTCGATGCGACCACGATAGTGGGAGCATGTGTCGAGCGGGCCGTCTGCGGGTCAGCTCAGCTCGGCACCGCACTGGTCGCACTCGCCGTTCGAGATCGCCCGGGTGCTGGGCATCATCCAGCAGGAGGGGCAGGGTTCGGCGGGCGGCGCGGTCGGAGCCTTCGGGGTCGTGGCCCGAGCCGAGCGAGACGGCGTCTTCTTCGCGACGGCGCGCTTCTTGGGCTTGGGCTTGACGAGGCGCTTCGGCGCCGGCGGTCGGGTCCCGTGCCAGACACCGACGCACTTGGCGCGTCGCGCCGACTTCGTGACGGCCTCGCGCGCTTCGTCCTCCGAGTACCCCTGGACGATCTCGACCGTGATCGAGCCGAGCTCCTGCGCGGATCGGATCGCCGCGAGGTTGCCGGTGAAGAAGGGATCCGCGGTGTCGACGGGCCGATCCGTCTCGCGCGACTTGAGGAACTTCTTGATCGCGATCAACGCCTTGCGCGTGGTCGTGATCTTCTCGAGGGTCCCCTCGATCAGCAACGGCTTGTTCGTGGTGCTGTGACGCAAGGTCACAACGGTCCATGGGCCGGCGACGACAGCGTCGTCAGTCACGGTGAGATCCTTGCAGGTCGCGGAAGCCTCACCGTATCCCGATCACCTGCAACGGAGCACAAGCCACGGGTAGGGGTTCTCGGCGACGCCGTCGACGATCATCTCGAAGTGCACGTGCGGTGATGTCGCAGCGGCGTTCCCGGTTGTTCCGACGTATCCCAGGACGGTGCCGGCGAGCACCCCGCCGCGGACGTCGCTGTATCCGTCGAGGTGCGTGCCGTACCAGGTGACCCCGTCGATGCCCTCGAAGCGGATCTGGTAGCCGCCGACCGGTCCCTGCTCCTGGTGGGCGACGCCGTCGGTCGGGGCCCGGAAGGCTGCGCCGCGCGTCGCGAAGAGATCGATGCCGGCGTGGACGCTGCCGGAGGGCTTCACGTAGCCGAAGTCGTTGACGAAGGAGACGCCGTCGACGGGGCATGAGGTGCCGTCGAGCGACGGCGCACGACCCGGGATGACCAGCGCCTGACCGACCACGATGTGGTTGGCGTTGCGCAGGTCGTTCTCGCTGACGATCGCGCGGACGCTCACGCCGTACTTGCTCGCGATGACTCCGAGGACATCACCGCGCTCGACGACGTGGACACCCGCGACGTTGGTCTCGGGGGCCGGCGTCACCGGAGCCGCCGGCACAGGAGCGTCCGCCCCCGGGATGGTCAGGCGGTCGCCGATCCGGATCAGGTTGGCGTTCGTGATGCCGTTGGCGCCCTGGAGGCTTGACTGCGTCACGTCGTAGCGAGCGGCGATCCCGGACAACGTCTGTCCGCGGGTCACCGTATGCGTCTGTCCCGCAGCCACGATGGTTGGTGCCGGGGGAGCGGTGACGGCCTCCGCCTTGCTGAGGCGGAGGACCTGGCCGATGCGGATGTGGTCCGCGTTGCGGAGGTCGTTGAGCTTCACGAGCGCGCTGACGGTCGTGTCGTTGCGCAGCGCGATGTGGCTGAGGGTCTCGCCAGGAAGCACCGTGTGCTGATCAGCGTTCTGGGACACCCGCGTGACCGGTCCGAGCGCGGCGACGGCAGGCTGCGCCGCGAGCAGCGCAGCGACCGCAGACGACAGGGCCAAGCGTCGCAGGAGGAACCCGCGTGCAGGCCGTGCGGACGCAGAAAGGTGGGCAGCGATGAACACTCGGGCGACTTCCGCTCGTGGAACAACGATCCTGTCAGACGCGACGACCTGACGGCCATGGCCGTTCGGACACTGAATCGCCCTCCGCGGGTGGGTCTACAGCCCACGTCGGTCGGTGCCGACAACCAAAGGGTGCGCCGTCGCGAGACCGCGGCGGCCTGCACAACCGCATGCTGACGGATCGGCACGAGCGTGCACCGCAACGACCACGTCCGAACGACCACGCCCCTCGCGGGGCGTGGCGGCGGCATGTCTGGTCGCGTGCACGCTGACGACGGGATGACGCTGACCGAGATGCTCGTGGCGATGCTGATCATCGGGGTCGCCATGACCGCTCTGGCCGGGTCACTGACGAGCTCCTTGCGCAGCCTCAGCAACGCCGAGCGCGAGACGGTCGCGACAGCGACGGTCATGCAGCTGCTCGAGCAGCGTCAGTCGACGTCGTGGGACGAGGCCGGGGTCTACGAAGCAGACCAGACCGGTACGGGCGGCACGGACCCTGCGCGCTGGGCGGCTCGCCTCGACGGCAGTGGGAAGTACGACGGCATGGACATCGTCACGATCCTCGACCCACCCACGCCGGCGGATCGCGATCCGCTCGTCCGGGAGCCATGGTTCACCGAGACCCGTCAGGGCGCCGAGTTCACCGTCGACGTCTACCCGGTGTGGGTCGACCTCTCCGGTGACGGGGTTTCCGACGCGAAGCGCTTCATCGCCGTGGCTGCCTGGACGAACCGGTTCGGCGGGTCGCGCGAGCTCGTGACGGTCTCGGACCGCTCGCCGACGCAGTCCGAAGCCGTCTCCACGGGATCGGGAAGCCGCATCCTGCAGACCAGCATCGTGCCAGCGGTCGTGTACCTCGACGAGGACGGCTACGTCACGGAGGACGTGACGATCTCCGTGCTCTTCAACACCGGCATCACGCTGCCGAAGGTCGAGTTCGAGGACATCGCCTACAGCTACGCGCACCAGGACCACTTCCACGTCTTCGGTGACGACACCACGCTCAACATGACGGTGTCGGCGCCAGCGACCGGCGGCGGATACACGCGCGCCACGGTCGTGCTGCCCGCAGACACCTACCGCTTCATCAACGGGACCATCGAGTTCGAGATCACCGCGACCGACGGAGTCGGGGACCCCGTCGTCGGGTCGACGTCGTTCGTGACCGCAGGTGGCCCTTGGGACGAGTACGGCAACACCGACGGCGTCGAGCCGACACCCGACCCCGGCGGCTACGCAGGTCCGGTCTCGCTGTCGACAACCCCGTCGGTCACCTCGATCTGCGTGTCCAACTCGCAGTGGCGCCTCACGTCGGACGTCACGGTCACGGTGAGCGTGAGCAACCTGGACGACAGCAACGGCACCGTGAACCTGTCCTACCCCTATTGGTCCCAGAAGAGGAACAACGACCCCGGCGCGCCCGACCAGGTTGGCACGGTCTCCGGGAACCAGACCTCCGCGAGCAGCCCGAACTCGACGTGGTCGATGGTCATGTCGTCGGGTAGTACCCACAAGTTCGCCCCGGGGGAGAGCATCGACTTCACGATCGTCGCGACCCGCGAGGACGGGTCGTCTGACTCGACCACGACCATCAGCCAGACGATCTCGACATGCTGAGGCCGAGGCGCGTGCGTACGCGCGAGCACCGAGCCGAGCACGGCTTCACCATGATCGAGCTCCTCATCGTCATGACGATGATGGGCGTCGTGAGCGCGATGATGGTGAACGCCTACGTCGCAGCAGCGCGTGCGACCACGACGGGAGCCGCTCGCGCAGAGGGGCTCGAGGACATCCGCCCCGCGATCCAGCGGATGACCCGCGAGCTCAGAGCTGCCGACCCGATCGTGCTGTCGTCGACCAACGACTTCGACACGGAGCTCGGCGCGATCATCAGCCGTGGCGGGAACACGTTTCGTCACAACTACGAGGTTCGCGACGATTCCGGTGACGGGGACTTCGAGCTCTGGGAGGGCGTCGTGCAGCTGAACCCGGACGGTTCAGAGACCTTCGTGCGTGACTTCGAGCTCGTCCTGCTCGTCGACAACGGGACGCTGAACCCGGTCTTCCGCTACTTCGACGACTACGGCGCCGAGATCACCTGCGACGACCTCGATCTGTCGGTCTCGGCCGACGCCACGCAGTGTGCGTCCCGCCTGGTCACCGCGTCGCAGATCGGGCTGTCCGTCACCCGCTACATCGTTGGCAGCAGCACGCCGCTGACCATCGAGACCGCGGTGAACATCCGCAACATGAGGTACTCGTCATGACGCAGACACGACGCGACGACGAGGGCTCGATCCTGATCGCGATGCTCGCGGTCCTGATGGTGACCGGCCTCGTGATGGTGCTCTACTCAACGACCATCTCCTCGATCCGCCAGACCGCGTCGGATCGGGAGTTCCAGACCTCGATCCTGGCGGCGGACGCTGGGGTCCAGCAGGCACTTGCCGAGATCTCCTTCGAGGTCGGTTCCACCGAGTCGACGCTCTCCGGCTCGGGGACCATCGGCGGAGTCGACTACACATGGACAGCCGACCGCGTCGGCAATCGCTGGGACGTCACGTCGAACGGGGGGACCGGTTCCCGAGCCCGCCTCATCGAGTCCGAGATCACCAAGTCGTCACGGTTCCTCATCGGGGCGTTCGCGGATGTCGCCTTCGTCATGAGGGGCAGCAACGTCGCGGACTCCTACTCTGCGGCGTCGGGCCTCACCAACACCGGATACGGCTCGATCGGCTCGAACGGCACCGTCGACATCGTCGGCGGCGCCTTCGCTGACCTGATCTACCTGTACGGCGACGCCGCGTGCTTCAAGGCCGGCTGCACCAACTCCGGGACGAGCGTCGTCGGCGAGGACACACCCTTCGACATCGATGCCTACACCCAGGACATCGAGGACGAGATCGCAGCCGAGTGCGGCACGTCCTTCACAGGCTGGACCGCTTCGACGGGAACGTCGCTCTCCGGTGGCAACATCTACTGCTTCAACTCGATGAACTTCGACACCGACGTGACGCTCTCGGGCGCCAGCGCTTCGACTCCGGTGATCATCTACGTCACCGGTGACATCGACAGCTCGAACGGGGTGGCGATCAACTGCGCGAGCTGCACCTCGTCGAGCACGCCGGCTGCGTCCGCCTTGCAGATCTACTCGTCGGGTTCGAGCATCACCCTCGGCAACCACCTCGAGATCGCTGCAGCGATCGCAGCGCCGCGCGCGGCGTGTCAAGGGTCGCCCTCGAACGCGCAGGCGCAGATCTTCGGCGCGATGGTCTGCCGAGACCTCTCGAACCAGGGGGGGTGGAACTTCCACTTCGACACGTCGCTGCTGGACCTCAGCAACGGTCAGTGGGACGTCACCGGCTGGCGCGAGGAGCAGTCCTGAGTCAGCCAGCGCACCGAACAATCCGCCGATAACGTCCGGCGGCATGAGCCATCTGCCTGCCGACATCACCGCGTTCATGGACGCGTTCGTCGCGGCTTGGGCGAACGCCGACGTCGACGGGGTCGTGTCGTCATTCAACGACGATGCCGTCTACCACAACGTCCCGATGGCTCCGTGCGTCGGCATCGAGGAGATCCGCGCGTTCGTCGGCGGGTTCCTCGGAGCCGGCACGGGCATCGAGTTCGAGATCGTCGCGCAGGTCATCGGCGACGACATCGTGATGAACGAGCGCATCGACACGCTGCAGCTGGGCGGCACGCCCGTTGCGCTGCCGGTCATGGGGACCTTCGTGTTCCGCGACGGCCGCATCCAGCGCTGGTCGGACTACTTCGACATGGCGACCTTCACCGGCGGCTGATCGATGGTGTCAGTTCCATCGATGGTGTCCAGGTGACGACATGCCGCCACATGGACACCATGGATGACTTTGGCACCATGGATTCAGCACAACTTTACGTAATGTTGATTATCGGCGCGCAGTGGCGGGCCCCCGACCGGCCTTGCATCTGCGAAATGACAGCGCGGTCGAGGACGCTGGTGGATACCTGTGCGAGTTCCACAACTCTCCGCCGGCGTAGGAACTCGGTGATGGCACTCAATTGTGGTTCGAAGGCGGCGAGGTGACCGGACGACGCGCCGTCCATCTGCTCCCAGCCTTCGTCAACGCCGAGCACCTTCAACGACCAACTTTGCCAAGGGTTGTGGAGATGCGGCTTAGAACTCCAGTTCTTTCAACCGAGCCATGAGTCTGCTCTCGCGCTCTTGTGCCTGGTCCTCTTGCCACATCCCGAGCGACAGGGAGTCGACCACCAGCCCGTCCCGGAGGTAGATGACCCGGTCACCACGAGCCGCAACGGCGGAGTCATGCGTCACCATCACGATGGTCGTCCCGCCAGCGTGCACGTCGGTCAGCGCGTCCATCACGTCGTTCGACATGCTGCTGTTGAGCGCCCCAGTGGGCTCGTCGGCGAACAATACCGACGGCTCTGAGGCAAGCGCACGACAAATGGATGCCCGCTGAAGTTGGCCTCCCGAAATCTCCGTGATGCCGTGCCTCTTGACGTGATCGATTCCGAACCGCTCCATAAGGGCGTCGACGCGCTCGATGGCAGCGTCCTTCTGCCGGGGGGCGGCCTTCATTGCGGGCAGAAGAATGTTGTCCCGTGTGTTCAGATTCCCGAGGAAGTACCCCTGCTGGAAGATGAAGCCCATCTGCGTCAGCCTGATCTGGCTCATCTCGGTGTCGCTGAGCGACGTCAGGTCCCGTCCCTCGAGGGAGACGCTCCCACCGGTAGGACGGTCCATCCCACTGATGCAGTAGAGCAGCGTCGACTTCCCCGAGCCGGATGCGCCCATGATGACCAGAAATTCGCCGGATTCAACCGTGAGGTCAATCCCGTTGAGAACTTGGGTCGGTGGATCTGTTGAGTAGAAGGTCTTCGTCAGGCCCCGGCACTCGAGCGTTGCGTGAGCAGGCTTCAACATGCTTGTTCTCCTGTCACCCTCTGAGCCAAGTGCTCTTGTCTGCGACGCGCAGGCGTCGTGTGATTATCATTGCGCCCGCGTATCCGGCTGCGATCAGGACCGCCGGATAGACCACGTACACGAGCCACGGGTTCGGGATGAAGTGCAGGCTGGAGATCCCGAGCCCGGCCAACGCGATAGCGCCTCCGACGAGCGACTCGCCGATCGTGGCCGCGCCAATGACACCTGCGACCGTTCCGACCGTGACCGTGAGCAAAACCTTGAACGTGACCTGAGAGGCAATCTCTCGTGAGGAGAAACCGACGGCGGTCAGGACCCCCATCCTGGTTCGTTCCCGCGTGAGGCGGAGCCCCAGGAACAGGCTCGTGATGAGCAGGGCGACCCCGACCCCAAAGGCACCCGCCAAGACTGCGGCGCTGCGGAATGCACTCGTGACGTAGGACAGAGTCTGCTCCACGTACGCCTGCATCGGAATGACCGTCGCCGTGGGGTATTGGCCGCTGTACTCGTTCGCAAGCTCTGCCGGAATGACATCGTCGACAACATTGGCGTAGATCACGTATCCGACGGCACCGGCGGTCACCTCGCCCTGCAGTTTCGCGGTGTAGCCGCCACTCGTGACGTCCTGGTAGACCCCGCTCACCACGAGGCACTCGATCGCGTCCATCCCACGGCGGCGGATGGACATCTCGTCGCCCGGTGACAGCCGATACTGCTCGGCGTTCATGACCGAGAGCGCGATCTCACCGTCACCCGGCGTCCCGCCCTGCAGGAAGTCGACGCTGCCGGCGGAATAGTCGCCCACCTCGACGCGCAAGGTTTCCCAACCCTCCTCGCCGGGAGTCTCGTATTGGACGTTCGCAAAGTCTCTGACGTCGATGACGCGGTCATCGTTCTCCAACACCGTGAGCACCTGCTGATGGACCGCATCCACGTCGTCCGAGTAGTGCAGGTCGGCCCGCAGGTCGCTCTCTGGGGCACCCATGTAGGTCACGAAACGAGGGCTACTGAACGTGGTGAGCAGGTTCGTGGGAATGATCATGAGGAATGCTGACAACGCGAAGACCACGGGGACCAGGATCCATTGGCCACCGTCTGCCCTGAGGTCGAGTAGCGCCAGCCGCCGATTCATGCTCCTGCCGGGGGCGTTGTCCAGATCGGTGCGTCGTGCCCGTCGAGCACGACGTTTGGCCCGTCGTGCAGTCTGCTTTTCGTCCAGGATGCTGCCGTGGACCAGTGCGCCGACAACCTCGACCCGACGCACGCCGCGGAGCACCCCGCGACACATGGCCATCACGAGGAGGTAGACGAGGAGCAGCGCCACCCCAGGCACGAGGAAGGTCGTGAGCCCCACCGTGGCCGCTGCATAGTTCACCTGGACGCTGCGTGTCAGGAAGCGGGTGGCGGTGACGGCCAGGGCACCGCCTACGACGCAGGCCAGCAAGGTCATGACGCTGTACTTGGCTGAATACAGCCGCGTGATTGTTCTGTTGGGAAGTCCGATGGCCTTCATGACGCCGATCTCGCGGACCTCGTCCTCCAACGTGCCTTGAATCACGAAACGCAGGTTGAGCATCGCAATGACCATGAGCAACCCACTCACGAAGACGAGGGCCACCGCGGCCAGGCCGTCGCTGAAGGCATTGATCAGTCGGATCATCCCATAGGTGACCGCCTGGCCATTGCTTGGCAGCGAGTCGTCCGACTCGTAGGCCTTCTGGAACTGCGATGTCAGCGCGGTGCTCGTCAGTCGATACTCCACGATGATCTCGGGATCGCCACCTCCGGCGCTCGCCAGCGCCTCGAAGTCGTCCTCGCCGACAAGGAATCGAGTAGCAGACGACAGGGACGATGCCATCTGGGCGTCGCGGACGAACCCCCGGATCGTCACGTCGCGGCTCCCTGTGTCCGTCCGGATGGTGACCTCGTCGCCGACTTGGAGGTCGAAGTCCTGCTGGTAGGCCACCGGGACGTAGACCTCCCCGACGGTGGCTCGGGGAATCGTGCCGGCACCGTCGATGAGAAAGTCGAAGTCCTCGTTCTGGGTCACGAAGAGGTTGTCGATCAAGCTGGCAGAGAGGTCGCCGGACGCGCCGGTCGTTGGCCGTTGCCAGGAGATTGCTGCGCCGTCGAATCCGAGCATGTCCTCAATCAGCCAGGACTCGATCTCGGGGCGATCGGCAGCGAAATCCGCCAAGGCATCGGCGTCGTAGCCCCCGCGGTGCATCTGCAAGAAGTGCGGCGGTTTGGCCACCTCGAACAGCGCGTCAACGGAGCCCACCAAGCGCTCCATCACCATCGCTCCGGTTGCCATCAGGAACGCGCTGAGGATGAGGACGATGAGGAGCGCCACGCTCACGCTCTTGTTCTTGCGAAGATCGTTGTACCCATAGCGAAGAAACAGAGAACGCTTCACATCAGTCTCCGGCGGATGGGCGATGTTGCGTGGTCGGACATGGCGTCATCAGGTCAGTGCATGCTGCGAGAGTTCGGCCACAACGGCGACGTCCAGCGCGTCCACCTCATGGAAGTTGGCTGAGGATCTGACGGTAGTCGCCGTGAACGTGGCACTCATGAATGCGTCTTCCGTAGATGGAGTGATGGCCTGAGCCTTGCTTGTGATGATCGTTCCGAACTTGAGCTGTCTACGCCAGTGCCGTTCGGTACCGATTGTTCGGCCGAGTGGCGAGGTGCCAAGGGAGCCGGAGACTCACTCGGTCGGATCGCGAACCGCTGAGGATGGCGGCGCTCGCTCGGACAGGCCGAGGTGAAGTCGCCACTGCGTTCGACCGCCAGCGCACGCTCGGTGGTCCAGACGGGGCAGTCCGCCCGGGAAGGAGAACATCTCTAAGGCCCGAATTCAGAGAGGTCGGCCTTGAGGCCGCCTGAAAATCAGGAGCCGATGGCGACCGGTGTCTCGTTACTCCGAGCGCCGGGTGGCAAGGAGCCTGCGAAATTCTCCAGCGGTCTTGAGCGGAATCGCATCGCTCGAGGGCCATGTTCCCGCGGCAGGACGGTGTCACTTCACAGCAGTCACCGACTGGCGTGGTGTGACGCAACCCACGACTCCAGCCCGGGCAACGCGAAGGTGACGCGACCTCGAGCGGTCGAGCGCAGAAGGCCACGATCGATCAGGCGCGCGCGTGCGTACGACCAGTCCGACGCCGCGCCGCCCAGCGACGCGGCGATGACGCTGGACCGGCGCTCGGCCTCGGGCACCGCGGTCAGCGCGATGAGATAGCGCCATTCGCTGTCCGGGAGCTCGTCGGTGCGCGACTCGTAGAGTCGATGGAGCTGCGCGGTGGCGTTGCCGGCGCCGATCGTCGCGTCGTCCTCGGAGAGCTCGGCGGCGTCCGGATCCCGCCGCGAGGCGGCCATCCAGCTCTCGTAGCCGAGCAGCTGGACCGAGTAGGGATAGCCGCCGGACCCTGCGGCAGCCGCCGTCAGCGCCGGTGGGCTCCAGCGTGCGCCCATCTGCTCGACGGGCACCGCGAGCGCCTCGCTGGCTGCCGCGGTCGTGAGCGGGCCGAGCGCATGCTCGCGGACGCGCTCGGCGTAGGTGGAGGAAGCGTCGCGCATGTGGCGTCGTGCATCCGGGAGGCCCGCGACGACGGTCAGCATCGGGAGGTACTGGTCGTGGTCGTCCAAGGCTCGTGCGACCGCCTGGAGTGCCTGGAACAGCGGTCCGATCTGGGCGGCCGGCATCGCCTGGATCTCGTCGACGATCAGCAGGACCGCCGTGCCGTGCTCCGCCGCCGCTCGTGCCGTGGCGACGAACACCTCGCCGAGGTCCGTCGCGAGATCGCCCGTGCGACCGGACCGGGGGTCGTCGGGTGGTGCGACCTCGAGCTCGACCCCTGCGTGCTTCACCGCGAAGCCTCCGAGGACCGCTGCGGCCCGCTTGGCCCACTCCCCGACCCGAGCGTCCAGGTCGCCGCTGAGCAGGACCCGACGGAGATCGCGCAGCAGCGGGACGCTGAGGTCCGACGACTCCCCCGCCTCGACCTGGACGACCCAGAAACCGTCGGTCGTCGCGGTCGCCGCGAGCTCGGCCAGCACCGCGGTCTTGCCCATGCCACGGTCACCCGTGATGAGGCGTGGCTGCTCGTAGAAGCCGCGGCGGACACGACGCAGCGCTGCCTCGAGATCGCCGAACTCCGCCTCGCGCCCAGAGAGCGCAGGCGGGATGACGCCGAACCCTGGAACGAACGGGTTGTCATCCGCGGTCACCATGACGACGCCTCCTGCAGCAATTGCTCATGTTAGCAACCGCTGCAAGGTGAGGCGCTCTGACAGACGCGAGCGTGTGAGTGCGCCGCCGGAGCGACACCGATCACACGCTCGGTCAGGTCAGGCGTCGGCCTTGCGCTTGGCCAGGCCGTTGAGGACCTTCTCGGTCATCTGCTCGACCGTGGAGTCCGTCGCGATCGCCGCCTCGGCTGCGAGGAACTGGATCGACTTGTCCCACAGGCGCTTCTCGGCGGGCGACAAGCTGCGGTCGTCGGCCTTGGTGGCCATGTCGCGCAGGTTCAGGACGTGACCGTCGAGGTCCCCTGAACCGGAGCGCTCGAGCATCGCCTTGTACTTGGCCGACCACTGCTTCTTGGACAGGGGCGTGGGGCCGTCGGACAGCGTCTTGAGCAGTGACTCGACCGTCTTGCGGTCCGTCACCGGTCGTGCGCCAGCCGCGTCGAGCCCCGTCACCGGAACGACGAGGGACAGCTCCCCCGAGCCTCCACCGACTGGTGCGAGGACGACGTACTCGATTGTCGTTCCCTTGATGTCCCGCGTCTCCCGCGAGGTTGCTTCGACTGGGCCGTGGTGTGGCCACACAAGAACGTCTCCGACATCAACCACCAAGAGCCTCCTCAGGCATCGCCGACTTCCCATCGTACGTGGTCTTGAGGACATCGTGGAACCCACGAGGCCAAGATGTACACATGTGCGCGCCACGCTCAGTGGCGGCCACGTCGTCGGAGGGCGCGTGTGGCGAATCCCGGCGGGTTGTGCGCGCCGGCTTCAAGCAATCAGTCAAAACGCTTATTCTGGTCGTTTTGGACTGACCATTGGCGACCAACCGGGAAATTCCGGTACTTCGGACTAGTCATGTGTGACCGTTTCATCCTCCGTTCGGGCCTGTTCGTCCGATGTGCGGCGCCAGTGCTGCCTGGAGTCCTTCGACGTCCTCGACGGTCACCGTCATCCCCGGGTGACGCATGATGTTCTTGGTCACGAGCGCACCGACCGGCTCGTGGAAGCAGATGCAGAGGCCCGCCTCGGTGTTCGACCCGAAGGTCACGCCCCAGTCGGCGAACGATGCCCGCGGACCGATCGCCTTGAACCAGGCGTAGTCGCGCGTGATCTGCGTGTCCTTGCAGTTGCTGAGCGGCGTCTTCAGCCGGAACCGTCCGAACCGTGCGTCGAGGTGGGTGTCGGTGACGACGACGCGCGAGTTGCGCGGTGTCGCGCCGGCGACGGCGAGCAGGGGCAGTCGCCACTTCTCGTCGAATCGGAACGGAAAGGTCTGCGTCATGGAGCTCTCGGTGGGTCGGCGCGTTGGCAGTGTGCCCGGTGGACGGGCATCGGAGAGCCTGCGCCCTAGTCTCGCCGCCCCCTGCGCATGGCTCGATCAGTGACCGATCACTCCCCCTCCGATGTCGACGTCATCGTCGTCGGTGCGGGAGCTGCTGGTCTGTTCGCGGCGCTCGCGGCCCGAGGCGCGCTTCACCCTGATGGGAGCATCGGTGCGGTGCCGGACGACGCCCCGAGCGTGCTCCTCGTCGACGGGGCCGAGAGCCCCGGGAAGAAGATCCTCATCAGCGGCGGGGGCCGCTGCAACGTCACGAACGCGCGGGTCACCGCGGACGACTTCCTGACCGCGACGCCGAAGCTCGTCAGGAACACGCTGCGGTCGTTCGGCACAGAGCAGACCTTGCGCGCGTTCCGGGACCTCGGTGTCGACCTCGTCGAGGAACCGCTGGGCAAGATGTTCCCGTCCACGGACCGCGCTCGCGACGTCCTCGAGGCGCTCCACGGTGGTCTGGCCGCAGCGGGGGTGCAGACCCGCTTCGGCACACCGGTCCGCGAGATCGTCGCCGTCGGCGACGGCTGGTCCGTCGACGGCGTCCTCGCGCGCCGGGTGATCGTCGCGACCGGCGGGTTGTCGGTCCCGGCCACGGGCTCGACCGGCTTCGGGCTCGGCCTCGCTCGTGACCTCGGTCACGAGCTCGTCCCCCCGGTACCGGCGCTGGCGGCGCTGGTCGGTGACGTGGGTGGCGACGTGCTGGCGGGCTTGACGGTGCCGGCGATCGTGACGGTGGCGGAGCGTGACGGCCGCGTCCACGCGCGTGCGGCCGGCAGCATGCTGTTCACCCACGTCGGGGTCACCGGGCCCGTGGCGCTCGACGTCTCACACGCGGTGGAGCGCCTGGCCGACGACGGCATCGAGGCCGTCGTCACGGCGGATCTCTGGACGCTGGCGGACCCGGCGGGCCCGTTCGCCACGTACCTGGACGCGCCGAAGCTGCCCGGCTGCTCGCTGCGGCCGACGCCGGCACCGGTCGAGCCGGGGTCCTTCGAC
>RCMY010000599.1_pt1 | contig 34089 bp, 28 predicted proteins | sample 2041341 | NCBI WGS metagenome assembly RCMY01 (sample SAMN09708234, study PRJNA481090) | Marine sediment metagenome, whole genome shotgun sequencing project. | reverse complement strand
TTAAGAACATTCTTTCGAGCTTCGAAGTTCTGAGCTTCGACCTGGCCCTGCGCTCGCTCGACCGACTTGGAGACCATCTTGGCTTCGATAGGGACGTCCTCGGGCAGCTTGAGCCGATCCATGATGTTGGTGACCCGTTCACCGGCGAACCGACGCATCAGGTCGTCCTCGAGCGACAGATAGAAGCGGGACTCGCCCGGGTCACCCTGACGGCCAGATCGACCCCGCAACTGGTTGTCGATGCGGCGAGAGTCGTGACGTTCGGTGCCGATCACATAGAGCCCGCCTGCGGCGAGGACCTCCTCTTTGGCAGCAACAGTCTCGTGGGTGTACTTCTCCAGCGCCGTCGCATAGGCATCGTCGAAGCCTTCATCGCCGGGACTCAGGCCGGTCTTGCGGACGGCGCCGAGTGCCAACCCGTCGGGGTTACCACCCAACATGATGTCGACGCCTCGACCGGCCATGTTCGTCGCAACAGTCACCGCACCGGGACGACCTGCCTGGGCGATGATGTCGGCTTCGCGATGATGCTGCTTGGCGTTGAGAACCTCATGTTCGACTCCCCGCCGACTCAGATAGTTGGCGAGACGCTCGGACTTTTCAATGCTGACGGTACCGACCAGTACCGGCTGGCGACGGGTGTTGCGCTCGACGATATCGTCGATGAGTGCGTTGAACTTGGCGTCCTCTGTTTTGTAAACCAGGTCTTCCTTGTCGTCACGAGCGATGGGTTGGTTGGTCGGAATGACGACCACATCAACGTCGTAGATCTCTTTGAGTTCGGCCTCTTCTGTCTTCGCCGTACCGGTCATGCCGGACAGCTTGTCGTACATGCGGAAATAATTCTGCAGCGTGATCGTGGCGAGGGTCTGGTTTTCCTGCTTTATCTCGACGCCTTCTTGGGCTTCGATCGCCTGATGCAAACCTTCTGAGTAGCGACGACCATCAAGCACCCGGCCGGTGAACTCGTCAACAATCTTCACTTCGTCGTCGACTACCAAGTACTCGACATCGCGGTGATACAACGTTTTCGCTTTAAGCGCCACGTCGAGGTGGTGGACGAAGTCGACCGCCGCGTGGTCATACATGTTCTCGATGCCGAGCATTGACTCGACCCGGGAGACCCCAGCCTCGGTGGTAATGACCTGCCGTTTGCCTTCATCGACTTCATAATGTTCTTCGTTGCGCAGTTGCGAGACGATTTTGGCGAAGTCCCGATACCACTTGGCGCTGTCCCCAACCACACCCGAGATGATGAGCGGAGTTCTCGCCTCATCGACGAGGATTGAGTCGACCTCATCGACAATCGCATAGAAATAGCCGCGATGGACCATTCCGTCTGTGCGCATCGCCATGTTGTCGCGCAGGTAGTCGAACCCGAACTCGTTGTTTGTACCGTGCGTGATATTGGCGCTGTAAGCGATGCGACGCTCAGCAGGAGTCATGTCGGACTGGATGAGACCGACATCGAGTCCCATGAAGCGATGAACCTGGCCCATCCACTGGGCATCACGAGCGGCTAGGTATTCGTTGACGGTGATGAGATGAACGTTGCCACCAGTCAGCGCGTTGAGGTAGGCGGGCATCGTCGCTACGAGGGTTTTACCCTCACCAGTCCGCATCTCGACCATCATTCCCTGATGCAGGGCCGCTCCACCGAGGATCTGCACATCGAACGGCCGCATGCCGAGAACCCGCCTGGCCGCCTCGCGCATTGCCGCAAACGCCTCGGGAGCGATGTCGTCAAGGGAAGCGCCTCGATCGAGGCGCTCTTTGAACTCAGCGGTCTTGGCTTGGAGCTGTGCGTCGGTAAGTGCCTCGACGGACGGTTCTAGTTGGCCGACTTCTTGTGCGAAAACTTCAAGCTCTTTTAGGGCGCGACCTTCGCCGGCGCGCAGGAACTTTGAGAGAATTGTCATACCTATATCCTAGGAGGGGACGCGAGTTCAGCTGTCGTTCTTACTCGCCATCGAGTTCAAGCAGCTCGATAAGCGACGCAGGGTCCACCCCGGCTCGATCCGACGTCAACTGGTCAACGATGATCCGATCCTTCAAAGTCGCTGGTTCTGGCTGCGAGAGGGCGAGGCCATCGGGCGCCTTCACGAGCACGACATCGGCCAGTTCACTCGGATCCTGGTGGTTGCCGGTCACCATCACGACGCCGCCCGTATCGAGCTCCAATAACGAACCGATCGGGTACACGCCGACCATTTTGATAAAGGTCTGAACGAGGTCGGGGTCGTACAACGACCCGGCGCCTTGCAACAGAACTCGGAGCGCCCGGTTCGGAGTCTCGGCCCGCCGGTAGCTGCGGCGGGTGGTCAGAGCGTCATATGTATCGGCGGTGGAAACAAGCCGGCTAAAGAAGTGGGCGGGACGCGAGTACGTCATCGTCGGATAGCCCTGGCGATCGAACCGGGCATGGTGCTCAAATGCGACGACCGCGGCGATTTCCTGGCCAGGGGCAGCCGCCGCCAAAATGGCCGCTGCTCCTTCCTGGGGATGCAGCTTGATCTCAGCCCATTGCTCGGTGTCGAGGCGGCCCGGCCATTGCAGGGTCCTGATCGGTACTCTCACCTTGCCGATATCGTGCAGCAACGCACCAACAGCGAGGAGCTTGATCTCCTCCTCAGGTAGGCCAACCATCCTTGCCAGAGCAATAGCGAGGATACAAACATTGACCGAGTGAAAGAACGTGTATTCGTCGTGGCTCTTCATCGTCGACAACAACACTGAAGCGGCCGGTTGCGACAGCGTCTGCTCAACTAGCTGTTCAACCACCCATGTCGCCCCGGTCAGGTCGAAGGACTCGTCCGAGTCGAGCGCCAGCGACACTCCCCGCAAGACGTCGAGCGATCGAGCATACGATCGGCGCAGCCCGGTAAAGCCGGTGTCAGTTTCCAGTTCGGATCGCGAATACGGTCGTTCGTTGAGACGGATCGTGCCTTCGGCCGGTACGTCGCCTGAGGTAGCTGCCAGGAATGCAGCCAAATCGTGCATGTCGCCCCGCGAAACCCGTGACGTCAGCGTCACCGAATCGACGCCGCGCGCCTGCATATCACGCAACAGGCGATTGAACTCAAGGGAAGCGTGCGGGAGGATCGTTCGTTCCAGGTAGAGGGAGTCGCCAATGATGGTGATTGCCTGCTCTGAGGCGTCGACGAGTAGCCCATTGGCGGCATCAGTAGCCTTATTGACTACCTCTACGAGGGCCGGATGCTCGTCGGGGTAGAGCGCCATCTGCCGACTCGCCGATCGCAGGTGATTAAAAAAATCGCGCATTTGCTGGTCGCTCATGATGCGTGCCTTCGTCGGAGAGCTGTTTTGGCGGAGTCGCGCAGACTACGGGCTTGGGCTCCGATTACGAAGCGCTTCCTGGCCAGACTCTCCAAGGCTTCCATCGCTGACGCCCCTTTAGCGCCGCCGAGCGCCAGAACAATCCGCAATTTGTCACTGTGCCGGGTTCGCCGATCTTCGAGCCCAGCCACCAGCGCCAGGGCGGACTCAGCCGAGTCGGCCGCCCCCATCATTCCGATGGCGGCGTGGCGAACCTTCTCATCCTCGTCTCCCATTGCCTTGGTCAAGCGAGCCGGCGCTCCCCGGTCGCTGGTGCCTAATACCCGGAGCGCCTCTAACCGGACCCGGCTGTCCTGATGATCGGTGGCGTTCAACACGGCTTCGGAAGCGGTCGCCGTCGACGTTTCGCGTAGGACCGTCAACAGGTTTCGAACCACATACCAGCGATCGTCACTAAGGCGGTTCACGATCGGAGCGGGATCGTCGGCAGCAATCGTGCTCAAAAGACCAATAAGGAGCCGCCGCCGATTTCGCCCCTCCTCCTCGGCCAGCAGGTCGATCAAAGCGTTCACCGCTTTGGGGCCGAGCGCCTGAAGGAGCCGCAACGCTGACTCCTCGGGCGACCCCTTTTCCGGTTCGCGCTCGCCCTTCTCGGCCGCCGCAGCCACGATGTGGTTGAGGATCTCCGGATTGGCGATCTGCGCCAGCGAGTAGTCCACATCAGATTCGTGATGAGCCGGATAGGTGGGTTTGGCAGTCACCGAACGAAGCCACAATTCGGCTCTGCGGAAATCCGAAGATCGGACCGAAGCCGAAACCTTGCCAACCCAAACCCGCATAAGACGGCGGAACCGATCTTCCCGGTCCTCGACAGCCAGCAAACCGCGGAAGACTTCCAACGAGTCATAAAAGTACCGGCGCGGATCAGGAAACTTCTCTTTGACGATGGCGAGGAACTCGGCACTATCTTCGGCCGCTTTTGTGAGTTCGCCGAGCCGCTCTTGCACCTTGGCAGCCGCTACTTCGCGAACGGAATGGAGGGCCTCCGGGTTCTTGAGAATACCCAACAGTTCATCGGGCCGCCCGTCCGCCTGGTCGGTCGCCACTCTGGCGTAATCCAGCAGCAACGCCAGGCCTTGCGAGTCGAGACGCGGGGCAAGTTTGGCTAGTTCATGACCGGCGAACTGATCGAGGAACGCTCGGTCAAACTGTTCATCGGAGTCCAGAAACCGCCGGAAAACACCTAGCTGAGCAGGTTCATTGAGATAGAAAAAGGCTTCAACGAAGGCCTGAACAACGCCCTCCCGACCAAAGACGTCTGCCTCAGTCAAGTGATCGAGCGTCTCGTGATATCGGTCATAAAAGAGATCAACGACCGCGTCAGATTCTCCGCCGGCTTCTTCGATAAGCGCCTCAGCGAAAGCGGCTGCGTCGATGCCAGCGTCCAACACGTGTTGCACTTTCGAATCGCGGTCAGGTGCGTCCTCGGTGCCGACGACTCGCAGCATGGAGCGCTGAGCGACCGAGAAACTGACCACCCCATCGCGGCGCAACTCGGCTTCGATACCGCCCGATGCTCCCGATGACGAGTCGTCCTTGGCGAGCCCTGTGAAGAGCCGCTCTACGTCGCGCGGGCTCGGCGCGGCTACGACGGCCAGCCCTTCGACACGGTGCAGGTAGCAGCGTTTGGCGAACCGTTCGGCCCCTTCTCGATCGGTAACAACGGGCTCGCCCGAAAACGAAAAACCGGAACTATCAAGATCGAGGTGAACACCGTCGCCAAACGCCTCTTGCAGCAACTCGACCGCACGCCGGAAAGCGGGCTGCGACTCCGGATCGGGGTACAAGCTGAATACGGTCCAGGCGGTACCCAAGGCCTCAACTATTGCTTCTGGGCGGGCGGAGGCGACCATCATTCCATCGAGATGAGTTCTTCGCGCAGCGCGTACATCACTGCCTCGCCCCGCGAATGAAGGCCAAGTTTGTCGAGTATGTTGCGGACGTGATTCTTGACGGTGTTCTCGGAAATGTACAGGTGTTCACCGATCTCGCGGCTGGTGAGGCCGCGAGCGATAAATTGCAGCACCTCAACTTCGCGCCCTGTCAAAGACGGCTTGCGGGCACTGACGAGGTCTTTGTGGCGCAGAAGTTGGGCCACCGTCCCGAATAGCTTTCCGAGCATCGCCGGCGACACCACTGCGCCGCCGTGCACGACTGCTTCGATGCCAGCGACCAATTCGGGCAGCGGAGTCGTCTTCACGATGTATCCCATCGCCCCCGACCGCACCGCGGCGAGAAGATCCTCGCCTGATTCGGAAGACGTGAGCAAGACCACCTTGGTCTTGGGGGCAGCAGCGATGATCTTATCCACTACCTCGAGCCCGGAAATCCCCGGCATCAACACGTCGAGGACCACGATGTCGGGTTGGAGCTGCTCGGCTTTGGCGACGGCTGCCATGGCATCCTGGGCCTCTCCGACCACATCAAAACCGGCGCCGCCGAGGGCAGAGATGAGTCCGGCCTGAAACAGCACGGCATCGTCGACGACCAGGACTGTCGTCATCGTGGTTCTATCAGCCCATACGCTCCGTCACGACGGCGATAGAGAACGCTGTCCAAGTCGGTGTCCGCATTGTGGAAGTAAAAGAATTCGTGACCAAGCATGTCGAGTTGAAGGATCGCCTCTTCGGCAGTCATCGGCTTAAGCAGAAATTGCTTGACCCGCACGATCTCAGGCTCGCTCTCTTCCCCCGGTGCAACGACCTCCGACTTGTCTGCCCGTGGCTGGCGCGAACGCTGCACCATCCGGTCGCGCAGACGCCGGAGCTGTTTCTCAAATCGATCGACAGCGAAGTCGAGCGCCGCCATCGGCGTCGACGAGGCCGACTCCACCCGGACCAGATGACCACCCGCCCTGCAGGTGATTTCTACACGATATTTCTCAGGAGCCAGTCGGGGGTTCTGTTCCTCCGATAACTCAACATCAGCATCCCCAGCGCCTTCAAAAAAGCGGGCCGCATGAGCAACTTTCGATTCGGCCGCCTCACGAAAATCGTCGTCGATCGCAACATGGCGGCTGTGGAGCTGAACCTTCAAGAGAACCCCGTTCATCGTCGTGCTCGCAGACTAGTCACTTCGGATGCCGATGTGGCGACGACGGATCGCACATCCCCGGAGAATTTTTCCCGTATTTTTTGTGCGGCCGAACGCATCGTCGCACCGGTCGTGAGCACGTCATCAACCAGCAACCAGCTAGCCGCGTCGGGCATAGTCTTGTGTGGCCGAATCACGAATCTGGGCGCCCGCCGCTCGGCCTTTGGCGCTCCGGCGCTGACCGGCGACCACCAACCCGGATCGAGCACTCGGACCACCGGAACGCCGAGCTCGAAACCGATGGCCCTGGCAAGCTCCTTGCTCTGGTCAATGCCATAGCGCCAGCGACGGGTCGCCACGCGGGGAACGTACGTAACGACATCAACCGGGAAGTTAATCATCTGGACCAGCCGTAACTCGAAAATGGTCACGGCCGATCGGATCCCCTCGTACTTGAGTCGATGCACAAGAACTCTCGCTGGACCGCGATGTTCGTAGGCGGCCAAAACCGAATCACCGTCGATCGTGCGCGGTGCAGCGTCCTCAAGCCGGGAGGTGCAGTACCCACATAGGGTCGACCCCGACCACTCCCGGCATACCAAACAAACCATCCCAGCAACGTAACTGCCGCCTAGGACAATTCTGGGTTTAGAGCTGGTGGTGTGTCACTAGGAGGTATCCGCCCTAGTCGCGTCGGCCACGATCATGTTGGGAATACCGTCCGTCACGCGATACCTCAGCCCACAGCTGGCACACTGCAGGATCGATTCGTCGACGTGCTCGACCAGATCCCCGTGACAGTCCGCGCAGACCAGAATCGCCGCAAGCCGATCATCTATCAGACCCATAGTTCAGTCCCCAATCGCGTTTTTGATTTGTGCAACAAGCTCGGCCACACGGGCGTCGCTCCCGGCCTCGGCGTTGATACGCAGCACCGGCTCGGTGTTCGATTCCCGAACGTTAAACCACTCTTTTTCCCATGTCATCGTGAGACCATCCAGGTCATCTTCAACCCCTCCCATGAACGTCTGCCGGACCCGTTCGATAGCTCCCGGTTTGTCATCAACGGTGAGATTGATCTCCCCAGACTGCCGATAAGGCTCAACGGCCAACCGCAACTCCGACAGTGGTCGCCCATCCTCGGACATGACCTGGAGCAGAACCAACATCGCCAGCATTCCCGAATCGGCACGGTAATTGTCGACAAAGTAGTAGTGACCGCTGTGCTCGCCTCCGAATATAGCCCCGGTGTCGGCCATCACTTGTTTGATGTAGCTGTGCCCGACCTTGGTTCTGATCGGGATCCCGCCCGCGCCAGATATGGCCTCGGGGACAGCCCGTGAAGTGATGAGATTGTGGACGATCGACGCTCCCGGGTGACGAGCCAGAAACCATTGAGCGATGAGCGCAGTGGTGGTGGACCCCGAGAGCGGGATACCGAGCTCGTCGACGAAAAAGGCACGGTCCGCATCACCGTCGAATGCCACACCGAGATCCGGGTGGTCGGCTTTCACAAGAGACACGAGGTCCTCCATGTTCTCCGGTTCCAGCGGGTTGGCCGGGTGGTTCGGGAACGTTCCGTCAGGCTCTAGGTACAGGCCGATCAACGTTGCGTTGGTGGCCGCAAAGACATCTTCGATGACGACGCCTGCCATGCCGTTTCCGCCATCAACCGCCACCCGCAAATCGGAGATCGCCGTGGGGTCGACAATCGAGAACAGGTGGCGCAAGTACCCATCAACGAGCGACGTTTGACGGCGCTGTCCGAGCGTCGGAGCCACCGGCAGGTCACTTTCGGCGAATTGGCGTATCTCCAGGAGTCCCGACTCGACGCCGATCGGCACGGCCCGAGGGCCGCACAGCTTGATTCCGTTGTACTCCGTCGGATTGTGCGACGCGGTAATCATCACACCGGGTTGGTCACCAACACCGGAAGCGAAGTAGATCATGTCGGTCGCCACCTCTCCGACATCGTTCACGTCGAGTCCAGCCGACTGGATTCCCGTCATTAACGCGTCGGAAAGGTCAGGAGATGAGGTTCGGCAATCGCGGCCAACCACCACCTCAGTGACGGCGGGGAACCGGCTCCCGATGAATTCGGCAAACCCGCGTCCTATGCGCCGGGCAGCTTCAATATCGAGTTCACCCGTATCGGTTCGACCTCGAATGTCATAGGCTTTGAATATCGCATCGAACTGCATCTAGCGCTCCCCCAGGGGCCTGTATTGTAGGCCGGACCTCAAGGGCCGGTCTCGCTCTAGACTCCTGCCATGCCGTTAATCTCCATTGTTGTTCCGGTACACAACGAGGCTGCGTACATCGCAGACTTTCTACCGGCCATGATCCGTGAGGTCGTCGATGCTACGGGCACCGCCCAGGAGCTTGTCATCGTCGAGAATGGATCAACTGACGCCACCGCCGAGTTGGCCGAGAAATGGTGCGAGGAACTGAGAACGGCCGGCTGGAAGGCTGATGTGCTTTCGCTACCCGATCCCGACTACGGAGCGGCCATGCGAGCAGGATTCCAACATGCTTGTGGCGACTGGGTCGTCAACTTCGACATCGACTATTTCTCCGGTCCGTTTGTCAAAGGCCTACTGACCACGACCGCCGACATCGTCATCGCCTCCAAACGCGCTCCTGATAGTGAAGACCATCGGAGCCTGCTCCGCCGGGCCGGGACGTTCGGTTTCAATCTCCTACTCAGAGTCGTGGTCGGATCGAAGGTTTCCGACACACACGGGATCAAGGCCTTCCGCCGCAACGTGATCGACTCGATGCTTGACACGGTTCGCTCAAGCAACGATCTATTCGACACAGAACTCGTCATCCGGTCCGAACGAGCCGGGTTCGCCATCGCCGAAGTGCCCATCATTGTTGAGGAACGGCGGGCCGCTGGCACGCCTTTCCTGAAACGGATCCCTCGCACGCTGCGGGGACTCGTTCAGCTGCGGGCTTCGTTCGAGAGAGAACGCCGGAACACAAGGTCCCGATAGCCAGCAAACTTGGGAAAAAGAACGATGACGGTCGCGGCGACCTTGGCGCCGTTGAATGCCACGAGGTTGTCCCCGAACCAAAGCTCGGCCAGAGCAACCGCCCCCGAGGTCACGGCCAAGGCGATTCCGTTGACCAGGAAAAACGCCCCCGTCTCGCGCATCGATTTCTTGCCACCGGAAATAGAAAACGTGAATCTCCGGTTCATGAGATACGAGGCGCCCGTGGCGATCGTGAATGCCAGAATCACCGACGGCTGTGATCCAAATCCAAACGTCACCTTGAAAAGATTGGCCAAAACGAAGTCAAGTACGGTGTTCAGGCCGCCTATGACAGCTAGCCGCATGAACTGGTTGGCGGTCGTCCGGTTGAAGAAGCTCATCAGATAGTTCTTCATGCCTGCTTCTTGCGTCTGGCTACCAAAAAACCGGCGACCAACAGCACCACACCAGCCACAGTTAGGCCGATACCCACTTTCTCAAAGATGGTTCTGCGAAAGTCCATCTCGACGTGCCCTTCGGTCGGAACAACCACCATGAGCGACGGACTCGCCCGCCACGGCCCATCCGCCCCCGTGGCGACCCAGTTCGGGAAGTACGAGACCTTCACCAGATGGGGAACGCCGATGGCGGTCGTATCAAACTCAAAATGACCGTTGTCGCTGACGATGTTCGAAACGACTCCCGGCGCGTTTAGTGCCACTGAAGCCGCTTCGAGCTCGTCAAGGTCGGTGATCCGGGGCCAGGCAGCCGGCCCATCGGCCACGATCCAGTTGTCGAGCAGGTCGAGGTCGTCGTACCACTCAAGAGCTACGTCGTTGAAGTTGGTTGTCGCTTCGTCGCCGATGCTCAACCCGCCGTCAATCTCGAAAACGGCCGGCTGGTTGGCGGCTACATCGACGAGCTGGGTGGCGGGCAGGGCGTACACCCGGTGTGGGTCGATGCGAGCAATTTCGCGTAGCTCGTCGGGAAACTTGAGCGCCTCTTCGGCGGCTTCTGGCGTAAACGTCACGTAGTAGTTAACCCCGTATAGAGCCAGGTGCCGGATGCCTCGGTCAAAACTGAAATTGTGATACGTCAGCCCCGGGATCGGGTTCGAGGGGCGGAAACTCATTTCGCCGGCATTGACAAAATGGAACGGCGTCGTGATCGACGACTCGAAAAACAGACCCTCCATAGAGGCCTGCTGGGTCCAATAGGGGAACAGCATCAACGCCATCGGGGTCCCGTATTCTCGGTCCATGTCGTTGTTGGCTTCCCATTGGATTCGGCCGGCGGGGAGAACGTCGACAGCCTCCATCAGCCGGCTGTACTGCTCATAGCCGGCCTTGGCCTCGTAGCCACTGAAGTTCCAAGCGGCCCAACCCGAAACGAAACTCAGCCCTGCCAGCGACTGGGTGAGGACAAACGCACTTCCGATGAGAACCATCGTCGGCCCTGTCGCGACTTTGGCTCCCGCCATTTCAATGCCACCCCAGATGACGATCGCTAGGAGCGCCACACCTCCGGCCCACCACTGCACCTCAACCGATCCCTTGAGAAAACCCGCACCAAGAGCGACAAGGCCAACCGCCAGCAGCGGTGCCTTCACCCAACCGGCCGAAATACGGGCGGGCAGTCGCCGGGCCAACGCCTTTGTCACGACGCCGACCGTCACCCCGGTCAGCATCGAGACACCAAAGAACCAGAAAGGCAACAGCCGGCCATTCCACAGTTTCCACGTCCCTGAGAACCATCCGAGCTGAGTGGCGATCGTCGGCACCCAGAAGTACAGGACCGGAACGAAGGTGAGCACGATCATCGGCGCCCAGTTTTTGATCCGCCGGATGAGCCAGGCCGCCCCGAACAGGGCCGGCGGCAGAAGCAGCCAGATTTCAGACGGAAAAATCTCACCCCACGACTTGAGAGGGACCCAGCTCATGTCGGAGGTCTGGTCAAGGCGGGCGAGCAACGGCAGAGCCCAAAAGGCCGCCACGGCAAACCCCCACAGCCCGACCGCAGAGGTCCGCAGGAACCCTCGCTTCCAAAACAGAATCGGCAAACTGGCCAGAACGAACATCCCGGTCGTGATGACGTGCGACAGGGCTGTCATGGCGAGCAGCAGAACCGCTACCGGAATGTATCGCGGCGAGTCGCGGACCGATTTGATCAAGGCCGCCAGATAGAACAGCCCGAGCGCGAATGACCACGAATAGGCGAACTCCCCCGCCATCGTTGAGGGCGCATTGGCCCCAAAGATCGTAAACGACTCGACGAACACGAACGTGCCTCCGGCCGCGCCTGCGATCGCGCCTACCCATCGGTCAAGCCCGAGCGCTCGGCCGAACATGTAGGAAGCGGCTGGCGTAGCCACCAACCCGGCGACGGTAACCATCTTGAAGGCAACGCCGTACGGGATAAGCAGGTCAAGGAAAACGATGACCAGTGACGGGAGCGGGAAGTAGAAGTAGAAGGCGGGAAAGCCGGCAAACCAGGCGTCGCTCCACCCGAGGATCTGGAAGTTGGGGAGCAGATCGTCGCGCAGGATCGCAGGTCCGAGGACATGTGCCCCCATGTCGCCGCCGGTCGGAGTGTTGGCGGCCAGGATCAGCCACGGTTGCACGGCGAAGAAAATCGCCGCCGTTACGGCGGCGATTACAAGTCTCGGCACCCAGGGAGACACCGCTTCGTCAGCGGTTCCCGATGCCCTCCCGCTAGGCGCGGGCTTTCCTGGCGAGTTCCAAAACGTCGGCAAGTGCGATCTCTCGTCCCTGATGGTCCCACCAGCGTTCGTCACACTTATGGCATGAGAAAAAGTCGATCTCGGTACCATCGGGCAACTTCTGGTGTATTTCAATCACGTCATTGACGCGGCATGTAGGGCACATCATGTGCGAAAACCTCCGGTTAGCATTACCGCCCGGACGCAGTGTATGCAGTCTGGGACCGTTACGCCAAGCACCTGACTAGTCCTCGGCAAGCAGTTTCCCAATATATTTGCTCCTGCGCCGGCCATCTTCGCGCCAGTAGGCGTACCAGTAGGGGCCGTGCGGACACGTCGTACAGGTGGGGCGGCCACACTTTACGCTTTGCTGGCGGAGGCTGACCTTCGGGGCGCCGGCCGTCTGCGTGATTGCACCGATCCGCTCGAGGTGGGCTTGGGTGAGAATATGGAGTCGACGCAACTCATGTTCGTCGAGGTCTCGGATGTCGTCGAGAAGATCCCGATCAAGACCCACTGCGCTTACGCCACCTCAGCGGGGGCGAACAAGCGGACCGTATTGCGCCGGTCGGTGAGCGTCCACCCCATCGGCGGTGTGAGCCGATCGGCGTGCGTTGCACAGACCGGATACCCGGCACCGGGGACGACCGACGTCGTGAGGTCATCGAGCCACACGGCCTTCTCTCCGTAGTTATAGGACATAATCGACCCAGCTGGGGCTCCACAACGCGCGCAATGTTCAAGCATGAGTATGGAGCATATGCGCAACAGTCCGGATCAACAAGCATTTCGGGAAATTCTTCTTACGCGCCGGAATGGCGCGTAAGTCGATTTTGTCATTCTTGAGAAAGTTGTAATTTCGCCCGCGCAATTTGACGGGACGAAGGAACACCGGTGATATCAGCCATAATTTTCCCTCCCCGCCCCGCCACTATCAGCCGCGGAACCTCGGCAATCTCCAGCAGATCGAACACGTCACCCGCCGATGCCCACTCAAAAATACGGACGGGCAGCTCGCCTGCTTCGATGGCGGCCGCGGCCGGAATGCACGAGGTACATGTGGCGTCGCCGAAGTACAGAGCTGCCGGGAACGGGCCAAGGTCGTTTGGCAGGTGCCGGAGCGATGCCCGACTGTCTCGCCAGCGAACCAGCCATACGAGTACCGCGACAACCGCAACCGCGACCAGCATCACTACCAACCTCGCTAGCGGATCACCGATCGACAATCGGGATCCCCAGTGCATAGGCAACACCGTTCTCACTGCTGGCGTACCACCCCGCCACGATCGGGCCAGTCGCGGCGACCTGTACGCCACCATCCGACCGCGCCATAGGTAGGGTGGCGACCCCACCGCCTCGCACAAGAACCTTGTCCTGACCGAGCCGACTGATCACGGTGACGGTGACGTCTTCTACCCGCGGGTTGAGGAACGTCAAGGTAGTTCCGGGGAGGGCGCCTGCCCCTGGCAGCAACCACTCGGAGGCGGCCACGGTAGATCCGGCCACCGAAGCCCCACCTAACTCTCCCCTCCCGATCAAGAATGCCGCCACCGGTGCATCGGCTTGGACGACATACCCATCGGCAGCGTCAACGGAAATGATTGCTACCTGTCGAAGGTCAATACTGCCTCGGTCGAGCTCGTCACCTGCTCCAGTCCCGGTCGCTCTCGACACCTGGTAGCCGACTGGAGTGGCAGAAGGGTTGACCAATAGCAACGTGTTGTCGATGCCGGCAACGCCGCCAAAAGGAAAGTACCACTCTGAGGCGAGAGCTACCCCGGAAAGCGCTTTCGTCCCACCATCGGACGCCTGCTCGATGAAGCCGGGAATGATCCGTCCATCCGTCTGTTCGATTTCAACTGACAACCATTCGCGAAACCCCAAGGTGTCGCTGAGCGAGATCGTGCGGCTTGACTGGGCTGGCACCGAAACAGCTTCGAGACTCTGGTCCGGCTCGCTTCCATTCTCCGAAAGCGCCCGGATGGTCAGCTTGGCGTCCTCAGGGAACGGATTAAAGAGGCGCAAATCAAGCGTGTCACCTTCCAACGTTGATCCGCCACCCAACACCCAGACATCAGGCACACTGGATGGACATCGAGCGGCCACCATGCCCAGCGGCCCGTCCCCAACCGCCATTGCGCCGGCCGGCCCGGCCGCGAACTCGACGATGGCGCCCTCGACACCGACAGGCAGGACGTCCTTGACCGGGATCGAACCGAACGGTGCGACCGCCCGCTGTTCGCTTGCGGTGACCTGCCCGGCCGACACGACCGACACCGTCGCCTGGGTATCACGACTAGCCGCAAATCCGATTGACATATCAAGCGCCGAATCGCTTCTCACCCAGCCGCAGTAGGCCACGCTGGTCGCCGACGCCACGGGTTCAACGACGGTCAAGGGCAAGGTTGGAATGGTCGGGAGTGGACGGGCAGGGAGCAGGGCAACAAACAGGCCAGCCGCCACCATTGCGAGGAGCAACACCGTACGTTTCATCGCCGTTCCCTCAAACCGACCGCAGCCAATAGTGCCGACCCGAGCAGCGAAATCCCGGCGGCCCAGCCCAAAATCCTCATCGCCCGATCAGGTTGGACGGACACTCGGCCGGTCGATCCATCAAGAACCATCGGAACGTCTGTCTGACCGAACGCGGTCGGGTTAGCGGCCACCAAAACCTCAGCAGCGGCAGGCCCGGAGAATCCGCTGCGCTCCCGAGACCACGGGAGTCCGTCGGCGGTCTTTGCAACAAAGGCAGGCTGGACATTCTCGAAAATCCTGAACGAGCCGTCACCAACGTCGAGTTGTTTGAGGTCGAGCTTGCCTTCAAGTGCCGGGTCAAGCAGGCTGGGATCTGTCACCACTACCCAGCGGATCCCGAGCACTCCAAGTGCCAATCCGGGTCGGAGCACGTCAGGACTGAGAGCGTTGACAATCGCCGTCTCCAGCGCCCGGTCGGCTTCGCGATACGTCGGAAGCCAGCCATCAGCGAGTTCGAAGTCGCCACCAACAACCTTATAGGGAACTTCGGTCACCTCGCGTGTTTGTCCGGGAAGCCCCGACCCGATCAGCAACACGCGCCCGATTGGTTGGTCACCGGAACGGGCTTCGGTGAGATCGACGAGGTCGGAGAACTGATCGGCCGGCAAACCCCACCGGCCGGTACCGACTGCCAATCCGACCGCCACCAACGCAGCCACAACGGCCACCTGGCTCAGCATGACAACAAATCGGGATATTCCAGACGAACTCTTAAGACCTCCAGCAACACCACCAACGAGCAAACCAACTCCGAGGCATAACAGCACAAGCGCGGCTGCAGAAGGTTCGAGGCCCGGTGCGACCAGGGCGCCCACCGCGCCAGTTATCGCCACAAGCGCCCCCACTCCGGCCACATTGAGATACGGCTCGGAACCAGATAGAACGGCCAGGAAAGCACCCAAAGCCAAGCCTCCTGCCAGCCAGACAGGAGGTGCGAAAGGAAGGGGCTGGCCGCCCATAAGAACTTCGGACATCGACGAATACCACAACCACGGCCCCAGGCCAGCTAGTCCGGAGACCGCCGCGACAAGCGCTCGCACAAGAATCGGCAGGCGGGACCCCGTGCCAAACGCCACCCAGAAGAGGCCAACGACCAGCGCACTGCCTAGCGCCAGCGGAACAAACATCCCGACGACCAGGCTGGCGAACATCAGGCCACCGAATCTCGCCGAGCGGCCCCGCCAGCCTGCCGGCCAAGGGACCATGGCACTCGTGATCATCCACGGTGCCGCCGCCAGGGCAGGATACGTCGGCCAATAGCCGGCGGTTCCGCTCCCCCACACAGCCAGGCTCGCGACGGCCGCCAGCGACCCAACAACTGCTGGCACTCCATCGATTCCGAACGTCCTGAGAAGTCGGCGTAGGCCGAGCAGACCGAACACAAGCGAGGCGACAATGATGAACACCAACGCCGCGTTCGGAAGGACCAACTGCATGGCGGCCACGGCGGCCGCAGCCGGATGACCCGGCCCGGCGGTCCCGAATCCGACCGAGTTCCAACCACCCGCATACGCCCCCAAAGCTGCCAGCGGGTCGGCAGGCAACCTCAACATGTAACCCGCCTTCGGCACCCCCGACAGCAACAGCGACCGGGTTCCTGCGACGATCGTCGCGAGCGCAAGAATCTGATAGGCGAAGCCAGGGCGCTGCCAAAACATTCGCTCTTCGTCGAGTCGGGACACGACCCCGAGCGTTGCCGATCGTTCTCGCAGCCAATCGGTGAGATCTAAACCCAACCCGCTCAAAATGAGCGAGCCAGCACGCTGATACCGAAAAACCTCACCGTCATCGACCTGGGCGATCTTGCGAGCCTGGCGCCGGGCGCCGACTGTTCCGCCGAGATGCTTCACATTCCAACCGATCGCTTTGGCGACGTCCAGCGCAGGCCGGAAATCCAACATGAAGAAGCGGACCAGAGCATCGAGCGCCGCGATGAGGATCCCGGTCGGCAGTACCCAGGCGGTTGTCCAACCGGAGTAGAGCTTGGCGGCGGCCCGCCACCGGGCGGCCGGCTCTCGCCAGGTCGGAACAGTGCCTTGACATGTGCCGGAGTGGAGGACCTCTGAGGATGGAACCACGGCAACGCGACCGCCGGCCGACCGGGCCCGCCCGGCGAAGTCAATCGCTTGGGTAAGCGGCGGGAGGAGCTGATCGGGACCACCGAGACCCTTAAGGAGGTCGCGACGGATGAGTACCGATTCGCCCGGGACAAATGCCACGTCCCGCACTACGTCATATTGCTCCTGATCGAGTTCCCCGGTCGCCAAGCCGGGGTCGGGCACGAGAAATACGTCAGTTGCCCCCCCAACCGATTCAAGAATCGACGGGTTGTCCGCCCGCAAAACTTTGGATCCGACCAGCGAGGCATCGATCTGCTCAGCCGCCTGGACAAGCGCCCGCAGGGCATCGGGGCGCGGGCTGGCATCGTCGTGAATGAGCCAAACGTGGGTAACGGTCGGAGCCATCTGGGCAATCAGCTCACTGGTCGTTCTAACCCAGGCGGCACCGGCAGCGGTCGCCGCAGCCTGGGTGGGTGTACCACCACCGATCACAAATCGATCAGAGACCTCAATGACGGCCTTCGATGAAAGCGCCGCAGCGACCAGCGGGGCGTCCGAGGCGTATATGGCGACGGCAACCGTCGCGAGTGAAGTGAGATGTGCCGTTGCCATCGGATCCATTGTGTCGTTGTTCGCGCGCCTAGGCGATCTCGCCCAAGTCCCGGCTAGATTGCCGACCAATCGATCAAAGGTCGGCTTTATGAATGTGGTCATGTTATCGGGTGGAGTGGGCGGAGCGAGACTCGCGCGCGGTTTGTCCCGAGCCCCCGGCGTGGATCTCACGGTCATCGTGAACGTCGGTGACGACGACATCGACTACGGCCTGGCCGTATCCCCTGACATCGACACGGTCATGTACACCGTGGCCGGGGCTGAATCCGACGCCGGGTGGGGACTTGCGTACGATTCGTTCGCGGTGATGTCGCGACTTGAAGACTTCGGTGTCGACACCACGATGCGCATCGGCGATCGGGATCTGGCCGGCAAATTGTTTCGTACGATGGAACTACATCGTGGGGTCCCGCTCTCGGAGATCACCGGTCGGATGGCCGAGGTGATTGGACTCGAAAGCACGGTTTTGCCTGCAACGGACGACTTGCTTCGCACAGAAATTATGACTCAGGACGGCGAGTGGCTGTCGTTTCGGGACTACTTCGTGCACCGCGGGCATGCCGACGAGGTTCTCGATATCCGCTTCGCTGGCGCCGACGAGGCCGCACCGGCGCCAGGAGTGCTCGCCGCCATCTCCAACGCCGACGCGGTCATCATCGGCCCAAGCAATCCGCCCCTGTCGATTTGGCCGATTCTCGCCGTTCCCGGAATCACGGACGCCATCATCGAACGACCGCGCGTGCTTGGCGTCAGCCCGCTCATCGGAGGTAGAGCACTCAAAGGACCGGCCGATCGGGTTCTCATCTCACTCGGTTTACCACCAGGCAATGAGGGGGTGCTGGCCGCCTATGACGGAATCGTGAACGAACTCGTCATCGACCAGCAAGATGCCACGGACCGCGGCCAATTGACCGGCCTAGGTGCGAGAGTTCACGTACGCAACACAAGACTGGCCACCATGGAATCGTCGGTCAATTTCGCCGAATGGCTGATAGAGGTCCTGTGAATATCGAAGTTTTCGGGGTGGACGGCATCGGAGAAGTAGCCAAGGGCGACGACGTCGCCCAACTGATTCTGGCCGCCCTTCCCCAACCACTCACCGATTTCGACATCGTCGTCGTTACACACAAGATCGTCTCCAAGGCAGAAGGTGCGGTGCGCGCGGCGCCATCCGACCGCGACCGAAAAGACATCGTCGAGTCCGAATCTGCTTCCGTCATTCGGCGGAGAGGCGAACTGGTGATCTCCATTACCCACCACGGATTCATTTGCGCAAATGCCGGCGTCGACCGCTCGAACGTCGAGCCCGGCCAGGTGGTACTCCTTCCGCGAGATCCTGATGCCAGCGCCCACAGGATCCGGCTCCGCCTCGAACAGGCCACCGGAGCATCGCTCGGCGTGGTCATAACCGATACTTTTGGGAGGCCATGGCGGCGTGGCCTGACCGACGTCGCAATTGGCGTATCAGGCCTCCCATCGCTCGTTGACTATCGCGGTACAACCGACACGTTCGGTTCAACGCTCGAAGTGACCGAGGTGGCAGCCGTCGACGAGATCGCCGCGGCCGCCGATCTCGTCATGGGAAAGGCCACCGGTACTCCGGTGGCGGTAGTGCGCGGTTTACGATTGAGCGGCGACGGCCGAGCCGTCGACCTGGTCCGGCCGCCGGGAGAAGATCTGTTTCGTTAGAAGCGGTGTATCGACTATCGGTACGAGCGGACCGTCTCGGCCACGCCCTCGACAACGGCGGTCCACGGAGCCCAGTCAAGACCACGAACGGCCGCCGAAGCGTCGAGCGCCGATCGTTCGATATCGCCGGGTTTGGCAGCCTCAAAAATGGGCTTGGCTGGCCCACCCGTTTCCTTGGCAATGAGTGCATATAGGTCGGAGATCTTCGTTTCCGTGCCCGTCCCGACGTGATAGGTCCTTCCCACATTCTTCGTGCGAGCTGCTCGGAAGAACGCATCAGCGACGTCTGCCACATATACGAAATCGCGCGTCTGGCTTCCATCGCCAAATATGGTGGCGGCCCGTCCTGCCATGAGCGTTTCAACAAAGATCGCCACTACCCCGCCCTCGGCATGGGCTCGCTGACGCGGTCCATACACGTTGGCAGGAGCGATGACCACGTGGGCGAGGCCGTACGTCCTCTCGTACATCGCCAGATACTCGGCAGCGGCCAATTTGGCGACTCCATACGGGGAAATCGGACGAGCCTTCTGCGTTTCCTTGGTCGGTATCGCCGACCCAGGGCCAGCAAGGGCCCCTCCCGACGAAGCGAACACCATCCGCCCCACCCCGGCTTTTCGGCTCGCCTCAAGCACCGAAATCGTTCCCAGAACATTGACCTGTGCGTCGTACATCGGGTCGGCCATCGAAGTCGAAACGGAGGCTTGGGCAGCTAGATGGAATACCGTCTCTGGTCGGAACCGTTCAAACACCAGCGGCAAGTCCCGGTCGAGAATGTCGAGCGTGTGGACCTTCACCTTTCCGAATTCGCGTGCGGACTTCAGATTGTCCAGGTGACCCGATGAGAGATCGTCGATGACTAGAACGTCGTCGCCTTCGTTGACCAACCGGTCCACGAGGTGTGATCCAATGAAGCCCGCTCCGCCCGTCACTACCGATCTCATGATCGGCTCCAGGTTCGTTTGGGAACAAACCTCCATTTGACGAGAGCCCAGAGCGCCGGGAAACCATCTTTCCAAGAGATCTTCTTGCCCTCATCGACTTCCCGTCCGGCATACCGAATCGGTACCTCCCAGATGCGATGCCCCGAGCGCAGCAGCTTGGCGGTGATCTCGGGTTCAATATCGAAACGATTCGAAACCAGGGTGAGTCCCTGCGCCACCTGCGTGTCGATCATCTTGGAACACGTTTCCATGTCCGAGATCGTTGTGTTGTACAGAATGTTGGTGGTGAGGCTCAAGAAGCGATTCCCTACCCAATGCCAGAACATCATGTTGCGTCGCTCACCAGTAAAACGTGAGCCATACACCACCTTCGCAAGTCCCTCATTCATCGGCCGCAACATGGCTACCCAATCTCGGGGGTCGTATTCCAGGTCAGCGTCATATATGACCAGTACGTCTCCGGTAGCGGAGGCGATTCCCGCTCTCACTGCGGCACCCTTGCCCTGGTTTTGTGGCTGTTCGATCAGCCGCACGGTCGAATCAAGGAGCTGTTTGACGACCTCCTGAGTCCCATCGGTTGACCCGTCATCGACAACAATGACCTCTCGACCCACCGGGATCTCCTGTTCCCTGGCGCGCCGGATCGCCTCGGCAATCGTCCGACGTTCGTTGAACACGGGGATGATCACGGTGAGTTTTTTGTATGTCATAAGAGCTCTCTCATATACGCAATAGTGTTGGTTAGCCCCGTCGCCAGATTCGTCGTCGCCCGCCACCCTGTCGCCTGGCGGATAGCGGTGAGATCCGGTCGACGCACTTTCGGATCACCTTCGGGCAGGGCAAGAAATTGGCGGCCGCCCGCTCCGACCAGCTCATCAACCATATTGGCGAGATCGAGCATTGAGACTTCGGTGTCATTGCCGAGGTTGAGTGGTCCTGGCAGCTGTTTGTCGATGATCAGCATCAACCCCTCAACAACGTCGTCTATGTAGCAGAACGATCGCGTCTGGGACCCGTCACCGAATACCGGAAGGGGGCCGCCTGCGAGAGCCGCTCCGATGAACGCCGTCACGACCCGGCCGTCATCGGGGTGCATGCCGGGTCCGTATGTGTTGAAGAGCCTGACGACCGATGAGCTCTCGTGCCGGCCCGCTCGACGGTAAGCGTAGAGCAGGGCTTCGGCGTACCGTTTAGCTTCGTCGTAACAAGCACGCGGTCCTTGAACGTCGACTGATCCTGCATAGCTCTCGGGCTGGGGATGCACTTCGGGATCGCCATAAACCTCGGACGTCGACGTGAAGATCAGGTGGGCGTTCCAGTCGGCAGCTCGGTCGAGCATCTGGCGCATCCCCTCGGCTCCGGTCCGGAGGGTTCCGATCGGGTCGAGGAGATAGCGAGGCGGTGACGCAGGCGAGGCCAGGTGACAGATCAATTCGAAGGGACCGTCCAGGTCAGGAGGGTCCACGACCGAGCCGCGTATCACCCTGGCTGGAAGATCATTCGCAGCGGGAGACGGTGACGAAAAGTCATCAAGCACCGTTACCTTCCATCCATCGGCAACGAGACGCCGAACAAGATGACACCCAACAAACCCGGCTCCGCCCGTTACTAGTGCTCGCTTCATCGTTCCCGCCTTGGCCGAATCAGACGTCATCGACCAATTCCTGTGTAGGCCAGTCCGGCCGCGCGCACCGCAATCGGGTCAAGCAAGTTTCGAGCATCGACGATCGCCGAGCCACGCATGCGGGCCGCAACTGCTTGCAGGTCGCAGCGTTGGAACTGGGGCCACTCGGTAGCTATGAGGAGGACGTCGGCTCCGGCTACGGCGTCAAGGGCACTCTCGGCGATCGAGATCCCGGGAGCGGTGGCCTGTGGATCAAAGGCAATGACATCAGCGCCTGAGTCAACCAACCGGGTGACGATCGCGACGGCAGGACTCTCACGCACGTCATCGGTTCCGGCCTTGAAAGCTAGACCCCACACCGCGACTCGCGACCCGCTCAGATCACCCCCGACCGCGGCTTGCACCTTGGCAAAGGTCCGCGCCAGTTGCTCTTCGTTGGTGGCGATTACGCCTGCCATGAGCGAAAAGTCGTAGCCGGCGTCGGCCGCCAACTTGACGAGCGCCCGGGTGTCTTTGGGAAAGCACGAACCACCAAAACCGGGACCGGGACGCATGAAGGAAAAGCCGATACGGTGGTCGTACCCGATACCGAGGAGCACATCTCGCACGTCGGCGCCTACCGCCTCACAGACGTTGGCCATCGCATTGGCGTAGGTCACTCGGGCGGCCAGGTATCCGTTGGCAGCGTATTTGATCACCTCTGCCGACACGAGGTCGGTCACCAGGATCGGAGCGTCGATCGGCCGGTACAACTCGACCAGTTTATCGACGTTGCTTCGATCCTTCGTTCCGATCACGATGCGATCGGGCTTCATGAAGTCGGTGATTGCGCTTCCCTCGCGGAGAAACTCCGGGTTCGACGCCACCGGTCGGCCGGTCCGAACGCCCACCTCGATGTTTGTGCCAACCGGTACCGTTGACTTTGTCACGACGAGACAGCCCTCAGACAAAACGGGGGCCAGTTCGTCGGCTACCGAATAGATCGCCGAAACGTCTGCTTGACCCTCATCACCCTGCGGGGTGGGAAGCGCTAGAAAGACGACCTCGGCGCCGACAACGGCCTCAGTGTTTGACGAGGTGACGGTCAACGATCCGTTGGCCAAGGTGGCGCTGAGGAGTTCGGGAAGACCTGGCTCGAAGATGGGCGGACGTCCGGCAGTAATCTCGGCTACGCGGGCAACATCCCGCTCAGCCAGGGCGACCTGGTTGCCAAGATGCGCAAGACCGACCGCCTGAATCAGGCCGACGTATCCTGCACCTATTACGGCAACGCGCACTGCTACCCCCTAGAAGTCCGAACCAAGTTAGCCCGGTTGATTGATCGAGTCCGCACCGAGGATGATGAGGACGTCGGAGTTGCCGGGACTCCCGGCAACTACCTCGCCGAACCCGAGCTGCTCAAGGACACGCTCGCCAAACCCTGATCCGGCCGGACTGACGATCTGGGTGACCGGGACCGCGAACGAGTCGAAGTCTCCAACCGAAACGACGTCAAAGCCCATGTCGGCGAGGACCTCGGCCCAGAGCGTCGCCGAACCCGGTGTCCCGTTCCCATTGGCCACCTCCAGTGTCAGGATCCGTGGAAGAGTGGTCGTTGTCGGGTTCAAGGCTGCTGCTTGGGTGCTTACTGTGCCGAAGGAGGCGATCGCCTCGGTGGCGGCGGGTTCGTCACGGATCTCGTAATAGATCCCGTTGATCACTTCGGTGTGGGTCGGCAGGGTGGCCGCATCAAGATTGTCGGCACCAAAGCTTCGAAAAGCGAACGCCAGCGAAACCAGATCGAGATCGTTGAAGTTGGGGTCCACCAACATGAACTGGGCGAGTTCAGCGACCAGGGACTGAACCCCCACGACGTTTGACGGACGTCTGAGCTCACCGAGAATTGCCGCAAGCAGCTGTTGCTGACGCTTGGTCCGGCCGATGTCATTGGCGTCGGCACTTACCCATTGTCCATCCCGTTGCTCCTGATAGGAACGAGATCGTGCGTAGGCCAGAGCCATACGACCATCGAGCCGCTGCGTCCCGGCGTCTGCGGTCAGCCCGCTCTTCAAGTCGCGAGCCGCGTAGGGAAAGTCGATGGCCAGACCACCGAGTTGGTCGACCAACCCGGCGAACCCGACAAAGTCGATTTCCACATAGTGATGAATAGGAATTCCCAATTCCTTTTGTACCGTTGACACCATCAACGTTGCTCCGCCGAAGGCATAGGCGGCGTTGACTTTTTGAACGCCGTACCCCTCGATGTCAACCCGCAAATCCCGCGGCAGACTGAGCAGCTGCATCGTGCCGGTTTCCGGGTAGGCCCTGACAAGCATGATCACATCAGCCCGCTGTCCCTGGAAAACCCCAAAATCACCCACCCAATCGTCTGGCAGGTTCTCTCGGGAGTCCGATCCCAGCATGAGGAACGTCACCGGATCAGCCGGGTCATCCGGTGCTTCGGTCAGGATATTGTCGAGCTCGGGGACCGTCTCGAAGTTCGCCAACTGATCCGATACCTGATTGAGCTGCCAGAGGGCATATCCGACCATCAGGTTGGCGAACACCAGTGCGGTGATCACGCTGCGCTTGATCCAGGTCCAGGTGTCTGTTTGCTTGACCATGAGACGTCAGGCTATCAACGGATACGCCATACAAAACCGCAACTCAGTAATCAGTGATTTCAGGTTTTGGAAGGGCAGACGAGAGGAAGCGCGGAATCCGAGCCGAAGCATCGGAAGCTGCCCCGGAATGAAACTGGTCGCTGTCGGGATCCATGAAGTCGTGGCGGGCTGATTCGTATACGATCCATTGTCCCGATGGGTTCAAGCCCGCCGCGACATCTACCCCTTCGGAAGGGATGTGCTCGTCGTCGGCGCCATAGAGGCCGAGCACAGGCACTGCAAGACGTTCCAACGCTGTTTTGACTGTCAGCATTCGCTGATCGTCACCCGCCAACGGCGCATGAATCACGACGAGCCCGGCTACCCGATCTCGCTCGGCGGCATACAGCAGGCCGAACCGACCGCCGGTGTCGACCCCGATGATTCCCACCGGTCCTCCCACGGAGAAGTCTTCCGCGCCACTAACCACGAAGTCGACAGCGCGATCAACGTCAGTGAGCGCTCTGCGGTCCTCGAGGGCGCTGTAAGCGGCCATGGCATCGTCGAGCGTCGCCCCAGCTGGCAACCGAGCCGGATACGGATCGAATGAAATGGCCACGAACCCGTGGCGGGCCAGTCGCCGGGCGAGTTCCTTCTCAAACGGACCAAGCCCGAAGATCCCCGGCAGAATTACGACCGCCGGATACCTTCCGATTTGATCAGGCCGCGCCAGGTACCCCGCCCGCGTGCCACTCCCGACCGGGATGGCGTAGGAATGGAACAGGATGTTGTAGGTACCCTCGTGTGGAAGAACCGCCACGTCGTCTCCTCGCTGTGCAGCAGGAAGCGTAGCCGCTACGCCACCGATGCCAGGTCCCTATCGGTCATTGCGAGCGAACCTGCCAGGCCTCCCCGATGACGAGCGTTCGACGCCCGCTTGGGGTTTCGACCACGAGCTCTCCGCCGGATCCGATGTCGACTGCCTGCCCGGCTCCCGAGGGATTCCATGTGACATCGCGACCCAATGTCACACACCGGGCCACGTAATCCTCGCGACCCCATCCATCGCTACCCCGACGTGTCCGTTCGAGCAATCGGTCGGCGAACTCCCTAGCCAGCTCAGACCCGGGTCCCGGATCCTCGTTGAACGCCGCCCCATACCCGTCAGGCGCATCGGGCCAAAACAGGTTGAGACCCAAGCCAATAGTCACCAGCGAGCCCGACGATTCAGCCAGAATTCCCCCGAGTTTGTCGCCATTCGCGAGGACCAGATCATTCGGCCATTTCAGCCGGGCGGGCACAACGTCCGTAGCTGCCAGACCGGCCACCAACGGCAGCGTCCCGAATGTCGCCGGGTCCCAGCCCGGGTTCCAACAGATAGAAACTGCCAGGCCGCGGGGCGCCGTCTCCCAGACCGAGCCACGGCGCCCGCGTCCTTGCGTTTGGGAACCGGCCCCGACGACTACGGTCCTCCCGGCGAACAATCGACGCGCTACGTCCTGGGTAGAGGTAGTTTCTTCTATCCATTCGAAAACGTATTGTGTATCCATCAGGGGACCTCGCGAGTCGAACTGACAGAACCCTAAACCGGGAGTTAGCGTTGGGCACCGAACAACACATCGAGCGCCTGCGGTTGTTGCGCGAGGAAGCTCAACACGCTGGTAGCCAACGGGCCGTCGATCGACAGCACGACCAGGGAAAGCTGACCGCCCGCGAACGACTCGGCTTACTCCTCGACAAGGACTCCTTCGAGGAAATCGACATGTTCGTGCGGCATCAAGCTTCCGGCTTCGGACTCGAGACGCAGCGCCCCCCGGGCGATGCGGTCATCACCGGTTGGGGAACGATCGATGGGCGGACGGTGTTCGTGTTCGCCGAAGACTTCACAGTATTTGGTGGCTCCCTCGGCCAAGCCGTATCCGACAAGATCTGCAAGGTTCTCGACATGGCCATGGAGGTGGGTGCTCCCGTCATCGGCCTCAAGGACTCGGGCGGGGCGCGCATCCAGGAGGGCGTCGATGCTCTCGACGGCTACGGTCGGATCTTCTATCGGAACGTTCGTGCGTCAGGGGTCATCCCCCAGATCTCGGTCATCATGGGTCCCTGTGCCGGCGGGGCGGTCTATTCGCCAGCTATAACTGATTTCATTTTCCAGGTGGAAGGCACATCGCATCTGTTTATCACCGGCCCCGAGGTGATCAAGACGGTCACCGGTGAGGATGTGTCTATGGAAGCGTTGGGCGGAGCGCATGCCCACGCTTCGATTTCGGGCGTCACGCACTTCGTGTGCGCTTCTGAAGAGGAAGCGCTGGCCGAAGTGCGATATCTGGTGAGCTTCCTGCCCCAAAACAACATGGAAGTCCCACCCTTTTTCGCGGCTACGGACGCTCCAGACCGGACCATTGACCTGCTCGATTCGCTCATACCTGATTCACCCAATCAGCCATATGACATGGTCGAACTGATCGAGGCCGTGGTTGATGACGGTGAGTTCTATCAAGTCCACGAAGCTTTTGCGACGAATATCGTGACAGGATTGGCACGGCTCGACGGCTACACGGTCGGCGTCGTTGGGAATCAGCCGAATTCGATGGCGGGGACACTCGACATCAGCGCTTCAGAGAAGAGTGCCCGATTTGTTCGGTTCTGCGATGCGTTCAATATTCCGCTCGTCACGTTCGTTGACGTGCCAGGGTTTATGCCCGGTGTCGAGCAGGAACATCGGGGGATTATCCGGCACGGCGCCAAACTGCTCTACGCGTATTGCGAAGCAACCGTTCCCCGGATCACCGTCATAACCCGCAAATCCTACGGCGGTGCCTATCTCGTTATGAACGCCAGAGGAATTGGCGCCGATATGGTCTACGCATGGCCTTCGGCACAGATTGCGGTCATGGGTGCCCCCGGTGCGGTTAACATCATCCATCGCAAGTCCCTAAGCGAGGCCGAAGACGTTGATGCGCGACGACAGGAACTCATCTCAGAATATGAGCATGCGTTCAACAATCCGTATCGAGCGGCCGAACTGGGTCTGGTTGACGACGTGATCGAACCTCGCGATACCCGAATCCGGCTGATTCGAGCCCTCGACATGTTGAGAAATAAGCGCCAAACTCTCCCGCCGAAAAAGCATGGGAATATTCCACTGTGATCGAATCGGTCCTTGTCGCCAACCGGGGTGAAATCGCCGTGCGAATCATTCGCAGCGCCCGTGACCTCGGGGTCAGGACGATTGCGGTTTACTCCGACCTTGATCGCGACGCCCCCCATGTGCAGCTCGCAGACGAGGCCTGGGCGATCGGAGCGGCCCCGGCCAGCGAATCGTATCTCAACGCCGCCCAAATTCTCCGGGTGGCCAAAGAGTCGAAGGCTGCGGCAATTCACCCCGGGTATGGATTTCTGGCCGAAAACGGGACATTCGCCCAGGCGGTCATTGACGCCGGACTCATCTGGGTTGGCCCTCCTCCGGCAGCTATCGACACCATGGGTGACAAGATCGCCTCACGCCGAGCCGTTGCAGCTGCCGGGGTGCGTTCGGTACCCGGCACGATCGAGCCCCTCACCTCAGTTGACGACGTCGCAACGGCCGCCGCCGAGTTCGGCTATCCGGTTGCGATCAAGGCGGCCCACGGTGGCGGCGGCAAGGGTCTCCGGGTAGTTCAGTCGGCCGATCAACTCGACGAAGCCTACGAGGGCGCCAAGCGAGAAGCCGACGCTTATTTCGGGAACCCGGCGGTCTATGTTGAGAAGTACCTGGCCCGCCCCCGACACATCGAAGCCCAGATCCTGACCGATGCCAAAGGTGTGACCCACTTTCTCGGTGAGCGGGACTGCTCAGTGCAGCGCCGCCATCAGAAGCTGATCGAAGAAACGCCGGCGGTAGGCATGACCGATGCACAACGCGCCGAGCTAGCCGAGGCGGCCAGGCTCGTTGCGGCGGCCTGCGACTACCGCAACGCCGGGACTATTGAATTCTTGATGGATGAAGACGGCTCGCTCTACTTTCTTGAGATGAATACGCGTCTCCAGGTCGAGCACACAGTCACCGAAGCCGTCACCGGCATCGACATGGTTCATGCTCAGCTTCGGATCGCTTCCGGAGAGGATCTTGATCTCGGCGAGATCACGCCGCGCGGCCATGCCATCGAGTTCCGCATCAATGCTGAAGATCCCTCCACTGGCTTCCTTCCCAGCCCCGGCCAGATCGTCGAGTACCGCGAACCAGCCGGTTTCGGCGTCAGGGTCGATGGCTGGGTTACCGCCGGTACGCGGGTAACCCAGTATTACGACAACCTGATCGCCAAGTTGATTGTGTGGGGTTCAACGCGCGACGAGGCCATCGCCAGAGCCCGGGGCGTCCTATCTGAATACGTGATCACTGGCGTGGCGACCACCATCCCCGCCCACCGCCAGATTCTCGACCACGAGACCTTCATCAGTGGACGCCAACACACCAAGTTCGTAGAACAAGAAATGGATTTTTCCGAGTCGCCTCAAGCCGTTTCTGGAACGTTGCCGACCGACGAAGCAACCACCCAAAGAAACATGACTGTCGAAGTTGGCGGTCGGAGGTTCGACGTTACTTTCTGGGCTCCCGAGGCAACAGTCACCAGCTCGGACCGTCGCCCTTCAGCTCGGCGGCGCCCACCGAAGCTCACCAGAGAGGGTGGCGGCGGGGCCGGGATCGATGCGGGTGTGATCGCCGCTCCAATGCAGGGCACCATCGTGAAGGTGAGCGTCGCGGCAGGGGATCGAGTCCAGGAGGGAGCCGCTATCTGTGTGCTCGAAGCCATGAAGATGGAGAACGAGGTCAAGTCGCCGATTTCGGGCGAAGTGGTGGAACTGCGTGCTCAGGCCGGCGATACAGTCACCCCTGGCCAGGTCATCGCCATCATCCGTTAGTTGTGAGCGAGTAATTACTCGGCAGCTTCGGTCAGGCTCTCCGATAGTGACGGATGGACCATGAGGGTCTCAACAAGAGTTTCAACATGCATTCGACCTTGGACAGCCAATGCCAGGATCCCGATCAGTTCTGAGGCCCGATGCCCGACGATGGTCCCTCCCAACACTTCGTGGGTAGCGGGATCCGAAAAAACCTTGACGAAGCCCCGCTCCTGCCCCTGAATAACCGAACGGCTGTTGGAAGCGAACGGTACTTTGGTGCTGCGGACCCGGCGCCCGGTAGCAGCAACGTCTGCTTCCTCCAGTCCTACTGAGGCGATTTCCGGTTCGGCGAATATTGCCTGAGCCACTTTCGAGTAGTCAAGTGGTTTTACTTGATAACCCATGGCATGCCTGGCGAGTTTGCGCCCCTGCATCGAGGCCACCGAGGACAGCGGCAGCTTCCCGGTGACGTCGCCGGCGGCGTAGATGTGTGGGACATTGGTCCTTTGGAACTCGTCGACCGGGATATATCCGTGGTCATCCACCACGCCTGCGGCTTCCAGATTCAGATCATCAGTGAGCGGGACCGAGCCGATCGCCAGCAACACATGAGAACCCGTGACTGACCGACCGTCGTCGGCGGCGACCACCACTCCCTGGTCGGTGAGGTCGGCGGAGATGGCCCGAGCGCCTTTGAGAAGCTTCACACCCCTCTCGAGGAAATCCTCCTCGAGAGCGGCTGCGACCTCGGCGTCGCGGTGGGGCAACACCTGCTGACGGCTAACGAGCAACGAAACCTGGGACCCCATCGAAGCAAAGATGCTGACGAACTCCACGCCGGTGACACCCGACCCGACGACGATCATATGCTCGGGTATTTCCCCGAGGTGGTAGGCCTCGCGGGTGGTGAGAATTCGGGTCCCGTCCACGGTAGCCCAGTCCGGAACCCGGGGGGCGGAGCCTGTCGAGATCAGCGCCAAGTCGAACTCTAGGTCGATATCGCCATCCTCAGTGGTCGCAACGGCCTGATGGGGACCGGTGAACCGACCCCGCCCTCGGATGAGTCGTACTCCCTGGTCTTCAAGCACCTCGGAAGTGTTTTCTGAGAGATCATTGGCAATCGTGTCGATCCGCGCTGCCAGGCGTTTGAGATCCACCGGACTCTGATCGGCGGCAAATCCGAGCTTCTCGGCGTTCCGGATTGAGTTCATCCGGATGGACGACGCCACCATCGTTTTGGACGGGATGCAATCCCACAAGTGCGCGGCTCCGCCGATAATGGATGCCTCGACCAGGGTCACTTCGGCGTCGAGCGACGCAGCAGTCGTCGCGGCCATCGTCCCGGCGGGTCCGCCTCCAATGATCAGAAATCTTATGGGATTGTCGCCCGACACTTGTCCTCAATCGCTAGGGGCACCTAAGCGTAGAGCCGATCGCTTGCTCAACCAACCAACTAGGAGCCCACTGAACTAATACATGTCACGCAACCTGACGGCCAGCCATCACCACTCGCGGTGTACTCAGCCCCGCCATTCCGGCTCAAGGAGTGGCGAAACTTCGGCCTTGCGACTGGCGCGTCTGGCCGCCAATCTGCACAACGGCACTATCCAGCAGACTCCTAGAGCCCGCTGAACAAATACATGTCACGCAACGGAATTATTCAGCAGACTCCTAGTCGGCGAAGGTCCCGAAAACCGATCGGAGCGCATCAGAGATTTCGCCAAGCGTCGCCCCGACAGCGAACGCGGCCCGGATGGCCGGAACAAGATTGCCAGTCCCTGAAGCGGTTTGGGTCACTTCGGCTAGGTGGTTGTCGACCAGTCGCTGGTCCCGGTCCATGCGATAACGCCTAAGCGATGCGATCTGCTCTCGTTCCAACTCGGGATCCAGAGCCTGCCCATCGAACGATCGTTGGTCGCCCGCTTCCGCAAACGCGTTGACCCCAACAATGATGTCGCGACCCGATTCGGTCCGTTGTGCAGCCTCGTAGGCAGCCTGCTCGATATACGTCTTTTGAACTCCTTGTTCGACTGCAGCGACAGCTCCGCCCGCTTCGTCGATCTTGGCGACCAGCTCCCAGGCGGCCGTCTCCAACTCGTTGGTGAGGGTTTCGATGAAGTACGAACCGGCCAGAGGGTCAACCGTGTTGGGGACACCCGATTCGTGGGCGAGGATCTGTTGGGTTCGTAGGGCGACGGTTACCGAGGCCTCAGTAGGTAAACCGAGCGCCTCGTCGTACGAATTTGTATGGAGAGACTGGGTACCACCGAGCACGGCGGCCATGGCTTGGATCGTGGTCCGGACCACGTTGTTCAGCGGTTGTTGGGCGGTCAGCGTGCTCCCGGCGGTTTGGGTGTGGAATCGCATCCTCCACGAGTCGGGGGAACGAGCGCCGAGCCGATCACGCATAAGCGCCGCCCACATTCGTCTAGCCGCCCGGTACTTGGCGATCTCCTCAAAAAAATCGTTGTGGCCATTCCAAAAGAACGACAGGCGAGGAGCAAAGTCATCAATATCGAGTCCGGCAGCCACCGCTGCCTCAACATACGCCACCCCATTCGTGAGCGTAAACGCCAGTTCTTGTGCGGCCGTCGAACCGGCCTCTCTCATGTGATAGCCCGAGATCGAGATCGTGTTCCAACCAGGCAGCTCGTCGGCACAGTAAGCAAATATGTCGGTCACGAGCCGCATCGAAGGGCGCGGCGGGTAGATATAGGTGCCCCGGGCTATGTATTCCTTGAGCAGGTCGTTCTGGATCGTGCCTCGGAGCTGCGCCCCATTTATGCCTCGCTCTTCGGCGACAAGTTGATAACCGACCAGCAGAATTGCGGCCGTCGAATTTATCGTCATGGAGGTACTCACCTCATCGAGGGGTAGTCCATCGAAAAGAACACGAAGGTCATCGAGCGTATCAATCGCCACGCCAACCTTTCCGACTTCTCCGGCGGCCATAGGGTGATCGGAGTCGTAGCCCATCTGGGTGGGAAGGTCGAAAGCGACCGACAGTCCGGTCTGCCCGGCGGCCAGCAGGGCCTTGAAACGTTCGTTGGTCGCAGCTGCGGTCCCGAAGCCCGCATACTGGCGCATCGTCCAGAAGCGACCCCGATACATCGACGGGTACGGACCCCTAGTGAACGGGTACTCGCCCGGTTGTCCGATTCGGGCCTGGTCGCTTGGTCGGTCCGGTCCGTAGACGACGTCGATTTCGATACCGCTGCTCGTGCGCCTGGTTTCGTTTGACATGATCTAAGATCTCCGACTCAGTAAAGTTATAGATTACCGGCAACTTTTCCCGACCCCCTTTCGTTGGATATCCCTATGACCACAAGTCTTCATCAGTTAGAACGGCGCGAGCGGCGCGGGAAATGGTTCGTCGCCACCGCCATCCTGCTTTCGATCAGCGTACTGACCGCATCGTGGGTCGGCCTCTTCTCGTTCATGGCCGCCACCACCGCCCACGGGGTCATGGTTGATGTCGAATCTGCGATCATCCCCGAAGTAGACGGTGACGCCCTCAACTTCCCGGACTTGTCTCGCGTCTCACGGGTATACGCCTCGAATGGCACGCTCCTGGCGGAACTGCACGATGGCATCGTCTCTGAGCCTGCCCGATTCGAGGACATCCCCGATGTGATGATCGACGCCATCCTGGCCGCCGAGGACTCCGATTTTTTTGTGCACGCCGGGGTCGACTGGAGTGCCATCGCATCCGCGTTTATCGACAACCTCAGCTCCGACACTCAGCGAGGCGGTTCCACGATCACCCAGCAGGTGGTTAAGAAGACCTTTGTTGGCGACGAAGTCTCATACGAAAGAAAACTGCGCGAAGCGGTAACTGCCATCGAGCTCGAGCGCCGATATTCAAAGGAACAAATTCTCGAGTTCTATCTCAATTCCGTCTACTTCGGGTCCAGTGCCTATGGCGTTCGCGCCGCCGCCCGCGAGTTCTTCGATAAAGAGCTCGATCAGCTCACCATCGCCGAAGCAGCCACCCTGGCAGTTCTTCCCCGCAACCCCTCGATCTACAGCCCCCGCTCCAACCCCGAAACGACTCTTGACCGTCGGAACAGCGTCATCGACGAAATGCTCGACTCCGATTTCATCACGCCTGCCGAACGGAATACAGCAGTGGCCGAGAACATGTCGATCGCTCCCCCAAAAACCTTTATCAGCCCGGCGGATCACGTGGTCGCCGAGGTCAAGCGGCGCCTTCTCGACGACCCAAAATTCGCGTTCCTCGGTGCCACCCGCGATGAACGAAAACAAGCCATCTTCGGCTGCCCGGCCGATGCCGTCGACTGCCAGGGCGGTGGCGGCCTGAATATCAAGCTGACGATCGATCTCGACCTCCAGAACGCCGCCAACGACATCCTGCACAACTGGCTGCCTACACCTGAGGATCCGGAAGAGAAAGCCCCGACCGGCGCCATCGCCACGGTCGATTCAAAGACAGGCGCCATCCTGGTCATGGCTTCTGGCCTGCCGTTCGGCGAGCAGCAGTTTGACCTCGCTACGCAGGGCAAGCGCAATCCAGGCTCATCATTCAAACCGTTCACCCTCGTTGCGGCCCTCGAACAGGGGACTTCGCTGAACTCGTTCTGGGACTCGACGAGTCCCAAAGAATTCGACATCGGCGGAGGGCAGGTGTGGAAAGTAAGCAATGCGGGCGGAGGCGGATCTGGCTTGATGCGCCTGTTCGACGCTACCTACAACTCGGTGAACGTCGTGTACGCCGGCGTTTCGGTCGAGATCGGTCCGGAGAACATCGTCGATGTTGCCCACCGCATGGGCATCACGTCACCGCTTCCGGCCGTTCCGGCCCTCACCCTCGGAGTTGGTGCTGTGTCACCGCTCGAAATGGCATCTGCCTACACGAACTTCTCAACGAATGGATCTTGGGCAGAGAGCTACCTCGTTGAGTCGATCACCAGTTCGTCCGGTGAGATCACTTATCAGCACCAGCTCAACCGCATTCAGACAGTCGACGCGGCCGTCATTGCCGCCGCTCGCCAGCCTCTCGAGATCGTGCCGGTTAGCGGAACAGCCCCACGCGCCAACATCGGAAGGCCACAGGG
>RCMY010000671.1_pt1 | contig 34091 bp, 28 predicted proteins | sample 2041341 | NCBI WGS metagenome assembly RCMY01 (sample SAMN09708234, study PRJNA481090) | Marine sediment metagenome, whole genome shotgun sequencing project. | reverse complement strand
TATATACACCACCCGGCCTTCGTGGCTAGCGCATATCAACTTGCCAGCAATGCCGTACCGGCCGCCCAGATCGGCACGTCGGTGCTCGGACAGGTGCTCCAGAACATGCGCTGGATCGATCCTGCCCCGCCGAACGGAACGTCGTGACAACTCGAACAAGAGTGACTATAATACTGGTCATGTCCGCAACGTTGCCGCTCGCCCAAGTCAAGTCGAAGTTCTCCGAGATGATCGACCGCGTCGAACACACCCACGACCGAATCGTCGTCACCCGCAACGGTCGGCCCGCAGCCGTCATGATCAGCCCAGACGACCTGGCGTCGCTCGAAGACACCCTCGAACTGCTCTCGGACCCCGAAGCGATGCGCGAACTCACCGAAGCGAAGCGTGCAGCCGACACCGGCGATTTCATCACCGGCGATGAACTGCGCGCCCGCTTCGCCTCCAAGTGACCGAGCACGACGAACCCTACGAACTGCGCGTCACCGGCCCAGCGCAGCGACACCTGGGCCGACTCACAGAAGGCACCGCAGCTGCGATCGTCGAGTTCATGCTGGGCGCTCTCGTCGAAAACCCGCATCGCGTCGGCGGGCGCCTGCAGCGCGAACTCGCTGGGCTCCACTCTGCGCGACGAGGGGTGTATCGCGTGATCTACGAGATCGATGACGATCAGCACACCGTCATCGTCCTGCGAATCGATCACCGCTCGAGCGTCTACAGACCTCGCTGATCCCCACTCATATCGCTCACCATCGACCCCGCACGAAACCGCTCGCAACGGCACGTCCGATCGGATGGTGGTAGCTCAGAAGATCAGCCCGCCGCGGCGTAGACGGCGTTGCCGACTACGACAAGAACGATGAGGAGAGCGCTCGCGAGGAGGACGGACCTCGCGACGGGGTTGGCGTCGTCACGCTGACGAGAGCGTTGCCAACCGACGCCTGAGAACCCGATCGCAATGACGGCACTGGCCATGGCGAGTGGCGGAACGATCAATCCGATCAACGCCATCACCCCGGCGATGAACCCGGCGCGAGTGGGAAAGTCGAGTTCCTGCCAGTTCATTGCGGAACTGTAGACCAGCCTTTTTGGTTGGTGGTCTGCCAGGTTCTATCGGACGCCGTCCAATACGGCGAGGTTGCTGCGTGGTCTACCGCCTCACCTGAACGATCGGCTCGAAGCGCGCCATATCAGCATCGGCCGGCGCCACTTCGGACATCGAAAGAACGGCACCGATGCGCTCGGGTACGTACTCGAGTACGTGCCGATTCGAGGCACTGGGATTTCCTCAACAGCTACTGTCGAGTCATGACCGTGTCCACACACACGAAGGCCACTTCCCCAAGCACGATGGCGAACGAAGTCAGCGCCGCCCGCTTCGCTGCGGCACTGATTGTCCTCGGCGCGATGATCTCTGCATTGGTGCTCATCACGCGCACGACTGTCGAAGCAGACGGCGGCGTGACTCGACCGTTTGTCGGCCATGCCATTGCGATCGGAACCATCGGATTCGGCCTCGTTGCCCTCCTACTGTTTCTGGCGGCGTGGGCCGATGGCGAGACACTTCGCTGTAATCGGCGGCGAGCTTCGATCAGACCGGCGGTCGACCGATCAGAACGGCCCAGATGGGCTCGGCCACCCGCTCGAGAATGTGCGCACTGAAACCGCGAAGGTCAACCGTCGGTGAAGGTCAACCGATGAAGTCGGTGCATGCCTTTCCCGACATGTCACGAAAAACGACCCCCGACGGGGTCCAGATGACGTACACGCAACGCCGGAATCCGAAGAACAGAGCTGGCCAGCGGATCTCGATCTGATCGTCGGTGTATCGGAACCCGTCCGCCCGCACCGAAATCGCGTTCAGGATCTGATCGAAGTCGACGAACACCGCATCAGGTTCGAAGCGATCGGGGTTGTCTGAATCTCCTCTCACCACCTCGTCGATCTCGTCGTAGGTCGACTCGGCGAGAGTGCTTTCGAGCTGCTCGTGGATGTCGGTTTGTCGACGGTTGGCACCGACGACGAGACCTGCCGCCGTCAACGTCACCGCGACGACCAGAGCACAGGCCGCAAACGCTCGGCGACGTGGACTCGATGGATCACTGCCTGCTGAGTCGCTGGTCGCCAACCCGCTTCGCGTCAGTGCAGCGGTCACGATCACCGCGGCGCCGACACCGAGCGCCGCGCCGATCGAGTTGGCGACGACGTCAGCGACGTCGGCACCTCCAGCCCCGGTCACACCCTGCAGGCTCTCGATCGACATGGTGAGGAGGACCAACCCGCCCAGCGCCCGCAGCGGCCGGCCCGTCACCCACGTCCAGGCAACGCCGGCAGGAACGAACAAGGCAATGTTCAAGAGGAACTGGCTGCTCCCGAGCAGATCGGTGCCGGCGAGGCGATCCCAACCCGACGTCGTCCACGCCAGCAGTGAGGTCGGTTGGAAACCGAAGTGCAATCCCTCGCGCAGCAAGGTCAGCGACACGCATCCGGCAACGGATCCCAGTGCTGCGAACCAGGCGACCGACCCGTGCGATGACATGTGAGTCTGGGCGATCCACCACGCACCGAGGGCGGCCACAACGAAAAGCACGGCCAGAGCAACGAGTGCTGGTCCGCTTGCGTTCGAGACGACATCGCGGCTGGCGTCGCCAGCGATCGTGAGCACGATCGAAGAGTAGCGACGAGATGAAGCAGTCAGCTCGTTCTCCTCTGGGTCGGGCGAATGTCCCATCCAGAATGCCGAGGCCCGGACATGGCGGACGAAGAACACCCCGCACGAACGTCTCGATGTCGGCGTCTATCGCCTCGTCGGCACACCTGCGGATTTGTTCGAGAACCTTCGGGTGGCGTGGCTTCGTCTCGCTCCGGCGGTGTCGCCGATCGGCCGGATCATGCGACCAACTCTGTGGGTGTCTCACCGACCCGCAGCGCTCGTGCACGGGTTCGGAGACTTCATTGCCAACCGGCCCGAGTTCATCGCTACGAAGCGACTGCAAGCGCGCATCGATGCCCGCATCACTGTTCGACGGAACGGTCTCAAACGGACCGACTGGGTGATCCGGGAGGGCTTCGCCGTCACCTCGGCCGCCCGAACATTCGCTGACCTGGTTGCAGACGTCGTGGACGGCGGCCACCTCGGACGCTTCGCTCAGGACGCACTGACCGGCGGGGCAGCTCACGACGATCTCGCCGACGCCGTGGACGACCTCGATGCACTGCTGGCCATGGCGGACAAGCGAGCGACGCGCTCGCCTACAAGACAGCGACGGCATTCGACGCCGCCCTCAAAGCGCACGTTGCGGAGGCCGCCGAGGCGTCGTCGCACACGGTCGGCGAGCTTCGTCGGCCGTTCGGCTACGACCGGTTGCTCAGCCGCATCTTCTCGACGCACGCCGAAACATGGATACTCAAGGGCGGAACCGGCCTACTTGAACTATCGGGTGTACCCGATCGTGGACCACATCGCCGACAAGCACGCAGCCATGCTCGACACGTCGCGATGTCGAAGTGGTCACGCCAGACCGTGAGCTTGCCGTTCTCCATCTCGGACACCCCGGTGCACGGGCAGACCGGACGGGTGCCGGAGCACGGGTCTCAGGTCGCGTGGCGGCGAAGAAGGCGGCGACCCAGGCTGGTCTTGTGGACCTCGTCGGCGCCGTCGTAGATGCGAGCGGCACGTTCGTGGCGGTACCAGTAGGCGAGCACGGTGTCGTCGGTGACGCCGAGTGCACCGTGGACCTGGATGGCGGTGTCGACGGCCTTGAGCATCGTGTTCGCGACCGTGAACTTGATCGCGGAGATCTCGTCACGGGCTGCCTTTGCTCCGTGCTGGTCGATCGACCAGGCGGCGTGCAAGGTGAGGAGCCGGGCGGAGCGGATCTCGGCGTCGAGTTCGGCAGCCCAGTGCTGGATGACCTGGCGGTCGGCGAGTGTTGTGCCATCGGGGTCGATCGTGCGCTGGTTCGCGCGTTCGCACATCATCTCGAAGGCTCGTCCGGCGATGCCGAGCCAGCGCATGCAGTGGTGGATGCGGCCGGGGCCGAGTCGGTCCTGGGCGATCACGAAGCCGCCGCCCTCGGGGCCGAGCAGGTTCGTCTTCGGCACCCGGCAGGATTGATAGGCCACCTCTCCGTGGCTGGCGTGTCCGGACCCGGCGTGGCCCATCACGCTGACGTTGCGAACGAGTTCGAATCCGGGCGTGTCAGTCGGGACGATGATCATGCTGGTGCGCTGATGCGGCGGCGCGTCGGGATCGGTCACGGCCATGACGATTGCGAAGGCTGCGCCATCGGCTGATGACGTGAACCACTTCTGACCGTTGATCACATAGTCGTCACCGTCGCTCACCGCAGTCGTTTCCAGCAGCAACGGGTTCGAGCCGGCGGTTTCGGGTTCGGTCATCGAGAAGCAGCTCCGGATCTCGCCATCGACGAGCGGTCGAAGCCACCGGTCCCGCTGCTCTGGTGTGCCGTGCTGATGCAAGATCTCGACGTTGCCGGCATCGGGCGCCTGGGTGCCGAACACGTTCATGCCGAGCGGGCTGCGTCCGACTGCTTCGGCGAAGAGGCCGTGGTCGACCATCGACAGGCCGAGTCCGCCGAATTCGACCGGATGGTTGGGCGCCCACAGACCCATCTGCTTCACCTTGACCTGGGCTGCTGCGACGGCGCGTTCGAGTTGCGCAGGGTCACCGTGCAGCATCTCGCCTTCGAGCGGGATGACCTCGCGGTCCATGAACTCACGGATCATCGCGAGCCGAACCGTCATTTCTTCCGAGACGTCAAAATCCATCACATTCCCTTTCAGGTGTCGGAGCACTCAGCTTCGGCGCGTGGCCGTCGGCGCGAACAGGGCCTTTGGTCCAATGATTGGCACGCGGTTCCAATCCGTTGGCGGGGGTGAGGGGTCAGCTGCAGCCGCTCGTCGACCCGCACCGCCGGCACACGTGGCAGCTGCCGGAACGCACCATCGAGACACCACAGGTCATGCACATCGGAGCGTCGCCGGTCGCCGTCGCCGGCGATGTCGTGGCGATCGATTCGTCGACGCCGGGCAAGGTCGGCTGGAGCCGCTCGTCCACGGAGAAGACACCGATCTCGGCGCGCTCGTCGTACGTCAGGTAATCGATTGCCAGCCGACGGAAGAGGTAGTCCATGATCGAACCCGCAAAGCGGATGTCGGGGTCGTCGGTCATCCCCGCCGGTTCGAATCGCATGTTGGTGAATGCTTCGACGAATGCCCGGATCGGCACCCCGTACTGCAGGCCGTAGCTGATCGACTTGGCGAAGGCGTCCATGATGCCGGCCATCGTGGAACCCTGCTTGGAGACGGTGAGGAAGATCTCGCCGGGTTGACCGTCGTCGTACTCGCCGACGGTGGCGAATCCCTTGCAATCGCCCACGCGGAATTCGAAGGTCCGGCTCGGTCGGTTGCGCGACAACTTGCGTCGTTCCGGTCGTGCGGTCGGCGTGGGTTCTGCGGCAGCGACAGTCGTGGTCGTCGAGAGCGGCTGTCCGGACTTGCTGTTGTCGCGGTAGATCGCCACCGACTTGAGTCCGAGGCGCCACGCCAACACGTGGAGCTGTTCGACGTCCTCGACGCTTGCGTCGGCGGGCAGGTTGACGGTCTTGCTGATGCCTCCGCTCAGGAGCGGCTGCACCGCTGCCATCATCCGGATGTGGCCCTCGGAGCGGATCGCGTTGTCCCCCATCGAACAGGCGAAGACCGCAACGTGCTCCGCAGCGAGGTGTGGAGCACCGAGCGCTGAGTGATGTTCGTTGATGTACGTCTCGATCTCGGACGCCTGGTCGGGTGTGTACCCCAGTGCAGCCAACGCGCTCGGAATGGTGCGGTTCACGGTGACGAGCGATCCGCCGCCGACCAGCCACTTGGTCTTCACCAGTCCGTAGTCGGGTTCGATACCGGTGGTGTCACAGTCCATTGCCAGTCCGATCGTTCCCGTCGGGGCGAGCACGGTGACCTGGCTGTTGCGCACACCTGCGTGCTCGGCCGTGGCGATGGCGTTGTCCCAGTGGTCGTTCGCGACCTCGATCAGCCTCGACGATTCGGGGTCGCCTGCCTCGATCGATCGCGCAGCGTCGCGGTGCATCCGGAGCACTTCGAGCATCGGATCCGCGTTGTCGGCGAAGCCTGCGAACGCGCCGAGCCGGGTCGCGAGTCGGCTGCTGGTGGAGTAGGCAGTCGCCGTCATCAGCGAGGTGATCGCAGCAGCCCGGGTGCGCCCGGCGTCGGAGTCGTACGGGATTCCGAGGCTCATCAGGAGTCCGCCGAGGTTGGCGAAACCGAGGCCGAGCTGACGAAACGCGCGGGTGGTTTCGGTGATCTGCGATGTCGGGTAGTCGGCTCGCCCGACCAGGATGTCCTGGGCGGTGATGAGGAGACCGACGCAGTGGGTGAACCCGTCGATGTCGAACGAGCCGTCACTCCCGACGAACCGCACGAGGTTGAGTGAGGCGAGGTTGCATGCGGAGTCGTCCAGGTGGAAGTACTCGCTGCATGGGTTGCTGGCGTTGATGCGGCCCGAGTTGGGCGCGGTGTGCCAACGGTTGATCGTGGTGTCGAACTGCAGCCCGGGGTCCGCACACTCCCACGCCGCCTGGTTGATCTGTCGCCAGAGCGTGCGGGCCGAAACCGTCCGGAGCACCTCACCGGTGACGACGGCCCGCAGGTCCCAGTGGCCGTCGTTCTCGACGGCCTCCATGAACTCGTCGGGCACGCGGACCGAGTTGTTGGCATTCTGGAACTGGACCGACGTGAGGTCCTCGCCGCCGAGGCCCATGTCGAAGCCGGCCTCGCGCAGCACGCTGATCTTGCGTTCCTCGAGTGCCTTGGTGGCGACGAACTCCTCGATGTCGGGATGGCCGACGTCGAGGATCACCATTTTCGCGGCACGTCGGCTGGTGCCTCCCGACTTGATCGCGCCGGCCGAGGAGTCGGCGCCGCGCATGAAGCTCACGGGACCCGATGCCGTGCCACCGCCGTCGAGCGGTTCGGTCGACGCACGGATGTTCGACAGGTTCGCTCCTGCGCCGGATCCTCGTTTGAAAACCAGGCCCTCTTTGCGGTACCAGTCGAGAATCGAATCCATCGTGTCGTCGACGGAGAGAATGAAGCACGCACTGGCCTGTTGGGGAACGCCATCGACGCCGATGTTGAACCACACCGGGCTGTTGAACGCGGCCCGTTGGGTTGCCAGCACGTACTTGAGTTCGGCGTTGAACGCCTCGGCCCCGTTGTCATCGACGAAGTACCCGTCGAGGCTCCCCCAGTCGGTGATCGTGTCGACGATCCGATCGATGACGGTGCGCAACGATCGCTCGCGCCCCGGGCCCTCGAGGGGTCCGCGGAAGTACTTCTGGGCAACGATGTTGCTGGCGTTGGTCGACCACGACGTCGGGAACTCGACATCCCGCTGCTCGAAGACGGATGTCCCGTCGAGCGCATTCGTCAGCCGTGCATCACGGAGACCCCATTCGATCATGTCGTAGGCCTTGCGGTCCGGCGAGGTGTAGTGGCGTTCGATTCCGATCGGCCGACATGAGCTGCCGGTCGCACTGCGGTCATCGCTCATGGTGTGCATTTCGGCCTCCTCGAGGGCTGGATCATCGAAACTACGCCGATGTGATTCTCGTGTCGAGACGACGTTCGTCACTGCGACGCTGCGACGCTGCGACGCTGCCATGAGACTTTCTGCCCTGGTCACCGGCAACGGTGGGGGCGATGATCGCAATCGTGAAGTGGCGTCGACCGAACAGTCGGGAGCGAGTCGTCCCGGACCTGCAGGTCACGTCGTGATTCCGCTGCTCATCAGTAGCGGACTCGCCGCCGTGCTTGCGTTGACGCTGACGCACGTGCTCGTCACTTCCTTTGGCTCTCGCGGGCGAAGCCAACCGATTCTGACCCTCGACGAGGCGAACGCCCGTGTTCCCGATCACGCACACAAGGCGGGGACGCCGACGATGGGGGGCATCGCGATCCTGGTCGCTGTCGCTGCCGGGTATCTCGTGAGCCACATCCGGGCTGGCGTCGTGTTCTCCAACCAGACGCTGATCGCGATGGGTGGCATCGCCGCGCTCGCGACGATCGGCCTCGTCGACGACCTCATCAAGGTGAATGCCCGACGCAATCGGGGGCTGTTCTGGAAATTCAAGGGTGTCGTCACGCTGCTCGTCTCGTTCCTGGCGGCCGCATCCCTGGTTGCGTTCACCGACATCGACACGCGCGTGTCGCTCACGCGTGCCGACCTGCCCGGATGGGAACTGGGCCCCATCGGCTGGACCATCTGGGCCGGGTTCATCATCTTCTGCACGGCCAACGCCGTCAACGTCACCGACGGACTGGACGGTCTCGCCGCCGGATCGGCGCTGTTCGGCTTCATTGCGTTCGCGATCATCGCCTACACCGGCTTCCGGAACCCGGACGTGTACGACGCGCTGATCAACCCGTATGACCTGGCGGTCCTCTCCGCGGCGTTTGCAGGAGCGTGTGGCGGCTTCCTGTGGTGGAACGCAGCCCCTGCCCAGATCTTCATGGGCGACGTCGGAGCACTCGGCATCGGTGCAGCGCTGGCCATGCTGGCCCTGACCACCAACACGCACCTCCTGCTCCCCTTGATCTGCGGACTCAACGTGCTCGAGATCGGTTCAGTCGCGATCCAGATGGGGGTGTTTCGAGCGACAGGGCGAGGCCGACGGCTGTTTCGTCTCTCACCGATCCATCACCACTTCGAGATGACCGGATGGCCCGAGACTCGCGTGATCATCCGGTTCTGGCTGATCGCAGGTGTCTTCATCGCGGCGGCGCTCGGTCTCTTCATCGCAGACTTCACCGACCTGGTCAGCAGCCGCTGACCGAACGAGCGGGCGACGCTCGACGACCGAGCCGGCACGCATCGGCGTCGATTCACCTCACGGCTCGACCCGTCGACGAACGGTGAAGCGACGACCGGTGATCATTGGATCCACGATGCGGACGAAGAAGGGCTTGCGGTCGTGCTGCCATGCGTCCAACACGCCATCGCGGAGTTCGAGGATCTCCGCTGGATCGGTGACCTGGACGGCGGTGCCCTTCACGACCACACTCCACGCCGTCCGTTCGTACCAGTCGAAGTGGTCCGCTTCGAAGGCGACGATCGGCTCGGCTTGGATGCTGGTGAGCTTCGTGCCCGCAGCGGTACAGAACAACACCGTGCCGTTGTCGATGATGAAGTTGACCGGGAAGACGTCGACACCCCCGTTCGGGAGGCGAACCGCAAGCCGACCGACCTCGACGACACCGAGGAGTGCGAGGCACTGCGCGCCGTCGAGGTGTTCGGGCGGTGGCGGCTCCGCCCGAACACCAGTCGGCTTGGTCGGAATCTCCATCGCGTCAGTCCATCACGTCAGCCAGTGCCGACACAAGGGCGAAGGTCCTGTGGCCGCATCGGGTCGTCGAGCTCATCAGGTGACCTCGATTTGCGCCTTCATCCACGGATGTGGCGTGCAGTGATAGTCGAACGTGCCCGCCTCGTCGAAGGTGTACTCGAAGGACTCGCCGGGCTGCACCTCACCGGAATCGAAGCGACCGTCGGCTGTGGCTGTGGTTCCGTTGGAGCTGCCCGATGTGATCGTGTGGAACACCAAGTCATTGTTGATCCACGTGACCGTCGTGCCGACCGCAACAGAGAGCACGGCAGGTGAGTACGCCGTCGCTGCGTTGGCGGGATCGTAGGCGCCGTTCGGGATGTTGATGGTGTTCGGGTCGTCGGTCGACGCGACCACGGGTTCGCTGTCTGCCGCGGCGCTCAGCCCGTCGTCGCCGACGGAGAAGGTCGCGTTCTCTTCGCCGTTGATGACGACCATGCCGATGCATCCCTTGTAGAAGACGCGGACCAGGGCGTGGTCGACCAGGAGCACGGTGCTCGGCACCTGACCGATGAGTTCGGTCACCGTGCCTCCGCCGGCCACCACCAGGGTCGACTGCGAACCACGGATCACCCGGTTGACCGGGTGTGTTGCCGCCTCGGGGTAGACGACATCCCAGTGCGAGCCGATCGGATGGAAGTTGGAAGTGAGGTTGAGGCCCTCGTTGACCATGTAGAAGCGGGCGCGCTCGCCCACCTCCATCTGCAGCGAGTTGTCTCCGGTGAGGGCGTCGGTCCGACCGTTGAACGTCACGTAGGTCGGATGCTCGAGTTCGAGGCGCGCCCGATCGAACTCGGCGAGTCCATCGGCGTCGGCCTGGCCGAGGTACCACTCGGATTGCATGATCGCCCATTCGTGATCGACGTCGGGGAGTGGAGTCTCCGGGTCGACGATGAACATGCCGTACATGCCGTGCGTGATGTGCTCCGGAACGTCACCGAACGCACAGTGGTACATGAACGCACCCGGGTACAGCAGACGGCAGTTGATCGTTGCGGACGCACCCGGTGGCACCGTCGACCCCTCCGCTCCACCGCCCTGGCCGGTCACGGCATGGAAGTCGATGTTGTGCGGGTGCACGTTCCCGGCCAGATTGTTGACCGTGATCCTGGCCAGGTCACCAACTCGTGCCCGCAGCGTCGGGCCCGGGGATCCGCAGGTGGTGGCCTCGTCGCCACCGATCCGAAATCCCCACATCAGTGTCGAGACGTTGTTGGCCGGGTCGACCGGACACACACCCTCGATGACATCGATCTCGAACTCGACGACGCGCTGATCGCTGCGCTGAGCGCGTGCCGGTACGGCTGGTGCATAGGCCATGCGTTCCTCTGCGGCATCCGCCGTCTCGAGGTCTGCCAGCCGCACCAGGGTCGGAATGATGGAGTCAGCCCGATCGTCGAACGTCGGCGCAACGGCCTGCATCACGCTGACGGTCTCGACCGCGTCGGTCGGATGCTGCGCTTCGAACAAGGCCGTGCCCGGGCCATCAGGCCCATCGGCATCGCAGGCCACCAGACCGACGGCGGCCGCTCCACCTCCCATCGCGGCCAGAAAGCGCCGGCGATCAACGCCGCGAGGTGAACCGGATACTGGTGTCGTTGTCATGTCAGGCCTTCTTTCGGTTGAGACGATGAGTCCCTTGACCAGCAGTCGCCGAATGGACTCCCTGCGTGATCTCAAGTCGCATAGTATGAGACTCATGGATTGACGGGCTCAGCGCCAGGGACCAACGTCCCAAACGCGAACACGGTTCCGGCCCGCTGACCGATGTCGACTCGACCGGGTCGTTGGCTCCGTCGTCGATCGGCTCAGTCGCAGAGTGTCTCGGTCTCGGGGGCCTCGAGTTGCACGAGGTAGTCGTGGATCGTGTTGTTGATGCAGCTGTTCACCCGGTAGCCGGTGTGCTGATTGGCCTCGACCACGACGAGTCGACCGTCCTCGAGTGACGCCGCCATCTCTCGGCTGCTGTCGAGTGGAGTGCTCGGGTCGCCCGTTGTGCCGACGACGACGATCGGGCCCGCACCGATGCCGGTGATCACGATGCGGGGGTCGATCGACTCCGGGAAGAACGAGCAGGTGTAGGAACCCGTGGTGTACGGGAACAGGCGGGGGGCCGCACCGATCAGTGTTTCGGCGTCTGCATCGGCCTCGGCCACGGACGGCCGACTCGGGTCGTCGGCGCACGAGATCGCCTGGAACGACTCGAGAAGGTTGCTGTAGCTGCCGTCGACCAGGCGCTGGTAGTACGCATCGTTCAGAGCGAGCAGCCCGGCGCCATCACCGTTTGATGCGTCGGCGAGGGATCGTTCGAGTGCTGGCCAGAATTGGTCCGAGTACATCGCACGAGCCACGCCCGTGACGGCGACTGCGAGGTTGATGTCGGCGCGACCATCAGGACCGGGAAGTGGTGATTCGTCGAGCGACGCAAAGAGTTCGTCGAAAGCGCCTTCGGCGTCGCCGTCGTTGTGGAAGGCACATTGAGGATTCGCGCTGCATGCTGCGAGGAATGTGTTCAAGGCGCCTTCGAAGCCGACCCACTGCTGTCTGGTCGACTCGGTGCTGTCGGCGTTCGGATCCGCCGCACCATCGAGCACGGCCGCACGGACCGTGGTCGGATACATCGTTGCCCACGCTGCGCCGAGTTCGCTGCCGTAGCTGAACCCGAAGTACGAGACCTGCTCCTCGCCGAGGGCCTGGCGGATGGCGTCCATGTCGCGTGCCGAGTTGTTGGTGCCGATGTACTGCAGCGAACGACCCACGCGGTCGATGCAGCGCTGGGCGAACTCCTCGGACAGGCTGACCAACTCGGCCTTTTCATCGGCGTCGTCCGGGGTGATGTCGCCCGATGCGTAGAAACGGTCGTATTCCGCGTCGTCGATGCAGTCGACGGCGCCACCACTCTGACCGGTGCCACGCGGGTCCCACGCCACCACGTCGAAGCGATCAGTGAGCGGGGCGCGGAACCAGCTCGTCGCGTCGATCGCCATCGAGCTCGCCGGCGATCCCGGCCCGCCGTTGTTGACGAGCAGCGAACCCACCCGGTCGCCTCGGGCGCGGTGACGGGCGACCCGCAACTCGATCGTGTCGCCCTGCGGATCGGCGTAGTCCAGCGGCACGGTCAGCCGGCCGACGTCCACCGCACCCGCTGTCTCGTCCCAGATCAACTCGTAGTCGAGCGGCTCGGGTGGCACCGTCGTGGGCGGCAAGCTGTCACCTGGCTGCGCTGTCGTCGCCGGTGCCGGTGTCGGTGTCGGTGGCGTGACGGTGCTCGGAATCGACGTGATCTCGCGAGTCGCTGGAGCCGGAGCAGCATCCGACGACGTACACGCTGAGGCAACGAGTGAGAGGCCGAGCACTGTCGAGCCGATCAGCCTGCGGGCGGATCGGCGCTGGACCATCATGGCCATGCAGCGTACGGGCCGACACGTCGTAGCGTTGATCTGATGCGGATGTCCCCCCACTCCATGATGCCCGGCGACAAGAACTCCTTGGACGGGATCAAGCTCGCCGACGGCACCTTCAAGCGGGTGTGGAAGTTCGCCCGCCCGTACCGAGGAACGATCATCGTCTTCTTGCTCGCGATTCTCGCCGCCGCACTGCTCGCACTGGTGCCGCCGTTCGTGATCCGCGAGATCCTCGACGGAGCGATCCCGAACGACGACCGTGACGCGATCAAGTGGCTCGCTGCGATTGCCGTGGCTGCGGCGCTCGGCGATGCCGGCCTGGCGATCCTGCAGCGGTGGTGCAGCTCACAGGTCGGTGAAGGCCTGATCTACGACCTTCGACGCGCACTGTTCGCCAAGGTCCAGCGGATGCCGATCGCATTCTTCACCCGGACCCCGACCGGGTCGATCACGTCGCGCTTGAGCAGCGATGTCGTCGGAGCACAGTCCGCCGTGACGAGCACGCTCGGCAGCGTGGTGAGCAACGTCGTCGTGCTCACCACCACGTTGGCGGCGATGCTCTACCTCGAATGGCGACTCACGCTGCTGACGCTCATCGTCCTGCCACTGTTCATCATCCCGGCGCGTCGGGTCGGGCGTCGCCTGCAGAGCATCTCACGTGAGCAGATGGGCCACAACGCAGCGATGAACACGCAGATGACCGAGCGCTTCAACGTCTCGGGCGCCATGCTCGTCAAGCTCTTCGGACGCGGCACCGACGAACGTGCAGCGTTTGGCTCGCGTGCCAAAGGCGTGCGCGACACAGGGATCCAGTCGGCGATCTACGGGCGAGTCTTCTTCGTTGCGCTCGGTCTCGTCGGAGCGATCGGTACTGCGGCGATCTACGGGATCGGGGCACTCATGGTCGTCGACGGCGACCTCAGCAGTGGCGACCTGATCGCCCTCGCCGCGCTCGTGACCCGCGTGTACCAGCCGCTGACCGGGCTCACCAATGCACGGGTCGACCTGATGACGTCGATGGTCAGTTTCGAGCGGGTGTTCGAGGTCCTCGACGCGCCCGAGGCAATTCAGGAGAAGCCGGGTGCCTTCGATCTGGTCGACCCGAAGGGCGCGATCGAGTTCACCGACGTCGTGTTCCGCTATCCCCCGGCTGCCGAGTCGGCCATTTCGTCGATGGAGCAGAACGCCGGGCTCAGTGTCGACACCGACCCCGATGTCGATGTCCTGCACGGACTGTCGCTGTCGATCGCACCGGGTGAGACCGTGGCGCTCGTGGGCGCGTCGGGTGCCGGCAAGTCGACGACGATCTCACTGCTCCCCCGGCTCTACGACGTCACGTCGGGTGCTCTGCGTATCGACGGCCACGACGTCCGTGACCTCACCCTCGATTCGCTCCGCGCCGCCATCGGCGTCGTCGCTCAGGACCCGCACCTGTTCCACGAGTCGATCGGCGACAACTTGCGGTATGCCGACCAGAACGCAACCGACGACCAAGTCGTCGCTGCTGCGAAGGCGGCTCGTATCCACGACACGATCGCGGCACTGCCGGACGGCTACGACACCGTCGTCGGTGAGCGCGGCTATCGGCTCAGTGGTGGCGAGAAGCAGCGTCTCGCGATTGCGCGGCTGCTGCTGAAGAACCCGGCGATCATCATCCTCGACGAGGCGACGAGTCATCTCGACAACGACAACGAGGCCCACATCCAGGCGGCCCTCGAACATGCCATGGACGGTCGGACCGCCCTGGTGATCGCGCACCGTCTGTCGACGATTCGCAGCGCCGACCGGATTGCCTTCATCGAAGACGGTCGGATCGCCGAGATCGGCACGCACGACGAGTTGCTCGCAGCTGACGGGCGCTACGCCCGTCAGCTGCGTGCAGGTGAACTGGTCACCCCGGGCTGAATCACGAGGAGCCGACCGTGCGCTCGACTGCTCAGAGCTTGACGACGCTGTAGCTGACCCGGGCCTTGCCTCCATCCTCGTAGTACTCCATGACCAAGTCCACGTTGCACGGATCAGTGATGACCACGTCGGCCGTCCTCGTGCTTCCGTTGTAGCCCTGATTGTTCCAGTTGTTGATGACTCGGACCCCGTCGACGAAGAGGCGGACACCGTCGTCACTGCCGACGGTGAACCGGTAGGTACCGGGCCCGTCGAAGTTCTGCGACTTGGTCCACCTGATCGAGAACGTGTCGTTGCCGAGCAGGCTCGTCGACGGCGACCCGTCACCCCAGTCGAAGTTCGGGCTCTCATCATTGCGCCAGCCCTTGTAGTCCGACAGCGACTTGCCGTCGTGGTACTGGCCGTACCAGGTCGAATCTGCGGAGCCGCACACCGGCAACGTTGTCGTCGTGGTCGTGTCCGGAACCGTCGTCGTGGTCGTCGTGGTCGTGGTGGTCGATGTCGTGGTCGTCGACTCGGTCGTGGTCGTGGTCGGATCGGTCGTGGTGGTGACCGCGGGGTCGATGGTCGTGGTGGTCGTCGACGCCGGATCGATGGTCGTCGTCGTGGGGATCGGAGCGGGCGGCAAGTCGCCACCCTGAACCACCCAGGAGTTCACAGCGAGGGAGCCGGAGCGGTTCAGCTGCACGATTGCCTCCGAGGTCGCCTTGCCCTTCCCTTTGTAGATGCTGGTGATGCGCAGTTGTTTCTGTGCGACTGGATTGTCGAACGTGATGACCAGGTCGGCAGGTGCTGTCGCAGCCTCGACCACGAGCTCAGCGGCAACGACGCCACCAGTGAGCCGAACGAGCGACGTTGCCGGATCAGCGGCGGCGATCGCCACACGTCCCTGAGGCACGGCGACATAGCCGTCGATCTTGACGTTCATCGCCGTGCTGGTCGTCGTCGTGAAGTCGACGATCGCGTCAGGCACCCGGGCCGACACCGTGGCCGGCTGGTTGGTGGGCGCCGGCGTCGACCCGGGAGACCAGACGTACAGCGGTGCCATGGTGGCGCCGCTCGACGGGGTCTCCACACTGGGAGATCCTTCGACGTTGAGGGTCCTCATCTGGATGTTGTACGTCGTCAACAGCGGTGCCGGCGTGGGCAGCGACAGCAGACACGACGTCTCGTCCCATCGCGCCTCGCAGCTCACGGGCGTCCCGAGAACGGTCGTGTTGACGACAAGCGGCGGGATGGCGAGCACCGTGACCGTCGGGGTGGCGGTGATGCGGTATCCCGTGGTCAGCATCCGGCCGGTCGTCGCAGGCGGTGTCCATGACGCAAGCAGGCCGTCGGAGTGAGGCGTCAACAACGGCGACGACGGATTGGCGGGCGCGCTGACCGTCGGAACGGTGCCCGAGTTGGTGAACCTGACCCGTGACGGGGTGATCGCCGTCGAGGCAGGACTCGACCCGATCACGTTGCCAGCAACGACGGAGATCTGCGGGTACTGATTGTGCTGGTACCCGCTGATCGTGCAGGACGGCCGAACGGTGGTCGCCGGAGGTGCTGTGGTGGTGCAGGACAGCCCGTTCGTGTCGGTCGCCGTATAGCTCGTGATGATCGAGCCGTTGGCGTTCGGCACGTCCCAGGTCACCTTGACCAGGCCGCGCGTCGAACTCCCGCCCGTTGCCTGGAGGGTTTCGCCGACGACGTTCGTCGGGGCGTCGGGCTCGGTCGGTTTGGGCGTCAGCACCGAGGGGCGATAGTTCGAGTCGGTGGCGATCGGGCTGCCCTCGGTCCCGACACGTGATGCGGGGACATTCAGGACGTCGAGCGCAAGGTCAGCGCCGAGGTTCGGGGCGCCGACGAAGGGCTCGTGGTCGCCGTTGACCGAGATGATCGCGACGTCGCTGGATGCCACGACGCTCGTCTCGAGGGCCGACACGTAGCGCTGGTTGATCGCGAATCGGACGTTGCCGGTACCGGAGTCGTCGACGGTGATCCGGCCGCGTTCGCCGAGGACGATGGTGCCGCCGAGACCGCTCATGTTGAGCGGGTCAGGGACGGCGGCGGCGAGAGCGATCGCTTCGAAGTCGGTGGTACACCCGATCTCGGAACCGTTGCCGAAGACGACGTCTGCGCCGTCTTGCAACACGATTGGTTCGGTGAAGTAGTAGACGCCGGAGGTGAAGTACGCCGGCTCGGCGATCGTGATGGGGGTCGTGAATGTTCCCGGGAAGAAGACGCGGCACGACGAGAAGTTGGGGTCCTGGGTACCAGGAGGCATGGATGTGATCCGGTCGGTACTCGAACTGGTCGACCGGACGGGAAGTTCGGGCAGCCAGACCTTGCCGAAGGTGGAGTCCTTCGTCCAGTCGGGCGTTGCCAACCAAGCGCCCGCGTTGCCGACGGTGTTCGGGTTGGCGTACGTGTCGGCGGTGTCGAACGGCGCTGGAACGGTCTTGGTGGCCTGCACCGTCGAGACGTAGTAGGGCATCTCTGTCGGCGGACGGAGCGTGTCGAAGTCGATCACGTCACAAGTTGTCTCGACCCCGTCCAGTGAGCTCGTGAGCAACCCGCCGTCGCACTGCTCGTACAGGTCGTCCTGATTGCTGAGCGCAACCCAGGTACCGCCGTTGGCGAACTCGATCGCCTGGGCCCGGTTGACCTGCACCTCGCCGGCCCGGAAGACCGACATGATGTAGCCGAGCATGGGAATCGCGATCAGCGAGCAGATGAGCACCGTCACGAGGACGAACATCAACACCGCACCCGTGTCGTCGCGCCGGTCGATCCGGCTCGCGAACTGGTCAGTCCGCTGGATTCTGGTCGGGCGGCTCATTGCGACACCGTCAGAATGCAGGAGACCGCTTCGTTGGCGAGCACGTCCACGGTGAACCCCTTGAAGGCCGACCCGGTGATGGGAATCGGGATCGTCGGTTTACTCGACGCTCCGGCACGACACGACCAACCCGCCGACGACGTCGCTGGTGCCGTGAACCCGCCGAGCGTCTGGAGTTCGGACGGCACGACGTCGACACTGAAGAAGTTCGAGCCGCCGGAGATCTCGAAGTCGAAGGTTCCGGTGCGGAAGTTCTTCGACGTGGTGACTCGGCGGGGCTTGGTGCTGATCTTGTTGCCGCTGGAGTCACGGAACGACGTGTTCTCGAACACGAATTCCTGCTGGACCGGCGCTCCGGTGTCCAGACGGGTCTGCACGGTGAGCGTGCCGCCGCAATCCTTCAGGGCCGCTGCTCGCATTGCTTCGGCGAACGCCGCTGAGTCGAACGAGCTCTGCTCGTAGAAGTCGGCTGTCTCGGGGTTCGTGTACTTGCCGTTCTCGAACACCGCAGGCACCTGACCCGATGGGCCGTCCATCAGCAGGTTGGCGAGGATTTCGGAGCCCTTCTTCTGTACCGCCGTGTTCGGCGGGGCGTTGCGATTGGCGTACGTCGATGCGTTGTAGGTCCAGTTCGAGTTGGTCTGCAGGCCTGCTCCGACGCCGACGAAGATCTTGTCGATGTTTCGGTTGCCGTCGAGAATGACGTCGGCCCGGTCGTAGGACTCCTGGTGGAAGAGCGTGCCGTTGTAGGCCGGCCAGCCGGTGGAGCGGTTGTACTCACCATTGTTGAAGTCGATCACCGGACCGTTGTGGAACGTGGGGACGCTCGCGAAACCGTCTGCAGTGCGCCGGCTGACGGTCGGAATCCCGTCGGTGAAGAACACGATGCGGTTGGGAAGCGTTGCTGCTGGAGTGCCGTCCATCTCCTTGAAGGTGTGGAAGAACGCTTCCTCCCAGTTCGTGCCACCGTCAGCGACCAGTGAAGAGGCGACCGCCGTCTTGAGGTCGTTCACCTGCTGATCGTTGGTCATGTCGATGTAGCGATGCCAACCACCGTTCTTGCTCGTCCCGGGGTCAGCGCTCGTCGCGGCGATGTTGGGTCCGATTGCTCGGGCAAGGCTGCTGAACTGGATGATCTGCAGCTGCGTCGGTGTGCCTCGGAACGCCTCGATGAAGGCGGCCACACCGGGCTTGACGACGCTGTTGAGGTTCGTGTTCCCGATGGAGCCCGAGTCGTCCACGATCAGGGTGACGGGCCCACCGCAGCGCGACTTCGCACGCACGAACGAGGGGACGGTGAAGTCGTCGGGATCGATCTGTTCGGTCGTACGACCGCCGGCGGTCAGGCTGATCCGGTTTTCACCACCGCTGGCGCCGGTTGTGCCGCCGCTGCCGCCGTCGATGGTCACGACGATCTGCTTGGCGTTGTCATCGAGTTCCAGGTCGGCTGCAGAGGTCGGATCGTTGACGTTCAGGACCCACGTCGGCCGGACAGTCTTCGGGAGGTATCCGAGGTCAGTCGGGGCTTCGAGGCCACGCAGCACGGTGATCACCTTGCACTGGTCGGTGCCGACGCACGAGATCCGGCGGAGCTGCCAGTCGCCGTCGAACTCGATGTACTGGTACTGCACCCTGGTCACGCGCCCCGCTGTGTCCCATGCCAGTTGCAGCGCGTTCGTACCGGTCATGTCGATCCCGGCGCAGTTGCCACAGGGCGTGGCCGCCGGATCGAGGTTCACCGCAGGGAGCGTCGTGTTGAGGACGTCGGTCGAGGCCAGGTCGGCCGGAAGCCACGTGTCGATCGACGACTCGGACCGGGCGAGGTTCGCTCGGCCCTCTGTGCTCTTTGCTTGTCGCAGGGTCACCGACATGGCGCCGGCGAGGACGGTGGCCAGCAGACCCATCAGTGACACCGAGATCAACAGCTCGGGCAGTGTCATGCCTCGGTCGGAGTGACGGTTTCTGTGGAACATGGGGGTGCGCTTTCTCAGGTCAGATGACATCGCTCTTGACGACCGTTCGTACTCGGGTGAGCTGCCCAGTGGGGTCAGTGGCGGAAATGGTGAGACGTTGCACGTCGTAGGGGGCGACGTCAGCCGGGCATGTTTCGGGTACCCAGTCGCTCGGATCACCGGTGTTCGCGACCAGGCGTTCGACGACGACCGACACGGAGTCGGTACTCCAACCTTCGGCGAGAGCGGCGGCGTCGACATACGCTTCGTAGTTGCACAGCTGCGGAGCACGAGCGACGCGGTCGCCCGCATTGAGCAGGACGGTCTCGACCTCGGAGGCTTTGAACGCAATCGACGAAGAACGGATCGACATCTGCACTGCGGCCAGCACGGCCGAGACGACGATTCCCATGAGGGCCATCGTGATCACGATCTCGATCAGCGTGATGCCCTCGTCGCGCACGGGTCGACCCTCGGCTCCACGTTTCGTTGTCGATCTTCTCATACGAAGAGTCATTGGCCTGCTGCCTCGGTCACTTGAATCACAGACAGAACGATAAAGACGGAGTTCTCAGCGGATCGCGTGGTGAGTGTCAGGAGAAGGCAAAGTCAAGAGCTCTTGACAAAGCCCCCGAGCCCAGACTCAGTCAGGGGTGTCGACGGACCACGCGTTGATCGCGTAGTTGCCGTCGGCGTTGACATCGAGCACCGCTCGCGACACCGCTCTGCCGGATCCGGACCCGGTGACGTTGACCACGAGCGAGAATCGGCGCTGGATCGCTTGGTCGATCACGCCGATGAGGTAGCTGCTCGACGGGTTCTGGTGCCCCAGCATGATCGAATCGGCGATGATCCCACCCGAGATGCGAAGTGCATGGTCGGCGTTGGTCCCACCATCGAAGACGACCGAGCCGTTCGGTGCGAGCACCATGCCGTCGAGCACCACGGCATTGGTCGCCGCCGTACTCGATTGTTGGTCGACGAGGACGAGTGGCACCGCAGGGTCCGGCATCAGGACGGAGTTGGCGTAGGCAGTGGTCCCACCAGGTGAATGGTCGGCGACGGCCTGCAGGCAGCGATCAGTCGCGAGGGCCGCATTGCAGGACGGATTGTCCACGGAGTAGGAACCCGAGATGAAGACGATGTCGCCGGGAATCGCCGACAGACCGGGCAGCGCTGGCACGGCCGGGATCTCCGGGACTTCGGGGATCTCCGGCGTCGGTGGCACCGCTGCAGGGTCGGCTGGAATGAGTGGGGTGCCCGGCACGGCTGGCACTTCCGGTACCGCTGCGACCTCGGCGCGTCCGAAGTTGATCGAGCGGATGGCGACGCCGTCGGTTCCTCTCGTGCTGGCGTCGGAGACTCGACGGTTCATGTGCAGTGCTGCGTTGTCGACGATCAGCCGTCCGTTCGCACCGAACAGGAACGTGGTGCCGAAGCCCGTGATTCCCGACGAACTCGGCGCACTGCTCGATCCGGCAGCGGGCGCATCACCGCCGGCGCAACCTCCGACCGGGCCCTGTCCTGCGACTGCATCGGCACCGGGCTGCAGGGTGACGACATCTTCGAAGTAGTACACACCGGAGGTGAAGTAATGGTTTCCGGCCGGCAGGACCAGGGGCTGGGTGTAGCGCCCCGGGAAGTACAGGCTGCACGATCCGAGCCGAGGTGGTTCGATCGACCCTCGGAGCGAGCCGGGCAGCGGCGGAAGGGTGGGGTAGACGTGCGTCCCGTCACCTTCGGAGTCGTCGCCGACGAGGTCGAACCACTGTCGAGTGTCGGCCGGGTCGGCACCCGAGATGAACACGTCGCCGATGACCTGCGCTGCTGCTGCGCCGGTGAGTGCAGCGAGCGGGTCCGACGAGGTCGTGATCACGCCGAGTTGATTGCGGGCGGTGCCGTAGTAGTTGCCGATCGCGCTGCAGCTGACCGCGGCGTCGGACCCATTGATCGAGAACGTCGACGACTGGGTCGCGGTGAAACAATCGTCGGGGCCCTCGGCGCGCTGGAGGACGATCGCCATCTCCATCGCCGATCGAGCGTTCATGAACGCGTCATCGCGTTCGGCCAGTTTCGGTTGGGTGCGGAACAGGACCACGGCGAAATTGAGCAGAGCGACGACGATGAGCGAACCGACGACGGTCAGGACGAGGACCATCGGCAGCACCGAGCCGCGATCTGCAGTGCCGGAATCGGTGCCGCTGTTGATGGTGGTGGCGGCGCGGCAACCGTGGCGCCTCGAGAGTACGACGAACCTCATGCCGGCCTCGAGATCATCAGGCAGGACACCGCTGCGTTCGCATCGACGGTGATCGTGACTCCAGGCGTCCCGTCACCGTTCGGTGCAGTTGCGAGCGGAGCTCCCGCAGCGGTGCAGTCCGCACGATCCCAGACGAGTCCATCGACGGGTTCCTCGCTCAGCTGCACGGTCTTGGTGCCACCGCCGGGTCCGAAGGTGTAGTCGAAGGTCACCGACGAGGCGTTGGCCCGATCCAGTGTTCTCGACCCGGTGTCGTCACCGGCGCTACTCGTGTACTTCCAGAGACCGGAGGTCGGATTGACGACTGACGCACCGTCGTCGACACGCTTCTGCAGCGTGACGGTGCCGCCGCACTCGCCGATCACGATCGAGCGCAGGATGTCGCCCAACTCGGCGAAGCTGCCGAGGAACAGTCCGGCGGTCTCGGCGTTGCCGCCATCGCCGACCACACCGTTCCATTCGGTCGTTCCCGGACCGATCACGTCCTTGAGATAGCCGACGTACGTGGAGTTGGTGCGCTTGTTGCCGACCATGATGCCGACGAGGCGAGCGCCGGTCTGGCTTCTCATCTCGTTCGCGGTCGCGACAGCGGCGTCACGGGCCACTGCCTCGCTTCGTCCGGCCACCGTGCCGGGCCCAGTGCGGACGATGTTCGGTTGACCATCGGTGATGAAGACGACGAGGTCGGGCAGGTCCGAGCCGTACAGCTGGTTCTGCTGGTTCTTGTACAGGCTCCACAGCCCGCCCTGCCAGTTGGTTCCGTCGCCGACCTGACCGTAGAAGATGCCGTTGCCGTCGGGGTCCCTCGGGTTGCTCGGATTGCCGGGCAACTTCGTCGACTTGCCATTCGACCACTGGCCGTCGGTGTCGTCGAGTGCTGCGATTCTCGTCTTCATGCCCTGAATCTCGGCACTGTCGTTGAGCATCGTGTAGTACGGCGCCCGCTGATCACGGGTGGCCGGGTATCCCGGGACCCCGGCGATCGCCATGCCGTAGCCGGTCTGGTCGAATCCGTTCAACGAGATCTGCGTCGGCGTTCCGACGAAACCGTCGATGAACTGGATGGCTGCGGTCTCGGTGTCTTGGCCACCCGAACCCTGCGGGACCGAGCCCGACGTGTCGACGACGATCGCGATGCGTTTGCCACATCGGCTCGGCGGGGCGAGGGGGTCACTGAGGCCGGGGAAGTTCGCCGGTGGGAGCGACTGGGCTGCTGACAGTCCAGCGCCGCCGGTGGTGAAGGTACGGCCGCTGGCGAAGGTGAGTTGGATGTCTCGCCCGGCGGGGCGGTTGCCCAGCGACTGCGGTGACACGTTGGCAGCGAAGCCGACCGGGTCGCCGGGTTGCCACGCCGGAGTCGCCGGGTCGGCCGGGTCGACCGGGATGGTCGGTATCGGTGGTGCGGCGAGTTCGGTCGCGACGAGGTTGGCGATCGGGCCGGGGGCAGCGGTTCCAGGTCGGAACTCGTAGCGGTTGATGATCCAGTCGTCGCCGCGCTGCTCGTAGCGGTAGGCGATGACGAGGTAGTTGCCGGGAGACGCCGTGTTCGGCCGCACGATGGTGAGCACGTTCGAACCGGGGAGTCCGTCGAGACCGTCGAGCGATGGCAGGGCGAGGCCGATTGCGCCGAGTTGGGCGCCGAGGTCGGCGGCGAGATCCGCTGTGGACAACGCATCGGAGGCTGCCAACCCGGAGCCGAGGTCGATCGGAATGCGCGTCTGCACGAAGCTGACGTCCTTGGCCTCGGACAGCTGCGTGGTCGCCTGGGTACTGATGTTCAGCATGGCGATCAGCGCCGCTGCAATCGCGGTGAGCAGGATCGATGTCACCGACAGGGTGACGACCAGTTCCGGCAGGGTCAATCCGGCGTCACGGCGCACCGTCGAGTTGCGACGACGCTGATCAGCGTCCTGCATGCGGTGCATCACGCACCTCCGGCTTCGAAGGCCCGCGTGTCGGACTTGACCACGTCGAATGACTTCGACAAGGCAGCGTCGGGCGACGTGACGTTGATCGTGATGCGCTGCAGGGCATCGACGGACCCAGGCGTTGCCGCACCGCTGCACGTCTCGACCCACGAGTCCGATGCTGCGCTCCAATAGTCGACGTCGACGACTGTCACCGACGAGGCATCCCAGCCGACTCGCCCGGCAGCCGACTGTGCGGCATTGCTGTAGCTCGCTGAGCCGTCAGGGCACGCTTCCCACTCGACGGCCACGAGCTGGTCGGTTGCACCACCGACGACCGCTTGTACCTTCGTGGCGTCCTCGTTCTGGTCCGACGCCCTGATGACGGTGAACAGCGACCCCATGATCGCAGCGACCACGCCGCCGGTCAGTCCGATCCCGATGACCACTTCGATCAACGTGATGCCGCTGTCGTCCGCGCCAGGTGGCCTGCGCCACCCGCTTCTCGCTCTCGACGTGTCCGTCCGCATGGTCATCACCTGTTCTTCGGCTTTCCGTCAAGAAGTCTTGAATTGCTTCAAGATCGACTTCGGAGGCGCCGATGTCCGCTGTGAGCCAGACGGTAGACGCGCGCTCGATTCGTGTCGCCCAAGGAACGGTCAGGGAATCGTCAATTCTTCTTCTGACCGTCAATGCTTCTTCTGCTCGGCGAGGTGACACACTCGCAGCGTGATCGAGGCAGCCGTTCGCGCAGCATCCGTCCCGCCGTTTCATGCGATGGCGATGAGTCATGCCGCCACCATGCGCGAGGCCGCAGGCCACCGAGTCCTGCACCTCGAAGTCGGTCAACCCGCCACGGGGCTCCCTCAGATGGCGCGCGAGGCCGTCGTCGCAGCCCTCGATCAGCCACTCGGCTACACCAGTGCAGCAGGATTGCACCGGCTTCGTCGCCGCCTCGGCGAACGTTACGCGGACCCGGTGGATCCGCATCGGATCCTCGTCGTCGCCGGCGCTTCCGCTGGGTTCACCCTGGCCTTTCTCACCGTGTTCGAGCCCGGGCAGCGGGTCGGCGTGATCGAACCCGGGTATCCGTGCTATCGCAACGCTCTGATCGCGCTCGGGATCGAGGCGGTCGCCATACCGGTCGGCCCGGACAGCCGCTGGGCGCCGACACCCCAGCACCTCGTCGATGCCGGCCATCTCGACGGACTCGTCATCGCGTCGCCTTCGAATCCGACCGGCACGGTCATGTCCGACTCGGCACTCGCGGCGATCGCCGATCACTGCCGGGACCACGACATCGCGCTCGTCGCCGACGAGATCTACCACGGCATCGTCGAAGCCGACGCAGCCCCACAGGTACTGCGCCACGCACCCGACGCCATCGTGGTCAACAGCTTCTCCAAGTACTTCTCGATGACCGGGTGGCGCGTCGGCTGGGTCGTGGTGCCCGACCAACTCATCGATGTCGTCGAACGCCTGCAGCAGAACCTCTACATCTGCGCCCCGCACGTCGCGCAGGTCGCTGCCCTCGCGGCGCTCGACGCCCACGTCGAACTCGACGGCCACGTCGATCGGTACCGGGCGAACCGTGGCGTGATGCTCGACGGCCTCGCCGCCGCCGGCATCACCGACATCGCCCCCGCCGATGGGGCCTTCTACGTGTACGCCCATGTCCCCCAGTTCACGACCGATCTTGCGATGTCGTCGATGGACCTGTGCCCGCGCTGGCTCGAGGAACTCGGCGTGGCGTGTACCCCGGGCGTCGACTTCGACCTCGCCCGCGGCCACGAGTACATCCGGTTCTCGTACGCCGGCTCTGCTGCAGATCTGGCCGAAGCGTGCACGCTCATCGCCGGGTGGTCGCCGTGAGTACGCCCGGCTCGTCTCGCGATCCGGCTCCCGCTGCGGCTCGCGGTCCGCTGTCCGATCTGCGCGTGATCGACATGTCCACGGTACTGGCGGGGCCGAACTGCGCTCGCTACCTCGCGGACTTCGGAGCCGACGTCATCAAGGTCGAACGGCCCGGTGGCGACAGCTTGCGCAACATGGCGTGGCGGGACCCACGCGACGGCGAAGGGTTGTGGTGGAAGCTGGTCAACCGCAACAAGCGCACGATCGTGCTCGACATCAAAGACGACGACGACCGGGCGACGCTCCTCTCCCTCGTCGACGACGCCGATGTGCTCGTCGAGAACTCGCGGCCGGGGACACTCGAGCGGTTGGGCCTCGGACCCGATGTCCTCCTCGAACGAAACCCGTCACTCGTCATCACCCGCATCTCCGGCTTCGGACAGGACGGCCCCTACGCCTCGCGGCCCGGGTTCGCGACGATTGCCGAAGCGATGTCGGGCCTGGTCGCGCTCAGCGGCGAGCCCGACGGTCAGCCACTGCCCCCGCCTGTGGCGCTGACCGATGAAGTCACCGGCCTCGCTGCCGCCTTCGCCACGATGGTCGCCCTGCACTCCGGCGTCGGACAGGTCGTCGACGCGAACCTCCTCGACACGATGTTCCACATCATGGGTCCGCTCGCGACACTGTTCGGCCTGACCGGGGAACAACAGCCACGCCTCGGTGCGGGCTTGCCGTACACCGTGCCGCGCGGGACCTATCGGTGTAGCGATGGTCGGTGGGTCGCAACGTCGGCAAGCAGCGATTCGGTCGCCGCTCGGGTGATGGGCCTGCTCGGTGTCGGTGACGATCCGCGATTCGTGGACTTCGCCGGGCGCACCGAACATCGCGACGCGCTGGAGCACATCATGACCGACTGGTGTGCACTGAGAACTCAGGCCGAGGTGGTCGACGCCTTCACGGCCGCGGATGCTGCGATCGGGCCGGTGCTCGACATGGCCGACATCGCCGCTGACCCTCACTACGCGCAACGGGGCACCATCGAAACCGTCGCTGACAGCTTCGATGGCACCCCGATGCAGAGTGTGATTGCTCGATTGTCGGCCACGCCCGGAAAGATCCGGTGGGTCGGTCGAGGTCTCGACGCCGACGGCGACGAGATCAACGCGACGGGCTGGTAGATCAGCCGGTCAGCGGATCAGGCGTCGTCGCCCTTGATGATCTTCTCGGACGGGCTCGGAGTGTCCTTGCCGGGGATGTGCTTCTCGGCAGCGTCGCTGACCTTGTTGTACGTGCCCGAGATCTTGCCGGGAATCTTGTCGCTGTTCTTGGCCACCGCGTCGTCGGCGGTGTCCTTGGCCTTGCCGGCCATGCCCTTGAGCTTGTCGAGGAATCCCATGTGCACTTCTCCTTCATCGGTGCGGCCCCGGTAGGGGCTCGATCTCCCTCGGCGTGAGGGAGATCAGGGTTCAAGCTACCCCGATGGGGCAGCTGACTCCGGTTCCCTTGATCCCGCAATAGCCGTTCGGATTCTTGGCGAGATACTGCTGGTGGTATGGCTCGGCGTAGTAGAAGTCGGTGTCGAAATCGATGGATCCGACCTCGGTCGTGATCTGGCCCTTCTTCATCGCGTCGAGGCCGTCCTGGACCCGCGCCCGGGTTGCTTCGATGATCGGCAGCTGGCTCGGCTGGGTGGCCCAGACGCCGGTGCGGTACTGGCTGCCGATGTCGTTGCCCTGACGCATTGCCTGGGTCGGGTCGTGCTCTTCCCAGAAGACCTGCATGATCCGCTCGAAGCTGATCACCGACGGGTCGAACACGATCCCGACCGCTTCGGCGTGACCGGTCAGACCGGAGCAGTTCTCCTCGTAGGTGCAGTTCGGGGTGAAGCCGCCTGCGTATCCGGCGAAGGTCGAGTAGACGCCTTCGAGTTGCCAGAACAGGCGCTCGGCACCCCAGAAGCAGCCCATGCCGACGACGGCGATCTCCATGCCGTCGGGCCACGGCCCCTGGAGCGGGTTGCCGTTGACGAAGTGCGCCTCGGGCACCGTCATCGGCTCGCTGCGCCCCGGCAGTGCTTCATCGGGAGCGACCATGGTTGCGGACTTGCGGAACAGCATGAGTCGAGGATACGGCCGCATCACCGCCCGTGTCTCGGCCGCACCGGCGTTCGCGAACTGTTGAGCAGTGTCATCGTGTCCGCGCTACCTGCCGAGTGCCGGTGACCAGGTGAGGTGAGGTGAGGGGTGCCGGTGAGAGGTGAGACGACCCGTCGCCCCCAGATCTCACCGGCGGGAGCAGGGCGCAGGTACCGGTGAGAGGTGAGACGACCCGTCGCCCCCAGATCTCACCGGCGGGACCCGGAGGTACGGTGCCGGGCGTGACGATCCGAGACGTGAAGATTCGAGACATGACCATTCGAGACATGACGGCAGCGGACCTCGATCGGGTCCTGGAGATCAACGAATCGAACGTCCCCGAGGTCGGCCCTGCTGATCTGGAGCGGCTCCGGTTCATCGTCGACGAGTCGGCCATGGCGCTCGTTGTCGAGTCCGGCACGGGAGAGGTCGTCGGCTTCTGTCTCGTCCTGGCTCCGGGCTCGTCGTACGACTCGATCAACTATTCCTGGTTCATGGATCGCTACGAGACGTCGTACTACCTCGACCGTGTGGCCTTCGATTCCTCCGCGCAGGGACAGGGTCTGGGCTCGGCGCTGTACGCCGAGGTCGATCGTCGACTGCAGCAGGTCGGGACGGGTCTGGCTCTCGAGGTCAACATCGACCCGCCGAACGAACCCTCCCTCGCATTCCACCGCAAGCACGGATTCATCGAGGTCGGCCGCCAGATGTCCAAAGGCATCGAGGTCTCCATGATGCACAAACCCACCGCATAAGTTACGTGGGGTCTGACCCCACGTAACTTATTCAGCGGCGGTCTTGAAGGAAGCGGAAGTGGTTGCGGGTCGAGGCGACGACGTCGGTGTCGATGTCCGCGAAGATCGTGGTCTCTGCGCCGGCTGCGCTGACGAGCACTTCGCCGAGCGGGTCGATCACTGCGCTGTCGCCCGAGTGATCGAGTTGGCCGTGGCGTGTGCCGTCGGCATCGACGACGCCGTCGCGTCCGACTCGGTTCACGGCGACGAAGTAGGCCTGGTTCTCGATCGCTCGGGCCCGAGCGAGGGTCTGCCAGTGGTGGCGCCGCGTGGCCGGCCAGTTCGCGACCAGCAGGTAGGCATCGGTGTCTTCGGCGACGGCCCAGAACTCGTCGGCGAACCGGAGGTCGTAGCAGATGAAGAGGCTGAGCCGGACACCCTCGATCGTGACGGTCACGCGCTCGGAGCCGGCACGCACGTACTCGTGCTCTCCACCGTGGGAGAACGGATGGATCTTGCGGTACCGATGCACCGTGCCGTCCGGCCCGGCCAGGACGAACACGTTGCTGACGCGCTGGTCGTCGGCCGGGACATCCGGAGCGAGTTCGGCGCAGGTGCCGCCGACCCACACATCGTTTGCTGCGGCCTGCTCGACGAGAAACGAGCTCGACGGACCGCCCTCCGGTTCTGCGATCGCTGGATCGGAGAACGCAAAGCCGGTCGCAAAGGTCTCGGTCAGCAGGACGATGCGCGCTCCTCCCGCTGCTGCTGCGGTGATGCGCGGCGCGAGGGCTGCGTAGTTGGCTGAGCGGTCGAACCAGGCGATGTCGTGCTGGATCGCTGCGATGCGGACGGAGCTCATGTCGAGAATCCCTTTCGGAGCGCAACGGCTGCGGCCTCGATGACCGACATCTGTTTGCAGAAGGCGAAGCGGACCATGTGCCGTCCGTGCTCTGGGCGAGCGTAGAACACCTCGTTCGGGACGGCGACCACGCCGCAACGGTGCGGCAGTTGTCGGCAGAACTCCATGCCGTTGCCGGTTGGGTCGAGCGGGCGGATGTCGGCCGTCACGAAGTAGCTCGCCTCGGGGATGTAGGTCGTGAAGCCCACCGAGTCGAGCGCTTCGACAAGCCGGTCGCGCGTCGCCTGCAGGCCGGCACGGAGCCCAGCGAAGTAGCTGTCGGGCAGGCCGAGACCAACGGCCATGGCCGGCTGGAATGGCCCGCCGTTGACGAACGTGAGGAACTGTTTGGCGGTGCGTGCTGCTGCGACCAGTGGCGCCGGACCGCTCATCCAGCCGATCTTCCAGCCGGTGGTGTGAAACGTCTTGCCGCCAGACGAGATGGTCAGCGTGCGTTCGGCCATGCCGGGCAGCGTCGAGAGTGGGACATGGGTCCGTCCGTCGAACGGGAGGTGTTCGTAGACCTCGTCGGTGACCGCGATCAGATCGTGTTCCTGGACCAGGTCGGCGATGAGTTGCAGTTCGCGGGCCGTGAACACCTTGCCCGTCGGGTTGTGCGGCGTGTTGAGCAGCACGAGCTTGGTGCGCGGCGACACTGCAGCGCTCAGCTCGGAAGGATCGAAGACGTAGGAACCGGTCTCGTCGGGAAAGAGCAACACCGGGACCGCAACAGCATCAGCGAGGGCGATACCGGCTCGATAGCTGTCGTACATCGGCTCGAACACGATGACCTCGTCGCCGGCGTCGAGCATGCCGAGCAGTGCACCGGCGAGAGCTTCGGTCGCACCGGCGGTCACGACGATCTCATTCACCGGGTCGAGTTCGATCCCGTAGAAACGGAGCTGATGATCGGCGATGGCCTGACGCAGCACCGGGAGCCCCGGCAGCGGCGGGTACTGGTTGAGCCCACCATTGATCGAGTCGATCGCAGCGTCGAGGACCTCGCGCGGGCCGTCGGTGTCGGGGAAACCCTGACCCAGGTTGATCGCTCCGGTCTCGACGGCAAGCGCGGACATCTCCGCGAAGATCGTCGTGCCGAACCCAGCCAGTCGGGAGGTGATCACGTCGGTCGGTGCTGCCACCGTGCCGAGTGTAGGAGTCGGTGTCGATGCCGTGCTGACTCGGGCCGTGCTGACTCGGGCCGTGCTGACTCGGGCCGTGCTGACTCGGGTGGCGGGGCCGTCAGTGTCAGACCGTCGCGTCGCTCCGCGTTCAGGTGACCGTGTGGTTCCGGATGACGGAGTGGTCCAGGATGACCGAACGGCTCAGGATGACGGAGTGGTTCAGGATGGCGGCGGATCCTCGACGAGCGCTGCCGACTTGCGGCGGTCCGGCCCTTCGAAGCTCGGCGGTGGAAGCTGATTGTCGACCGTCGGAGCGACGGCGAGCCGGTGAACCACGCCCGTCGTCTTCGCTTCGTACATGGCAGTGTCAGCAGCCTGGATGAGGTCGCCCAGCGTCGTGCCGTGCCGCGGATAGAGCGCAGCGCCGATGCTGCCCGAGATCGAGACGTCACCGGCGACCGGTGTCGAGCTGAGACGGGCACCGATGCGTTCCGCAGAGTTGCGCACACCGCTCGCCTCCTCGAGACCGGGCAGCAGGACCACGAACTCGTCTCCGCCCCAGCGCGCCACGACGTCGGTGTCGCGAACGGCGTCGACGAGACGCTCTGCGCAGCCCTTGAGGACGAGGTCACCGAACTGGTGGCCGAGCGTGTCGTTGATCTCCTTGAAGCTGTTGAGGTCGATGAGCATCACGCTGAGCCCGGTTCCGAACCGGTGAGCCATGTCGATGGCTTCCTCGCTCAGGCGTTCGAACTCGCGTCGATTCACGAGGCCGGTGAGCTCGTCGGTGGTCGCGCGGCGCTCGAGTTGGCGATTCTCGGCGAGGAAGGTCCAGCCTGCGAATGCCAACAGGATGGTGCCGAAGGCGAAGAGCAGGGCATAGAGGCTCGGAGATTCCGCACCCCACGGAACATCGTTCGGCACACTGGAACGGACGAGGATGGATCCGCTGTTGACCGGTTCCGAGATCTGGCCGAGCACGACGCGACGCCCGTCGATCGTGCGGATACCCGACACGTCGGTGAGCTGTTCAGCCCCGGACGTGGTGACGTCGAAGTCCGTACCGAACTGCTCGATGACTGTGCGAGCCAAGGGGCCGACGATTGCTCCGAGCGGCAACTGGATCGACACGATCGTGTCAGTCGCGCTGTTCTCCGGTCGTCCGATGACGAGCACGGACTCGCTGGGTACGTCGACGACTGCGACAGACCCGCCGGGGAGAACATCGGCCGCAGCGGAGCCGAACGACTCGTTCGCGGCGAGGTCGGGTCCGGAGCAACGTTGGCCGACGCAGGCTTGTGCCGAGATGTCGAAGGTCCGCAGAAGCGCCGCAGGGGTCGTTGCATCGGAGGCCACTTCGACGACGGCGCGGGCACGTTCGACGGTGTTTCGAACCGAGTTGGTCGCAGTGATCGCTGCCGACGTCACGCGCGTGTCCTGCTCCTCGTACAGCGTGTTCCGCTGGTTGATGAGGGACGCGAGGGTCGCCACGAGCAGGATCAGGCTGCCGAACAGCGCGCCCACTCGAAGGAGCCTCATACGTCAGTATCGGCCGACAACCGCTGCATCTTGAGGATGCCCGAGAAATTGTCGGAGCGCTGACGACAACTCCTCGGGTCGACGTGGACTCGGGGATGTCTCGAGGACGCTTCGGGCCTCGGTCGAAAACGACAACGGCCCCCGAAGAACGGGGGCCGTTGCCAGCGCGCTCGGAGAGAGTCGAACTCCCAACCGCTTGATCCGTAGTCAAGTGCTCTATCCATTGAGCTACGAGCGCATATGACAGCAGTCTACGCCGAAAATCGGCGCGACCACCAGATCATTGTGTGCTGAGTCAGAAACCCCAGGGTCCCCATCCACCAGCACGCTGATAGAGCGCATAGGCCGCACGAGCGTTCGTCTCCGGGTCGTACAACTGCTGGTCGTTGGTGATTCCGAGGTCGTCGAGCCAGCTCTTGTGGACGTCCCAATACATCTGGAACAGGCCGTAGCAGCAGTAGTTCTTCGCCGTGGGCACGAAGCGACTCTCACGGTAGGCGATCTCGAGGGCACGGTCTTCGAGATCGTCGGGCCAGACATCGCGGATGATCTGCTTGATGTCTTCCGGCCCGGGGGGTGAGGTCGACGGCGGTGCCGTCGTGGTGGCCGTCGTCGTGGTCGGTGCCGCGGTCGTGGTCGGTGCCGCGGTCGTGGTCGGTGCCGCGGTCGTGGTCGGTGCAGCGGTGGTCGGTGGCGCCGGGGTCGTGGCACCGGCCGGCAGGCAGATCTCCGCGCCCGGGTACAGCGGCGTGCCGGTGGTGGCGCCATTTGCTTCGAGCAGTTCGGTGAGTTCGACACCGGCAGCATCCGCGAGCCGGATCCAGAAGTCGCCGGACACGACGGTGTAGTCGACGGCGCAGGTGCGCTCGACTCGGGCGGCGGGTTCATCGGCTGCCGCTGCGGTCTCGATTGCAGCGTCTGCAGCGTCTGCAGCGGTGTCTGCGGCGGTCTCGTCGGCGTCGGCCGGAGCTTCGAGTGCGGCGGACTGCGTGGCGACGTCGATCGACGCCGATTCCGCGGCCGTCGTCGCCGTGCTCGAGTCCGCAGCCACCTGCTCGGTGGACGCCGTGTTGTCATCAGCAGCCTCGCCGACCGGAACGGCTGCCGGGAGGTCGTTCGGGTCGAGTTGCGTCGTGGTGGCATCGACGACGGCGGCAGGTGCGGTGGTCGACGGCAGGAGTTCGGCGGCAGCGACCGACGACTCGACGGTCGTCGCCGCAGCGTTGTTCAGGAGGTCAGACCCATCAGCACCGCGGTTGAGGAGCAGCGGGACGAGCAGCGCGCCGACGACGGCGACCGCCCCGAGACGCACGAGGAGCGGATCGATTCGACTCTCTCGGCGGGCGGCGACCGGGACGGGTGCGAGTTCGGCATCCCAATCAGCATCAGCGCCAGCGAGGTCCACGCTCGATGCTGCGTCACCGACGAAGCCGGCGGTGTCGTCGTAGGTGTAGTCCTGGTGGGTGTCATGGTCATCGAAGTCGTCGAACATGTCGGCACCGATCGGCGCTGCGCTCGTCCTGTTGGTGCTGGCCGCTTGGGTGGCGGCGGCGAGATCGGGTCGGACGATGCCGTGCTCGCGGGTCGGGTTGGCACCGGAGCTCAGGAACTTGGACAGGCCGCGCCGGACGCGAGCAGCGGGTCGGCCGGCGTCGGAGTCGGCCCGCTCGGCCCAGTGTGCGGCGGCGTCGAATCGCTCGTGCTCGGTCGTGGGCTGCTGCGCGGTGTTCCAGTCGGCTTTGCCGCCCCAGAAGTCCGCACCATCGGGAGCGGGCGTGCCCCGCTGTCCGTCGTGCTGTCCGTCGTGCTGTTCGTCGTGTCGGTTCATGTTCTCCGCCTTGATGGAGGGGATCGTGTCGGCCGGACGTCGAATGCAGACGGCGGGCGGCACGAGCGAAAGTGGAGCCGACAGGTGTCGGCACATGTGCTGACACCAGTGTCTAGTCGGTTCGTCATCAAACTGCAACGCGGCTGTCACACACACGACATGCTTGTAACTTGCGGCGTCACATCCGAGGTCTGCTCAGAGCGTGGTTCGGAGGTCGAAAACAACAACGACCGGCACGCGTTCACGTACCGGTCGTCATCTGGCGGAGAGGGTGGGATTTGAACCCACGGACCCCGGAG
>RCMY010000598.1_pt1 | contig 34099 bp, 35 predicted proteins | sample 2041341 | NCBI WGS metagenome assembly RCMY01 (sample SAMN09708234, study PRJNA481090) | Marine sediment metagenome, whole genome shotgun sequencing project. | reverse complement strand
GTAGGCCTTGAAGGTGGAAACCTGAACAGCGTCATGCGCACGCCGAAGCTGCGCGGGTTCAAGAACCCGTTCCGCGTCGAGTATCAGGTCGTGAACCTTGAACGCCTTGCTGAGCTGTACCCCAAGGGTGGAGACGTCACCGTGAGCGACCTCGTCGCAAAGGGTGCCGTTCGCAAGAACGAGAAGGTCAAGGTTCTCGGGGCCGGCGAAATTGAGGTTAAGCTGAATGTTGCGGTCGACAAGATCTCTGGTTCAGCTGAGCAGAAGATTCTGGCCGCAGGCGGCTCAATCAAGTGAGTCGGCCGGATGGTTCGCCATCCGTAAACCGACTCTGTGAGATGTAGCTGCGACAGTGCCCCGCAAGGGGCACTGGAACTGCATTACCCGTAAACTCAGGAGGCCTAGTGTTCGGCGCATTCATACGGATTTTCCGTACGCCCGATCTTCGCAGGAAGATCGGCTTCACGCTCGGCATCATTGCGCTGTTCCGGCTTGGATCATTCATCCCGACCCCGTTCGTTGACTATATAGAGGTACAAAAGTGTCTGGGGTCTACCTCCGGCCCCGCTGGACTTTACGATCTAGTCAACCTTTTCAGTGGTGGGGCTCTACTCCAGCTATCGATCTTCGCGCTCGGGATCATGCCGTACATCACGGCATCGATCATCGTCCAACTGCTGCGCGTGGTCATCCCACACTTTGACACTCTCTACCAGGAGGGTCAGGCCGGTCAGGCGAAGCTCACCCAGTACACGCGTTACCTGACGATCGGTCTCGCCATTCTCCAGTCGACCACTCTTGTCACGGTCGCCAGGAGCGGTGCGCTGTTCCCGAACTCATCCGGGCTGTGCGGCAAGCTGATTCCGAACGACTCCTGGTATGCCATTCTCCTCATGGTCATCACCATGACGGCCGGCACCGGCCTCATCATGTGGATGGGTGAGCTCATCACCGAGCGCGGTATCGGCAACGGAATGTCACTGCTCATCTTCATCTCGATCGCCGCAACCTTCCCCACCGCGATGGGAGGCATTTACGTTCTGAATGGCCTCAACGCGTTCATCCTGGTTCTCATCCTCGGCTTAATCATCATGACTCTTGTGGTGTTTGTTGAGCAGTCGCAGCGAAGAATCCCTGTGCAATATGCGAAACGGATGGTGGGTCGCCGCACCTATGGCGGCAACAACACCTACATCCCGATCAAGGTGAACATGGCGGGTGTGATCCCCGTGATCTTCGCGTCGAGCCTGTTGTACCTTCCAGCTCTCATTGCGCAGTTCAACCAGCCTGCTCAGGGTGAAGCGCCTGCCGCGTGGGTTTCGTGGATCTCTGACAACCTTCGCTCCGGCGATAGCGCGTTGTACATGCTCGTCTATTTCCTTCTCAACATCGGCTTTACCTACTTCTACGTTGCGATTACGTTCAACCCTGAAGAGGTTGCCGACAACATGAAGAAGTACGGTGGCTTCATTCCCGGCATTCGTGCTGGGCGACCCACCGCCGAGTACCTCGATTACGTGCTTACGAGGATCACCCTCCCTGGCTCTCTGTATCTCGGTGTTGTTGCGCTCATACCGCTCTTCGCCCTCAGTTTCTTTGGGGCGAACCAGAACTTCCCGTTCGGTGGGGCGAGTATTCTCATCATCGTCGGTGTCGGACTTGAGACGGTGAAACAAATTGACGCTCAACTCCAGCAGCGTCACTACGAAGGATTGCTGCGATGACCGGCACGGGCACGCCCACGGAGAACGGCCGCCCGAACGGTGGACGATTCCTCATCATCGGTCCTCCCGGTGCAGGAAAGGGAACGCAAGCTGCACGGCTTTCGGAACTGTTTGGAATTCCCGCCATCGCGACGGGAGACATTTTCCGCGCCAACATCAAGAACGAGACGCCGCTGGGCATCGAGGTCAAGAGCATCGTGGACGCTGGCGACTACGTTCCCGATTCGCTCACGAATGAACTCGTGCGTTCTCGCCTTGAAGAGCCAGACGCGGCATCGGGTTTCCTTCTCGACGGGTACCCGCGCACTCTTTCGCAAGTGAACTTCCTCGATGAGATTCTCGCTCAGAAGCACCAAGAGTTGAACGCCGTCATCCGGCTCGTCGCAGACGTCGAAGCCGTTGTGACGCGTTTGCGCAAACGTTCCATGGAACAAGGGCGTGCTGACGACTCTGAAGAAGCGATCCGGCACCGCCAGGATGTCTTCCGTCGTGAAACTGCACCGCTCATTGAGGTGTATGGCGACCGTGGCGTGCTTGTCACCGTGGATGGCATTGGTGACGTCGACGACGTCGCTGAGCGCATTCTCACCGGACTTGCCGCTCGCGGGGTGCAGATCCCCAATGCTGAAGCAAAACCCGCAGCGGGTTAAGTAAAAAGTACTCGGGTGGCGCAGCGTCGCGATTTCACCTAAGATAGATCCTTGGTGTCTTGGCGCCGCGTTCTCGCACGCCAATGGTACCGACAATCCACCGCACGACCAGCAATCAGAATCATTCACGTTAGCGAGTTATGGCAAAAAAAGACGGCGTCATCGAGATCGAGGGATCGGTAGTCGAAGCTCTGCCCAATGCGATGTTTCGCGTTGAGTTGACCAACGGCCACCGTGTTCTTGCTCACATCTCGGGAAAAATGCGTCAGCACTACATCCGAATCCTCCCCGAGGACAAGGTCATCGTAGAGCTCAGCCCATACGACCTCACGCGTGGGCGCATCGTCTACCGCTACAAGTAGAACTGATTACTGGAAAGTAACGGCCTGCGGCATTCCGCGGGTACGAAGACAGCGAGAGAGCAAGAACTATGAAGGTCAATCCCAGCGTCAAAAAAATCTGTGACAACTGCAAAGTGATTCGCCGCAATGGCCGAGTCATGATCATTTGCACCAACCCGCGGCACAAGCAACGCCAGGGCTAACAGCTACTGCACTTACAACTCAATATTGAAGAACGGCAGAATCAGAACCGCCCAGGCGGGGAGACCATCGGCGAGGGGCCGATGCACAGTTTCTGTCCCACACCTCTCACCAAAAATCAGGAGTAGCCAGAATGGCTCGTTTAGCAGGAGTCGACATTCCCCGCGATAAGCGCGTGGAAGTTGCATTGACCTACATTTACGGAGTTGGCCGTACGAGGGCCCTCAAGACCCTCGCCGACACCGACATCAGTGGCGAGATCCGCGTCAAGGATCTCAGCGACGATCAGCTGATCGTTCTCCGCGACTACATCGAAGCGAACTTCAAGGTGGAGGGTGACCTTCGCCGCGAGGTTGCTGCCGACATCCGCCGCAAGGTGGAAATTGGGAGCTACCAGGGGATCAGGCACCGCAAGGGCCTTCCCGTGCACGGCCAGCGCACGAAGACCAACGCTCGCACCCGCAAGGGACCGAAGCGCACCGTAGCCGGCAAGAAGAAGACCCGCTAAGCGCGGGCCGCCAAAGATTTCGACAGGAGACCACATTATGGCCACACCCAAGACCGCGGCACGCAAGCCGCGTCGCAAGGAAAAGAAGAACGTCGCAGTGGGCCAAGCCCACATCAAGTCGACGTTCAACAACACGATCGTCACCATCACGGACCCCAACGGAGCAGTGCTCGCGTGGTCGTCCTCAGGCGTCGTCGGATTCAAAGGATCCCGCAAATCCACGCCGTACGCTGCGCAAATGTCGGCAGAGTCGGCGGCCCGCCAGGCGCAAGAGCACGGCGTCAAGAAGGTCGACGTTTTCGTCAAGGGACCGGGATCTGGTCGCGAAACCGCCATCCGCTCACTTCAGGCTGCTGGCCTCGAGGTGGGTTCCATCAACGATGTCACCCCGCAGGCGCACAACGGTTGCCGCCCGCCGAAGCGCAGGCGCGTGTAACGCCGATAGCGTTGCACCCGACTGCGGGTGAGCGCGCTGGAGCTTAGGGCGGGGCCATTTCTGGCCCACGCTTCGACGCCAGCGTCGGACCCCGTCCCGGGGTCCGGAAACTCACATCAACACTGAATTTCACAGAAAATTACAATTAAACAGAACAACCGGCCAGCCACCGGTTGAACGCCTAAGTGTCATATAGCGGACACTTCGCCGAAAGGAATCCACCGTGCTCATTGCACAGCGCCCGACCCTGACCGAAGAAAACATCTCCGAGTTCCGTTCGCGGTTCATCATCGAACCGCTCGAACCCGGCTTCGGTTACACACTTGGTAACTCGCTTCGCCGCACCCTGTTGTCGTCCATCCCGGGCGCAGCAGTGACGAGCATCCGCCTTGACGGCGTGCTACACGAGTTCAGCACGATCCCGGGTGTGAAAGAAGATGTCACCGAGATCATCCTGAACATTAAGGGACTCGTAGTCTCGAGCGAGCACGACGAGCCGATTACCGCGTACCTGCGCAAGCAGGGTGCCGGTGAAGTTACGGCCGCCGACATTTCCGCTCCGGCGGGAGTCGAGATCCACAACCCCGAGCTCATCATTGCGACGCTCAACGACAAGGCTCGCTTCGAACTTGAGCTGACCATCGAGCGTGGCCGTGGCTACGTTTCAGCGACGCAGAACCGCAACGAGTTCAGCGAAGCCGGTCAGATTCCCATCGACTCGATCTACTCCCCGGTCCTCAAGGTCACGTACCGCGTCGAGGCAACTCGTGCCGGTGAGCGCACCGACTTCGACCGTCTTGTCGTGGATGTCGAGACCAAGAGCGCGATCAGCCCTCGCGATGCGATCGCCTCAGCTGGTAGCACCCTGGTCGAGCTGTTCGGTCTCGCGCGCGAGCTCAACACTGCGTCAGAGGGTATTGAGATTGGCCCGGCGCCGGTTGACGCTGTCATGTCAAGCGAGTTGAGCATGCCCATCGAGGATCTGGATCTTTCTGTTCGCAGCTACAACTGCCTCAAGCGCGAGGGGATCAACTCGGTAAGCGAGCTTGTTGCTCTTTCCGAGACGCAGCTCATGAACATTCGCAACTTCGGCCAGAAGTCGGTCGATGAGGTCAAGGACAAGCTTGTCGAACTTGGTCTCTCCCTCAAGGACACTGTTCCCGGATTCGACGGAGCCCACTTTTACAGCGGCTACGAAGAAGACGAGAGCAACTGAGCACGGCCCTGACCAACCTGATTCTGGAGAAAACCAATAATGCCTAAGCCAACTAAGGGCCCGCGTCTCGGCGGTGGACCGGCTCACGAGCGTCTTCTGCTCGCCAACCTCGCGGCCGCTCTCTTCACCCACAAGAGCATCAAGACGACGGAAACCAAGGCGAAGCGCCTTCGCCCCGTCGCCGAGCGCCTCATCACATTCGCTAAGCGCGGAGACCTGCACTCGCGTCGTCGCGTGCACGCTGTGATTGGCGACAAGAGTGTCGTGCACGAACTGTTCACGCAGATCGCACCGCTCGTCGCCGACCGCGATGGTGGATACACCCGCATCACGAAGCTTGGATTCCGCAAGGGTGACAACGCGTCGATGGTGCAGATCGAGCTCGTTCTTGAGCCCGTGAACGCGAAGCCACGTGCCAAGACCGAGACGAAGAAGCCGAAGGCTGCGCCGGTGGAGGAGACTCCAGCCGACGACGCTGCCGTTGACGATGCTGCCACAGATGAGACTGAGGTCGAGGACGCACCAGCAGACGACGCGAAGGCGGCTGACGCTGAAGCCGTTGCGACCGAGGATGCCGACACCGAGGCGGTCGAAGCCGACGACGCTAAGGGCGACGACAAGTAATTTCTCTTTCGAAAGGCTCCGCACCTTCTAGGTGCGGAGCCTTTCGCGTCCCCTCGCGTTGTGCGCCAGTGGAGGTTAAGGCCGTATTGTCGTTTTCCATGACGATTGACACACCACTTCGTGACCGCGTCGACGCTCCTCGCGTCGTGCTCGCCCCCGAGTCAAGGGACGGCATCCAGTGGCGCAGCGCCTCCAAGGATGACGCGGATGCCATCCTTGAGTGCGCGCGCGAAATGGATGCCGTCGATCACCCGCACTTTGTCACAACGCGCGAGGACATCGCTGGAGAGCTCGCGCACTCGTATGTGGACCTTGAACTCGATTCGCTTGTCGCACTCGATGAGACGGGAACCGTTGTGGCCTATGGCTTCACGGTTCTCAACCCCAGTCGCGTGACACTGATCCAATCGGTGCTGAGCGGCGGTGTGCGCCCGCGTGCGCGTGGACGCGGCATAGGGAGGCAGCTTTTGGCGTGGCAAGAGTCGCGAGCGCTCCAGCAGCTCGCGACGGTCGAGGCGTCCGCTCCTGGCTGGATCATGATGGAAGCAGACGAACGAGCGACATCGAAGGTGAAGCTCGCGAAGCGCCACGGGTTTCGAATTGCGCGCTACTTCCTGGAAATGCACAGGGATTTGTCTGCGCCGATCGTGGAACGGCCACTCGAGTCGTTCGAGTTTGTGCGCTTCGATGAGTCTTACGTTGAGGCGACCCGGCTGGCACGCAACGACGCGTTCCGTGACCACTGGGGTAGCCAGTCGATGAACGACGAGACGTGGAACGATTTCGTTCACCGCAAAGTCTTTCGCCCCGAGCTTTCGTACCTGGCGATTGCGCAGGATGGTTCCGTCGCAGGTTTCGTACTCAGCGAGGTGAGGGAGGAGAACTTCGAAACGCAAGGGTATTCGTCCGCCTACATCGGCTACGTGGGGGTTCCTCGAGCGTTCCGTGGACGGGGCGTCGCCCCAGCACTTTTGACCCACACGATGTCAGAGATTGCGACGACAGGGCTCGAGATGGCCGTTCTCGATGTGGATTCCGACAATCCGACGGGTGCTTTGGGGCTCTACACCGGTATGGGATTCACCGAAGCACAGAAGAGCATGAGCCTTCTCAAGGAGTTTTAAAGCTACGACGGATGCGGAGCTAGTCCGTACTCTTTGGCGGAAAGCACTGGCGGGAGTTCGGCGAGCCTCTGCAGGGCATCCCGCACGGTGCTCGCGTAAATTGCTCCGCCGTCGTCACCTGGATGGATTTGGTCGCGCGCCAGGAGGTTCAGCTTCCCTCCGATGGCACTTTGCCAGTTTGCCAGTTCGACGTTGCGGTACTGCACGGCGAAAGCCTCGAGAGTTCCGTTCACTCCCGATGTCCACCAGCGTGGTGCCTGAACGTTCACGACCACGATCTGTTGGTCGGGTCCGACGATGGCACGAACCTGATCGAGCACGGAGAAGTCAATCGGCCCATTCGTGCCGAGACCAAGGAGCAGAGTGTTGCGAAGGTTCCCTGACGACTTGAGCGTCGACACCATGCCGGGGGCCTGACTGAGTTGTCGCGACACGACAGCGTCGATCGAGATTCCGGGGAACGCCGCCGCGAGTTCTGGTGCCGATGCCAACATGACGGAGTCGCCAATTGCCGTGATTTGGTCCCCGCCCGGGATGGCGGCCGCAACAGTTTCCTTGTTTGTTTCAGTGGGCAACACCGAAACAGGTGGCGCGGCAACTATTTGGCCAGCTTCAATGAAAGCTTGAGCATCTGTTTTGCCGGGATCGAGCGCGATGGAGAAACCGGTGGCGACGCTCGCGCCTGTGACTAACGTGAGAACGAGTACGCCGGCCGCAAATCGCGGAACGGCAACCCGCCATCCACCCGGGCGAACCCAGCGTTGGCGATTCGACCATGCCGTGGCCGCGGTTCGGAGGGTCGCGCGGAATCCGTTCTTTCTGATGGGCTGTTCGAGGAAGCGATAGGAGACCGCGGAAGCCGCGACAGTCGCCACGAGAGCGATTCCACCGAGAGCCCACGCGCTCGCGCCGTCGAGCGCGAAACCGGGGAGGAAGGCGACGGTGAGAACAAATATGGGCCAGTGCCAGAGGTACAGGCCGTAGGAGCGCTCGCCCACCCAGCGCATGGGGGCAACGTCCAAAACTCGGCCGAGAATTGATCCCGGCATTGTTGCGCCGGCGATGGCGACTGCAGAAAGCAGCGCAACGACTACGAGCCCACCCTGGTACGTGATGTCGGCCTCCGCCGGGAGTGTGAAGGAGGCGACGACGAGCGTGGCGACAGCTGCTGCGCCGGCGAGCTGAAGTGACGTGCGCAACCAGCGCGGCCACGCGAGAGGCCACGGCCACCAATTCTTGCCGGCGAGGGCGAGAGTTGCGCCGATGGCGAGCCCGAAACTGTGGGTGTCTGTGCCGTAGTACACGCGCGTTGCGTCGCCGCCAGGCACGTAGAGGAAAGCCATCGCGAGCGCCGAGGCCGCCGCAAGGGAACCGATGATCACGCATCGGATGGCCGTGCTGCGCACGAAAAGCAGAACGAAGATCGCGAGCGGCCACACGAGATAAAACTGTTCTTCCACCGCGAGCGACCACAGGTTTCGAAACAGCTCGGGGTTCGATTCAGCAAAATAGCTTGACCCGTCCGCGATCGAAAGCCAGTTGCTGCTGAATGTCGCCGCGCCGAGCACTTGGCGTCCGAGATCAATCAAGACATTGCTATTTGCGAAAAGGGCAATACTGCTGCACACGAGAACAAGCACGGTGAGCGCAGGCAACAGCCGCCTGGCCCTGCGACGCCAGAATTCCCGAAACCGGATGCGCCCGCTCTTCTCCCGTTCGCGGAGCAGAAGCGCCGTGATGAGGAATCCGCTGATGACAAAAAAGATGTCAACGCCGAGGTAGCCGCCCGGCATGGCTCCCGGAGTGAGGTGATAGAGGATGACTGTGATCACGGCAATGGCACGCAACCCGTCGAGGCCGGTAAACCAGGTTGGTGTTGGCGTTGGAACTCGAACCGGTGCTTGCGCGGGCAACGCAGCGGGCGACGCTTTCGGGGCGGGTTTTCGCGCCGCGGTAGCCCGTGCGGCCGTGGCGCGCGCTGAAGGTACCCGTGGCGCGGGTGCCTTTGGTGCAGGTGCAGGGGTCTTCTTGGCCATCAAGCACTAAGCTTCGCCTGTCGCACGCGCTCAGTCAATTGCCGCCGAAAGCATGTTCCCGCCCTCAGTTGCGGCGGGCCCCTTTGCCATTCCCGCCGCGACAGATTGTCATTCGGACGAGGGAGAGCGCGTCGGCGCCCACTTTCGTCCGAAACACTATCGCTGGGTGGGTTCGACGGGCGCTATCATTCCAGTCGTGGCAGAAATGAGTCCTCTCCGCGAACGGGTTGTCGCTCCGAGCGCCCTCACCGTCCCGGTATCCACACATGACCTCACCTGGTGCCCGGCGACAGTGGTGGATATCGACGCTATCTTTGACTGCGCGAGAGCCATTGACGTTGTTGAACATCCGTATTACGTGACGTCTCGGGAGGAGATAGAGGAGGACCTCGGACACTCTTACGTCGACCTCGAGCACGATTCTCTGGTCGCGCTCGATCCGGATGGGGGCGTGCTCGCGTACGGGCTTGTCGTGCTCAGTCCGAGCCAGGAGACTCTCGTTCGCTCCATCCTCATGGGCGGAGTTCGTCCATCGGCCAGAGGACGAAGCATTGGCCGGGTGCTCCTCGCGTGGCAGGAGGCTCGCGCGCTGCAGCAGTTTGCCGGTTCGGATAGGCGACTACCCGGGTGGATGATCGTGTGGACTTTCGAGAAGGCGGCCGCCACTGTGCGACTGGCTGAACGCAATGGTTTCCGGATCGCCCGCTACTTTCTCGAGTTGCGCCGGGACCTCTCACAGCCGATCATCGCGAAAGATCTCGAGGGCTTCGACGTGGTGCCCTTTGACTCGTCCCGATCCGAAGCGGTGTGGCTCGCGCGCAATGATGCATTCCGCGACCATTGGGGCAGCCAGCCCGCGACCGAGCAGAACTGGAACGAAACGGTCTCCCGCTCGACCTTCCGCCCCGACCTTTCCTTTGTTGCGATTGCTCCTGACGGCCAGATCACCGGATTCGTGTTGAGCGAAGTCAAGGAGGAGGATTTTGAGCCGCAGGGGTTCAGCTCCGCGTACATCGACCTCGTTGGAGTTCCGCGCGCGTTCCGTGGCCGCGGAATCGCCCCCGCGCTGCTTACTCGCGCACTGGAGGCGATCGCTGCCGCGGGGCTCGAAATGGCGGTGCTCGACGTTGACGCCGAAAGTCCCACTGGCGCGCTTGGCCTCTATGCGCACCTCGGATTCACCGAGGCAAGCCGCAGTCTGCAGCTCAACAAGGAGTTCTAGCCGCGCGATGCCCCTCACTGATTGTGGTGAGAGTGAGCGATTCGGACGAGAGGGTGCGCCGAGGTGCCCGCACTCGTGAAGAAGCATGACGTCTGAGCGGCTCCGGGGACAGGCAACTCGTGGGCTGGGCTCAGTAGACTCGGCGCGTGAGCACGGAAGCGGAGGGCGCAGTCGAGAGCGCAGAAGAAGCCGGGACGCCCGAAGGCATCCGGCTGCGGCTTGAGATAGCGTACGACGGAACTGATTTCCACGGTTGGGGCAAGCAGCCCGGCCTTCGCACGGTGCAGGGCGTTCTGGAGCAGGCGCTCGCGACAGTGTTCGGCCGGCACGGCGACCCGCCGCTCCTGACTGTTGCCGGGCGCACGGATGCCGGCGTTCACGCACTCGGTCAGGTTGCGCACGTGGATGTGTCAGAAGACCAGTTCGCGAGCCTTGCTCGGTCGCGCCAAGGTGGCGGCGCGGATTCTCTTGCTCGCCGGCTCAATGGCATCGCCGGCCTCGATGCGGATGTGTGGGTGTCCAAGTCCAGCCTTGCCCCGCACGGTTTTGACGCGAGGTTTTCGGCCGTGTGGCGTCGCTACAAGTATCGGGTCGCAGACACCCAGGCTCCGCGCAATCCACTCGATCGCCGCGGCACTCTGTGGTTTCCGGACGTGCTCGATGTCGACGCCATGCACGATGCGGCCACAGAGCTCCTCGGTCTGCATGACTGGACGTCATTCTGCAAGTCACGAGAGGGAGCAACGAGCATCCGCACCCTCCAGGAATTCGACTGGGTGCGGGACTCCCGCGGCATCCTCGTCGCACACGTGAAGGCGGACGCGTTTTGCCACAGCATGGTTCGCGCGCTTGTCGGCGCAACGATCGCGGTGGGGCAAGGCAGGCTTTCCGCCGAAAGGCTGTTGGAAATTCGTGAGGAACTTCAGCGCACCAGCGAGTTCAAAGTGGTGCCCGCCAAGGGCTTGACCCTCATGGAGGTCGGCTATCCGGATGATGCTGAACTCCACGCGCGTGCGGTGCAAACTCGTGCCCGGCGTGAGGTTTGACCGGACCAGTCGATTCGGCTAGTGTTGACCCTTGGTGCCTGTAGATCTGGGTGCCACGAAGTTGAGCCCTCCACCGGTTTCGTTCCCGGCGCATCTGCGTCGACAACGTCCACGGAGTGGGATTCACGAACACCTCCCTTCGAACAGAGAGCAGTGCCGTTTCATGCGTACTTTCACACCAAAGCCCGCCACAGTCACTCGCGAGTGGCTCATTATCGACGCGACGGATATCGTACTTGGTCGACTGGCCAGCCACGTCGCCGTCCTCCTCCGTGGCAAGCACAAGGCAACTTTTGCACCGCACGTTGACACCGGTGATTTCGTCATCGTTATCAACGCCGAGAAGGTTGCGCTCACGGGCGCGAAGCTTGAGCAGAAGAAGTCCTACACTCACTCGGGCTACCCGGGCGGATTGACAGCAACCACCTACGCGCAGATGCTCGCGAAGCACCCAACGCGTGCCGTCGAAAAAGCCGTGCGCGGGATGCTCCCGAAGAACTCGATCGGGCGTGAACAGCTGAACAAGCTCAAGGTTTACGCCGGTGCCGAGCACCCCCACGCTGCTCAGCAGCCCAAGCCCTACACACTGACCCAGGTCGCGCAGTAGCGCCGGCTGAATAGCAAAGGACTTTTCATGGCGAAGATTTCAGACTCCATCGACAACGAGGCATCCGTCGCAATCGCGACAGATGAAACCCCGCAAAGCTTCACGACCGAATCAGCGGCAGCAGAAGAACCGAAGGCACCCCGCGCGGTGCTCAACGTTCCTGGTGCTGCCGTGGGTCGCCGCAAGCAGGCAATTGCGCGCGTGCGCCTCGTTCCAGGTGCCGGCACCATCACGGTGAACGGCCGCGAACTTGCGCACTACTTCCCCAACAAGCTTCACCAGCAGCTCATCAATGACCCGTTCAAGGTTCTTGACCTGCTCGGTAGCTACGATGTCATCGCACGCATCACCGGCGGAGGCCCCTCGGGTCAGGCCGGTGCGTTGCGTCTCGGCATTGCTCGCGCGCTCAACGAGATCGACCGCGAGAACAACCGGGCAGAACTGAAGAAGGCTGGCTTCCTCCGCCGCGACGCTCGAGTCATCGAACGTAAGAAGGCGGGTCTGAAGAAGGCTCGCAAGGCTCCACAGTTCTCGAAGCGCTAACCACACCGATTCGGCGCTCACATGGCCCGGCTCTTTGGTACGGATGGTGTGCGGGGTCTCGCCAATGAGACCCTCACGGTAGAACTTTCCCTTCGGCTGGCCCAAGCTGCCGCTGTGGTCCTTGGAAAAGGACGGCACGCGGACGGCAGGCGGGCCTCCGGGCGACGCCCTGCCGCGGTGCTCGCACGCGACCCTCGAGTTTCTGGCGAGTTCATTGGTGCGGCAGTGGCGGCGGGTCTCGCGAGCTCAGGCGTCGACGTGTATGACGCTGGGGTGATTCCGACTCCCGCGCTTGCCTACCTCGTGGCGAACTACAAAGCCGACTTCGGTGTCATGGTGTCTGCGTCGCACAATCCGGCTCCAGACAATGGGATCAAGTTTTTTGCGACGGGTGGTTTGAAGCTGCCGGATGAGGTCGAGGACCGCATCGAGGCCGCACTTGACGAGCCCGCCATTGCTCCCACCGGAGCGGAAGTTGGACGCATCCGCCGTTTTGCGGACGCGGAAGACCGGTACCTCGTCCACTTGCTTGGCACGCTGCCGGCGCGACTTGAGGGGATTCACGTCGTTCTGGATTGTGCGAACGGCGCAGCTTCAGGGGTTTCCCCCGACGTGTTCGACAAGGCGGGCGCGACCCTCACGGTCATTGGCGCTGACCCAGATGGCGTGAACATTAATGACGGCGTCGGTTCAACGCACATGGAACTTCTCGCACGCACGGTCATTGAGAAGGGCGCGGACATCGGCATCGCCCACGACGGCGACGCAGACCGTTGCCTCGCCGTGGATGCCGAGGGCAATATCATCGACGGTGACCAGATCATGGCGATCCTCGCGCTGTCCTTGAAGGAGCGTGGCAAGCTCGCACACAACACGCTCGTAGCCACCGTCATGAGCAACCTGGGCCTGCGGATGGCCATGGCCGAGCACGACATCACCATGATTGAGACTCGCGTCGGTGACCGTTACGTGCTTGAGGCGCTCGCGGAAAGCGGTGCGAGCCTTGGCGGTGAGCAGTCCGGTCACGTGATCATGACAGAGCACGCGACGACGGGCGACGGCATCCTCACGGGCTTGCAGCTTGCTGCCGAGATTGCCCGCACGGGAAAGTCGCTCGCCGAGCTCGCTTCCGTCATGACCGTCTACCCGCAAATCATGGTCAACGTGAAAGACATCGATCATCACTCACTGGGTGATGATGAGGCCATTGCTGCCGCCGTTGTCATCGCGCAAGAGCGGCTGGGAAGCAAAGGCCGCGTGCTGCTGCGTCCGTCGGGAACCGAACCCCTCGTGCGCGTCATGGTGGAGGCATCCGATCAAGCCATTGCCGACGAGATCGCGCATGATCTGGCATCGATCGTGCGCAAGCGCCTCGCCAAATAGCCGCCCTTTACGTCACACGCTTTTTCGCAGGCTCTTCGGCTCACGCGTTACCGCTGGCTCAGATCTTCCGCAGCAGAACGCTGTTGACGGAGTGCCGCGTTTCTTTGCGCAACACGAGAGTTGCGCGCGCACGAGTGGGAAGAATGTTCTGGAGGAGGTTCGGTTCGTTAATGGTGGTCCAGATCCTGCGCGCTTCCGTGCGCGCTTCGCTCTCGCTCAAGCTCGCGTAGCGGTGGAAGTAGGATTGCGGATCAGCAAAAGCACCCTGCTGGAGGCTGAGAAACCGATCCTCGTACCACGTGGCGATATCCGAGGTTCGCGCGTCAACGTAGATCGTGAAATCGAACAAATCGCTCACGGCAAGCTTTCGGCCGGGTGCTGGCGGCTGCAAAACGTTGAGGCCCTCGACAATGAGGATGTCTGGCCGGTGAACGACCACCTTCTCGCCAGGAACAATGTCGTAGGTGAGGTGCGAGTACAGCGGAGCACTGACCTCGTTTGCCCCGCTCTTGACCATGGTGACGAAGCGGAGAAGTGCACGGCGGTCGTACGACTCGGGAAAACCCTTGCGATCCAGGATCCCGCGGCGAGTGAGCTCAGCGTTCGGGAGTAGGAAGCCATCCGTGGTGACGAGTTCGACGCGCGGAGTGTCCTTCCACCGTCCGAGAAGTTCGCGGAGCACTCGCGCCGTGGTCGACTTGCCGACGGCAACCGAGCCTGCGATGCCGATGACAAACGGAGTGCTCGAGCTTCGCTGGCGCAGAAAACTGCTTGTTGATGCGTGCAGCCGTTTCGCGCCGACCGCGTAGAGGCTCAAGAGTTTGCTGAGCGGAAGGTAGACCTCAGAAACTTCGAGGGGATTGAGAAGGTCACCGATTCCCTGCAGCCCAGCCAACTCTTCGGCACGCAGCGGTTGCTCAGTGGTCGGGGAGAGCTCCGCCCACGTCGAGCGGTCGATCTCCAGGAACGGGGAAAGGTGGCCGCTCGGTGGCGTGGCTTCAGACATCCTGAACAGAATACTCGGCTCGCGTGTCTACCGTGTGGACGCTCGTGGCATAAAATTCAACCCATGTGTGGAATTGTGGGTTACGTAGGTGGCAATCGAACCGTCGAAGTCTTAATTGGCGGTCTCAAAAGGCTCGAATACCGTGGTTACGACTCCGCGGGAATAGCCGTCATTGGCGAGTCGGGCGTCCTCGCAACCAGCAAGCGGGCCGGAAAGCTTCAGATGCTCATTGACGAGCTCGACGAGAACCCGGTGGAGGATGGCGCGACAGGCATTGGCCACACTCGATGGGCCACTCACGGCGGCCCTACCGACGAGAACGCGCATCCGCACCTCGGCGACAATGGCAAGCTCGCCCTCATCCACAACGGCATCATCGAGAATTTTGCGGAACTGCGGGCAGAGCTCGTTGCGGAATACCCCGACACCGTGTTTACGAGCGAAACTGACAGCGAGGTTGCCGCACACTTGGTCGGCTACGCGTTCCAGAAAACTCACGATGTGACGAGCGCACTCCGCAATGTGGTTGCTCGGCTGCACGGCGCATTCACTCTTCTTGTCGTTCACGAAGACCAGCCAGGCGTTGTTGTTGGCGCTCGCAGAAACTCCCCCCTCGTCGTCGGGCTTGGTACGGGAGAGAACTTCCTGGGTTCGGATGTTGCTGCTTTTGTTGAGCACACCAGACGTGCGGTTGCGCTTGGCCAGGACCAGGTGGTGACGATCACAGCAGACGACGTCGTCGTCACCGATTTTGATGGAGCGCCGGTCGCCACGGAGGAGTTCGAGATCACGTGGGATGCCTCTGCCGCAGAAAAGGGCGGCTGGTCGAGTTTCATGGCGAAAGAGATCAGCGAACAGCCAGAGGCGATTGCGAACACGCTGCTCGGTCGGCACGTCGACGGCGTTGTCTCGATCCCTGAGCTCGAGCCGCTCGATGACACGCTCCGCGCCATCGAACGCGTCGTGATTTTGGGGTGCGGAACGGCATCCTATGCGGCCATGATCGGCAAGTACGCGATCGAGAAGTGGGCGAAGATCCCGGTGGAGGTGGACCTCTCACACGAGTTCCGCTACCGCGAACCGGTAATCAACGGCAAGACCCTCGTCGTGTCGATCAGCCAGTCGGGTGAAACCATGGACACGCTCATGGCCGTGAAGTACGCGATCGAGCTTGGCGCCGTCACGATCTCCGTGTGCAATACCTATGGCGCGACGATCGCGCGGGAATCCGATGCGGTCATTTACACGCATGCGGGCCCGGAGGTTGCGGTGGCGTCCACGAAGGCGCTCGTCGCGCAAGTCACGGCGCTCTACTTGTTCGGACTGCACCTTGCCCGCGTGCGAGGCACTCTCGACCAGACCGAGGCAACCGCGTTGCTCGACGAACTCCACGAGGTCCCGGACATGCTGCGCACCGTGCTCGAGCAACACGACGAGATTCGCGAGCTTGCACACTGGATGTCGGACACGCGTGCCGTGCTCTTCCTCGGCAGGCACGTTGGCTACCCTGTGGCTCTCGAGGGAGCGCTCAAACTCAAGGAACTCGCGTACATTCACGCGGAGGGTTTCGCGGCTGGTGAGCTTAAGCACGGTCCCATTGCGCTGATTGAGCCAGGCCAGCCCGTGTTCGTCATCGTGCCGAGTCCGCGCGGCAAGGATTCGCTGCATCCGAAAGTCGTCTCCAATATTCAGGAAATTCGGGCACGGGGCGCGCGCATTCTTGCCATCGCAGAAGCCGGGGATGCCTCGGTTCTCCCGTACGCTGACAAGGTGTTTACGATTCCGCTCGCGTCAACGATGATGGAGCCGCTTCTTGAGTTTGCGCCGCTTCAGATTTTTGCGATGGAGCTTGCTGCAGCGAAGGGGCTCGATGTTGACCAGCCGCGCAATCTTGCAAAGTCTGTGACTGTCGAGTAACGAGGTAGACCAGTGATGGGTACTTACGTTCGTTGTCAGGCTCTCCCATGATTGTGGGAATCGGAGTTGACATCGTGGATCTCGCTCGGTTTGAGCGAGCCGTGGCGAGGACGCCAAAACTTCTCGACCGCCTGTTCGCCCAGAGCGAACAGACGCAGGGCTCCCGCGAATTACCACTCCATTCCCTCGCCGCGAGATTCGCCGCGAAAGAAGCGCTCATCAAAGCGCTCGGCACTTCCGACGATGTTTTCTGGCATGACATGCCGATCGTGTCCGATGGCGAACGCAACCCATCGTTCGCGTTGACCGGCGGTATCGCGGAGGCCATCCGCAAACGCGGCATCACCCACGTTCATCTGTCGATGACGCACGACGCTGGTGTTGCCATCGCGTACGTGATAGCGGAAGCAGCCTGATCGTGCGCGCGCATCGAGAAGCCACCGTCGATCTGAACGCTATCGCGGGCAACGTGGAGGCGATTCGCCGCATCGCCGGCACGACGCACTTCATGGCCATTGCGAAAGCAAACGGTTACGGCCACGGAGCGGCGGCCGTGGCGAACGCCGCGATCGACGGAGGCGCCGACTGGCTTGGCGTCGTGGATGCGGCGGAGGCGAGAGTGTTGCGCGACGCCGGCATCCGGGGGCCGATCCTCACGTGGCTGCACGGGCCGGATGAGACGTTCCAGGCGGCCGTCGAACTAGACCTCGAGGTTGGCGTGAGTTCACTTTCTCAACTCGAACGCGCGGCAGCTGCCGGAGTCGCATCGGTTCACGTGAAGGTGGATACCGGGCTCGGACGCAACGGGTCCCCGCCTGACCTTTGGGAAGAGCTCTTCGCGCGTGCGCACGCGCTCGAGCGCTCTCGAGGGCCGAAGATTCGCGGAATTTTCAGCCACCTCGCGAATGCCGGACCCGAAGCGGATGCCGCGCAACTTGAGGAATTTGAGCGCGCACAGAGCGCCGCTGCATCGCTCGGCGTGCAGCCGGAGTTTGTCCACATCGCGGCGACAGAAGGCACTCTCGGTCGACCCGAATCCCGCTACAACTTCGTGCGCGTAGGGCTCGGTTGTTACGGACTCTCCCCGTTCCCTGATATCCCACCATCGAAATTCGGGCTGACACCAGCACTCGAGTTGAGCGCCGCCGTCGCCTCCGTCAAGCGCGTCGGTTCGGGCAGCGGCATCTCCTACGGCCATAACTACAGCACCGAGCGTGAGACCACGATTGCGCTCGTGCCGCTCGGCTATGCAGACGGCGTTCCGCGTCACGCCTCCAACCGTGGACCGGTGTCGATCAACGGAAACAACTTCACCGTGTCCGGCGTCATTGCGATGGACCAGTTTGTCGTCGACGTGGGGGATGCCGATGTGGCGGTAGGCGATCGCGCAATCCTGTTCGGAAATCCAGCGCACGGTATTCCCTCCGCACAGGACTGGGCTTCGGCGGCAGACACGATCACCTACGAAATCGTCGCGAGAATCGGGGCACGAGTCGAGCGCCGATCCATTAGCGGAGCGTGATGAAACTCACGATTCCTACGCCGGAAACGATGGAGGCGCTCGGGGCAACGCTTGCAACACAGTTGAAAGCGGGAGATCTGATTGCGCTCAACGGCGAACTTGGCGCAGGCAAGACGACGCTCGTGCGTGGCCTCGGCGCAGCCCTTGGCGTGCGCGGAGCCGTCACGAGCCCCACGTTTGTCGTGGCGAGAACACACATTCGAGATAGCGGTGTACCTCTAGTGCACGTGGATGCGTACCGGTTGTCGAACCCCGCGGAACTCGATGATCTTGACCTTGATTTTGAGGGATCCATCGTGGTCGTCGAATGGGCCGCGGGAATGCTCGACGGGATTGCGGATTCGTGGCTGGAGATCAACATCGATCGGCCAACCGGGAGTGTGGAAGGTCAAGGGCCGAAGTCTGGCGGAGCTGAGTTTGATGGTGCGGAACCGCGCGAGGTCACGATCCTCGGCCATGGCTCGCGTTTCGCAGACTTTAGGCTGTAATCATGCTTCTCGCGATCGACACCTCTGCGGGCACGAGCGTCGCTGTTGTTCACGGTGCATCTGGCGTGAGCGTCGAGCGTTCGGTGAATGACACGCGTCGCCACGCCGAAGTCATTGGCGAGCTCATCGGGGAGTGCTTGAGCGCCGCCGGAGTCGACGTGGCGCAGCTTTCCGGAGTGGCGATCGGAATGGGCCCAGGCCCTTTCACGGGACTTCGAGTGGGCATCGCCGCCGCGACGGCATTCGCGATCGGTGCCGACCTTCCGCTTCTTCGCGTCGTGAGCCATGACGCGATCGCTTTCGACTACTACCGCTCAAACGCCGACGGACCACTGCTCGTGACGACGGATGCTCGTCGACGTGAACGCTACTGGACCGCTTACCGCGGGGCTGATGATTCTGCCGTGCCTGTGCGCGCCGCCGAACCAGGGTTGGATCGCCCGGAAAACATTAGTAACGCTGTCACCGTTATTCAGGGTTACCGACGCGTTGACGCTGACTGGGTGTCAGCAGCATCCCTTGGCGCACTGGCCGAAGTGCTCACGGCGCGTGGGCGTGACTTTGCTCGCGCCGAACCGCTCTACTTGCGTTCGCCGGATGTCACCCTCGCCTCCGCGCCAAAGCGAGTGACATCATGACGTGGCAATTGAGGCGCGCATTCCCCGCCGACATCGACAGCATCATGCACATCGAGACCAGCGTGTTCGACACAGACGCGTGGTCGAAGGACACGATGATGGGCGAGCTGAGCAGCGAAATGTGCTGGTACGTTGTCGCGTTCCGGCCCGAGACCCCTGACTCGATCGAGGCGTACGCGGGGCTGCACGCTCCGCACGGTTCGGCGACGGCCGACATCCAGACCATTGCCGTAGCACCGGAGTCCCGCCGAGGAGGTCTCGGCCGCGCGATTGTTCGCACGCTCATCAATGAGGCCGTGAAGCGAGGCGCCACGGAGGTGTTCCTCGAAGTGCGTGCCGACAACCCGGGTGCCGAGAACCTGTACCGATCTCTCGGGTTCCAGCAGATAGCTATGCGGAAGGGGTATTACCAGCCAGGCAATGTCGATGCTCTCGTGATGCGCTTGACGCCTGCGCGCCGCAAGCCGGCGTTCACCGCAACCGACAACCACTCGTCGCACGCGCAGCACGAGGCGCGGGGAGAGGCTTCCGTGGGCGGGGAGCTGTCCTCGGAGGCGGAGGAGTCATGAACGATCCGCTGGTTCTCGGCATCGAGACAAGTTGCGACGAAACCGGTGTCGGCATCGTCCGCGGGTCGACGCTGCTCGCCAACGTCATCGCATCTTCGATGGATGAGCACGCACGCTACGGTGGCGTCGTTCCGGAGATCGCGGCAAGGGCACACCTTGAAGCGCTTGAGCCGACCATCAGCGCGGCGCTTTCGACGGCGGGAGTCACGCTGCAGGAACTGGACGCCATCGCGGTCACGAGTGGCCCGGGCCTCTCCGGGGCGCTCATGGTGGGTATCGCGGCGGCGAAAGCTCTGGCAATTTCTCTCGACAAGCCCCTCTATGCCGTCAACCACCTGGTGGGGCACGTGGGGGTTGACGTGCTTTCCGGCGACGAACTGCAGTATCCGACCATCGCGCTGCTCGTGTCTGGTGGCCACACCTCCCTGTTGCTCGTGCGTGATCTTCTTTCGGATGTCGAGTTGCTGGGGGAGACGATCGACGACGCGGCAGGCGAGGCCTTCGACAAGGTCGCGCGGTTGCTCGGACTGCCATACCCTGGCGGCCCCCAGATCGACCGTGCTGCGCGTGACGGTGACGCGGCGGCCATCCGGTTTCCGCGAGGACTCAGTCTGCCCAAGGACATGGAAAAGCATCGATACGATTTTTCGTTCTCCGGGCTCAAGACGTCGGTGGCCAGAATGGTCGAACGAGAGCGCGACGAAGGTCGCGAGGTGCCGGTAGCGGATGTCGCGGCGAGCTTCCGCGAAGCCGTCGTCGATGTGCTCATCACGAAAGCGCTCGCGGCATGCGCTGATTTCGACGTGCCGAGATTGCTGCTCGGCGGTGGCGTGATTGCCAACGCGCGGCTGCGAGAAGTCGCCATGTCCCGTTGCGCGGAAGCGGGGGTGACCCTGCGCATTCCGCCCCTGGATCTCTGCACGGACAACGGCGCGATGATTGCCGCTCTAGGCGCACAATTGATCATGGCCGGGCATGCTCCGTCTGGCATGGGATTTGGTGCTGACTCGACTCTTCCGGTTACCGACGTTCAAGCGTGATGGCGCCATACGGCCCCGCGTGACCTTCTATTTTCATGGTGTCCCGCGTTGACAGGACGATAGTCGGATGCCACTATTAGGCACGTTCGGGTTCACCCTGGACAATTCCAGTGCCAGACAATGAAACATCGGGAGAACGATGACTGATTCAAATGTTCCTAACCAGCCGCCCGTCCCGCCGACGCCACCAGTAGCACCGGCCGGCACTGCCGCTGCGAAGCCTTCGACGATTTTGAGCCTGCTGTCCATGATTGGCGGCATCGTCGGCCTCGTGCTGTCGTGCTGCTTCGGTGCGGGAATCCTTTTCGCGATCGCCGGTATCGTTCTCGGTTTCCTCGGAAAGCAGAAAGAGAATGCACGTGGCATGGCCATGACGGGCATCATTACCGGTTTTGCCGGTGCCGCGTTGTCCGTGATCATGTGGATACTGTTGGCAGTGGCGCCAGCAATGCTCGCATTCCTTCCCGGAGTCGCCACGATTTCGGGCTACGGCTACTAATCCGTTAGCGAGAGTTCCACTTTTCGTTTATACGTGATGTGACTGCCCCCCGACGTGAACTACGTTGGGGGGCAGTAACATTGTCACTCGTCGCATCCAGCTCACGTCAGGATTGAAGTGCCCACTCCACCAGCAAAAGACTCGCCGGATTCGGCTGACTCCGCCGAATCAGCGCAAAGCCCGTACTCGCCGGCCACAACGCCGCCCGTACCGCCCGTACCGCCTGTAACGCCTGTACCGCCCGTCGCCGGACCACCTGCGCCTCCTGCGCCCCCAGCACCGTACGGCGCAGTGCCTGCCGCCCCGTACCCGTACACGGGTGCGCCGCAAGCTCCCTCAACAACCCTGAGCCTGCTCTCCATGATCGGCGGCATTGTCGGCCTCGTGCTGTCGTGCTGCTACGGCGTGGGATTCCTCTTTGGAGTCGCGGCCATCGTGCTTGGTCACCTCGGCCGCAAGCGCGAACCCGCTCAAGGTATGGCGCTCGCCGGTCTCATCACTGGCTATGCGAGCGTTGCGCTTTCCCTCATCATGTGGGTCTTCATCTTTTTCCTCGCGCTCTCGCCGCTGCTCATGATGCCGTTCCTTGCGGGCTAAACCTCGAAAGCGTTATCCCGGAATAAGGTTGCGGATCACGGTGCTCCACACCGTGGCCCCGATGGCGATCGCGGCAGCAACCCAATACATGGCGCGTGACGTTTTCTCCCCGCCGCGACGGCCAACGAGGATGCCGGCGAGAGAGATTCCCACTGCTAGATAGCCCGCAACGACGATGGGGTTCATCGCGATCGACGTGACGATATCGCCGTGGAGAAACGAGAACATGGCGCGCGTGCCGCCGCAGCCTGGGCACTCGATGCCTAAGTAGTGCAGAAGGGGACACGGCGGAAAGATCGTTTGGCCGTACGGGTCACGGCCGGCGAAGAACGCGTAAGCACCCGCGTGCAGCGCGACGAAACTTGCGCCAAGGCTCAAAGAAAGCCGGTGGCGCTTTGTCCAGTCGATCGCCGTGCTGAGAAACGTCAAAGCCTACCTCCGCGAAACAGGATACGCGCTGGAGCGTTGTGACGCACCCCTTGAACAAATCATGGTGCCACTACTCGCGTTCTGCCAGGAGCGCACTGCGACGCCCATTGACGCGAGTGAGAATAACGGTTGCTGACGCTTTGCCTTTTGGCGCGAGCTTCTTTCGCAGTTCAGCAGGGTCGACATCAATGCCGCGCTTCTTGATCTCGAGAGTCCCGATACCGCGTGCCGCAATGAGTTTCCGCAGAGCCTTCACGTCGTAAGGGATGCACTCGGCAATGCGGAACCGAGATGCGAAAGGAGTGTCGATTGCCTCATCCGTTGTGAGCCAGGCAATCCCCTCGCTCGCCATACCTGCCCCGATGTGACGCGCAAGGTCGCCGATCAATCGAGCGCGGATGACGGCGCCATCCGGCTCGTACATGAACTCGCCAAGCTCGCGCACCTCGACATCTTCGCTATCGTGCTCTGCGACAAGCTCTGCGCTCCCGTGCGAGCCGATCACGGTGGCGGCGCGGCCAACGCCGTCGCGCGCAAGAGAACCAAACCACAAAGCGAGTTCAACAACGTCACCGTCAACGGAGACCCACTGGGCTTCACAGTTGTCTGGAATGAGCTCACGGTCAATGCCGGGACCAAGCTTGATTCCTGTCGGGATTTTCTCTGCGAGCTCGAAAGCGAAATCAAGCGAGGGGGACCAGTCGCCGGGGTTCCTTGATCGATGCACCGTTTTTCCGCTCGCTGTCGTCCTGCGGGCTGGATCAAGCCAGACACCGTCGACGCTCTCGAGATCAAACTCCTCGGCATCGCGGTTGACGACGTGCGCATTCGACCATGGAGCCAGATTGTAGGCGGCGATTGCGGCCGTCACTTCGTCGCGCTCGACAGCGGTGACATTGAGGTCAAGCGCTGCCATCGCAAGGGCGTCGCCGCCGATCCCGCAACCGAGATCAGCGACCCTGTTCAGCCGTGCTTCGCGAAAGCGGTGGGCGTGCATCGCGGCCACCGATAACCGCGTCGATTGTTCCAGCCCGGCCTCCGTGAACAACATCCGCTCGGCAAACTCGCCAAATTTCGCCTCAGCGCGCCGCCTCAACCTTGCTTGCGTGAGAACAGCGGCGACGAGAGCGGGCGAGTGTCCGGCCGCGCGAAGCTCGCTCACCATGCGCACGACGTCGGCCCCCGAATCGTAGGGGGGCAGCCCATCGAGCAGCCTCAGCCCTTCCGCCGAGAGGAGGGTGACGAGCTCGTCCTTGTCCATCAAACTATTGTCGCGCAGGTGCTGCCAATTGGCACTCACGTTGCAAGAGTGCCAGCCTGACGAGTACAGTTGTTCTGGCACACTCGCAGGGAGAGTGCTAACCCCAGAATTTTCGCTGTAAGAAAGAAGAGGTCAACCGTGTCGGTGTCCATTAAGCCGCTCGAAGATCGCATCGTCATTAAGCAGGTCGACGCAGAGCAGGTCACAGCTTCAGGTCTTGTTATTCCAGACACTGCCAAAGAGAAGCCACAGGAGGGCGAGGTTATCGCTGTCGGTCCAGGTCGGATCGATGACAACGGGAACCGCGTTCCGCTCGATATCGCCGTAGGGGACAAGGTCATCTACTCGAAGTACGGCGGCACCGAGGTCAAGTTTGGTGGGGATGACCTTCTTGTCCTCTCCGCTCGCGATGTGCTCGCAGTAGTGGTTCGCTAAAACACTTTTCATTGAAGGGGTTCGCCGGTGTGTCCGGCGGGCCCCTTCTGTGGTTCTAGAGTGAAGCTAATGTCACCATCATCTTCCCCCGCAAAGCCTGCTTCAGAACAGCGCTCCGGGATCCTCTTTGCCTTCGGCGCATACGGTTTTTGGGGATTCATGCCCATCTACTTCGTCTTGCTGGAGCCAGCAGGACCGTTTGAGATCGTGGCGTGGCGAGTGCTTTTCTCCGTGGTTTTTTGCGGGCTTATCATCCTCGTTCTGCGCAGGTTTCGTCCGCTGTTCAGCATTCTTCGCGACAAGCGTGCGGTACTTCTGCTTGGCGTTGCGGGAGTGCTCGTTTTCATCAACTGGCAGTTCTATGTCATTGCGGTTGCCTCCGGCCGCGTGAACGAGGCTGCTCTCGGCTATTTCATCAACCCGATCGTCACCGTGCTTCTTGGAGTGCTTGTGCTTCACGAGAAACTCCGTGTGATGCAGTGGATCGCGGTGAGCCTAAGCGCCGTCGCGGTGATCGTGCTCGCGGTCAACTACGGGGAATTCCCGTGGATATCGCTCATCCTCGCTTTTTCTTTCGGGTTATACGGTCTCGCCAAAAAGCGCGTGGGGCCACGCGTTGATGCGTTGTCTGGCCTTGCCGTTGAGACTGCCTGGCTCACGCCGATCGCGATTGTTCAGCTCGTGTTCGTGGGCCTTACGTCCGGGATAGTGTTCGGCACGGCGGGGGTCGCGAACACGGTGTTGCTGGCAACCGCGGGAATCGTCACGTCTGTTCCGCTGCTCCTGTTTGCGGCGGCAGCGAGGCGACTTCCGCTCGTCGTCATCGGATTCGTGCAGTACCTCACCCCGATTTTGCAGTTCGTGATTGGAACTTTCATCCTGCATGAGGCGATGCCGCCTGAACGCTGGGTGGGGTTCTCGATCGTGTGGCTTGCTCTTGTCATCCTCAGTATTGACATGGGGTTTCATGCTCGATCTGTTCGACGCGCCTTGCCCTTGCCCGGCTAAAATTCGGTACTCTTCACAACGTGCCGCAACGAAATCGAACAACTCCTCGTCGTGGGCGGATTCTCACTGTTGCCGTTGTGGGTATTCTCTGCGGACTCCTCACCGGGTGTGCCGAAAACGTGCCCATGCCGGTGCCAACGCCCACCCCCAGTGCAACTCCCATCCCCATGGGTGATGGAGTGCTCACGATCGGAACCCTGTTCCCGACGACGGGCGCGACAGCTTTTCTTGCCAAAGCTCAGGATGCTGGAGTTGAGCTCGCGGTTCGGGAAATCAACGAGGCAGGCGGGGTCAACGGAAAACCCGTCGCGGTCTACCACAAGGATTCCGGTGACGCGTCGACCAAGAAGGCGGAAGAGTCCTTCGCCGACCTCGTGACCAAGGGCGTCGATGTTGTGATTGGGCCGTCATCGTCGGTCATTGCCGAGCGTCTTCTTCCCAGCGCCATGAGCGCTGGAGTGCTCATGATCTCGCCCTCCGCGACAAGCCAGGCGCTCACGTCCCTCAAAGATGGCGGCCTCCTGTTTCGCACCGTACCCTCCGAGGCGCTCGAGGGCAGGGCGTTAGCGCAGATCATCGGCAAGAGCCGGGTGGCGATCATTTCCCACGCGGATGATTCTGGCGAAGCCGTACGGGACGAATTCGCCGCCGAAATGGAGATTGTTGGGGGTGAGATTGTTGCGGAAGAGAAGTTCACCGCGACGACGAACAGCGCCGACAAGATTGTGACGGCGCTGAAAGAAGCAAAGCCGGACGCCGTGGTGCTCACGAGCCCGTTTAGCGTCATGGACACGAACAAGGCGATCATCCTCGCGCTGTCGAAAGCGAATCTTGCCGGTTCGACGCTGTGGCTCACGAGTCAAAACCTTGCCGACTATTCGCAAGCGCTGCCGGCCGGCACACTCAAGGACGTAAATGGCATTCTCGAAGGGGCAGCACCAGATGCGGTCTTTCAAAAGCGCGTGAAGAGCGCAGACCCGTCAGTTTCTGATTTCCGTTACGCCGCGGAAGCGTATGACGCGACCATCATTGCTGCGCTTGGCGCGCTCGTCGCCGAAAATGACAGTGGCCGTGCCGTGGCCAGTGTGCTTCAAACGATTTCATCCTCAGGGATCAAGTGCACGTCGTTTGGCGAATGCGTCGAAGTCCTGAAGACGCGAAAAGATATCGACTATGACGGAGTCTCTGGCCCGCTATCGTTCGATGCTCAGGGAGATCCGCGTTCCGCACCGTACGGCGTATACCGCTACGCGGCCGACAACAAGTTCGCGTTTGTTCGCATCGTAACGGTGGATTAGCCGACAGTCGCTCAAAGACCACTCGCTCTACCCCTCAATTGGGCACATATCTGGTCACGGAATGTAACGATTCGGCTGTGTTACCTGCCTGTAACCGCACGCGGTGGAGATGCACAGGGATAGACAATACCCTTACAACTACGCGAGAGAAAGTCTGTCGTGTCAGCAAATTCGAAACGCAAGGAGCAACATGAGCGTATTCGCGAAGGCTAAGGCCTCCCGCTCGAGGAACTTGAAATCGGTACTTAGTGGCATCGCAATTGTCGGAGTGGGCGCGCTGGTTCTCAGCGGTTGCACCCCCGCCGATGACGGTGGCGGCACGACTGGCCCGGCCAAGGACCTCACCCTGAAGATTGGTACCCTGCTTCCGCAGACCGGTGCCCTAGCGTTCCTAGGCCCGCCCGAAGAAGCCGGCGTAGCACTCGCCGCCAAGGAGATCAACGACGCTAACCTTGGCATCAAGGTAGAGATCACTTACGGTGACTCTGGAGACCCGGACAACAAGGCATACGCGACCGCGGTCCCGAACCTTTTGGCCGAAGGTGTTGACGCCATTGTCGGCGCCGCATCGTCAGGTGTGTCCAAGCTTGTGATCGACCAGATCATCGGTGCCGACACTCTCCAGTTCTCCCCGGCGAACACGTCCCCGGACTTCACGACCTGGGATGACAACGGACTGTACTGGCGTACCGCGCCCTCCGACCTCTTGCAGGGCGAAGTTCTCGGTAACCTCATTTCGGCCGATGGTGCCAGCACGCTGGGCATGATCGTCCTCAACGACGCCTACGGAACGGGACTCGAGAAGGTCACCAAGGAGGTGTTTGAGGGAGCCGGCGGCAAGGTCGTCGCATCGGAATTCTTCAACGCCGGTGACACCAACTTCTCGGCTCAGATCGCTGCAGTTGTTGCACAGAACCCGGACGCTATCGCGTTGATCACGTTTGACGAGATCTACACGATCGTTCCCGCGCTCAAGGATGCCGGCTACGACACCTCCAAGGTGTACCTCGTCGACGGTAACCTCAAGCAGTTCGGTGCCGACCTGCCAGCAGGTTCGCTTACTGGTGCGAAGGGAACCACCCCGGGCCCAGTGCTCGCGGATGACTTCCAGAAGCGCCTGAACGATGTTTACGCAGCGGAGTGGGGTGGCTCGCTGGATGACTACAGCTACGCCGCAGAGTCCTATGACGCGGTTATCCTCATCGCGCTTGCAGCACTTGCTGCGGGTTCGACGGACGCCAACGACATCAAGATGAAGCTGCAGGAAGTCTCCGGCGGCTCCGGCAGTGGTGAGAAGGTAACTGACTTCGCGTCTGGTGCCCAGATCATCCTTGATGGCGGCACAGTCGACTACGACGGTGCCTCAGGCCCGATCACGTTCGATGAGAACGGCGACCCGACGGAAGCGACCATTGGTATCTTCCAGTACGGTGAAGACAACATGCACACCCGCATCAACTAAGAAGCGGTAGCACGGCGAAGGGCCCCGACGGTAACGTCGGGGCCCTTCCTGTGTATCCGGTGGGCCGGCGCCGGAGCGGTGTGTCCCCTCCTCAGCTCAAACATTGGTGTTGTCCGACGGCCGCGAGGGCCATCAGACAACGCCAAAACTCGCGCCCCGGGAACACACCGCTCCGTCGCCGGCCCCGTCTCGACGATCGGCAGCGAGCTTTGAAAGGAGCGCATTAAAGAAAGAGGGGCCCCGACCGTAGCGGTCGGGGCCCCTCTCAACGCTCTAGGAGGCTCTAGGCGGCGTCCTCGCCGAGTGTGCCGAGGTAAAGGCTGATCACCTTCGGATCGTTCAGCAGATCGCGCCCAGTGCCGGTGTAGGCATCCGTGCCCTGATCGAGCACGTAGCCCCTGTCGCAAATCTGCAGGCAGCGCCTGGCGTTCTGCTCCACCATGATCGTCGTCACGCCGGCCTTGTTGATCTCGGAGACCCTAATGAACGCCTCATCCTGTCTCACCGGCGAAAGGCCAGCGGATGGCTCGTCAAGGAGCAGGACGTGCGGGTCCATCATGAGAGCGCGTGACATCGCGACCATCTGGCGCTCACCACCGGAAAGCGAACCGGCGCGCTGCTTAAGGCGCGACGAAAGCTCGCCGAAGATGGAGACGACGAACTCGAGGCGCTCCGGGAAAATCTTAGGGTTCTGGAACAGACCCATCTGCAGATTCTCTTCAATCGTGAGGGTCGGGAACACGTTGTTGTTCTGAGGCACCATTCCGACGCGCTTGGACACAAGCTTGTGGGCGGGAAGTTGGGTGATGTCCTCGCCGTACAGCGTGATTGACCCGCCGCGAACCTCCACCTGGCCGAAGATGGCCTTGAGCAGCGTCGACTTGCCGGCACCGTTCGGGCCGATGATGCCGATGAGCTCACCCTCGCCGACGGTGATGCTGCAGTCGTTGAGGATGTCGATGCCCGGCAGGTAACCTGCCGTGAGATCCTTTACCTCAAGAACGGTCTCCATTGGAGTGGCGTCGTTCATTTGGGCTCCTTCTTCGCCGTCTTTTTGGCGGCATCCGGCAAACTAATGCGACCGGTGACGACGCCGAGGTCGGTGTCCTGATGGCTGCCGAGGTACGCGTCGATGACGGCCGGGTCTTTCATGACGACGGCTGGCGGTCCCTCTGCGACGATTCGGCCCTCCGCCATGACGATGACCCAGTCGGCGATGTGGCTGACCATCTGCATATCGTGCTCGACGAAAAGCACTGTCATCCCCTGCTCCTTGAGCCCGAAGATGTGATCGAGCAGAGACTGGGTGAGCGCCGGGTTGACGCCGGCCATTGGCTCATCGAGCATGACCAGCGTCGGGTCGCTCATGAGCGCCCTCGCCATCTCCAGAAGCTTGCGCTGACCACCGGACAGACTTGCGGCAAAATCGTCGGCCTTCGTGTCGAGCTTGAAGCGTTCGAGCAACTCCATGGCCTTCACTTCGATGGCGTTGTCCTGAGCGCGCCACAACCACGGGAACATCGAGGCCCACAGTCGCTCACCGGACTGATTCTTAGCGCCGAGTTTCATGTTCTCGAGAACGGAGAGCATGCTCAACGCTTTCGTGAGCTGGAAGGTGCGGATCTGGCCAAGCTGGGAAACCTTGAACGAAGGGATGCCGGCGAGTGCCTTGCCGTCGAATGACCACGTTCCCGTGTTCGGCTTGTCGAAGCCGGAGAGCAAGTTGAACAACGTCGTCTTGCCCGCACCGTTCGGCCCGATGAGTGCCGTGATGACACCGCGCTGGACTTCCAAGTGGTCAACGTCGACGGCGGTGAGTCCGCCGAAGTGACGGGTGATGTTGTCCGCTATCAGAATCGGATCAGTTTTCGAGACACCGGGGACGAAATCTCCGGTCGCGATCCCGGTCGACTTTGCTGGTGAGTTATTTGCGGGCATTGAATGACAGCTCTCTCTTGTCGCCGAGTATGCCTTGCGGCCTGTAGATCACGATGAGCATGAGCGCGAGTCCGACGAGGACGAAGCGCAGGATGCCAGCCTGGGACGGTGAGATGCCCGGCAGCCAGCCCTCAGCGGCCATGGCCGGGAGGAAGAGGCCGAGGAACGCGTAGATCATCCAGAAGATCCCCGTGCCGAGCACAGGGCCCCAGATGGTCGCCGCCCCACCAAGAAGCAGGATCGTCCACAGGAAGAAGGTGAGCGAGGGCAGATAGACCTGCGGAACAACCGCGGACGGCAGCACGAGCACAACGCCACCAAGTGTTCCGAGGATTCCACCGATGATCAGGACCTGCATCTTGTACGCGAACACGTTCTTGCCGAGCGCGCGGACCGCATCCTCATCTTCACGGATGCCGCGAACGACACGACCCCAGGGGCTGCGCATGAGTGCCCAGACGGCCCAGACGGCGAGACCGAGAAGCGTAAGACCGAAGACGCGGACCCACAGTTCGGTCGCGTTGTACGTCCACGGGCCAAAGCCATAAGAGCCAGGGGGGAACGGGTTGGCCGCACGGAACCCCTCATGGTAGCCACCGAGCCCATCCGCCGAGTTGGTGACATCGTCAAGAAGCGTCGACTGGACGATGAGGCGAAGTGCCTCTGCCGCGGCGATTGTCGCGATGGCAAGGTAATCCGCGCGAAGTCGCAGCGTCGGAATTCCGAGGATGAGCGCGAAGACGATCGACGCGCCAACACCGACGAGAATGCCAGCCCACCACGGCAAGCCGAGCGACAGGATTGAGATGGCGTAGCCGTAACCACCGATGAGCATGAATCCGGCCTGACCGAAGTTCAGCAGGCCACCGAAGCCGAAGTGCACGGCAAGGCCGACCGTCGCGAGCCCATAGGCAATCGTTTCGGGGGCGAGGATCCACCAAGCGGTTTGTCCCAGGATACCGATGATGTCCATTAGCCGACCCTCTCTTTCTGACCCAGCAGTCCTTGTGGTCTGACGAGGAGAACAACGATCAAGACCAGCAGCGCTCCGACGTACTTGATGTCAGCGGAGAACCACAGAGGCGTGAGCTCGACGAGCAGGCCCACAATGATCGAGCCAACGAGAGCACCGAACGCCGTACCGAGACCACCGAGAACAACCGCGGCGAAGATCAGCAGCAGAAGCTGCCAGCCCATGTCCCACTTGATGCCCGGTCGGAAGTACGCCCACAGGATGCCCGAGAGTCCCGCGAGGACTGTTCCCAGGATCCACACCAAGCGCACGACGCGGTTGACGTCGATTCCTGACGCTGCGGACAGTGAAGCGTTGTCGTTGATCGCCCGAGTCGCCTTTCCGGTGCGTGTGTAGAGCAACCAGTAGGCGACCAGCATGAGTACCGCGATGGAAACGCCCATGCTCACCATGTCGATAATGGACAAAGCAATCGGGCCGACGAGCGTGATCTTTGCTGTCATAGCCGGATCGGTGGGAAGAAGTGTCGTACCGCCACCGATGAAGAACTGGTAGACGTATCGGAGCGTGAGCGAGAGTCCGATGCTGACAATCATCAGCTGGACGACGCTTAGCCCCCGTTTTCGCAAAGGTTTCCAGATCACGAAGTCCTGCGTGAATCCTGCGACCGCCAAAAGCACAAGCGTGACGGGGATCACGATCCACATCGGCCAGGCCAGGGTGACGCTGAAGCCAAGAGCAATGACGGCGCCCAGGGTCACCATTTCGGCGTGGGAGAAGATTGCGATGCCGGTCGTTCCGAAGATGAGCGAAAGACCGATAGAGGCGAGAGCCAGCATGAGTCCGAAGTTCAGGCCGCTAATGACGCTCGCAGTGACCTGGTCGATGAACGGCGTGATCACGCGGACACCCTCGCCGAGGAAGAAGTTCACCGACGCGTTCTTGGTGAGACCGAATTCAGCCTCGATCGTCGCGCCGCGATCGGTGATCGTGACGCGATCGCTGCCCTCTTCGCTCACAATGACGCCCTCTGGAAGGGTTTTCTCTACGAGAGTGATCTTGTAGACATCCTTCTTAGGGACCCCGACGCGCCATTTACCCTCGGCATCCGTCTCGACTTCGGCGTCATAGCCGCCGCCCTCGACGATGATCGTGACGTTGTCGAGCGGGATGTCGTTGTGCTTGACATTGCCGCTGAAAATGTAGTCGTACTTGTCGGTGTTGACCTCGTCGGCGTTAGCCGGAGTAACCGCTGTCATTGCGAAAGCGAGGGCTGCGAATATTGTCGCGACCAGGAGGACCATGGGACGCTTCGCACGCGACCGGGACCGTTGAGCTGTGACCACGAGACCTCCAAGACGGACCAGTGGAGACTCGGTGGCTCTCGGGTGCTGGCTGCCGTCGACGTTGACAGTACCTGCCGATTATGGCCCATGCGGGGCGTTCATTTCCACACGAGGCCCAAGATCGTCCCTCGCAAAAGGTGTCATTGGCCCATTAACGCTACGATGAATGTCCCGGAATCAGCGTTATCTACGGCCAAAACATTACGGCCGATAACGATTCCTGCGATCGTCGAATCGGAGACACATGGAGCAGCACGACCCGTTTGGTTTCATAGGACTTACGTACGACGACGTCATGCTGTTACCTGGTCATACCGACGTGATTCCGAGCGAAGCGAACACCACGTCGCGGCTCACCCGCAACATCAGCATTGCGACGCCGCTCATCTCTGCGGCGATGGATACCGTGACGGAAGGCAGAATGGCGATCGCCATGGCCAGACTTGGTGGTCTTGGCATCCTGCATCGCAATTTGTCCATTGACGATCAGGCGGCATTCACCGACAAGGTGAAGCGAAGCGAATCCGGGATGATCACCAACCCGGTCACGACGACACCGGATGCCACAGTGGCCGAAGTCGATGCCCTGTGCGGCCAATTTCGAGTATCGGGTCTTCCCGTGGTGGAAAGCGACGGAAAGCTCGTCGGGATCATCACCAATCGCGACATGCGATTCGTGTCGAACACGGACAAGCAGACTGCTCTCGTGCGCAACATTATGACCCCGATGCCGCTCATTACGGGGCCCACCGGAATTTCACCGGATGACGCCATCGCGATTCTCGCGAAACACAAGATCGAGAAGCTTCCCCTCATTGACGCGAACGGCAAGCTCACGGGGCTCATTACCGTGAAGGATTTCGACAAGACGGAGCAATACCCGTATTCGACGAAAGATGACGAGGGCCGGCTTCGAGTCGGAGCCGCCATCGGGTTCTTCGGCGATGCATGGCAACGAGCAGGAGCGCTCGCGGACGCCGGAGTTGACCTGATCGTCGTCGATACGGCCAACGGCGAATCCGAAGGGGAAATCGGCATCATCCGCCGCTTGAAATCGGATTCCGCGTTTAGCGGCATCGACATTATTGGCGGCAACGTCGCGACGAAGTCGGGGGCGCAAGCGCTCATCGACGCTGGAGCGGATGCCGTGAAGGTGGGCATCGGGCCAGGTTCGATTTGCACGACGCGAGTTGTCGCCGGTGTTGGAGTACCGCAAATCACGGCCGTCTACGAGGCCTCCCTTGCAGCGCGGGCGGCGAACGTGCCGATCATCGCGGACGGCGGGCTGCAATTCTCGGGCGATATCGCAAAAGCGCTCGTCGCTGGCGCAGAATCCGTGATGCTCGGCTCGCTCCTCGCAGGCACAGACGAAAGCCCAGGCGACATGCTGTTCATCAACGGCAAGCAGTTCAAGTCCTACCGCGGAATGGGTTCACTCGGCGCAATGCAGACGCGAGGGAAGCAAACCTCATACTCGCGCGACCGCTATTTTCAGGCGGATGTCCCGCACGACGATGAACTCATCGCGGAAGGGATCGAAGGCAAGGTCGCCTACCGGGGACCCGTCTCCGCTGTCGTCTACCAGCTTCTTGGCGGCCTGCGGCAATCGATGTTTTACACGGGCGCCCACACGATCGAGGAGCTGCGCGCGAAAGGCAAATTCGTGCGCATCACGGCGGCCGGGCTCAAGGAATCTCACCCGCACGACATCCAGATGGTGGTCGAAGCGCCAAACTACCGCCACTGACTTCGGCGCGAGTAGGTTTAGCGTACTCACGGCTGGCGAAGGGCTTTGGGGGTTCTGCCCAAAGATGCCCGCCGAACCCGGAACCCCCAAAGCCCTTCGCCAGCCTTCGTTTGCAAGACCCAAGACCCCGCAATCAAGCCCAAACCTCGAGGAAGCTGGGCTGATTCGCTCCCTGAGGAGCGCGCGAAGCGCGCGTCTCGAAGGGAAGCGGTGAAGTGACTGGCTGGCTCCCTTCGAGACGGCCTTTCAGGCCTCCTCAGGGAGC